>Ga0209267_1001159_pt1 | contig 18227 bp, 20 predicted proteins | sample GraSoiAngelo_137_FD_185894 | JGI IMG/M metagenome (GOLD analysis project Ga0209267, IMG submission 185894) | Grasslands soil microbial communities from the Angelo Coastal Reserve, California, USA - 14_0929_09_30cm (SPAdes) (version 2) | ecosystem: Environmental > Terrestrial > Soil > Grasslands ... | reverse complement strand
TCTCGATGCCGTTGGGACGGCGCCACGACTCGACGACGGCGCCCACCGGATCGGGAAGGGTGGCGATCTCCCTCAACCCCTGGGCCATCTCCTCGATGCGCGACTCGGTAAGCGTCAGCCGATCGAGAAAGGCCTTGGCCACTCGGCCGCGCGCCCGCTCGACGTCGGCGCGATTGGCCTCGAGCAGGACCTGGCTCTTTTCCACGAGACCACGCGCCATCTGCTGCAGCGCTTCGTTCTTGGTCTTGGTCGGGCAGAGCGCCATCGCGCGCGCCGCCGCCCGCGCCGCCCGCGCGCGGGTTTCGATGAGAGTCTTCGGATCCATCCTCATCCCTTCGTCCAGAGGCGCGCGCGATCCATTTGCAGCGCGCACGTCCTAGAGAATCACCAGATTGTCGCGGTGGATCACTTCATCGAAGCTCTTGTACCCCAGCCGGTGCTCGATCTCCTGCGTCTTCGCTCCGCGGATCTTCCGGAGCTCGGTCGCATCGAAGTTCACGACTCCGCGGGCGAACTCCTTGCCGCCGGCGCCCCCCAGGAGAGCCACCACCTCCCCCGAGTCGAAGTCGCCCTCGATCTCGACTATGCCTGAAGGCAGGAGGCTCTTGCCACGCTGAGTTAATGCCGCCAGGGCTCCCGCGTCAACCGTGAGGCGTCCCTGCGGCGGAACCGCGAACGCGATCCAGCGCTTGCGGGCCCCCAGGCGGTCGGCCTTCGGCGCGAAGTAGGTCCCGACGGACTCGCCCTCGAGGATCCGGCGGAGCACGCCGGGCTCGAGCCCGCTGGCGATGACCATCGGCACCCCCGCCGCCGCCGCCTTCCGCGCGGCCTGGAGCTTCGTCGCCATGCCCCCCACCGACACGCGATCCACGCGGTCGTGCGCGAGCCCCACGATCTCGTCGGTGACGGCGTCGACGGTGTCGAGCTTGCGCGCCCGGGCGTTGAGGGATGGGTCGTCGGTGTAGAGGCCGTCCACGTCGGTGAGGAGCACCAGGAGGTCCGCGTCGATCAGCGAGGCGACCAGAGCGCTGAGGTTGTCGTTGTCGCCCACCTTGATCTCTTCGACCGCGACGGTGTCGTTCTCGTTGACGATCGGCATGACATCGAACTTCAGGAGCGCCAGCAACGTGTTCTTCGCGTTCAGATAGCGCGCGCGGTCGCTGATGTCCTGCGCCGTCAGCAGCACCTGGCCGACCGGGATGCGATGACGACCGAAGGCCGCCTCGTACTGCCACATCAGCGCCGACTGGCCGACGGCCGCGGCGGCCTGCTTCTCGGGAATCGAGCGCGGCCGCTCGACGAGCCCGAGCCGGGCCATGCCGGTCGCGATGGCCCCGGAGGACACCAGGACGATTCGTCGCCCCTCGCTGACCGAGGCGATGTCGGCCGCGAGGGCGTCGACGCGCGCGGTGCTGACGCCGGCGCCCGGCGTAGTCACGAGCCCGCTGCCGACCTTCACGACGAGCCGCCGCACCCGGCCGAGCCGGCGCGCGCCGCTCATCGGCTGCGCGCTCCCGAGCGACCAGGGCTCGACGCCGGCGGCGGGTCGGGCGATCCGGCCTCCTGGGCCGAGAGCGAGTCGAGCCGCGCGACGACCGCGCGCACCAGCTCGGTGAGGCCGTTCCCGGTGACGGCTGAGATGACGAAGAGCGTCAGGCCGTTCTCGGCGCAGTGTCGCTCGATCCGCTCGCGGCTCGGCGCCGCGTCCGGCAGGTCCGCCTTGTTGGCCACGATGATCTGGGGCCGCCCGGCGAGCTCGGCCGAATACGCGACGAGCTCGCGGTCGATCGCCCGGAGATCGTCGATCGGATCGCGCCCGGTCTGCGGGTCGAGATCGAGCATGTGCACGAGGAGGCGTGTCCGCTCCGTATGGCGAAGGAACTGATGCCCGAGCCCCTTGCCCTCGGCGGCACCGGGGATCAGTCCCGGAAGGTCGGCGATCACGAACGAGCGGTCTTCGGCGGCGCGCACGATGCCGAGGGTGGGCTCCAGCGTGGTGAACGGATAATCGGCGATCTTCGGTCGCGCCGCCGAAAGCCGGGAGACCAGGGTCGACTTTCCCGCGTTCGGAAAGCCGATCACGCCGACGTCGGCGAGCAGCTTCAGCTCCATGTGGAGCCAGCGCTCCGGACCGGGGCGGCCCAGGTCGGCGCGGCGAGGCGCCTGATTGGTCGAGGTGGCGAAGCGCGCGTTGCCCCGCCCGCCCCGCGCGCCGCGGATCGCGAGAATGCGCTGACCGGGCGCGGTGAGGTCGCCGAGGAGCTCGCCGGTATCGCGGTCGGCGACCACGGTGCCGAGCGGGACTTTCAGGATCAGATCGTCCCCGCTGGCCCCGTGACGGTTGGAACCCTGGCCGTGGGTGCCGCGCTCGGCGTGGTAGTGCCGGCGATAGTGAAAGTCGAGGAGCGTCGTCAGCGCGGGAGCGGCCTCGAGCCAGATACTGCCGCCGTCACCCCCGTCGCCGCCGTCGGGGCCTCCATAGGGGACGAACTTCTCGCGGCGGAAGCTGACGCAGCCGGCACCTCCGTCGCCGCCCTTGACGAAGACATCGATCTCGTCGACGAACATGCCGTGCACCGCGGGCCCGGGCGGGCCCGGCGGAGGTCACACCGGGTTGGAGCCGATGCTCACGAAGCGCGAATCACCACGCCGCTCGAACTTCACGAAGCCGTCCACCTTCGCGAACAGCGTGTCGTCCGAGCCGATCCCGACGTTCAGTCCGGGCTTGAACCGCGTCCCGCGCTGGCGGACGAGGATGGAGCCGCCCGTCACGAACTGGCCGGCGAATCGCTTCACGCCGAGCATCTGGGGATTCGAGTCCCGGCCGTTCCTCGAGCTGCCGACGCCCTTCTTGTGAGCCATCGCGTCTTAGACCTCGATCTTCGTGATTCGGACCGTCGTCGCCGCCTGGCGGTGGCCGCGGTTCCGGCGATAGTTCTTCCGGCGCTTGAACTTCACGACTCTCACCTTCCGGCGACGCCCCTGGGCCACGACTTCGCCGGAGACCTTGGCGCGACTGAGGGCCTTCTCGCCCGAGATGACCTGGCCATCACGGTTGACGAGCAGGACGGACTTGAACTCGACCGCCGCGCCCTTTTCACCCGACAGTTTCTCGACCGAGATGACCTGCCCGGTCGTCACGCAGTACTGCTTGCCTCCGGTCGCGATCACGGCTTCCATTCCAAGACCTTTCTGAACTGGCGACTTCGACGAGGCTCCATGAGACCACACGCCGACGTCTTGCGTCAACAAGTGCGCGGTTTTCGGAGCCTCCGGGCGTCAGAGTCTCAGGCCGTCTTCATGTACTCGGCGAGCCGCTTGCGGACGAAGAGCCGCGAGCGGTGGACCCGCGACTTCACGGCCGGCAGGCTGATGCCGAGCGTCTCGGCGATGTCCGGGTTGGACAGGCCCTCCACGTCGTGGAGCACGAGCGCGGTGCGGTAGTCCGGCGGCAGCCCGTCGATCGCGTCGCCCAGCACGCGGCGTAGCTCGCCCTGGAGCGCCTGCTCATCGACCCGCTCGGACCAGTCGGCCATCGGCTCGAAGTGGCGGCCGTCGTCGTCGAACGTCGGCAGCACGTCGTCCATCGCGATCTCGTGCGCCTTCGACCGGCGGGCGCGCAGCTTCTGATAGGCGGCGTTCGCGGCGATCCGATAGAGCCAGCTGCCAAACGCGGATTCGCCCTTGAAGGTGGAGATCTTCCGGGCGGCCGTCCAGAGGGCATCCTGCGCGGCCTCTTCCGCGTCTTCGTTCGACCCGGTGATGCGCAGGGCGAGCCGGTACACGCGGTCGCCGTACGTCTCGACCAACTGCTCCGGAGCTTCGGGGTCCTCCCGGCGCAGCGCCTCGACCAGGGCCGCGTCGCCGTCCCTTTTCGTCGTGTCCATGACCGTCATACCCTCGGCTCGAACAGCGACAGATAGCGCTTGGTCTCCGCCACGCACCGCTCCATGACGGCGATGTCTTTCGTTAGCTTCGTCAGTAAGATCGCGCCCTCCAGCGAGGCGACGAGAAAATCCGCGACGGCTTCGGGCCGGCACGTGCCGTCGACCGTCCCCCGGCTTTGCGCGGTGCGGAGTACCTCGGTCAGTCGCTCGCGCCACGCGCCGAACACCGAGTCCAGACGCGCGCGGAATCCCTCGTGGACGTCGGATAGCTCCGCGGCCAGATTGCCGAGCGGGCAGCCGCCCACGCAGTTGCCCGCGCGCTGCGCCTCGAGAAGGCGATCGAGGAAGCAACGGATCTGCGCGAGCGCTTGCCCCTCGGGGTCCGCGAAGCAGGGCTCGAGCATGCGCTCGAGAAACGAGCCGATGATCTGATCGAGGATGGCGTAGCCGAGGTCTTCCTTGCTCTTGAAGTAGTAGTAGAGGTTGCCCTTGCCGACGCCACTCTCGCGCAGCACGTCGTCGAGCGAGGTGTGGTTGTAGCCGTGCACGTGGATCAGCCGGCTCGCCGCCTTGAGGATCGCCTCTCGCGTCGAGCGGCCTTCACGGACCTTCCCGTTTTCCGCTGTCTTGGTCGTCATGTGTACTGACCAGTTGGTACAGAAAGTACTCGTCGAGGCTCAAGCTGTCAAGACAGAGGGATTAGCGTAACTATATTGGGGCCTTGTAGAACAAATCCGACCGGGCGGTCTCGTCGCTCAGAAGAGCGGCGTCGCGATTCGCAGAGCCGCCATCACGATCGGCTTGGGGTACACGCCGAGCGCCACCACGCCGAGCGCGCAGAGGATGACGGCCAGGGCGAGCGGCCGTGTCAGGCGAATGCGACCCGCGGCGGCGTCCGGCGGCTCGATGTACATCCGCTTGGCGACGACCAGGTAGTAGAAGAGCGCCACGACGGTCAGGACCGCGCCCACCAGCACCAGCCAGTAAAGTCCCGCGGCCGCGGCCGCCCAGAACACATAGAGCTTCGCCCAGAAGCCGGCCACGAACGGGATGCCCCCGAGCGAGAGCAGGAAGAGCAGCATTGCCAGCGCGAGCAGCGGCGAGCGCTGGGCGAGGCCGCGCAACGCGACCGTGGCCTCCGAGCGTTCGGAGCGAGCGACGGCCTCGACGACCAGAAACGCGCCCATGTTCCCGAAGACGTAGGCGACGAGGTAAAAGAGCACCATCGCCATGCCCGACGCCGAAGCCGCGGCGAACCCCACGAGCATGTAGCCGATGTGGGCGATGCCGGAGTAGGCCAGGAGCCGCTTCGTGTTCTGTTGCGGCAGCGCCATCAGATTGCCGCCGACGATCGTGATCGCCGCGAGACCCGCCGTGACGGGAATCCACGCCGCGGCGCGCTCGCCCATCCCCTCGAAGTAGACGCGAAAGAGCGCGACGAAGCCGGCCGCCTTGGGAGCCACCGAGAGCCACGCCACGAAGGGCGTGGAAGCCGCCTCGTAGGTATCGGGTACCCACATGTGGAAGGGAAACGCCGCGATCTTGAACGCGAAGCCCGCGAACACGGCGAGCATACCCAGGAGCAGGAGCGGCTGGCCGGCCGAGAACGTCTGCGCGACGCGCGCGAGGTCGGTCGTGCGCGTGGCGCCGTACACGAAGGAGAGCCCGTAGGCCATCATCGCGGAGGAGACGCTGCCGACCAGAAAGAACTTGAGGGCGGCCTCGACCGCCTCGTCCTGGCTCTTCAGAAAGCCCGCGAGGACGTAGAGCGGGATCGACATCAGCTCGAAGGCGACGAACAATAAGATAAGATCGCGGGCCGACGAGAGCACGAGCATGCCGAGCAGCGAGGAGAGGATCAGCAGGTGATACTCGCCCGCGCGGCGGCCGCACGCGACGCCGTCTCTGGAGATTCCGGCCAGGAACCCGATGAAGGTCGCGGCCAGGAAGAGGCGTTTCGCGAAGATCGCGAGCCCGTCCTGGACGAACATGCCCTGGAGCGCCGGCGGCGTCGGCTTCACGAACACGCTAAGAATGCCGACGGCGAGGATGCCCAGGGTGGCGAGCCAGGCGATCCACCGGCGATCGGTCCCGCGACCGGCCAGGCTCGCGACGAAGACCACGAGCATGATGACGCCGAGAGCGAGCTCGAGGGCGAACGGGCTCATGGGCTCACGATCCGGGCCAGGAGCGGCACCGTCGCGGTGTCGATCGGTCCAATCGCCAGCCCGGGCACCATGCCGAAGAGCACCAGGACCGCAACCAGCACGACCAGCGCGACCCACTCGGGCCCGCGCGCATCGCCGAGATCATGGAAGCGACCGGAGGCTGGTCCCCAGAAGATCTGCTTGGCGACGCGCAGGACGTACACGGCGGTGAGGAACGTCCCGGCGACGGCGGGGAACAGCCACCAGGCGTGCGCGGAGCGCCACGCTCCGAGAAACGTCAGGAGCTCGGCCACGAAGCCCGCGGTCGCCGGCAGACCGAGCGAGGAAAGACCGCCGACGGTGAACGCGGTCGCAATGCCCGGCATCATCGTGCCGAATCCGCCCATCTTGCCGATCTCGCGCGAATGCGCCTTCTCGTAGACGAGCCCCACGAGCGCGAAGAAGAGACCCGTCATGACGCCGTGGGCGAACATCTGGAACACCGAGCCGTTGAGCCCGGCCTCGGTCAACGTCGCCGCCCCGAGCATGACGATCCCCATGTGCGAAACGGACGAGTATGCGATCACGTACTTGAGATCGGTCTGCGCCATCGAGGAGAGCGCGCCGTACACGATGTTGACGCACGCGATCGTGCCGACCAGCCACGCGAGGTCGACCGCCCCATCGGGCAGGAGCCCCATCCCCACCCGCACGACGCCGTAGGCGCCGAGCTTCATGAGCACGCCGGCATGGAGCATCGAGACCGCCGTGGGCGCCGAGGCGTGGCCGTCGGGCGACCACGTGTGCAGCGGCCAGATCCCCGCGAGGACGCCGAAGCCGACGTAAAAGGCGAGGAAGACCCAGCGCTGCAGCGCACGGGGAAACGCGGTGGCCTCGAAGTCGAGGAACGAGAACGAGCCGGATCCGGCGTTGACGTAGAGAGCGAGGATGCCGACCAGGATGAACGCCGACCCGAACAGGAGGTACAGCGTCAGCTTCATCGCGGCGTATTCCTTCGTCCCGACTCCGGTCTCCCGATACGCCCACGCGAAGATCCCGCGGGGTCGCACCTCGCCCGTGGAGCCCCAGATGCCGATCAGCAAGTACATCGGCAGCACGGCCAGCTCGTAGAAGAGGAACAGGACGAAGAGATCGAGGGACACGAACACGCCGTAGACACCGGTCACCAGCGCCAGCAGGAGCGCGTAGAACTCCTGGCTGCGGACCGCCACGGTCCACGACGCGAAGACGCCGGCCATGATGATGATCGACGTCAGCAGGACCATCAGGAGGCTGATCCCGTCGACGCCGACCTCGTAGGAGATGCCGAGCGGCGGCACCAGCGGGACCTTCTCGTAGAACTGGAATCCGGCCGTCTCGCGCTCGTACGCGCCGTAGATCCAGAGCGAGAGCACGGCCGAGATCCCAGTCGTCACCGCCGCGATCAGCCGCACGGCGCGAGGGCTCCGGCGGGCCGTGAACATGATCAGGAGCGCGCCGACGAAGGGCGACCACGTGATGATCGAGAGCAGCGGCAGGGTCACCGCCATAGCTGGGCCCAGACGAAGAGCAACAGCACGCCGAAGGCCACGCCGTAGACGTAGTCCTGCGCTCGACCGCTCTGCAGGTGTCGCAGGCTGTCGCCCGCGCGCAACGTGAGGGCGGTCAGCGCGTTGAGGATGCCGTCGACCAGGTAACGGTCGATCCAGCCGATCAACCGCGAGAATCCGAGGATGAACCCGCGGTAGAGACCGGCGTAGATGGCGTCGAGCCCGTACCGGCGGCGCGCGAGGTAGTCGAGCGGCGTGAGCACGGTCGCGACCCGAGCGGGATCGATCGCGCCGCGCTGGTACATCGCCCACGCGAGCCCGAAGCCGAACACGGCCAGCCCGACCGCGAGCGGCGCAAGCCACGCCGGGGTCTCCTCGTGGGCCTCGGCGCCGCCGAGGGCGAAGCGGACACCGACGAGCACCGTGAGGGCGGCGAGGAGCCAGAGCGGCCCACGCATGAGCCAGGGCGCTTCGTGCGGATGGCCGCCCGCGTGCGCCCGTCCGAAGAACGCGACGAAGACCACGCGAAACATGTAGAAGGCCGACAGCAGCGCGGTCAGCGTCAGCATCAGGAACGGGCCCATCAGGTGCGCCTCCCACACGCCGCCGAGCACCGCTTCCTTGGAGTAGAAGCCCGCGAGCGGCGGCACGCCGGCGAGCGCGAGGGTCCCGACCACGAAGACGATTGCCGTCTGCGGCATCGCCCGGAACAGCCCGCCCATCCGGAAGATGTCGTTCGTCCCAACGGCGTGGATCACCGCACCGGCGGCGAGGAACAGGAGCGCCTTGAAGAGGCCGTGCGTGAGCAGGTGCAGGAAGCCGGCGGCAGACGCGCCGGCGCCCGCGGCCGCCATCATGTATCCGAGCTGCGAGACCGTCGAGTACGCGAGCACGCGCTTGATGTCGCCCTCGACGCACGCCATCGTCGCGGCCAGCAGCGCCGTGAACGCGCCCACCCAGGCGATCAAGGTCAGGACCTCGGGAACCAGCGCGAACAGGGGCGCGGCGCGGGTCACCATGAAGACGCCCGCGGTGACCATCGTCGCGGCGTGAATGAGCGCGGACACCGGCGTCGGGCCCTCCATCGCGTCGGGGAGCCACACGTGGAGCGGGAACTGGGCCGACTTGCCGACGGCGCCCAGATAGATGAGGAACATGATCGTCGCCAGGCCGGGGATGGCCAGCGCGCTGCCCTGGGCCCTCTCGAACAGCTCCGTGAACTCGAACGTGCCGGTCGCCGACCACAGCAGCACGATCCCGATGATGAAGCCGATGTCGCCGAGCTTCGTGATCCAGAACGCCTTCACCGCCGCGCGCGCCGCCGCCGGCCGCTCGTACCAGAAGCCGATCAGCAGATACGAGCAGAGCCCCACCAGCTCCCAGAAGACGAACATCTGAAGGAATCCGGGCGCCAGCACGAGACCCAGCATCGAGAAGACGAAGAGCGACTGGTAGGTGTAGTAGCGGCCGAGCGCGCCGGGGCGCTCATCGCTGAGATACGCGAGCGAGTAGATCTGCACGAGCAGCGACACCAGGGTCACCAGGACGAGCATCGGGTTACCGAGGTCCGGGTCGACCAGGACGCCGACCATCGCGATGGGCCCGCCGTCGGCCGGGATCCATCCCCACGTCCTCTCCGCGACGAAGCCCCGAGTCCAGATGACCAGCGCCGCGACGAACGAGATCGCGATCGCCGCGATCGAGAGCAGGCCCGCCCCGCGGCCGGTTCGGCGCAGCGGCCCCACGACCGCGAGGAGCAGAAAGACGCCGAACGGCATCGCGAGGACGAGGAGCGGCAGCGCGAGGCTCTGGGTCACGTTGCTAGCCCCGCAGCAGGTCGAGGCGGTCGGCCTCGACCGTCCGCCGCACGCGGAAGATCACGATGACGATCGCGAGCCCGACCGCGACCTCGGCGACCGTGATGGAGATCGTGAACAGCGTGAAGATCAGCCCCGTTAGATCGCCGTGGAAACGCGCGAACGCGACCAGGTTGATGTTGACGGCGTTCAGCATCAGCTCGATCCCGAGCAAGATGCCGACCGCGTTGCGGCGGGTCAGGACTCCGAAGAGACCGATCGAGAACACGAGCGCCGCCAGGACCAGATAGGACGAGAGCCCGGTCATTCCTCGCTCCGCGCGAAGTAGAGGGCGCCGACCAGCGCCGTCACCAGGAGCACGCCCAGGAGCTCGAACGTGACCGCGAAGGGCCCGACGAGCGCGCGGCCAAGCGACGCCGTCGTGTCACCGGCCTGTTCGGGCCGCGGGGTCGCGAGCGGCGCCTTGAGCAGGAATCCCATGATGCCGGCGAAGACCGCCGCCGCGACGATCGCGCCGTTGATCAGATGACGACTCGTTTGCCGGATGCGCTCGCCCACCAGCCGCTCCGTCAGCATGATTGCGAACACCACGATCGTGACGACACCGCCGGCGTAGAGCAGGAGCTGGACCGCGAACAGAAAGGGCTGCTCGAGCAGGAGGAAGATCACGCCGGTCGCCACCAGTGCCGCGGCCAGATACAGGACGGCGTGGAACAGGTTCGGCGTGAGCACCACGGCGAGGCTCGAGGCGAGTAGCACCGCGGCTACCACCCAGAATCCCACCGTTTCGAAGGTCACTCGGCCGGCTCCTTCGTTTCTCCTTTGGCTTCTCCCCTGGCCTCGCCTCGCGCCGGTTTGGGAGGGGCCTGCATGTCGCGCAGGCGGTTGCCGGTGGCCCACGACGGCTCGAACTGAAGGCCGAGGGCATGCAGGCGATCCTTGTCGAGCAAGAGATCGCGACGATCCGCCGTCGCGAGATCGAAGGACTTCATCATGATGATCGCGTCGGTCGGGCACACCTGCACGCACAGCTCGCAGAACTCGCACGCGTAGAGCTCGAGCGTGAACGTCTTCGCGTAGTTCCGCTTCTGGCCCTTCAGCATCTCGACCTTGATGACCTGCGGCGGACAGACGTACTCGCACAGACGGCAGCCGATGCAGGCCTCCTCGCCGGTGTCTTTCTCGTAGGCGAGCGCGAGGATGCCCCGGAAGCGATCCGGATATGGACGCTTGACGTCGGGATAGCGGACCGTCACCGGTTTGCGGAAGAGATTCTTCAACGTCACGGACATCGCACGACCGACGGCGCCCACGAGCTGCACCGTCTCTCCCCAGAATCCCGCCGGCGCGCCTCCGTTACCCGCCACCGGCGCCTCGCATCGCGACGACGAGCCCGGTCGCCAGCAACAGCACGAGGGTCGCCGGCAGCAGGAGCTTCCATGAGATCGCCAGGATCTGGTCGACGCGGATCCGCACGAAGGACCAGCGCACCCACGTGACGAGGAGAAAGATCACCAGGGCCTTCAGCAACAGCCACAGCGGCCCGAGCGCGGCGGGCCCCGGCCCGAGCCAGCCGCCCAGGAAGAGCAACGCGCCCAGGAAGCTCGTGCCCAGCATGTGGGCGTACTCGGCGAGCTGGATCAGCGCGAACTTCATGCCGCTGTATTCGACGCGGAAGCCGGCGACCAGCTCCGACTCGGCTTCGAGGATGTCGAACGGCACGCGGTTCTCGGCGGCGAGCGTCGCGACCAGGAAGGCGACGAAGGCCAGCTGGCCGATGACCGGATACGCCACGAACCAGAGGCCCTGCTGCGCGGTGACGATCGCCGACATCTGCATCGAGCCGGCGAGGACGACCGGGATGAGCGCGGCGAAGATGAACGGCAGGTCGTAGGAGATGATCTGGTTCACCGCCCGCATCGCCGAGAGGAGCGCGTACTTGTTGTTCGATCCCCAGCCGCCCATGAAGAGGCCGACGATCTCCAGCGACGAGACGGCCAGGAAGAAGAGGACGCCGATGTTCAGGTCGGCGACGCCGAGCGCGGGCGCGAACGGGATCGTCGCGAAGATCAGGAGGCACGGGACGAGGAAGACGATCGGCGCCAGGTTGTAGACGGCGCGGTCGCTGGCGGTCGGGACGATGTCTTCCTTCATCATCAGCTTGAGCGCGTCGGCGATCGGCTGGAGCCAGCCGTGCGGGCGGCCGACGTAGTAAGGGCCGATCCGCGACTGCATCCGGGCCGCGAACTTGCGCTCGAGGAGCGTGACATAGGCGATCAGCACGAGCAGCACGTTCAGGACGATGAACGCCTCGATCGCGTGAGTCATTGGAGCGGGGTCCGTGAGGCCGGCTCCCACCGAGGGTGGCCTGACACAGACGCTTGCCGGCTCCGCATCGCCCGCCCAATCGCTTGCGGTACGACCCGGCTCCGCATCGCCCGTTCAATCGCTTGCGGTACGATCCGGCTCCGCATCGCCCGTTTCATTCCGTCCGGGGCGCTGATCATCGGTCGACCTCCCCGAACACGGGGTCGACCGAGCCCATGATCGCCACGACGTCGGCGACCTTGTGCCCGGGCACGATGTGCGGCAGCACCGCGAGGTTCGAGAACGAGGCGCCCCGCCATTTCAGTCGGTACGGTTTCGGCCCGCCGTCGCTGACGAGGTAGCAGCCGATCTCGCCGCGCGCGCCCTCGACGCGCGTGTAGCCCTCGCCCTTGGGCACGCGCACCTGCGCGACCGACTTCACGCCCGGCCGCGACGAGATGGGCCCTTCGGGAAGCCCGTCGAGCGCCTGGCGGATGATCCGGATCGACTGGCGGAACTCGACCATCCGGACGCGGTAGCGCGCGTAGCAATCACCGGCGGTCTCCACCGGCACGACGAAGTCGAAGTCGCCATACGACGAGTACGGCTCGGCCCGCCGGACGTCGTAGCCCACGCCCGAGCCGCGAATCAGCGGGCCCGAGACCCCGACCGCCTCGGCGACCTCGCGCGAGATCACGCCCACGCCTTGCGTGCGCACGCGAAAGAAGGTGTTGGCCTCCAGCATCGCCTCGTACTCGTCCAGGCGCGTCTCGATGAAGTCGACGGTCTCACGCACCTTCTTGTCCCAGCCCGCCGGCACGTCGTAACGGGTGCCGCCGGTCTGGTGAAAGCCGTAGAGCAGACGCGCCCCGGTCAGCTCCTCGAAGCGATCGAGGACCATCTCGCGCTCGCGGATGCAGTAGAGGAACACCGTGGCGCCGCCCCCGAGGGCGCCGCCCATGTCCAGGCACCACGTGCCGAGCCACAGGCAGTGCGAGGCGATCCGCTGGAGCTCGGCGACGATCACGCGCAGGTACTGCGCCCGGCGCGGCACCTCGATCTTCGCGACCTTCTCGACCGCGGAGACGTACGCGAGCTCGGCGGTCATGGCCGCGACGTAGTCGGTCTTCGACGCGATCGACGGGTACTGCACGTAGGTCAGGCTCTCGCCAAGCTTCTCGTGGCAGCGATGCAGGTAGCCGATCACGGCGTCGACCGCGACGACCGTTTCGCCCTCGAGGGTGAGGATCATCCGGAACACGCCGTGGGACGACGGGTGCTGCGGCCCCATGTTCATCATGAGGCGCTCGTTGCCTCCGTAGCCGATCTCGACGACCTGCCTGGTCCGCGTCTCGGGCACGCTTGGCCTTTTGTCCTAGGCTGAGCTTCGCACGGTTACTTCATGGGAGACGACGGCGCCGGGACGAGCGCAACCGAGCGCATCTCGACGAGCAGTGGCGTGGCCTTGGCGAGGAAGGCCTGCCACTCCGGGTCTTGGAGCGTCTTGCCGCGCACCGCGGCCCGGTCGTTCAGGTCGCGATACGCCCAGAGGTGCACGACCTCGTTGAGCTGGGCGACCTCGGTCTGGAAGACGCCGACGTTCTTCGAGTACTTCTCGCGCACCGGCATGATGCCTTTGAAGTGGCCGAGCCACTCGCCGGCCTTGCCGACCTGGGTGCGATAGGTCCGCAGCTCGTAGACGTGCCCGCCGTCGGCCGGCGGCTTCAGCGGCAGCTGCGCGGACAGGATCTTGTTCTCCTGGGCGAGGAGCAGCGGGCGGATCTTCGAGACGTAGTCCTTGCTCCACGCCTCGTTCTTCGCGAGCTCGCCCCGCAGGCGCTCGCGCTCGACGAGGTCCGCGTAGGCCCAGAGGTGGACGTACTGGTTCAGCGTCCCGAACTCGGTCGTCCACGAGCCCTCGAGCTTGCCGTATTTGTCACCGCGGATCGGACGCCCGACCTCGGAGTTGAGCTTCAGGTACTCGCCCTGCTTGCCGGGCGACAAGGTGTAGGTGCGCAGCTCGTAGATCATGGGCGGCCTCTCCTCGCTGTCGTGTCGTGAGCGGTCATCGGTAGGGCGCGAACGGCGTGTCGACGGCGTAATCCTTCCGCAGCGGGTAGCCTTCCCAGTCGTCCGAGAGAAGGATCCGCCGCAGGTCGGGATGACCCTCGAAGACGATGCCGAACATGTCGTAGCACTCGCGCTCCATCCAGTCGGCGCCGCGATAGAGCGAGGTCAGCGACGGGCAGCGCGTCTCTCCCGCCGTCAGCCGGGTGCGCATCGTCACGACCAGCGGCGCCTCGAGATTCTCGACGCGGCAGAGCACCTCGAGCCCCTGGTCCTTCCAATCCACCGCGGACAGCCAGTTGAAGTAGCGGCAGCCGAGCTCGTCGGCGGCGAAGCGGGCGAATTCCTCCCAGCGATCGCGCGGCAAGGTGACGGCGAGCCCACCGTCGGCTACCACGTCCACTCCGAACTTCTCCTGGATGCGCGCGCGCGCGTCGGCGGCCGTCATGCTCCCCCGAGGTCGGACGGAGCGGCGCGTTTCCCGGTCTTCTGGAACTCATCGACCTGGGTCTGGAGCTTGAGCAGCCCGTACATGAGCGAGTCAGGCGTGGGGGGACATCCGGGGACGTACACGTCGACCGGAACGACGCGATCGACGCCCTTCACGACGTGGTAGCCGTGACGAAACGGACCGCCGGAGTTCGCGCACGAGCCCATTGAGACCACCCACTTGGGATCGGGCATCTGGTCGTAGATGCGCTTGAGCATCGGCGCCATCTTGATGGTCACGGTCCCGGAGACGATCATCAGATCGGAGTGGCGCGGCGAGGCCCAGGGCACCATGCCGAAGCGCTCGACGTCGAAGCGCGACGCGAACGTGGCCATCATCTCGATCGCGCAGCACGCCAGCCCGAACGTGACGGGCCAGATCGAGCTCTTGCGCGCCCAGTTGAAGATCTTGTCGGTGGACGTCGTGACGATCCAGCCCCCGGGCATGTGGTGGATCGCGTCGGCGATCGAGGCGAGCGCGTTCGAGGTCTTGTCGTCGGCCTGACGCGACTGGTGGTACTTCTCCCACTCCTGCAGATCCTTGAACTCGCTCCAGACGGGCGCGGGGATCTGCGGAACGGGTGGCTTCACTTCCATTCGAGAACACCCTCCCGGTATGCGTAGAGCCAGCCGAGCCCCAGGATCCCGACGAACGCCGCCATCACCCAGAACGCGCCGAGCCCGGCGCTGCGGAGTACCAGCGCCCACGGAAACAGGAAGACCGCGAGGACGTCGAAGACGATGAACACGAGCGCGACGAGGTAGAAGCCGACGGGGAACTGCACCCATGCGGTCCCGATGGGCTCGGCGCCACATTCGTAGTTCATGAGCTTGACGGCACCGGGGCGGCTCGGACGCAGCAGCCGCGCCACCGCGAGCGAGACCACGCCGAAGCCGATGATCAGCACCGCGAAGATGAACACGGGCAGGTAGCTCGACAAGATACCTCCTTCGAGATACAACGGGCCCTCAGTATAGCACGCGGGTTCGAGTCGCCCTCACGGGCGAATTCGAATCGCCCTCACGCTCTCCGTTCGTCGTGGAAGTCGTACCTATCGTGCTAGAGTGAAACGAAGATGCGGGTGCTCGTAGTCGAGGACCAGGTCGACCTCGGCGATGTGTTCCGCGATTTTCTCGTCGAGCTCGGTCACTCGTCGTCCATACCGCCGAAGCCGCGCTGTCCACGCTGAAGACCGAACGACTCGACGCGATTCTTCTCGACGTCCAGCTGCCGGGTATGAGCGGGCTCGACTTCCTCCAGCTCCGCCCGGTGCGGGCGCTCGGCGTCCCGATCGTGGCCGTCTCGGGCGTCGTCAACGAGAGCCAGGCGCGCGAGTGCTTGAAGCTGGGCGCGGCCGATTTCATGGGCAAGCCCGTCCAGCTGGATCGGCTGAACGAGGTCTTGACCTTCCTCGAGCCGCACGCGATGAGCCGCGTCGCCGAGCTCGAGCGACGCCCCGAGAAGCGACGCTCGACCCGCGCACGCCTGACGCTTCCGGCACGTCTCTGCGAATACAACGGCCGCGAGCACGAGGGGACGCTGCTGGAGGTGGGCGTGTCGGGCATGAAGGCGCACTTCGCGGCCTCGCTCGACACCGACACGATCGGCCGGGCCATCTTCACGCCGCCCGACGGTGGGCCGCCGATCGAGGTCATCGCCATCCTGGTCCGCGCGGACCCCGACGGCCAGGCGTTCACGTTCGTCCGCCTCGACCCCCGCGACGCCGAGCGCCTGCGCGATCTGATTCGCCGGACGCCCGCGTAGCCCTTCCGCCGGCCGCCGGCTAAGACCGCGCGAGCCCCTCGGTGGCCAGCGCCGCCGCGGCAGCTTCCGACTCGGGCCCTTGCAGGACGAGCGTACGGTATCGCGCGGCGAGCGAGCGCGACGTCTCGAACTTCCCGCCGGTCGCCGCGTCGTGTTGGGCGGCGCGCATGACGGCCTCGAGCAGCCGGTCGAAGTGGCCCACCATTCGGCGCCGGACGTCGCCATAGCCCTTCACGAGCTGAGCGGCTCGCCCGACCTCGCAGGCCAGCGCGTTGTCCCATGTCGCGCACCGGGTCACCGCGCTGAGCCAGCGGTCGATCCGCGCGTGTTCCTCGCGAGCGCGGTAGGAGATCGGGCGCAGCGGCCGCAGCCATGTGAGCATCCAGACTCGCAAAAACCCGCTCACCGTCGTGGTCTTCACGTGCTGACCGATCGTCGGGCGACCATTCGGCCAGCGGCGCTCCGCCCAGCGCGCGAACGGCGCCACCAGCCGGTACGGCAGGACGCCGTAAAGCTCGTCGAGGTCGGGCTTGAGAAAGTCGGTCACGACGAGCTCGCCGGCGCCGACGGCCTTGTCGCGGCGGATGCGCTCGAACCGGCTGGCCCGCGTCTTGAGCTGAGCCACGCGCACCGCGTCTTCATACGTCATCCACACCGCCAGATGCCGCGCAACGATCCGGCTGAGCTCGAGATCGCCGCCCTGGACGAACGGCTGCAAACGTTCCAGATACCGCTCCGCATACGCGCGGTCCTGATAGTCGACCAGCCGTGCCACAGCCTCCCGCACAATCGCCCCAAGCCCCTCCGGGAAGCCCACCACGATCCTTTCTATGTCCGGGCTCGTAGCGGTGACGGCGGGGCCGGCGGGGGTCGCCCGGGAGGGGTCCGGGGCGAGTGGGGTTCCGAAGCCCCGTGACCCCTCCCCAGCGCCTGCCGCGGGCCCAGCCGCCACCGCAAACCCTGCTTCAAAGCCGCGGAGGTTAGCTTCCACCTGAACGGCTTTGGTCCGAATAGCCTCGCGAAAGGCCTCCGCGCTGAGCGGCAGGACACCCGAGCCGGCGAGCGCCCCGAGTAGCACGGCGTTCGCCTCGGTCCCGTGCTCGCGGGCGAGCGCCAGCGCGTCGAACGCGATCAGCCGCTTCGAGAAGGCTCGGGCCGCGGCCTGCAGCTTCTCGATCGGATAGATGCCGCGACCGGTCACGATCTTCTCGTGGATCGAGTACAGACGGTGCGTGCTGGCGATGATGGTCGTGCGGCCCGGCGACGGAAATCCGAGCTCGATCGAGCGCCCGACCTCGAGGAACTCCGGGGCCAGCAGAACGTCGAGGGCTCCGGGCACGGGATACAGGGAGAAGATCGGCGTTCCGTCGACCGACTGGTTCCGCTCACCCGAAAGCTCAACGTAGTAGGTCGTAGACCCCGTCCGCTGAGCGACACCCGGGATCGAAGTCCCGTGGACCGGATAGCCGTCGATGAGCGCGGCGTCGACGATCCAGTCGAGCAGCACGCCGCCCCCCTGCCCGCCGACCGCCGGGACCAGGAGGCTCAGGAGTGGCGCGTCGGTCACGTCCCGGCGGTCGCGAGCCGGCGAATGACGGCCGCGCGCAGACGACTCACGAACCGCGTCCACCAGGACGGGTTCGTGATCACCTTGGCCTCGTAAAAGGACGGACACAGCGCCGCGGCGTGGGCGACCTCGCCGCAGACGCCGCAGCCCACGCACGTGTCGTCCACGTGGGCGATCGGGTCCTCGCGCAGCGGATCGGGGTTGTCGCGGAGCGTGAGCGATGGGCAGCCGTTCAGGCGCATGCAGGAGTGATCGCCGGTGCACACGTCCGGGTCCACGCCGAAGCGCGGCTGGACCACCTGGTGACCGGCGGCAGCCAGCTTGCGCAGCTTGGGCCGCTCGCGACGCTGGCGCTCGAGCATGCACTCGTTCCTGGCGATGACCACCTTGAGCCCCGGGACGCGCGTCGTCAGCGCGTCGCGCATCGTCCCGATCACCTCGGCGATCCGGTACGAGTTCACCGTGCGGATCCATTTCACGCCGAGGCCGCGCAGGGCATCCGGAATCGTCATCGGCAGCGGCTCGTTGCGCGCGTTCTTGCCGGTCGACGGCACGTGGTGCTGGCCCGTCGCCGCCGCGTAGAAGTTGTCGAGGATCACCAGGACCGAGTCCTGGCGGTTGTACATCGCGT
>Ga0209267_1001154_pt1 | contig 18274 bp, 22 predicted proteins | sample GraSoiAngelo_137_FD_185894 | JGI IMG/M metagenome (GOLD analysis project Ga0209267, IMG submission 185894) | Grasslands soil microbial communities from the Angelo Coastal Reserve, California, USA - 14_0929_09_30cm (SPAdes) (version 2) | ecosystem: Environmental > Terrestrial > Soil > Grasslands ... | reverse complement strand
ATTCCCCTTTGCGCTAGCTCGGAAAGAATCGTGCCGCCGTGAAGTTGAGGATTCGATCCAGGCCCGCCTCGGGGAACTTCTGCTTCATGGCGGCAATGAGCTCCTCCGCGTTGTGGGACGCCGCCAGGGCCGTCTCGAATTCGACGAGGTACGCCCTGTTGAAGGCGAGCACGTCCGGAGCGTCGGGAAGCTCGGGGCGATTCTTGTGCCCGGCCACGACGATGCGGGGATTTCGCTCCTGGACGAGGCGAAGTGTCTCGTGCCACGCCTTCCGGGATTGCGCATCGGTCGCCCGGAGCGAGAGGTGCACCTGATTGAACGCGATGTCTCCGACGATCGCGGCGGCGAGCGAAGGAACCCAGACGACATTGTTGCGCGGCCCCGGCCCCACGTCGCCCTGCAGGCCCGCGATGACATCCACGAACTGGCCGTCCACGGTGAAACGGGTGCCCGGCCAGGGTTGCGGGATCAGGATGTCGGTGGGAATAGTCGTCGCGCCGAAGCGCGCCCGGATCTGCGCCATGGTATTGGCCAGGTCGCCCTTGATGTACTCGATATCCGACGCGCTCGCGTAGACGGGCGTGCCGGGAAAGCGCCGGAGCAGGACGGAGGCGCCATAGAAGTGATCGAAGTGCGGATCCGTGACGAGAATGGCCTTGAGGCGCCGCCCCCTCGCAGCGATGCGGTCGGCCAGCTTTTCCGCATCATTGATCCGGAACTGCGTATCGACGAGGATCGCCTCGGTGTCGCCGTAGATGAGGGTCGAGGTCACGCCGATACCCTGCGCCTCCGCGGTGTAAATATCGAGCGCGAGCGGCGTCGATGCCGCGCGGGCGATGCGGCTGCCGCCGACTGTGCACACGACGGCAAGCGCGACCATGACGGTCGCGCCCAGGAGCCCGAGCATACGCAAGTTGTGCCGATTCATGTGAGCATCCCCTCTCTCATCGACGGGTCTCTCTCATTGGCGGCTTCGACCATGTCTGGAGCGCGAGCCAGTTCTCTCGGGTGCAGTATGATTCCGGCATGCAGCCGTCTCAATGCCCAATCGGCCGAGTTTCATGTCCATTCGTTCGGATCGGTCGTGTTTGACGTACTCACGGACGTTCTGGAACAGGTCCGGCTGGCCGGGACGCTCTATTTCAGCGCCGAGCTCCGCGCGCCGTGGGGAGTGAGCGTGCGGCCCGAGGGCCGTGCGCCGTTCTACGTCGTGAGCCGTGGAGGCTGCCTGCTGGAGGTCGACGGCGAGCCGAGAGCGCGTGCGCTGGCCGCGGGCGACCTCGCCCTGCTACCGCGGGCGCATGCTCATGTCATTCGCTCCGACCCGAAAGCGCGCCCCGTTCCATTCAGCAGATTCGTGAAGGATCATCCGATGGACGAGCGCGGGTTCGTTCATTGCGATGGCGGCAAGGGCCCGACCTCGACGATCGTCGGCGGCTTCTTCCTGTCCCAGGAGCTCGAAGCGACGCCGTTGCTATCGGCGCTGCCGGCCGTCGTCCATCTCCGAGCCGATGATCGCGATGTCGCGAGCTGGCTCGAGCCGACGCTGCGCTTCATCGTGGTGGAGATGAGCTCGCGCGTGCACGGCTCACGTTCGGTGCTCAACCGGTTCGCTGACATCCTTTTCATCCAGGCGGTCCGCGCCGTTCTGAGCACGGGCGCGCCCATTCATGCGGGATGGCTGAAAGGGCTGAGCGACGGACGCGTGGCGAGAGCGTTGGCGCTGATGCATGAGCACTATGCCAAGCCGTGGACGCTGACCTTGCTAGCCCGGGAGATTGGCACCTCTCGCACGGTGCTGGCGTTGCGCTTCCGCACGCTGGTCGGCGCCTCGCCCATGGCCTACCTCACACGGTGGCGAATGCTCCACGCCGCCAGGCTCCTGCGCGAGTCACGCGCGGGCGTGGCCGACGTCGCGGGGATGGTCGGTTACACGTCCGAGGCGGCCTTCGCGAAGGCCTTTAAGCGGACGCTCGGGCGGACGCCCGGAACAGCCAGGCGGTCGGCCCCGCAACCCTGACCTCAGCGCATGTTGCCGGTGTGGCCGAGCGAGTAGCGGCCGGGCTGTGGCCAGACCGCGAGGCCGTGCGGCTCCTTGCCGACGGCGATCGTGACGACCTCGCCCGTCGTAGTATCGAAGACGTACACGACGTCGTCATAGCGGCCCGAGAGCCACAGGCGTTTCCCGTCGGCGCTCACGTTCCCCATGTCGGGGCTGCCGCCGCGCGGGATGGGCCACGTCTTCACCACGCGGCGAGTCGCGAAGTCGATGACCGCGACGCTACCCGGACCGCGCGCCTTGCCGCCGATCTGCGACGAACCCCGGTTGGCGACGTAGAGCTGGGTCCCATCCCGGCTAGGATACAGTCCGTGGGTGCCAACGCCGGTCTTGATGAAGCCAGCCTCCTTGAACGCGTCGCCGTCGATCACGTAGACGCCGCCGCGGCGCAGCTCGGCCACGTAGAACACCTTGCCGTCCGGGCTGATCCGGATGTCCTGGGGAATGCCACCGCCCGACAGCTTGAGGTAGCCGAGCACCTTGCGATTGATCCAGTCGATCTTCACCAGCCGCCCCTTGTACTCACACGTCATGATCAGGTATCGGCCGTCGATCGAGAAATCGCCGTGGTTGATGCCGGCGCAGTCGGGAGCCGCGAGCGACCCCTGCAGCGCCATCGTCTTCGGGTCACGGAAGTCGAGCCGCTTGAGCGCCTCGGCCACGACGATGGCCGAGCGCCCGTCCGGTGTGAAGTACATGTTGTACGGGTCGTCCACGGCAACGGGCCGGCCCGGCTTGCCCGTGATGGGGTCGATCGGCGTCAGGGTTCCGTCGGTGCGGTGCTCGGCATTGTTGGTCACCCACAGGGTCGTGAGATCCCAGGAGGGGACGACGTGCTGTGGGTTCACGCCAACGGGGAACCGGTCGACGACCTTGAGCGTCGCCGGATCGATCACGGTCACGTCATTGGACTTGAGATTCGGCACGTATACGCGCGGCAGCGCCTGGGCGACCGCCGGGCTCAGCTTGTCGGCCGTCGTCTCGCTGTAGAGATTGGCCGGGTCGACCACCGGCGGCATGCCGGGCACCGTCTCGATGGCCACCGCGGTCCCGGCCGCGGCCGCGCTGAAGGCCAATGCAAACACGAGCGTCGTGAGACAAGTCATGGGCACGTATCACCTCTTCGAAGCATCGATTGATTTGCGAATGGCGGTGACCGATTGGGTGACGATCAGCTCGACGCCGAGCCGGCCGAGCTCGGCGCTGGCGCGCCGGGGATCGCCATCGACGCCGCTGGGCTCGCCGGGCGCCGGCGGCTCGGGGACTGTGCCGCGCACCAGGCGCGGCTCGAGCGCGAGCGTGAGCGACGTGTCGGCGAGTCCCGCGTGCTGACCGATCTCCTCCGCCCGGTACCCGCGCGTTTTCAGCAACGCCTCGAACCCAGCCGTCGCCGTCCGGTAGTACTCCTCGACCGCATGCACCCGGACGGGAGAGCTGGTCCACTCGCGGTTCAGGCGAGCGGCGACGGCCCGCTCACCGGCCTGAGTCGAGCCGTGGTCACCCAGGAAGACGATGTCACGGAAGCCGTGCGCGCGGAAGCTGCGCGCGGCCGAATCCAGCGTCTGGCGAAAGGTCTCTTCGCGCACCGTGATCGTCCCCGGAAAGCGCATGTGGCCGGTCGGCGGCTCCACGGTGCCCTCGGGAACATAGGCCAGCACCGGGGCGACGAGCGCATTGCCGAGGGCCTGCGCGATCCGCTCGGCGAGGACCCTGACCCGCACGTTGTGCTTGCCCAGCGCCATGTGAGGGCCGTTCTGCTCGGTGCCGCCGATGGGCAGGAGCACCGTCGTCTTTCCGCCTCGTACGAGGGCTCGAAGCTCGGTCCACGTCAACGCCTCGAGCGAGATCGAATCGGCGGTCTGTGCGGAGCCGGGCGCGGTCAGGACCAGGACCAGGCAGAGCACCGCCAGCGGTGACGTCTTCACGCTTCGTACTTAACGCACCCGGCCGCGTGCCGTCCACAAATTCGTCCTCGATCTCTGCCGGCCGCAGGGTCGTGCCGCCCGGGCGATCACATCCGGCGGCGCGCGGGCGGCCGGCCGCCCTGGCTTCGCGCATTTCCCGCCTCGGCCCTCTTCCGACGGGCCATGCTCCGCTGCTGGCGCACCGCCCTCGCCTGGCGCTCGACGTTGGCGACGAAGGCCGGATCGCCGCTGCGCCTCAGCCCCTCCTCGATGAGGGCCCGGAGAACGATCTGGAGGCTCACCGGGAGCTTGTGGTTGATCGTCGCCTTCGCCGCCACGACACGCGCACGGTCCAGGATATCCCTGGAGAGAATGAGAAGAACCGTCGTCCTGTCTTCGAGCACGCCCACCTCCGTCTCCTCGGCGCCCGGCGCCTCGGTGTTCTTGTCTGGCAGTTTAATCTATTATATAAGTTATACTGTAGAAGCGGTCGGTGATCTCACGGGCCGCGCTCGGGCGGCTCGGCGCCCTCGGCACCACGACGGGCGTCCGGCTCGGGGGAAGGGAAGAATAATCGAACAATGACCGAGTGCGTCATCTCCCTGGGGGCGGTTCCGGCTCGCGAGTCGTATGCCCGACTCGGGGAGACCGGCTACGCGGAGCGTGCGTTCGAGGAGTGCCGGCGTTACGAGGCCCTCTTGCGACGGGCCATCGGACCCGAGCCCTCGGGCGCACGGCTCCGCATCCGGCGCTCGGCGCCAGACCTGGGTTCATATCTCGAGCTTGTCGTCGAGTACGACGACGAGAACGTCATCGCGCGCGCCTACGCCATTCGTTGTGATCGAGAGGCGCCGACGAGCTGGGAATAAGCGACATGAGCCGTCGAAAGGAGTCCGGATGGCCAGGCAGCACCGCATTGCGAATGCTCTCGCGCTGATCGTTGTCGTCTCGCTGACCGCCACGGGGAGGGCCGAGGGCCAGGTGCCCACCCCCGCCGATTTCGCCGCGTGCAATGCGGAGGCGCCGAAGGCGGTCAAGGCCGGAAGCGCCTCACCGACCACCGGCGACCATGCCCGCGCGGGCACCGTACGCGGTGACGCCACCACGTCGAGTCCAGGAGATGACAGGGGCACGCGCGTCGAGTCGACGGATCCACAAATCCACGGAATGAGCGCGGAGGGAGCGAAGAACGCCGCCTATCAGGCCGCGTACCGCAGTTGCATGCGGCGGAAGGGCTTCTGAGCGATCGGCCGAGCGCTCAGAGGGGCGAGCGCACGCGATGTCGAGTGCGCGGCTCGATCGGCTCGTCGAGTGTGGCCTCGGTCATGGCCAGGAGCACGCAGCGGCAGCCGGGGTGAATCGGCGGTTTGAAGTCGCTCCCCTGGCTCACCTCACGGCCGTTGAACGACTCACACACCGCGCATCGCAGCCCGTCTCCTTGCTGCACGATCCGCGCCCGGATCCCCTGCCTCGTGTAGTGCTGAAGCGCCGTGGCCCCGCGGCGAAGCGTGTCGAGCCATTCGAGAAGGAGATCCAGCTTCCGCAACCGGTAGGCCGTGGTCGCGGCCGCCGACGTCCAGGACGATGGGACGTCGTGCAAGCCCTTCCACCGGGCGGGGAACGTGCCGCTCGCGGCGAAGATTCGCTGCCAGCGATCGAACTCGGGCCACGTGAAGCCGCGATCCCCGAGGACGGTCACGGCCGTCGTCCCCTCGCCGCCGGCCACCACGCGGGCGCGACCGACCTTGAGGAACTCGACAACCGTCTCTCGCTCTTCGTCCGAAAAACCCCGGATGCTGTCCAGGGCGCTGTCGACCGCGTTGAAATTCTGGCTCACTCGTCGGGTTGGCTCTCCAGTCATGATTGTATACTATTTATCTTTTATATAACTCACTCATGATACTATTCGTGAACCTGACGCGGTCCCCTTCCCCGGGATGACCGTGCATCGTCGGGTCGTGACTCCAGCGTGGATCCACGTCGTTCTGGAGCGCGCGTGAACTCACAGCGTGGAAACAGCAAAGGAGCGGCCCCCATGGCGCAAAAACTCTTCATCGGTGGTCTCGCGTTCTCCACATCGACAGAGCGGCTTCGAGAGGTGTTCACGGCCGCCGGCCAGGTCGAATCGGCTGCCGTCGTGACCGATCGTGACACCGGTCGCTCGCGCGGCTTCGGGTTCGTCGAGATGGCGACCTCGGAAGAGGCCGATCAGGCGATCGCGCAGTTCAACGGCAAGGACCTCGACGGCCGGCAGCTCCGGGTGGAGAAGGCCTCCGCCGGCGGCAGTCGTAGCGCCGGGGGCGGAGCTTCGCGGGGCTTCGGCGGAAACTCACGCGGAGGGCGCTGGTAGGCGGCCTGCCCCGGCGAGGCCATGGCGAGATGTGAGACTTGTGGCGCAGAGCTCCCCGATCCTTCACAGCGATTCTGTGGGGGCGACAGGTGTCAGCGTGTGTTCATGAGACACAGCCCGGCCACGGATGGCTTCCGCTGGTCCGGGCAACCGAGCGGTACGTACCCTTCTCACTTCGACAACCGAAGAGGTGCCACATGCAACTACAACTTCCGTGGTTCAAACCCGCCGCGTGGGGTGTGGTGGTCGGCGCTGTTGCGACCATGATCATCGGCTTTTCCTGGTTGGGCTGGACCCTCGGCAGCACCGCCGAGCGGATGGCGAGTGAACGAACCACCACAGCGGTGGTGATCGCGCTGACCCCGTCCTGCGTCACGGGATTCATGCAGCAGCCGGGCGCGGCCGCAAAGCTCGCCGAGTTTCAGAAGATCGAGTCGTGGAAACAGCGGGAATTCATCGAAGCCGGCGGCTGGGCCACTCCGCGGGGGGACAAGCAGGCGAACTCGGGACTTGCGACCGCATGCGCCGAGGAGCTCGCGAAGACCAAGACGTAGGCCTCATGGCGACGCACTCGAAAACCAATCGAGCCGTTGCACGACTCCGCCGGCTGGCCAGGCGGCGGCGCCTGGCCGAGCTGAAAAAGGCTCGGGGTGAGAGGTCCGCGCCACCTGCCGGCGGACTCACTCCGCGCCTCGACACCGGCTGACGACGGAAGTCTCGATGCGAGGTGTCGAGCGCTTGGGCCGGCGTTCGCGTTTCACCGAGTCCTGCCCGGGACGTTCCTGCTTCCCATGTGATGTCTGGCCCGGCTCGAGGAAATCAGGAGGCGGAAATGGACCGAGGAGCGGCGATGCTGGCGGTTGTCATGGAGATTTACGAAGGCGGTAAGGATCTGATCCCGGGTTGGGAGCTCAAGGAGCAAGCGGAGAGCGCGCTGGCAACCGGTGGCACCGAAGGACTGAGACGCTATTACGAGGCGTGTCTGGCTCGTTCGAATCGCCAGATCAAGACCACCCTCGAACGTGACCGACGAAAGACCCTGGAGTCGGAGCGCGAGCGGTTCATGTCGATTTACCTGGGGGCTGCCCGATAACGGTTGGGGAGGCGTGTTGAGGACCGAACCGATCTAGACGCAAGCGATGCCCGGGTCGGCGTCCGGCCCACGCGGCTCGTACGCCGGTCGCGTGGCTTCCTCCGCCAGGAGGAGGCGACGAATATTGTCAGGCCGCAAGAGCACGCACGACGGTCTTCTCCCGGAGACATTCGGAACACTTACCAGCCGAAACTTGAAAGCCGTCGCCGATCAACACCACGGCCTCGCGCACGTCGCTGGGAAAGGCCCCCATCTTCAGCGCAAGACACGCGTCGCAAAAGCGGACCGTCCGGTACGCCCGGAGCAGGAGGCTGACTCGATCTTGAATGGTTTGCATAGCGCACTCCAAACCGCGGAGGGAGATCTGCGCCTTCGTCACCGGGTCTCGACGCGCGCAGCGCGTCAACCATAGGGACTCAGTGGCCGGCGGGGCCACTGTAACACGAGACCGGACGGGCAACATGGGCGAGGCGGTGTGAAAAACCAACGGCGGGTCCGCTCATCGTCGCGAACCCGCCGTGGGTGTGATGTGCGGTGAAGGAAACGGTGCCGCCGCCTACTACTTCCCCAGGTCGAACGCGAAGGGGTAGCCGAACTGAACACCGACCTTGACCCGGTTCTCGTCGGCATCGAAGTCCGGCGTCGTCGACGAACGCCCGAGCCGCTGGCGCATGAACGAGTACCCACCGAAGACCGTCATGTAGGGGTTGACTCGATAGGCGGCTCCGAGGCTCAGCGTGAACACGGTGACGTCGATGTGCTGTATTTGCCGGTCGCTCAGGGACTCCGCCTTCGTCCACATGGGATTGAAGATGACGATCAGATCCCGCCAGGTCGGCAGGACGAGCATCCCGGAGACGGTCTGGGTATCGGCCGGGCCACCGAATCCACCCGCAACGGCCACGTTCCGAGAGTAGTAGGCGCTCGCGGTACCGAATGGCAGGACCTGTGCGATGCCGGCGCTCAGGGCCGGGGTGATGAAGTTCTCGCCACCGAGCTCGGTGAACGCAGGGCCGCCGTCGACGGCGACGGTGAGCGTCGATGTGACACGATAGGTGAAGCCAATCGTGGGATTGTGCGTCGTGGAGTTGTCGCCGTGACCAGATCGCAAGTCCAGGTACGTGAAGTTGTAGCCGATCATACCGGTGAAGCGCGGCGTGAACGCGTGGCTGAGGTTACTCAGGAATCCATAGGTGTCCGAGTCGATTCCGGCGCCTTGGCCCTCGAGGCGCACCACACTATAGTTCGCCGCGAGGTTCAGCCGCGTCCGCTGCGCCACCTGCCATCCCACAGCTGGCGTGAGGGTGTTGCTCCACGACGCTTGCCCACCGAGGCTGAACCCTCCTGATCTAGCGTCCGGGCTCTGGTCTCGAATGAACGCGTCGGTGGCGGTGAACTGAAGGCGCGGCGTCGGCTCGTAGAAGACGCCACCGATGAAATTCTGGCGCGCGAGACCGTCGTTCGGGCTGCTCCCACGCGCGTACACCTCGGCCGAGTTCGAGAAGCCGGCGGCCACCTGGAACCGAGGGCGGTTCAGCAGCATCATGAGGGCGGGAGTAAAGCTCGTGATGAAATCGTACCGCTTGTTGTTGTTGTTCAGGAAGATGTTGTCGGTGAATTCCTCGGACACGGCGATCGTGGGCAACAGATTGACCTCGCGCCGCTCCAACGGAGACATCAGAAGGCCGAGCAGCTCGAGGGGATAGGTGGACAGGCCGGGATAGGCCGGAGCGACCGCCGGACCCAGGGTCTGAAGTCGCAGCAGCGGCGAAATCCGAAACTCCCCTTCTTCTTCTTGCTGTTGCTGCTGGACGACGCCGGGCCAGGGCTGCTGGCGGGGCCAGGGCTCCTGCTCCTGGGCCCATGCGTGAGGAGCCCAGGCGGGAGGCAGCACTATGCAAAGGGTGAGGCCGAGGATCGCGGACGCGCGGAGCATTCGACGGCGACTTTAATGAATACGCGGTCACGAGGGCAATCAGGTAAATCCCCTAACAGGGTCAGGGTAAAACCTTAGCTCACTGCGTCACAACCCGGCATTTTCAATCCGACGCCGGCACCGACTGGTTGAACACCCGCACGTAGTTACGGCCGACGAGCTTGCCGACGTCCGTGGCGGAGAAGCCCTTGCGTCGCAGAAGCTGAACGACGAGGGGAAAGTCCGCGTAGTCGGTCCACACCGCCTGGGACTGCCCGAAGCCCGAGTTATCAGTGCCGAACCCCACGTGATCCACCCCCAGTGTCTCCACCGCGCGGGTGACGCCGTCCACGTAACCGGCGAGCGACGTGAACGTTGGGCTGGCCCAGATCCCGACCACTCCGCCCGTGCTCGCGACGATCTTGCCGTGGTCGCCCGAGATCAGCCGCGTGAACGGATCGAGCCTGCGGGAGGCGAGGTTGGTGTGGGAGAGGATGAGCGGCGTGCGGCTGGCCCGGGCAGCCCCTTCCACCAGTGCCAGCGTGCCGTGCGCCACGTCCACCACCAGGCCGAGCCGGTTGCACTCGGCGATGACGTCCCGGCCGAGCGGAGTGAGGCCTCCCTGGGTCGGCGACTCTGTCTGGTTGTCTCCCAGATCGCTCCGCATGAAGTGCACGAGCTGCAGATGTCTCACGCCGCGGCGGTGGACCTCGGCGAGATGCTCCAGCCTGCCCTCCATGAACTGGCATCCCTCGATCGCCTGCACGATGGCGGGAGCCCGGTCGCGATGCGCCGCCTCGAGATCCCCCCGCCTGAGCGCGCGGCGCAGCCCCTGGCTCTGGACGAGGTTATCGAACCAGGCCAGCCGGCTCTGCGTGAACCGCCAGAGCTCGCCGGGATCGGGCTCACGCGTCACGCGAACGCGGTTCTGCGGATCGCGCTTTATGACCGGCCCGTCGCTGGTGTGCTGGAGACACACCGCCGTCATCCGTCCGCTCCGCATGCGCGCGGCCAGGTCGTAGGCCGGCGTGCGCCGCCCGGTCGCGCCCGCCGCGTGCGAGTGCATGTCGACCCCGATGACGTCGTCCAGCAGCTGGGCGGCCTCGACGTCGGACTCCCGTACATCACCGCCCGTGCGCGCCACGCATCCACCCAGGGCCAGCACGCCCAGTGCCGCCAGGACGTCGCGGCGCGTGACGTGTCCGCGCGCCCCCTCAAGCTGGAACTTGGGATTTGGCTCCATCGTCTTCGTCCTTCAGGGGGAAGCCGAAGCTGTCGGGATCACAAAGCTGGGCTTTATAATCCCGGGGATGGCGGCCAGCACCCAGCTCACGCTCGGCGGTTTCCTCGGCCGGTTCGCCTTCGCGCTGCTCGTGGCCGGCGCGACGTACAATCCCACTCGCTACTCGTTCTACGCGTGGGCAAAGAGCACCCGGTTCGAATGGAGTCCGCCGACCGTGTTCGTGGGCGTCGTCCTGCTGATCGGCTGGTTCGTTTGCCTGCGACTCACCTTGCGCTCGATGGGCGGCCTCGGCCTCCTGCTCGCCAACGCGTTCCTGGCCGCGCTCTACTGGCTCGTCGCCAGCTGGGGCTGGCTGCCGATCGAGAACGTCGCGGCGATCTCATGGCTCGGCCTGGTCAGCGTCGCCGCCATCCTGGCGGTCGGCATGTCGTGGTCGCACTGGCGCCGGGGCTCGACCGTCCCGCCGGGCTGACCGCGCTTCACGCTCATCCAAAAAAGAGGGGCCGCCCCTCGCGGAGCGGCCCCTGGCCGTGAGGCCTCAGCGGATCAGCTGTGCCACCGGAACTGTTGCGGCTTGCGGGCCGACTCCTGGGAGATCATGACGTTGACCAGGGCCGGGCCCTTGAACGCCGTCGCCTGTTCCAGGGCCGACTTCAGATCCTTCGGGTTCTCGACGAACCAGCCCTTGCCGCCGAAGGCCTCCATCATCTTGTCGTAGCGGGCGCCATAGATCAGCGCGTTCGGCCGCATGTTCTGAAGCGGATTGTCCGGATGTTTCGCGTGCCCCGGCCCGATGCCGCCATTGTTGAAGACGACGATCTTGACCGGCAGCTGATAGCGGCAGGCCGTCTCGATCTCCATGCCGGAGAAGCCGATGGCCGAGTCGCCCGAGACCGAGATGATCGGCTTGTCCGGATGCACCACGGCCGCGGCGATGACGAAGCCCATGCCGATGCCCATCGTGCCGTAGCTACCGGCGTCGAGCCGGTGCCGCGGCCTCGAATTGAAGAGCTGGGTGCGGCCGATGTCCATCGTGCTGGCACCCTCGCCGATGATGATCGCGTTTTCCGGCGCCCACGCGGCCACGTCTTTCAGCGCGCGGTAGTAGTTGGCCGGGGCCGCGTCGTCGACGAGCTGGGGCGCGATCTGCGCCGCATTCGCCGCCGCCTTTTCGGCGATCGCGGCATGCCAGGCCGATTCCTTCGGGTAAACCCACTCGCGCTTGCCGAGCGCCTGATTGAGCTGCCCGACGATCGCCTTGCCGTCGCCGACCAGTGCGACCTGGGTCGGCGCGTTCTGGCCGATCGTTTCCGGGGCGATGTCGAGCTGGATGATTTTCACGTCCTTGCTGAAGCGCGGCGGCAGGCCGAAATGCATGATCCAGTTGAGCCGCGCGCCCATCAGGAAGACGACGTCGGCATTCTGCAGCGCGTGACTGCGCGCCGCGCCGACCGACAGCGGATGGTTGTCGGGCATGACGCCCTTGCCCATCGGCGAGGCGAGGAAGGGCAGCTTGGTGCGCTCGATGAAGGCGCGAACCTCGTCCTCGGCGCGTGAGTAGGCCATGCCCTTGCCGATGATGACGAGCGGTCGCTCCGCCGATCTGAGCACGTTCAACGCCTTTTCGACATCATCCGGCATCGCCTGGGTGCGTGGCGGATCCGGGCAGCGCGCCGGCTCGTCCACCCTCGACTCGTCGACCTTCCCGGTAATGATGTCGTCCGCAATGTCGAGATAGCTCGCGCCAGGACGGCCATAGATCGAGTTCCTGACCGCCATCTCGACATAGAACGGGATGCGGTGGACGTGCTCGATCGCATGCGCGAACTTGCAGAACGGCGTCGCGACCAGCACCTGGCGCTCTTCCTGGAACGCACCCATGCCGTTGCGCCAGGTCTCCGAAGCGCCGCCGATGAGGATCATCGGCCAGCCGTTCTGCTGCGCGTTGGCGAGGCCGGCGAGGGCGTGGACGACGCCGGGGCCCGACACGACGAGGCAGGCGCCAGGGCGCCCGGTCAGATAGCCAACGGCCTGCGCGGCGTACGAGGCGGACTGCTCGTTGCGCATCCCGACGTAGGTGATGCCTTCCTTCTGCGCGGCCGCGGCGATCGGCTGCACCGGAAACCCGACGATCCCGAACATGAATTGAACGCCCTGCCGTTTGAGGCTCCTCGCGACTAAGGTTGCACCGTCGACTTCGGCCATGAGTTCCCTCCTGTCAGAGTGGGGCCTAAGATCGCGCCCCCCGCAGCCAGAGTCAAGCCCCGAGGGGCCGTGGCCCTCGGCGCCTCATTTGATGGATTTGACCGGCGCCGATTCGGGAGTTCGCCTCATCGAGGCCTCCGACCCTTGCTGAAAAAGTCTAAGCGGCAGTCGGTGCTCACGGCGATGGCGATGCGAACGGCAGGAGGGTTGGCGATGGCGATCGAAAGCGGAACTGCTCGAAGCAGCGCAAAACGTAGTCGCGCGCTCAGGGTAGTCCTGGCAGCGCTCGTCTTCGCCCTGGGAGTCTCGCGACCGGGCGAGGCGGCGGTCATCGAGTGTGCTTCAGAGTACGTGGCGTGCCTGATCGCGGCCATCAATACGGCGAACGCGAACGGCGAAGCCAATGGCACGCCCGTGAGAGGCGGCCGAAGAAACTAGACGCCGCGCCGCACGCGGTAGTCCACGTTGTCCCTCACCCACTTCCAGAAGCGGTCCTGGTTGGCGAGGTCCGTGTCCTGCTTCATCTGGGCGCGCCAGCCCTTCATGACGTCGTACTCCACGGCCCAGAAGCGCACGCGGTCCCGCTTCACCAGCTTTCGCCAGTTGTCGCCGACCTTGGGGCTCGCGTAGACCAGGCGCACGGTGACGTTCTTCGAGAGGTAATCGAGGGGACTCAGATCGATCTGCTGGTAGGAGGCGGGCGTGCCCGACTTGATCGACCCGTCGCGCACGTCCGGGACGCCGTCGCTGACCACCATCACGGTGATCGGCGCCAGGACCAGATTCCGCTCCTTCACCGTGCGCGCGATCTGCTGGAAGAAGACGTTGAAATCGGTGAGCGTGTCGGTGGGCGGAAACCACTTCCGGAGGTCCGTCTCGATCTGCTTGACGTCCTTGTTGTTGAACTCGTGGATCGGGTGGAACGACTTCGGCTCGTTGTTGTCCTTGCCTCCGATGGCTGTCACGAAGAGGTCGCGCGGCTTCGAGAGGCCGCCGAGCTCGTGCATGTGGCCGTAGAGGTAATGGGCGACGAACGTGAGGGCGTCGTCATAGGCGGGTCGGAATGAGCCGCTGGTGTCGACGCCGACGAAGAGCGTCGACCGCGGCGCCTTGTTCTCCTCCGTTTCTGCCGCCGAGACCACGACGGCGACGCTGAGGAGGGCGGTCGCGACCAGCCGAGCGACGAGCGAGCTGCCCAGGCGGCTCATAGCGTGGCCGGCTTTCGCGGCGCCTGATGCAGATGCAAGGTCTGTAGGATCTGCCAGGTCTGCGTGACCTCACTGCCGTCCTTGAAGGGCAGCGCGAAGATCTGGCGCGAGGCGACCAGGACCATCCCGAAGTTGACGGCGGCCGCTGCGATCTGCAAGACCGGCAGCACCAGATAGTCGAGAAGCTCCTCGCTCTTCTTGTGCAGCCATTCGATCTCCTGCTTCAGCTCCGACACCGGTTGCCGCCACCAGGCCGGCACCGGTTTGCCGTTGGTGGGGCGCGGGGCGCCCTCGTCCACCATCGGGCGCCGCGAGATGAAGGCGAGCATCGGCGGCGTTCCGAACTGGCCGAACAGGAACCACGTCATGCCTCGGATGCCGATCCATCCGAACGACGACAGGGCGAGCGTGACGGTGAGGCCCAATTTCATACCCGTCTGCTGTGAAATCCACGGCGTCAGCGCGTCGATGAGCTCCCGGTAGAGGAAGATGACCTCGAAGAACATCACGAACAGCTCCACCACGACCATCTGGACGATGAACTTCCACTCCCGCTTCTTCACGGCGTCCATCAGGGTCTGCACGCACGCGAAGCTACCCATGATGAGCAGGAGCAGGAAGAAGTACAGGAGGGGGCCCGTGTAGCGCGCCGTCGACTCGCCGCCGACGAGGTCGGCGAGGAGCTCGGTGACGGTCGGCATCAGCGTGTAGGTGAAGATCGCGGCCTCGAGCGCACACCAGAAGAGGAGCATGATGAACGCGACCCAGGGCACGCCCGGCTTGAAATAGGTCTCCGTCATCCGGCCCGTCATCGTGAAGGGCATGAGGACGACCTGGCGGATCACCTCGAGCACGAGCTTCGCCACGAAGGTGCTGAACGTCACCACCCATCCCAGCACTACCGCGACGAACCGGAACATGCCCACCCAGTAGAGCCACACGGCCCGCACGGCATCCCACCAGGTCAGCATCATCGTCGGGATGAACTGGGCGCGCCCCGAGCGGAACGGCAACGTATAGATGGAGAGCTGCGTGCACCAGACCGCGGCGACGGCGAGCAGCGCCGGGAAGACCAGGAAGAGGTACTTCAAGGTGACGAGCCACCACGGACCAGGGGCGAAGAAGAAATCCCACAGCGTGTGCTGCAGGCGCGGGATCCACGCCAGCGGCGCGATCAGCACGTCGGTTAGCTGGCGCCAGGGTTCGGGAATCTGATGAATGAGCTCGAACATTTTTCACCCCTCCTTGTGCCCGGGGCATGGCGAACGAGCACCTACCGCATAGCAAGCCTTCCGCCGTCCGGGTAAGGTGCTGATTCGGCGACGATCACGACCTTTCGCGGTGGGCTCTTTGGCATCGCACGCTGCGAAACTGGCACTCCCGTGACGCTCAAGCCGAACGCGAGGCCCCCCTGAATCGCGCCGTGACGAGACCGGGGACGGGCCATAATGGATCGCTGCAGTATTCCTCGCTGGCATCTTCGCCAGGCTTTGCTTTGCGACCCAGGAGACCACCGATGCGCAAGACGTTCCTGACCATCACCGCTCTGGCCCTTGTCGCGTTCGGCGCCACCGCATGCGTCTCGAAGAGCGAGTACACGAAGGCGGTTGAATCTGCCGAGGTCCGGTACAACGCCCTCGAGGCTCAGAACGCGCGCCTCAAGGCAGATCTCGCGGACGCGGGTAAGCGCAACGAGCAGCTGACGGCCGACCAGGCGCAGCTGGAGCGCACGCTGGCATTGAAATCGGGCGAGCTCGGCAAGAGCATCGTGGACCTGCGCCAGCGCGTCAACGCGCTCGAGGGCGACAACACCCGGCTCACGCGGGAGCTGTCCGAGGCGACCAAGGCGCGCGAAGAGAAACTGCGTGAGGTCAGCTCGACCTACGAGCAGCTTGTCAAGAAGATGAAAAATGAGATCGACAAGGGGCAGGTGACGATCTCCGAGCTGAAGGGCAAGCTCACCGTGAACATGGTCGAAGCAATCCTCTTCGATTCCGGCAAGGCGGAAGTGAAGCAGGAAGGGCTCGTGGTCCTCGGCAAGGTCATCGAGATCCTCAAGACGGTGAACGACAAGTCGATTCGTATCGAGGGGCACACGGACAACAAGCCCATCGTGGCCCCGCTCACCCAGCGCTATCCGACCAACTGGGAGCTGTCGGCCGCGCGCTCGATCAACGTCGCGCGCTATCTCCAGAAGCAGGGCATCGAGCCGGCCAAGCTTTCGGCCGCCGCCTTCGGCGAGTTCAAGTCGGTGGCCGACAACGCGACGTCGGAAGGCCGCGCCAAGAATCGACGCATCGAGATCGTTCTGGTGCCGAAGGAGTGACGACCGCGCCGCGGTGATCAATCGCGGCGCTCTCTGTCTCGCCCTCCACGCCGCCGGTGGACACGCCGGCGGCGTGTTCGCTTTGACTCGCTCGCGACGGCGCCCAGGGAATCCGCGAGGCCTTACCGCTTCGTCATGTCCATTCTCATGAGGGGAAGGCTCTTGGTCACTATGTTCTCGGTGACGGCCTCGATGCCCTCGAGCAGCAACGCTTCGGAATGACCCTGGACTCCGATCGTCGGGTCTTTGGTCAACGTGGAGACCATCTCCTCTCCCTTGCCGCCCTTGCCTGAGCTCGATGGAAATCTCACGATCTCGGGATGCACCGTGTACGTCGTCTGACCTCCGGCCGTCTCAACTTTCGTAACCTTGATCCTGATCGTGTACCCCTTCCCGACGGCGGATCTGTCCGAGACGAAGTCCGGCGCCTTGCCGACGACCGCCGTGACCACCTCCTGCATCTTCTTCTCGACCGCCGCCGCGGATTTCCCAACCTTACCGGCCTCATAGATTTTGGCTTTGGGGTTGGAATTGTCGGTGTTCACGAAGATCTTCGGCATGTCCGCCTCCCTGGGCTGCTCCGCGCGGCAGCGTTGAACTGACCGACGCCGGGCGGGCGCTGACCCGCGCGAACCGCAAAACCTGTGCCGCGGGACGACATCACGATCACCGCGCCGTTGACGAGCGATTCAGTATTGGGACGCACCCGAGTCGGGCAGACGTCCCCTTCGGGGAGGGCATTGCGCCTGAGTCAGCGACAGCCTGAGTCAGCGATAGAAGGACGCCTCCGCGGCCGGGTCCCTCGCCGGCTTGACGCGAAAGGCCAGGCTGATGCGCGCGCCGACCGACTCCCTCGTCTTTGGGATCCCATGCGTATAGTGCAGCTGCGTCTCATAGCTCATAACCAGCAGGCTGCCGCCCGTGAGATCGATCTGGAGCACTCGTCTCGGCGGCTCCTTCGCGCGGATCGTCATGCGGCGGGTGGCTCCCAGTGACAGCAGCGCGATCGGAAAACCCTCCACGATCTCATCCAGGTGGTCGCTGTGCGGCGCCACGCTGTCACGGCCGTCGCGGTAGAAGTTCAGGCCTACGCTGTTGAAGGGCACGCCGGTGAAGGCCACCGCCTTGCCGGCCGCGACGCGGATCGCATCGGGTGCATCGTCTCCCTGGTCCAGGCGGAAGTGGGCCTGTAACCGCGGCACGTCGACATCCCGGTCGTACATCCGGCGCCGTTGCGTCTTCCACGGCACGGACTCGCGCAGCTCAGCGAACCAGGCCTGGACCACGTCGGCGGACAAAAACCCGGGCGTGTACGCGACGCGGCCTCGCTCATCATCCACGAGCACGGTCTCGCTGGGACTGGCGAAGAGCGGCATTTGCGACATCGGCGTCCCTTCCAGGGTACCGCGGTCGCCGCCAAGGGCGCGGGCTGGGGGCCCGCGGCGTCTTGCGGAAGATCAAGACCATGCGCGCCGACCAGGTCAGCGAGTCGCGCCTTCGCCCAGCGGCACGAAGGCGTGCTGGAACACGGCATCCGCCACGCGTCGGCCCAGGGCGATGCCGTCCGTCTTGTCGAAGGCCCAGTGGATTCCGAGGTAGATCCGGCTCTGGCCGTTCTCCTCCTCGGCCTCGGACAGCGACGAGAAGCTGCGCGGGCGGAGCGGCCGCACGAAGCCCTGATGGTCCTCCGTCACGCCGTTGAGCTCGTCCGACACGAAGGTGAACGCGATGCGGTCGGTCTGGTAGAACCGGCGCAGGGTCTGGAAGAGGGCACCGCCGAATCCGGCATGGCCTGACGGATAGGCTGGAAAGGGCGGCGTGAAGTTGGGCCCGTCGAGATTGCTGGCCGGCGCACCGAGCGGCGTGAATGTCGGATCTCCCATGGTGGCGGCGTTGCCGTCGCCCTGGCCGGTGGGGCCGCTTCCCTCGTCGGCCTCGCGGACCCCGGTGACCGGACGCCAGAACCGGTAG
>Ga0209267_1001153_pt1 | contig 18277 bp, 17 predicted proteins | sample GraSoiAngelo_137_FD_185894 | JGI IMG/M metagenome (GOLD analysis project Ga0209267, IMG submission 185894) | Grasslands soil microbial communities from the Angelo Coastal Reserve, California, USA - 14_0929_09_30cm (SPAdes) (version 2) | ecosystem: Environmental > Terrestrial > Soil > Grasslands ... | reverse complement strand
CCGGCAAGCTGCCGGTGCTGGGGCTCACGATGCGGCTCCCCAACGGACCGTGCCGGGACGCCATGGTGGATCTGGACGTCATGGAGCGCTGGGTGCGGAGTTGGGTATCCCAAAGCGCTTCTTGAGCGCCGCGACGAGCGAGTCGGCGATCACGCGTCCCGCGTGCGTCTTGGGCACGACCACCTCGAGATCGCGTTCCGTGCGGGACGGGTCGTAGCGAGGCCGCGAGACCGTTTCCACGGTGAGTTGCGTCTGTCCCGGCACGTAGGGATCCGCCCAGCAGCGGATCTTCACCGTGGCGGCGAGATCGGGGACGTCGCCGGCGCCCCGAAATGACCGGCGCGATCGCGTATCGTACCACGCCGTCTCCACATATCCGTCGCGCACGCTCACCCGCTCGACCTGCAGGCTCTCCGCCGCCACCAGTACCGCGATCTCGGGCGTCACCCGCGCCGGAGGGGCGTCGAGCACGAGCCGGGAGGCCTGCGGGTCGGGCAGGAAGTCGGGTCGCGTGGTGACGGGAGTGCAGGCGGCCAGAAAACAACAAAACCAATTGCGGATTGCGGATTGCGGATTGCGGATTAGAGAGGTAGGCGTCCAACCGCGCGACGACCTCCCATTGTCAATCCGCAGTCCGCAATCGACAATCCGCAATCGCATCAGTGTTTATGTGCTGGCGTACCGGGGCCATGCCGATGCGTGGAGTCGGCCAGCGAGTCCGCATGCTCGTGTTCGTCCTCCTCCTCCTCGCCGGGGTGATGCTGATGCCCGGCCTCGCGGTCGTGCATCTCGGCCTGCATCGTCGCCGCCGGAATCCCCGCCGCGTGCTCGAACACGAGCTTCCCGCCGATCCTCCCGGTCCACACGATACCGACCAGCCCGGCGACGCTGAGCAGGCGCAGCGCCGTCTGCTCCGCGCCGCCCAGCCGTGCGCGGCGGAGCAGCCTCCACGCCAGCACGACGGTGAAGATGCCCATCGTGACCAGGGCGAGCGTCTCATGCGTCTCCATCAGCTCGTGGATCGCCTCGCCGTGCTCGATGACGTCCTCGGCCTCGAGACCGGCGAGCACGGCCACCCAGCCGCCGGCCACGCCGGCCCACAGCGTCCAGCGCGCGGCCGCCTCGAGGGAGGAGCGTTTCGTGCGCCACGCGGCGAGGTCGAACAGGACCGTCACCAGGAGCAACGCAACAGGGAGATCGTTCACCGCCGCGTGGAAACGGGGCCAGTCGTATCCGAACATTCCAGTCCTCTGGTCGGTAGTTGAGGGCTGCGGCGCGGGTCAGATGCCCAGGTCGACGAGCGTGGGCGGATCGACGGAGTAGTCGTAGAAGCCCTTGCCGCTCTTGCGGCCGTTCAGGCCGGCGATCACCATGTGCTTGAGCAGCGGGGGCGGCGCGTAGCGTTGCTCGCGGTACTCGGTGAACATGATCTCGGCGATCCTGTAGGTCGTGTCGAGCCCCACCAAATCGAGCAAGGTGAGCGGGCCCATCGGATAGCCGCAGCCGAGCTGCATGGCTTTGTCGACATCGGGCACGCTCGCGACGCCGCGCTCGACGGCGCGGATGGCGTCGAGCAAGTAGGGGACGAGCAGCAGGTTCACGATGAAGCCCGAGTTGTCCTTCGCGGCGACGGCTTCCTTGCCGAGGGACTTCGCAAACGCGAAGGCGCGACGGAACGTCTCCTCGGAGGTCGTCACGGTGCGCACCACCTCGACGAGCGGCATCAGCGGCACCGGGTTGAAGAAGTGGAGCCCGACGAAGCGATCACCGCGCTGGGTCGCGGCCGCCATCGCCGCGATGGTGAGGCTGGATGTATTGGACGCGAAGATCGTTGCCGGACCGGTCAGGCCGTCGAGCTCCTTGAAGAGCGCGTTCTTGAGCGCCAGGTCCTCCGTGACCGCCTCGATGACGATGTCGCAGCTCTTCAGGTCGGCGGTCGCCGTGGTGAAGCTGAGGCGCTTGAGCGCGGCCTCGCGGTTCGCGGCCGGAAGCTTCCCCTTTTCCACGAGCTTGGCGAGCGACTTCTCGATGCCCGCCCGTGCGCGGTCCCAGATCTCTTTCGATACGTCCCGCACCAGCGTGTCGTAGCCCGCGGTGGCGGCGACCTGCGCGATCCCGCTGCCCATCAGACCGCAGCCCAGCACGCCTGCCCGCTTGATCTCGGTCATTGCGCCCCGCGTGTGCTCGGGTGGTCTAGGTTCGGGGCCGCGCCCCGGGAGTGTCGAAGGCCTTTCGCAATTCTTCCGCGATGCGCACGAGGGGGTTGACCCGTGGGCCGGGAAGCGCGTGCTCGGGGCGGATCTCGCCGCGCTCGAGGCGATCGAGCACCTGCTCCAGGCCGACCTGGATGCGCTCGTTCTGGGCACGGTGGCGCCGGGCGACGAGGATCGCGGCGATCCCGAGCCCCGCTCCCCCGGCGAACAGGATGGGTGAGATCAGCGCGATGGGGGCGACAGCGCCGAGGGCCGCCGCCGCGCCAGCCGCCGCGGCGAGCGCCCCCGCACCGATGAGGCGTGCTCGACGCAGGTTCTGCACGTTGGCCACGAGCTGCACGTGACAGAAGCCGGGCTCTAGCTGGGTCACCTGGCCTGCGACCTCCGCGGCGCGCGCCAGGGCGTATGACTTTCCCTTGGTGCCGAGCGCCCGCTGGATCGACGCGAACGCCCCGACTTTAGGCTCCCAGCTGGTGCGGTCGGCGTGGCGCCGCTTCACTTGGAGCAGCTCCTCGTCCTCCATCCATGCGCCCAGTGCCTTCAAGATCGCGGCGCGATCCCCCGGGGCGACGCGGGCAGCGGAGAGCCGGGTCGGTCCCGCCAGCCAGGGGAGGGTGCCCCGCCCCTCCTCCACGACGCTGCGCGTCTGCTCTTCGAGCAACGCCTGCTGCAGGTACCGCGGGGGGATGCCGACGTCTTGTCCCAGCGCGAGCAGCTCGTCCTTCGTCAGCCCGTCGCCGATGTCGCGCTCGGCCGCCTGGAGCTCGGCGGCGCGCTGGATGATCCGCTCGAGCGCCGCGCGGCTGATGAGCTCGGCGGGCATCGCTAGGCCTGGACCTTGGTCTTCGCCGGCGCAGCGGAGACGGACTCGCCCGCGGTCCGCTCCGGCAGCGCCGGGGGCGTCGCCCGCTTCGTCACCAAGTCGAAGAATCCTTTCAACAAGTCGATCGGGATCGGGAAGAACGTCGTCGAGTTGTTTTCCGACGAGATCTCCGTCACGGTCTGCAGGTAGCGCAGCTGGATCGCGGCGGGCTCCGAGCCGATGATGCGCGCCGCCTGCGCGAGCTTCTCGGAGGCCTGCAGCTCCCCTTCGGCGTTGATGATCTTCGCCCGGCGCTCCCGCTCCGCTTCGGCCTGCCGCGCCATGGCGCGCTTCATCTCGGGAGGCAGATCCACGTCCTTCACCTCCACCGCCGTGACCTCGATCCCCCAATTCTCGGTGCGTTTGTCGATGATGTTCTTGAGGATGTTGTTGATCTTCTCGCGGCTCATCAGCAGCTCGTCGAGCTCAGTCTCGCCCAGCACCGAGCGCAGCGTCGTCTGGGCGAGTTGGCTCGTCGCGTACAGGTAATTCTCGACGCCGATCACGGCCTTGACGGGATCGCGCACGAGCATGTACAGGACCGCGTTCACCTTGATGGAGATGTTGTCGCGCGTGATCACGTCCTGCGGCGGGATGTCCATCGCGACGACGCGCAGGCTGACGGTCTGCGTCTTCGCGAACAAGGGCGGCACGTAGATGAGGCCCGGCCCCTTCGCGCCCCACGAGCGGCCCAGAAAGAAGTACACTGCGCGCTCGTACTCGCGAAGCACCTTGAGGCCTCCGAACAGGTACAGCGCCAGCCCGCCGAGGACGGCGGTCACGATCATGTCCATCGAGAGCTCCTCCTCAGGCCGGGAAGGCTTCCACGATCACCGCCGCTCCCTGGCCGCCTCCAATGCAGGCGGAGCCCAGGCCGAAACGCTGCCGCCGGCGCCGCAGGGCGTGCAGCAGGTGGATCGTGATGCGCGTGCCGGTTGCAGCGAGCGGGTGGCCGATCGCGACGGCACCGCCGTCCACGTTGGTCTTGGCGCGGTCGAGCCCCAATTCCTTCTCGACGGCGAGGTACTGCGGCGCAAACGCCTCGTTCACCTCGACGAGATCGAGCTGCTCGAGCTTCATGCTGGCCTTCTGGAGCGCTTTGCGGGCCGCGGGCGCCGGGCCGATGCCCATGTACTTGGGCTCGACCCCCGCCACGGCCCACGCCACCAGCCGGCCCAGGGGCTTCAAGCCGTGGGTCCGCGCGAAATCCTCGCCCGCGATCACCGTGGCCGCCGCGCCGTCCACGATCCCGGACGCGTTGCCGGCGGTGACGAGCCCATCCTTCTTGAAGTAGGGCTTGAGGCCGAGCAATACCTGCAGCGTGGTTTCCGGTCGCATGTGCTCGTCCTTGCGGTACTCGACGGTCTGCCCCTTCTGCTTGATGGGGACCCCGACCACCTCGTCCTGGAAGACACAGGCATCCCACGCTTGCTTGGCGCGCTGCTGCGATGCGAGCGCGACCTCGTCCACTTCCTGGCGGGTGAGCTTGTAGCGCTCGGCCAGGTTTTCCGCCGTCTCGGCCATGGAGAGTCCGCACTGTGGGTCCTTGAGCGCCTCCCACAAGAGGTCTTCGAGGGGAGCGGCGGGGCCGAGCCGCAACCCCCACCGGGCGCCGCGCACGACATGGGGGGCCTGGCTCATGGACTCCGTGCCGCCCGCGAGCACCGCGTTGGCCTCGCCCAACAGGATGAGCTGCGCGCCCTGCGTGATCGCCTCGAAGCCCGAGCCGCACAGCCGGTTGACCGTCACGGCGGGCACCTCGATCGGGAGGCCCGCCTTGAGACCGATGTGGCGGGCGCAGTAGATCGCATCCGCCGAGGTCTGGAGCGCGTTGCCGAAGACGGTGTGGCCCACCTCGGCCGCCGGCACGGCAGAGCGCTCCAGTGCATGCTTCGCCGCCACCGCGCCAAGCTCGATCGCCGAGAGGTCCTTGAGCGAGCCGCCGAACGAGCCGAAGCCCGTGCGGACGCCGGAGAGGAAGACGACGTCTTTATGGGAACCCTGGGTTTTCATGGGGGAAGCTCCGCGTGAGTACACTCAGACCGCGGAATATGGGCGCCAGGGCCGCTACGCGGTAGGCCGGTAACACGAAGCGGGAGAGACGGATATGCGCCGTCCCTCCCGCCGCGCCGAGCGCTCAACGGCTCAGTGGATGAAGCTGACCCAGCCCATCTCGTTCGCGACGATGGCGAGCGCGCCGCTCGCGCTGAACCCGATGTAGCGCGCGTTGCCTCCGGTCCGAACGGAATCGCGCAGCACGCGCGTCGTACGGTCGAACACGTACACCTTGCCGTCCGCCAGGGTGCTCACGTACACCTGGGCGTTGTCCGGTGTGACGGCGACATCGAAGGCGTTGCGGCGCTGCGGAGTGCCGACCGAGTACTCGAGGAATGTCGCGCCGCCCGTCGGCAGGTCCCGCACCAGAAGCTTGCTGCGCTCGATGTCGGTGGCGAACAGAACGGAGCCGTCGCGTGAAACGGCGACGTTCTGGATGCGGGCGCCCCTCACGGCATCCGTGCGGACGATCCTGTTGTTGCGCAGGTCCACCGTGCGGATCGTTCCCTCGTCTCGCGCCGCGACGTACATACACGGCGCAAACGGATGGAACGCCACGCCCGCGAGGATCGTGCCGGCGGCCGGGATCTGTGCCACGACCTGGCGGGTGCCCGTCTCGATCACGTACACGCCATAGTAGTCGGTGAGCGCGTACAGCCGGCTGCCGTCCGGCGACAGGCCGGTCGTGAGGATGCTGCCTCCGGGCACGGTGGCGGTGCCGAATGCCTGATTGGTCGCCACGTTGATGAACGTGACGGTGCCGTCGTCCTGGTTGCTGACGTACGCCGTCCGACCGTCGGGGCTCATGCGGACCTGCGACGGCAGGTACCCTACCGGGAACGGCGCCGAGAACATGGCCGAGGGGAGGTCCGCGCGCACCGCAGAGGCGGCCAGCGACTGGGTGACATAGACCACACCCGAAGGGGAGACGGCGACGGCGAACGGCGTGCCGTCCAGCGCCACCGAGTCCACCGAGGCGAGGCCGGGATGACCGAGCCCTCTAGGGGCCGGGCCGACCGGAGGCTTGAGACACACGGGCGACGCCGCGTACGGATCGTCATACACGAAGTCCACCCACCCCATCTCGTTGGCGATGACCGCGTGCGTCCCCGTCCGGTTGAAGCCGATGTACCGGGCGCTCCCTCCCGTCACGATCGAATCGAGCACCGCGCGCGTCGCCCGGTCGAGCACGTACACCTTGCCATCGGCCAGCGTGCTCACGTACACCTGCGTGTTATCGGGTGTGACGGCGACGTCGAACGCGTTACGGACCCGCCCGCTCCCGATCGCGTACTCGAGGAAGTTCGAGCCCTCGGTCTCGAGGTCGCGCACCAGCAGCTTGCTGCGCTGGATGTCCGTCGCGAACAGCTGGCCGCCGTCCAAAGACACGGCGACGTTCTGGATCCGCGCGCCAGTCACGGTGTCGGTGTGGATGATGCTGTCGTTGCGCAGATCCACCGTGCTGATGGTCCCTTCGTCCCGGGCCGCGATGTACATGCAGGGTGCGAAGGGATGGAACGCCACGCCGGTGAGCAGGCGTCCCGTGGCGCTGGCGGGGATCGAGTCGATCAGCTGGCGCGTGTCGGTGTTGATGACGTAGATCCCGAAGTAATCGGTCAGCGCGTAGAGGCGGTCGCCCTCCAGCGACAGTCCGGTGCTGAGGATGCTCCCGGCGGGCACAGCGACCGTGGCGAAGGCCTGGTTGGACGCCACGTCGACGTAGGTGACCGTCCGGGCGTCCTGGTTGCTGACGTACGCCGTCCTGCCGTTGGGATGGATGCGAACCTGCGACGGGAGGTCCCCGACGGCGAACGATGCCGAGAGCAGAGTGGCCGGAAGGTCGGCGCGTACCACAGATCCCGCGAGGCCTTGCGTGATATAGACGACGCCCTTCCCTGATACCGCGACCGCGAAGGGCATGCCCGCAAGGGGCATCGTCGTGTGGCCGCTGAGAGCGGGGTGGCCGCGGCCGCTCGGCGCGGCGCCCACGGGCGGCCGCTCGCAGCGCGCCGAGGACGCGAGCAACGAGCTGAGCTGATCGTTCGCCGTCGGGGAGTTGCAGGCGGCGAAGACAAGGGGAGGCACACCCACCAAGGCAAGACGACGTAGCATGTGAGGCCCCTTACCGGACAAGGTCCACCCAGCCGGCCTCGTTGGCAATCACCGCGGTCCGCCCGGTGGCATCGAAGGCGATGCGCCGTGGCTTGCCTCCCGTGTCCAGACTGCCGAAGACGCGCAGGGTGGGACGATCGAGCTGCACGACCCGCCCCGCGAACAGCAAGCCCACGTAGATCACGGCCTCGTCGGGGCTGACCGCGAGGCTGAGCGCGGCGGTGCCGAACTGCACCTTAGCCAGTTGGCGACCCGTGGGCAGGTGGATGGCATCGAGCCATCCCGCCTCATTCGCGGCGTACAGCATCAGGCCGTCGGCGGACACGACCACGTCCTGTACGACCCCACCTACCGTGAAGCGACGGGTTATCTGCAGCGTCCGCGTGTCCAGCTCCAGGATGAGCCCCACCTTCCATGTGGAGACGTACACCCAGCGGCCGGAGGGATGCACGGCGAGCCCGGTGCACACCTGCGCGACCGGGATTGACGCGACGACGCGACCCGCATCGATCGAGATCGCGCACAGCCGGTCCAGGTTGGTCACCACGTACAGCTTGCGGCCGTCGGGCGAAAGCACCGCGCCGAGCGGGTGTCCTCGGACGGGAATGGTCCCGGTCTGCTGCAGCCGGGAGAGGTCGATGAGCGCGACCTCTTCCGTGAACTGATTGGTCACGTACGCTCGCGGGCTCGACGAGCTCAAGACGATTGCCGTGGGAGCGCTCCCGGTGGCGATGGAGCCGGTGACGCGGAACGGTGTGAGCGTGAGGCACTCGACTGCGGCCGCGCGCACGCGCGTGAGATAGGCCGTGCCGTCCGCCGCGATGGCCACGTCGAACGGGCTGCCGGCGACGGGCAGCCGCTCCGAGAGAACGGCAGCGGGATGTCCGGTGCTCGAGCGCCGGGGTTCTGCCCAGCCGGGCTCGTACCGCGCCCAGCTCAGCCGTTCGCGCGGGCCTGCCGCATCGGCGACTGGGCGGGTCGGCGTCGCGGCGCGCGGCCGGGGGCTCAAAAAGCGATCCCGGCAGCGTTCCCGAAATCGCGCCAGCATCGCCGCGAGCCCGGCGCGCCGGACCTGGGACCAGCGCAATCCGGTCACGCGGTGCACCAGGCGGTATGCCACCGCCGGATCGAGCTGCTCGCGCCGCGCCAGCTCGAGCAGGGAGCGGTCGCCCGATTCCGCCTCGAGCACCCAGTACAGCACCCGGGCCCATCCGGCAAGCTGCTCGAGCGGGGGCAGGCCGTCGCGCCGCAAGCCGCGGGCGAGCTGATGGCGGTCCCGCAGCCCGACCCAGGCAGCGATCTCGCCCGCCGATGACGCATGTCCGTTGCAGCACGCGAGAGCGCTGACGACGGCTCGGCTGGTGGCCGAGAGCGGCGGGAGCGCCGTCTGGAGCACGTTGGCGAGGCGCAGCGGTGGCATCGATCGGACCCGGCTGCAAGAAGTGCACCGAAATGTGCCGGCCGGCAAGGGCCAGCACGAAGCGGGATGCCGTACCGTGCTCAGTACCCGGCGGCCATGCCGTCCTTTCGGGGATCCGAGCCGCCGGCGTAACCCCGCGGCAGCCGCATGATCGCCTGGGCTCCGCCGAAGGCGGCGGCCTCGGACGTCACCTCGTGGCCCAGCGTGGCGAGCGCACGTCGCACAGCATCGGTGATCGGCGCCTCCAGCGCGACGCGCCGCCCCTCCAGGTGCCGGAAGCGGGGGGCATCGATCGCCTCCTGAAGGTCCATTCCGAACACGATGAGGTTGAGCAGCAGCTGCACGTGGCCCTGCGGCTGCATCGAGCCGCCCATGACCCCGAAGCTGAGCCACGGGGCGTCTCCGCCCGCGCCGTCGGGCTGCGTGACGAACGCGGGGATGATGGTGTGGAACGGCCGCTTCCCCGGGGCGACCGTATTCGGCAGCCCCGGATCGAGCGTGAATCCCGCGCCGCGGTCCTGCAGCGCGAACCCGGTGCCCGGCACGACTACACTGGAGCCGAACGCATCGTACAGCGAGTTGATGAACGACACGATGTTGCCGCTCGAGTCGGCGACGGTGAGGTAGATCGTCTCGCTTGCGGTCAATGGCTTCCCAGGGGCGGGGCGGTCTGTGGCGCGGGCGGGATCGATGAGCGCGCGACGCGACGCGGCGTACGCATCGGTGAGCAGGCTTCCCGGCGGCACGGTCATCGCCGCGGGCTCTCCTGCATAGCGCGCGATGTCGGCGTAAGCGAGCTGCTTCGCCTCGATCAGGAGGTGAAGGTACGCGGCGCTGTTGTGACCCAACCCCTTCAGGTCGAACGGCTCCAGGATCTTGAGCATCTCGAGCGCCGCGACGCCCTGGCTGTTAGGCGGGAGCTCCCACACGCGATACCCCTTGAACGTCACGGCGATCGGCTCGACCCATTCCGGCCGGTGCTTCTGGAAGTCGTCGAGCGTGAGGTAGCCGCCCAGCGCGCGCACGCGCTCCGCGATGCGGCGGCCGAGCTCGCCGCCATACAACGCGCCGATCCCCTGCCTGGCGATGAGCCGCAGGGTGCCCGCGAGGTCGGGGTTACGGAACCATTCGCCGGGCCGCGGGGCCCGGTCCCCTTCCACGAGATAGGTCGCGCGCGCACCCTCGTCCTGCCGCAGCCGGGCGACCTCGGCGCCCCACTCGGCGCTGATGATCGGGGTGACCGGAAAGCCCTGCTCGGCGTAACCGATGGCCGGTGCGAGGGCCTGCGCCAGCGTGACGGTCCCGAAGCGACTGAGCAGCGCGTCCCATCCCGACAGCGCTCCCGGGACCGTCACGTCCTCGACGCTTTGCTGCGGCATCGTGGCGTGCCCCTTCGCGAGCAGCGCGTCGCGCGTCATGAGGCTCCCGGCGCGACCGCTGGCATTGAGTCCGTACAGCTTGCGGTCCTTGGCAGACCACACGATGGCGAACATGTCTCCGCCGATGCCGGTCATCGGCGGCTCCACCACGTTCAGCACCGCGGCGGCCGTGACCGCCGCGTCGACGGCGTTGCCGCCGCGCTCCAGCACGGCGAGGCCGGCGGCGGTGGCGAGCGGCTGGCTGGTGGCGATCATGCCGTGCGGTGCGTACACCGTCGAGCGGTGCGCCAGCGTGGTGGGACGGGGAGGCTGCTGCGAATCGGCCGCTCGTGTCATGGTAAGGAGCAGGGTGACCAGCGTCAGGTGGCGCGTACGGGTCATGGTCATGCTCGGGTCCTAAGAGAGGCGCTGGGCGATCGCGTCCGCCACGTCGCCGGTGCGCGCGCTGCCGCCGAGATCCGGGGTCCGTATTCCCGCCGCCAGCGTCTCCTTGACGGCGCGCTCCAGGTCCCGCGCGGCGGGAGCGTGGCCCAGCTGCTCGAACATCAACGCGCCGGTGAGCACCGCCGCCATCGGGTTGGCGACGCCTTTCCCTGCGAGCGGTGGAGCGGAGCCGTGCACCGGCTCGAACAGCCCCCCACGGCCGGGGTGCAGGTTCGCGCTGGCCGCGAGGCCGAGGCCACCCACGAGTCCCGCGCCCAGGTCGGAGAGGATGTCGCCGTACAGGTTGTTCGTGACGATGACCTGAAAGCGCTCGGGTTCGCGCACCAGCTCCAGCGCAAGGGCGTCCACGTAGCGGTGCTCGGCGCCGATGCCGGGGAACGCCGCCGCGATTCGCTTGAACGTCTCCTGCCACACCTTGTGGGCCGGCACGGCGTTGGCCTTGTCGCTCATCGTGACGCGCGTCTTGCCACGCGCCGCCGCCCACTCGAACGCGGCTCGGATGATCCGCTCGACACCCTTGAGGGTGTTGATCTCCTCCGCGACGTACCGTTCGCCGTCGACGCGGCCCTTCCCGAGATAAACTCCCTCCGTGTTTTCCCGAAAGATGACGAAGTCGATCGTCCGGCGGTCGCCCCGCAGCGCGGCAAGATCGGGGTGGAGCAGCTGCACGGGTCGGAAGTTGATGTAGAGATCGAGCCGGAACCGCAGTCCCAGCAGGATATCCCGGGCGTGCTCGTTCCCGGGCACGCGCGGATCGCCCAGGGCGCCCAGGAAGATTGCGTCCACGTCGTCGCGCAGGTGACGGAACGCGCCATCCGGGAGGGTCTCCTTGGTCTTGAGGTAGTGGTCGGCCGAATACGGCAGACGCTCGAGGTCGAGCCCGAAGCCGTGGCGCGCCGCTGCGCGCTCCAGCACCGGCAGCGCCGCGCCGATCACCTCCGGTCCGATCCCGTCGCCGGCGATTACCGCGATGCGATGACGCTTCACTCGAAGCCGGTGGCGCGTCCGCAGCCGGCGCAGTAGCGCCAGCCGACGTCCACTTCGCTGCCGCAGGCAGGACAGCGCAGCTCGCCCGATGGCGGCTGGCCGCACTGCGGGCAAAAGTTCACCTTGCGGCCCCCCGGCAGCGTCTCCCCGCAATACGGGCACTGCCGGGGAGACTCGCTCTGCTCCGCCAGCTCGAACGCCGATCCCGGAGCATCCCCCGCCGCTTCCTCTTCCGGCGCCCCGACATCTTGCGCGTCGCGCGGTGGCGGGGAGGGATGGGCATCGGTCGGGACGAGCGATGGCGGGGCGTAGACACGGTCGCCACGCAGGAAGCGCTCGGCGGCCAGACGGTTGAGGCTCAGGACCGCGTCGGGGAACTGGCGGAACAGGGCCGGATCCGGATTCCCCTCCGCCGCCTCGCGCCGCAGCGCCTCCTGAACTTCCGCCGGGTCGAGCGCGACGTAGCCGCGCTCTCCCGACAGCAACCGCAGCACGGCCATCTCGTAGTCCTGGTGGGTCGCGACCTTGAGCGCCGAGCGGTTGGAGCGGTACGGCACCAGCCGCTCGTACACCTCCGCGGCGGGGAACGGCACGGCGAGCCGCCCCGGTGCCTCGTCCGCCAGCACCCGCACTAGCCGCTCGAACAACCGATCAAGGTCGTCCGGCATCTACCCTTCCCCTTTCCCCCTTCCCCGGTCGTTCACCGGACGATCACCACGCCCTTCATGAATGGGTGGGGGGTGCAGTGGTAGGGATACGTGCCGGGACGGTCGAACCGGTGGCTGAACGTGCCACCGGGGGCGATCGTCGGCGAGCCCGGCTCGGTGCCGTCGAAGGTCACCGTGTGCTCGGCGACGTCGTCGTTCGCCCAGACCACCGTCGCGCCGGCGGCGATTCGCACCGTGTCCGTGGCGAACTTGTACTGCGCGATTTTCACGACGGCGGCCCCCTCCGGAACGACCAGCTTCGGCCTGCCGGTCCCGTGGAACCACGGGCTGAAGCGCTTCAGGTGCAGCGGGATCGTGAACTCGAAGCCGTAGAGGACGTGGCCCGCTCCGACCGCAGCGTACCCGATCGAGGCCCCCTGAATCGTAGCGCTCTGGGCGTTGCTCACTTGCAGCGAGAAGGTGTGCGGGGACCCGGGGATCAGGAGATCGATCGCGGCACTCCACGCGGCGCGGCCTGCGGGACTCACGAACGAGCCGATATCGGCGCTGAGGCCGACGTAGCGCGTCAGACGCACGTCGAAGCCGCCTGCGAACGCCCCGGCACCAGTTGCCGGGTCGCCAAGGCGGCGCGAGACGGCGCGCGCTGCACCATGAAGCGTGACCGGTCCCTGGGTCCAGTCCACACCTAGTTCACCGTCCAGGCTCTTCGCGAGCAGGTTGTACGCTGGCGTCACCGCGACCGCAAAGCCGGGCCGGCCCTCGGCCCCGTATGCTCGCCAGCGAGCGTACAGTTCGGTCTCATTGCTCGATTGCTCTCCCCCTCCGCCGGTGATCGACTTCGTAGCGAACCGTCCTCCAAAGGCGATGTTGTGACCGAAGCCTGCTACAAGAGTGAAGGTCGGGTGATTCTCCACGAAGTGCGACGGGCCCGGGAACACATAGAACCGGTGGAGGAAGTTGAACTGCACGACTCCCCCATCAGGCACCCACGTGCCACCGAGGTTCGGCGGCCTGTACAGCAGTGACTGTGCGGCGAGCGGCGTCGCCACCGGTGGCGCGGCGAGTACGAGCAGAGCCAACGATACACGCTTCATGACGGACTCTCCCGGACGTGAGGTGTTTAGCACGAACCTTCACTGCGATTCCGCATTCCGCACTCCACATTCCGCATTGGCCTCACCGCCATTCCCCCACCCACCGGTCGTACAGCACCGGGACGACGCGGCCCTGCTCGAGCACCTCGATCCCCGACGGGTCGCGGTAGGCCTTGCGATAGAACACGTGCGTGACGCCCGAATTGATGATCAGCTTGGCGCACATCACGCACGGGGAGGCGCTGATGAACACCACTTTGTCGCGCACGCTCCCCGGTGCCTTGACGAGCGCATTCATCTCTGAATGAATGCACCCGCAGCTCCCCGGCACGGAAGAATCGCAGCGGTTGGGGAGGCCGCGGGCGTTCCCGTTGTAGCCGATGGCGAGCACGTTCTCGAGCAGCTGGTCGGTGACCACGGTGCCCACGCGCAGCCGCGCGCAGGTGGAGCGTTTGGCGAGCTCCTCGGCCATCCGCATATACACCTCGTACAGCGGTATGCGGTCAACGGGTGGGACCGACGCACCGTTGGGTACCAGGTTCAAGAAATGGGTATTGGCGGCGACGCCGTCTTTAGGCACGCTCATGCAGGTCTAGATCGGGATCGTAGTCGGTGTATTGCCCCCGCGCCCGCCGCTGTGCCAGCCAGGTATCGAAGCCGGACGGTACGAGCCCGTTGGAGCGCTCCTGGCGCTCGGCGGCGCGGATGGCGAGGTCGTTGGCGTACTCGTTCTTGGGGTTGTCGTTGTGGCCGCGGACCCAGCGCCACTCGATCGTGTGCCCCGCGGCCGCCTGCACCAGCTTCTGCCACAGCGGCAGATTCTCGACCGCGCCGCCCTTGCGGCGCCAGCCGCGCGCCATCCAGCCGGGAACCCAGTCGTTCATCCCCTTGATCAAGTACTCGGAATCGGACACGTAGGTGACGCGGGCGTTGCGCCACTGGCGGTGCAGCCACTCGAGCGTGGCGATGGCACCCGCGAGCGCCATGCGATTGTTGGTCGTATCGGGGGCGCATTCGTAGAAGTCCCAGCGCGCGACGCTATCGCCGGCGGGGGCCTCGATCAGCGCGGCGTTGCCGCCGGGGTTGGGCGGCTCGGTGCCGTTGCCGAGGCAGCTCTCGTCGGCGTGGACGAGGACGTGGATCGGCGGCGTCTTGTCGGCCATCTCAGGGCTGGATCACCACCGGGATATCGGTGTGGCGCAGAATCTCTTCTGCGTGCGACACGACGACGGCGCTGGGGCGGCCGTGCTGGTGGCTCAGGTGGGCCCCGGCGAACAGGGCGTCGCACCGGGTCCGCTTGATCACGCGGGCCACCACTTCGCCCGGGGTGCCGGGCTCGACGTGCGTCACGAAGGGTACGCGCTGCATCGAGAGCAGTGCTTCCGCGACCCCCACGACCTGCACACCGGCGTCGCGGTCTTCGGCGGCGTGGATCAGGTGGATCGTGCTCCCGACCACGGTGGCGAAGCGCGCGGCCAGCTCGAGCGCGCGCTGGCTCGTGTCGCGTCCGTCGAACGCGAGCGCGCAGGAGGTCATAGGTGAGGGCAGCCCGCCGCACACGAGCACACAACGCTCGGCGATCCGAATGAGCGAGGCGACCGTGGGTCCGAGTGCGGCGCCTTTGGTGGTGACGCCGCGGCGGCCGACGAGCACCGCGTCGGCCGCCTTCGCCAGCTCGGCCAGCTCGACGTCGGGCTCGCCCTCGCGTTCGACGAGCTCGGCGCGCAGCCCCGCCGTGGCGAGCCGCTCGCTGGCGCGGTCCAGCATCCCCGCACCATTGGCGGAGCGCCCATTGTGCTCCCGCACGTAGGCGACCACCACCGTGCTGCCGAACCGCTGGGCCAGCACCACCGCCTGCTCGAACGCCGAGTCGGCGCGCGGGCTGCCATCCAGCCCCACCAGCAGTCGAGTGAACACGGCTACGGCAGCACGGCGAACGACTCGAGCTCGCGCAGCGGGAAGTCCAGGATTTCCCCCGTCATCGGCAGCCTCCCCTGCAGCGCTTCCTCACGCTCCCCGGTGTCGAGCCGCTCGGCCACGACGACATATTCGGTGCCGCGCCGCCGCAGCGCCACCCGGCGCCGGTCCCGCACCGCCCGTTCCAAGGCGTCGAGCGCGTCCGGGGTGAGCCTCGTGAACTCGCGGATCGTCGCCACGGGCCCGCGCTACCCGACCGCCACCCGCCCGGGCGGCCCGGCGACCACGCGCCCGATGACCGCCGCGGCGGGCGCCTGCTCCCGCGCGAGCGCGGTGACGAGGGCCTCGGTTTTGTCGGGCGGCACGGCGATCAGCAGCCCGCCCGACGTCTGCGCGTCGCACAGCAGCACGCGGGTGGTCTCTTCCACGCCCACGGCGAAGCTCACCGCGTCGGCGAGGCTCGTCAGGTTACGCTGCGTGCCGCCGGGGACGGCCCCTCGCGCCGCCATGTCACGGGCGTGCGGCAACAGCGGCACTGCCTGTGCCGTGACCTCCGCCGCCGCGCCGCTCGCCTCGAGCAGACTGTGCAGGTGGCCCAGCAGCCCGAACCCGGTCACGTCGGTCGCGGCGTGGACGCCAACCGCCAGCATCGCGCGGGCCGCGGCGGCGTTGAGGGTGGTCATCGCCGCCACCGCGGGGGCGAGCTCCGCCTCGGAGACCAGGTCGCGCTTGAGCGCCGTCGTCAGGACACCCGTGCCGATCGGCTTGGTCAACACCAGCGCGTCGCCCGGTCGAGCGCCCGCGTTGGTCGTGATGCGGTCGGGATGCACCTCGCCGACCACCGCCATGCCGTATTTCGGCTCCGGGTCGTCGATGGAATGGCCGCCCAGTACGAACGCGCCGGCGGCGCGCGCCACGTCCCCGCCGCCGCGCAGCACTTCGCCCAGCAGCTCGTATGGCAGCGTGTCGCGGGGCCAGCCCACGAGGTTGAGAGCGAGCAGCGGCGTGCCGCCCATGGCGTAGACGTCGGAGAAGGCGTTCGCGGCGGCGATGCGCCCGAAGTCGTACGGATCGTCCACGATGGGCGTGAAGAAGTCCACCGTCGCCACGATCGCGCGGTCGGCCGTGAGGCGAAACACGGCGGCGTCGTCGCGGGTAGCGGCGTCGACGAGGATCCGGGGATCCGTCGCGACCGGCACGTGGCGCAAGACCTGCGCCAACTCGGCGGGGCCGAGCTTGCAGGCTCAGCCCGCGCCGTGCGAGTAGCGCGTCAGCCGGATGGCGGTCATGAGTTCGGCAGACATGGAGCTACCGAAGATACTCTATCCGAGTCTCCAGGCGAGAATGCCACCCGCGGCTACGTACCGGGCCACGTCGAGCGACGCGTGGGCCAGCAGCGCGCGCCGGCGCTGGGGCTCCACGTACTGCCACATCACGAGACGCCGCGGGAAGCCGACGAGCAGGCCAACCAGGAAGAACAGCAGCCACCAGCCCCCCGCACCCAGGGAGTCGAACCACAGCGCGGCGAACAGCGTGACCACTGCGGCCTCGGCGACGCGCCACCCGATCTCCCAGCGGTTGAACGACCAGACGACGGAGTGCCGGTCGATCGCCTGATCCCAGCGGTATCCGATCGGGGGCGCGACGGCGAACAGGATGGCCAGCGGCAGCCAGGCACCGACGAGTCGGCCGAGGGTCACCGCCCGCGGCGCTCGGGCGGTACGTAGCCGGGGCCCCGCAACCCGCGCCCGGGCCGGGCCGCGGTGAGCGCGCCGTGGTCCAGCACCTTCTGCCCGTTCACGAACACATAGGCAAACCCCACGGACGGCTGATGCGGCCGCTCGAAGGTGGCGCGGTCGGCCACGGTGTTGGGGTCGAAGATCGTGAGGTCGGCGGCCATGCCGGGCGCGAGCAGGCCGCGGTCCTTGAGCCCGACCCGCTGCGCGGCGAGCGAAGTCATCTTCCGTACGGCGAACTCGAGCGGGAACAGCTTGAGCTCGCGCACGTAGTGGCCGAGGATGCGCGCGAACGTGCCGTAGGCGCGGGGGTGAGCGGACTGGGTGCCGAGCGGCCCGTCGGGCGCGACGCCGCCGAAGTCCGTGTTCACGGCCACCCACCACGTTTGCAGCGCGGCTTGCACATCGGGCTCGCTCATCACGAAATAGACGGCGTCGGTGCGGTGGCCGCCCTCAGCGAGCACGATGTCGAACACCGTTTCCACCGGATCCCGGTGCCGCGCCGCGGCGATCTCGCTGATCCGCTTGCCCTGGAGATAGCGCAGCGAGTCCTGAAACGTCCCGGTGATCAACACCCCCGCGCCGCCCCCCGCCTCGTAGAAGAAGCTCTCGGCCCCTCCTGTAGGGTGCGCCATCTCGTCGTGCAGGCGCGCCCGCGTCTTGGCGTCGCGCAGCCGCACCAGCAGCGAGTCCCAACCGCCGCTCTCCGCCCACGTAGGAATCGAGGCGTCGAGCGCCGTCGCCGCCGCAACGTAGGGATACTGGTCCGCCGTGACATCGAGCCCGCTGGCACGCGCCGAGTCGATGCGGGCGAGCACCCGGCGCATCCGCCCCCAGCTGTTGCGTCCCGAGACCTTGAGGTGCGACACCTCGGCCGGGATCTCCGCCTCCCGTGCGATGCGGAACAGCTCGTTCAGCGCCTGGTCGATCTGGATCCCCTCGTTCCGCATGTGCGAGGCATAGATGCCGCCGTGGCGCCGCGCCGCCCGCGCGAGCGCGATGATCTCGTTGGTCGTCGAATAGCTCGCCGGCGCGTATTCGAGCGCGGTCCACACGCCCAGCGCGCCTTGCTCCATCAGGGTGTCCACCAACGCCGCCATGTGGGCGAGCTCGGGCGCCGTCGGCTGCCGGTTCGCATTGCCGATCACGGCGAGGCGCACCTGGGTCGCGCCCACGAACGTCGCGATGTTCACGGTGGAGCCGTGCCGCTCGAGCTGGGCGATGTAGCCGTCCAGATCGCGCCAGTCCTCGCGGTAGTGCCACTTCTTCATGGCATCGGAGTCGTCGCGTACCAGCTGGTCGGTGAGCGGCGCGACGGAGCCGCCTTCGCCCGTGATCTCCGTCGTGACACCCTGCGTGACCTTCGACAGCACGCGGTTGTCGATCAGCA
>Ga0209267_1001150_pt1 | contig 18292 bp, 15 predicted proteins | sample GraSoiAngelo_137_FD_185894 | JGI IMG/M metagenome (GOLD analysis project Ga0209267, IMG submission 185894) | Grasslands soil microbial communities from the Angelo Coastal Reserve, California, USA - 14_0929_09_30cm (SPAdes) (version 2) | ecosystem: Environmental > Terrestrial > Soil > Grasslands ... | reverse complement strand
CGACCAGCACCGTGCAGGCGCCGCACACCTGCATGTCGCACGAGCGCTTGGCGCCCTTCAGGTCGAGGCCGTCGCGCAGCACGTCGAGCAGCAGCGCGTGGGCGTCGATCTCGAGCTCGCGCGCGCTGCCGTTGACGATCACGCGAATCTTCACGCCGCCGCCCTCAGGCCACCACGGCGTGCGGGAATCGCTCGCTGGGCTCGGCGCCCCGCGCTCGCGCGGCGGCGATCCGGAGCGCCCGGCGCACGAAGACCGCCACCATCTCGCGCTTGTAGTCGGCCGAGCCGTAGAGGTCATCGGCCGGATCGACGCTCGCGGCGGCAACGTCCGATGCCGCGCGAGCCGCCTCCTCGACGTCGGTGATCGACACGTCCGTCAGCCTCGCCTCAGCGGCGGCCGCGCGCGTTGGCCGGGGGCCGACGCAGCCGACGGCGATTCGCGCGTCCACGATCCGGTCGCCGCGACCGTGGCCGGCACCGTGGGCGCCGGCGACGCGCAGGGCGGCGGCGACGGCGAGCGTGGGGCGCTCGTGCACGCCGAACTTCACGTAGGCCGCGGCGGTCTCGCCCGGCCACGGCGTGAGCCGGATCGACGCGAGCAGCTCGTCGGCTACGCGCGCCGTCTCCCAGGGCCCGCGCACGAACTCGGCGAGCGGCAGCTCACGACGCCCGCGCGGCGACACGAGCTCCACGGCCGCGTCGAGCGTCAGGAACAGGGTCGCCAGATCGCTGTGGGGATCGGCGAACGCGAGGTTACCGCCGACGGTACCGACGTTCCGGACCCGCACGTTGGCCACGTGCCGGGCGACCGCGCCGACCAGCGAGCAGCGAGCTCGAACGAGCGCGGACCGCTCGACCGCCCGATGCGTGACCGCGGCGCCGATCGTGAGCCGCGGGCCATCGGCGATATCGCCGAACCCGCCGATGCGCTTGACGTCGACGAGGTGTCGTGGCCGGAGCAGGCCGAGCTTCATCAAGAGCAGGAGCTCGGTCCCGCCCGCGTACGCCGCCGCGTCTTCGCCGAGCCCGGCCAGGAGCGCGCAAGCCTCTTCGGCGGTCTCGGGCCGATGAAGCGTGAACGGTCTGAGCACGGTCAGCGGCCGAACGCCGCGGCGGGACGGACGATCTCATCGGCGATCATCCGGAGGTACTCGACGCGCGCCTTCACCTCGCGCGGCAGGCTGTAGATGGTGAAGCCGATGCCGTCGAGCCCTCGCTCGCGCGCCCGCGCGATCGTCTCCAGGCACTCGCGCGGAGTGCCGTTGATCGTCCAGTCGTCGAGGCTCGCGTCGAACCCGAGCTGGAGCTGCACCATGCTGGGCTCCTGCATCTCCCAGCTCCGGTACATCGCGAACGTCCGCTCGAGATATCCGCGCGCGGCCGCCCGCGCGGCCTCCTTGCTCGCGCCGACGATCAGGCTGCGCGAGGCGAACGCGGTGCCCGGCGCGCCCGGCGCCTCCATCGCGCGCGCCTCGCGATAGACCGAGACGAGGCGCCCGACGTCGGCCCAGGCAACTTGAGGGCCGAAGAACACCGCGTCGACGAGCCGCGCCGCCCGCCGCGTCGCGCCGACGCTCTGGGCACCCATCTCGAGCGGGGGATGCGGACGCTGAAAGGGCGGCAGGCCGAGCCGCGCCCTGGTCAGCTTCGTGTAGGCGCCCTCGCAGGTGACCTCCTCGCCGCGCCAGAGCCGCTTCATCACGCTGAGCGATTCCTCGAGCTTGGGCACCCGGTCCTTGCGCCCGAGGCCGGCGGCCTCGAGCTCGCGCTCGCGATAGCCGATCGCGACGCCGACGTCGAGCCGACCGTGGGTGATGTGATCGAGCGTCACCACGCCCTCGGCGACGTCGACCGGATTCAGGAGCGGCAGCAGGAGCATCGAGGTCTTGAGCCGCATCTCACCCGCCTCGGGCGCGAGGCGGCTCAGCATCGCGATCGGATGCGGCCACACGGTCGGATGCGAGAGCCAGTGATGCCCGATCGAGACCCAGGCGAAGCCCATGCTCGCCGCGGCGCGCACCACCTCGATCGCCTCGTCGATGATCGCGGTGGGCGCGCGGTCGGTCGGGCTCCAGAACGGTGTGAGGTGGAAGCCGATCCGCACGGGCGTATTCTACCCGGTGCCGCGGTTACCGGGTGGGCGACTACCCGTCGGCGGCTCGAGGAGGACTTCTGATGACGACGCTCGAAGAGCTCTTGAGAACCCGCGTGGCGCGGTTCGTGGACCGCCAGCCCGACTGGGACGCGTTCGCCGACGCCCGCGTCGAGGGCTACCGGCGCGCCCAGCACCGGTACATCGGCGCCGGCGCCTCGGGCAAGACCGACGCGCGCGCCATTCCCGCCGAACAGTTCACCTTGAGCGTCATGTTCGTGCCGCCGGGCCAGGGCAACGCCGCGCACACGCACGAGGTCGAGGAGGTGTTCTTCATCCTCGACGGCAAGGTGAAGGTTTTCTTCGAGGACGGCGCGGGCGGCCGGGAAGAAACCGTGCTCGGGCGCTGGGACTGCGTGTCGGCGCCGGCCGGCGTCATCCACGGGTTCGAGAATGTCGGGCTCGAGCCGGCCTACCTTCAAGTGATGCTCGGACGCGCGCGGCCCGACCTCATGAGCTACGCGGACGCCGGGCTCCAGGCCCAGCGCGACGCCCACCTCGATCGGGCGCGTGCGTGATCGCGAGAGACCCGCGGGTGATCGCGTCGGGCGGCCGGCTGATCGCGTCGATGGCCGGGTGATCGCGATGGCCGCGGCGCCGAGGTAGAGCGCGGCCGATGGCCGACGAGAGCGTGCTGCCGGAGCACGTGCGGCGTAACCGCGTTCGCTGGAACGCCGAGGCGCGGAACTATGTCGCCGGCGGCGAGCGGGCATGGGCGCGACAGGAGCCGACCTGGGGCATCTGGCGCGTGCCCGAATCTGAGCTCAGCGTCTTGCCCAAGCGTCTGGCCGGCAAGACCGGCATCGAGCTCGGGTGCGGTACCGCCTATGTGTCGGCGTGGCTCGCGCGCCGCGGCGTGCGTGTCGTCGGGATCGACGCCTCGCCGGCCCAGCTCGCGACCGCGCGCCGCCTTCAGCGCGCGCACGGTCTCGAGTTCCCGCTGATCGAGGCGGACGCCGAGCGCGTGCCGTGCAGCGATCGAGCGTTCGACCTGGCGATCTCGGAATACGGCGCGAGCCTCTGGGCGGACCCCGATCGCTGGGTCGCCGAGGCATCGCGGATCCTCAAACCCGGAGGCGAGCTGATCTTCCTCGTGAACTCGCCCCTCTTCGTCCTCTGCGTACCGGCGGAGGACGGCGTGGCGGCCGAGCGACTCCTGCGGCCCGCCTTCGACATGCGCCGGATCGAATGGCCCGGCGATCCGGGCGTCGAGTTCCACCTGGCGCACGGTGACTGGATCCGGGTGCTGCGAAGGAATGGGTTCGAGATCGAGGACTTGATCGAGGTACGGCCGCCGGAGTCGGCCGCGACCTCGTACGAGTACGTCACGCTCGAGTGGGCTCGCAAATGGCCGTCCGAAGAGATCTGGCGGGCTCGACGGCGCTGAGGCAGTCCGCCGCGAGCCGGAGGACGACGGAGCAATGGACGATCTCTTGATTCGCGGCGGTCACGTGATCGACGGCACCGGGGCGCCCGGGTTCGACGCCGATGTGAGCGTCGGCGCGGGCCGCATCGCCGCGATCGAGCGTCGGTCCTCGCGGGCGGCCCGGCGAGTGATCGACGCGCGCGGGCAGGTCGTGACGCCCGGGCTCATCGACATCCACACGCACTCGGACTTCACCTTACCGCTGAATCCACGCGCCGAATCGAAGATCCGGCAGGGCGTGACCCTCGAGGTGGTCGGCAACTGTGGTTTCTCCGTCGCGCCGGTGCTGCCCGACCGCGTGGGGATGCTGCGCGAATATCTCTCGGCGAGCGCGCCGTCGCTTCCATTTGGCGAGACGAGCTTCGCCGACTACGTTCGGGGCTTTCCCGCGACCTCGGTCAACGTGGTCCTCCAGGTCGGGCACAACACGCTGAGGCTCATGACGGCGGGGATGGAGAGCCGGCCGCTCACCGGCGCCGAGGCGTCCGCGATGGCGGTGCTACTCGCCGAGGCGTTGACGGCCGGAGCGTGGGGGCTCTCGTCCGGGCTCTTCACCGCGCCCGGCTGCTACGCCGATTCGGCGGAGATCCTGGCGCTGGCCAGGGTGCTCAGGCGGCACGGCGCCGCCTACTCGTCACACATCCGCGACGAGGCCGACCACGTCGGCGAGGCCGTCCGCGAGGCGATCGCGGTCGCGGAGGCGACGGGCGTCCATGTGCAGATCGCGCACCTGAAGCTCTCCGGCGTCGACAACTGGGGCGGCGCGCGGCGGCTCCTCGGCGAGATCGCCGCCGCGCGAGGGCGCGGGCTCGCCGTCGACTGTGACGCCTACCCGTACGACACGGCCACCAATCCGCTGCGCAATCTCCTCCCCCGCTGGGTCGTCGAGGGCGGAATCCCCGCCATGCTGGAGCGACTCGGCCGGGCCGAGATGCGCACGCGCGTCCGCGCGGACATCGAGCGCCACGGCTTGACCAACTTCGGGCGAATCCCGTCGTGGGATGTCGTGCGCGTGGCCATCTCGCCAAATCAACCTCAGGACGCCGGCCGCACGCTCGGTGAGATCGCGCGACGCCGACGTGTCGATGCGCTGGACGCCGTGTGCGACTTTCTCCTTGCCGATCGAGGCGCGACGCGAATCCTGATCACGTCGATGAGCGAGCAGGACGTCCAGGAGATCACCGGCACGCCGTGGGTCACGGTGGGCTCCGACGCCAACGCGCTGGCGACCTCGGGCGTGACGAGCCAGGGCAAGCCGCATCCGCGCTCCTATGGAACGCACGCGCGCCTGCTCGGGCCGTTCGTTCGCGAGCACCGGCTCCTGAGCCTTCCCGCCGCCATCCACAAGACGACGGGCGCGGCGGCCGCGGCCCTCGGCCTCGGCGACCGCGGTGTGTTGCGCGAAGGCTCCTGGGCGGACGTCACGGTCTTCGATCCCGCCCGCATCGCCGACCGCGCGACCTACGATGACCCTCACCAGTACGCGGTCGGCGTCTCCTCCGTGCTGGTCAACGGCGAGGTGGTCGTGGACGGCGGCGACCACACTGGCGTGCTTCCCGGGCGCGTCTTGCGACGGCGGAGCTAGCGCCGAGCAGGGATTGTTGACAGGAAGTGATTCTTGTAAAGTAGGCGCCGGCTTCGATCCGCTCCGCTCACGGGGGGAACATGCCATGCGCTCACGACGCCTCCAACCAGGTCGCGCATTCGAACTGATCGCGTTTGCCGTCATCATCGCCGTGCTTCCGATCGTCGCTGAGGCCCAGACGCCGAAGCGCGGGGGAACCCTGCGCGTCGCCTACGGCAACGAGATCTCGAATTTCGACTTTCACGTAGCGCCCGGCTACGAACTGGTGTGGGCCGTGCAGAACATCGGCTGCGGCCTCATCAGCATCACGCCCGACGGCAAGTTCGTTCCGGACGCCGCGGAGTCATGGCAGATCTCACCCGACGGCCTGCTCTACACGTTCAAGCTCAAGAAGAACGTGCTGTTCCACGACGGCACCAAACTCGACGCGTCGGTCGTGAAGTTCAACGTCGAGCGCATCATGGACCCGGCGACCAAGTCCAGCATGCGGTCGTTCTACGAGGCGGTGCACTCGGTCGAGGTACTTGATCCGTACACCGTGCAGATCCGCCTCAAGAACCCCTACGCGTTCATGATGCACATGCTGGCCGCGTACCGCATGGGCCTCATGTTCTACTCGCCGACCGCCACACAGAAGTACACGGTTGAAGATCGAAAGGCCGGCAAACCCGAGGCCGTGCCCGGTTGCGGGCCGTTCAAGCTCGTCGAGTGGGTGAAGGGAAGCCACCTGGTCCTGGACCGGTTCGACAAGTACTTCGAGCCGGGTCTCCCGTACCTCGACCGCGTCATCATCCGCGTGATCAAGGACCCCGTCACGCAGATGGCGGCGTTCAAGGCCGGTGAGATCGACTTCATCGCCGATCTCTCGGCGGATCACGTCGACACCTTGCGGACCCAGAACCCGCGCGCCCAGATCATGACCGGGAAAGAGACGACGCCGATGGTCGCGATGATGAAGGTCACCGTGCCCGCCGACGGCAAGCCGATGTCGAAGGATCGCGGCCCGCACGTAATCTTCAACGACCTCAGAGTCCGTAAGGCGGTCGGGTGCTACGGCATCGATCGCAAGGAGATCGTCAAGATCGCCTTCAAGGGTCAGGCCACCCCGTGGGTGGGGATCATCCCACCGGGCAGCCAGGACTCTGTCGACGTCACCTCCATGTGCCCATACGACCAGGCCCGCGCGAACGCGCTGCTGGCCGAGGCCGGCTATGGCCCGCAGAAACGGCTCAGCTTCGAGCTGATGACCAACACCGAGAAATCCGTCTTCCACGTCATCGCCACGGTGATCAAGGAGCAGATGGCGCGTATCGGTGTGACCGTGAACATCCGGCTGACCGACAAGGTGAGCTGGATGAACGTCGCCACTCAGGATGGACCATTCGACATGTACGTCGAGGATCTGGCATCGCTCATGACCGTGGACCAGAACACGTTCCTGTCGGCCAGCACGGCCACCTGGAACAGCACGCGCCACACCGACCCCAAGGTCGACGAATATTACGCGCGTTACGCCAAGGAGATGGATCCGGCGAAGCGCAAGATCATCGCGAAGGAGTTCCAGGAGTTCAGCGCCGACAAGCTCTACTGGAATACGATCTCCGGCTCGCCGTTCTACCAGGCCGCGCAGCCGTGGATGAAGGACTACGTCTATCAGGCCGAGTTCAAGGTCCTCTACAAGAAGGTCTGGCTGGACAAGTAGGATCCAGGCCGACCACTTGTTGACAAGCGCAGACTCCTGTAAAGTGAGCCAACTCTCGACAAGATTACCCATACTTACAAAAAGATAGAGGGGAAGACGCCATGCGCTCACGACGCCTTCTACCGGTTCTCCTGCTCGGATTAGGCTCCCTCGCCTGGATGGTCGCCGTTCCGACGCCGCCCTCAGAGGCTCAATCACCGAAACGCGGTGGCATGCTGCGCGTGTCGTACGGCAACGAGATCGCAGGGCTCGACTTCCACACCTCGCCCGGCTACGAAATGATGTGGGTCGGCATGAACGTCGGGTGCGGCCTCATCAACATCACGCCCGACGGCAAGTTCGTCGGCGACGCCGCCGAGTCGTGGCAGATATCGACGGACGGGCTGACCTACACGTTCAAGCTCAAGAAAAATGTCCTCTTCCACGACGGCACGCCTGCAGACGCCGCCGCGGTCAAGTTCAGTATCGACCACATCATGGACCCGGCCACCAAGAGCGGCATGCGGCCGTTCTACGACGCCGTGCACAGCGTCGAGGTGCTCGACCCCTCGACCGTGCAGATCAGGCTGAAGCACCCCTACGCGTTCATGCTCCACATGCTCGCGGGGTACCGCACGGGCCTCGTGCTCTACTCGCCGACGGCCACGCAGAAGTACACGGTGGAAGACCGAAAGCAAGGCAAGCCAGAGGCGGTGGTCGGCTGCGGGCCCTTCAAGCTCGTCGAGTGGGTAAAGGGAAGCCATCTCGTGATGGACCGTTTCGACAAGTACTTCGAGCCGGGGCGGCCCTATCTGGACCGTGTGATGATCCGCGTCATCAAGGATCCCGTCACCGAGCTCGCCGCGTTCAAGGCAGGAGAGATCGATTTCATCGCCTCGTTCTCGCCGGATCATGTCGACACGCTGAAGGCCCAGAACCCGAAGGCCCTGGTCATGACCGGGAAAGAGACAACCCCGATGGTGGCGCAGATGAAGGTGACCGTTCCGAAGGACGGCAAGCCCATGTCCACGGAGCGCGCGCCCCACCCGATCTTCGGCGATCTCAGGGTTCGCAAGGCGGTCGGCTGCCTCGGGATCGACCGCCAGGAGATCGTGAAGATCGCGTTCAAGGGCCAGGCGACACCGTGGGTCGGGATGGCGCCGCCGGGGACGCTCGAATCGGTGAACGTCAACCACATGTGTCCCTACGACCAGGCCAAGGCAAAGGCGCTCCTGGCCGAGGCCGGTTACGGTCCTTCGAAGCCGCTCACCCTGGAGCTGATGACGAACACCGAGAAGAGCGTGTTCAGCGTCATCGCCACCGTCATCAAGGAACAGCTGGCGCGCATCGGCGTGACGGCGAACATCCGCCTGGTGGACAAGGTCAGCTGGATGAACACGACCCTGCAGGACGGGCCGTGGGACATGTACGTTGAAGACCTGCTGTCCTTGCTGACCATCGACAGCAACGGCTACCTGTCGACCGCCTACGTATCGAAGAACTCGTCGGCCTGGAGTCATCCGCGGCATACCGACACGAAGGTCGACGACTACTACGCCCGGTATGCGCGCGAGATGGACGCCTCCAAGCGGAAGGCAATCGGCAAGGAGTTGCTGGAGTACATGGCCGACAAGATGTATTGGAACACCGTCTCGGGCTCGCCCTTCTACATGGTCGCGCAGCCGTGGACGAAGGGGTACGTCTACAACGCGGAGTTCGAAGTGCACTTCGACAACGTCTGGCTGGACAAATAACCGGCGCCAGCGGATGCGGACCTACATCCTGAAACGGCTGCTGCAGATCGTTCCGACCATCCTCGGAATCACGTTCGTGGTGTTCATCATGATGCAGTCGATCCCCGGCGACCCCGTCGTCTCGCTGCTCGGTGACGCCTATACCGAAGAGAACGCGATCAAGGTTCGCCAGGACTATGGGCTCGACAAGCCAGTGATGGTCCAGTACGTGATCTGGCTGGGCAAGCTCGCGCAGGGTGACTGGGGCACATCGATCTTGAGCGGGCGCCCGGTCCTCAAGGACGTGCTGGTCCGTCTGCCGGTCACGCTCGAGCTGATCGTCCTCTCGATGACCGTGGCGCTCGCTATCGCGATCCCCGCCGCCATTATCGGCGCCTTGCGCCAGAACACGTGGGCCGACTACACCGCGACCTCCGTGGCCATGGTGGGGGTCTCCATTCCAGAATTCTTCCTCGGCGTCCTGCTCTTGTTGGTCTTCTCCGTCGGCATGGGCGGATTTCTGCCCAGCTCGGGCTGGGTGTACCTGCCCGGCACGTGCCAGACCGTGGTGTGCGCGGCGGGCCTGTGGGGCAATACCCAGCACGTTCTGATGCCCGCCCTGGCGCTCGGTGTGGGGCGCGCCGCCCTCCTCACGAGGTTGCTCCGCGCGAGCATGCTGGAGGTCATTCGCACCGAGTACGTCACGACCGCGCGCGCCAAGGGCCTGAGCGAGCGGCCGGTCGTGCTAAAGCACGCGCTGAAAAACGCGCTGATCCCGACGGTGACCGTGATGGGCCTTCAGGTCGGCTTCCTCATCGGGGGCGCCATCGTGGTGGAGACGCTCTTCGCGATGCCGGGCCTCGGCACCTTCGGCATCGACGCCATCATCGCGCGCGACTACCAGCAGGTGCAGGGCTTCGCGCTCGTGACGGCGTTCGCGTTCGTCGTCATCAACCTGATCGTTGATCTCACCTACACCTTCCTGGATCCACGGATCCGGTACTCGTGAGGCCGCGATGACCGACGAGCGCGACGCGCTCCCCATGAAGCCCCGGGCCATCAGCGGAGGCAGTCTCCAGGAGGCCGAGCTCCCGGCGACCTCGGATGTCGCCTGGAGAGCGAAAGCCGATCGCACGGAGTCGCCATTCGCGCTCGGCGTGCGCCGGCTCCGGCGGAGCACGACGGCCCTCATCGGCGCGGTCATCGTCGCCGTGTTGCTCGTGGTCGCCCTCTTTGCGGACGTGCTGGCCCCCCAGAGCCCGATCGTCAGCGACCAGACCCACACGTTCGAGCGTCCAGGCTGGGACTATCCCCTCGGGACCGATCAGCTCGGGCGCGATATGCTCAGTCGCGTGATTCACGGCAGTCGCATCTCGCTGGCGGTCGGCGTCTCGTCGGTGCTGCTGGCGCTCTTCGTCGGCGTCCCGTTCGGGATGATCGCCGGGTACTACGGTGGCCGCGCCGACTCGATCATCATGCGCGCGATGGATTTGATCCTCGCGTTCCCGATCTACCTGCTCGCGATCATCCTCATGGTCATCTTCGCGCCGACGGCGGGAATCATCGGCACGATGAAGGTCACCGGCGCGATCGCCATCGTGCGGATTCCGATCTACGCGCGCCTGGTGCGCGGCAGCGTCCTGTCCATCAAGGAGAAGGAATATATCGAGGCGTGCCGCGCCGTCGGCGTGCGCGATCCGTGGATCTTGCTGCGCCACGTCCTGCCGAACTGCCTGGCGCCGATCATCGTGACGACCACGCTCGGCATCGCGACGTCGATCATCGTGGAGGCCACCCTGTCGTTCCTGGGGCTCGGCACGCAGCCGCCGACACCGAGCTGGGGTTGGGACCTGAAGGCCAACGTGGCGTTCATCCAGTCCAACCCCTGGATCTCGCTGTTTCCGGGCATCGCCATCTTCGTGACCGTGCTCGGCTTCAACCTCTTCGGCGACGGCCTGCGCGACGCGCTCGACCCGAGGCTCAAATAGGATGTCGTGAGCGCTCGATCGTCCGTCGCCTTGGGAGTCGTGCTCATCCTCGCGTACGGTTCGGGCTCGCCCTCCGCGCAGATGACACCGCAACCGAGGCCTGAACAAAGGCCCGAGCACAGGCCGCCCTCCCCGCGACCTCCGTCCCCCGAGACCCTGCCGCCCCCGCCGGGCGCGAACATCTGCACGACACCGTGGGGCTGGTGCCAGCTGCCGACCATCACGGCGCCGTTCGGCGTGGGCTGCGCGTGCCTCGCCGGGGACAACCGGGAAGTCCCGGGTACGACGCGCTACTTCCCGTACTACGGGCCGGCGAGCCCGTACCTGCAACCGCACACGACGACGCCCGAAACCATTCGCTGACGATTCTGCAGTGCCGCACGCCCGGCGGGCGGCCTCGGCGCGTTGACAGCGTTGGCGCCTTCCGCCATAGTCGTGCCCCCGTGCCGTTCATGAATCTGGGGCCCTTGATGAAGCCGGCGAGCATCGCCGTCGTCGGCGCCTCGCAACGGATGACCCGCGCGACCCGGGTCGTCGCCAACCTGCAGCGTTTCGGCTATAGCGGCCGGATCTTTCCGATCAATCCGAAGTACACCGACGTCCTCGGCCTGCCCTGCTATCCCGACCTCGGCTCGACGCCCGAGCCCGCGGACACGGTCGTCGTGGCGATTCCGGCCGAGCAGGTACCGGGCGTGCTCAGAGCCGCCGTCGAGAGCGGCGTGCGCGGGGCCGTCGTGCTTTCGAGCGGGTTCGCCGAGGCAGGGCCAGCGGGCCAGAAGCGTCAGGCCGAGCTCGAGCGCCTCGCCGCGGATCGTGGGCTCCTCATCTGCGGGCCGAATTGCTACGGCGTGTTCAACATCCGGCTTGGCGCCGCCACCTTCAGCGCCGACCTCGCCGAGCCGCTGCGGCCGGGAGCCGTCGGGCTCGTGTCCCAGAGCGGCGGCTTCAGTCACGCGATCGGCGAGTACCTGATGCAGCAGCGCGCGGTCGGTCTCAGCTACATCGTGTCGTGCGGCAACCAGGCGGGCGTCACGGTCGAGGACTACATCGCGTTCCTGGTCGAGGACGACGAGACCGCGGTGGTCGGCGCGTTCGTGGAAGGGTTCAAGAAGCCCGGGACGTTGCGGCAGGCCGCGGCGCGCGCGCGGGCGCTCGCCAAGCCCATCGTGGTCCTCAAGGTCGGCCGGTCCGAGAACGCGCGCCAGGCGATGCTCGCGCACACCGGATCCCTGGCCGGTACCCCGGAGATCATCGAGGCCGTGCTCCGGCAGAGCGGCATCGTGCAGGTCTCGAGCATCAACGAGATGATCGACACGCTCACCCTGCTGGCGGCCGCGCGGCGTCACGCGCCGCGGGCCTGGAAGGTCGGAATCGTGAGCGGCCTCGGCGGCGAGTGCGGCCGGGCCGCCGACGCCGCAGATCGCGCCGGCGTCGAGCTGCCGTCCCTTTCAGCGGCCTCGCTCGAGACCATGAAAGGCTTCATGCCCGACTTCGCGAACCCGAGGAATCCGCTCGACGGCACCGGCGCGATGTACGAGGACGCGAGCCTGTTCCCTCAGCTCTTCGACGTCATGCTGCGCGACGAGGCCGTCGACGTGGTCGCGGTGAACCTGCGCGTCAACGTGCCTCGTCCGGGCGGCGGCGCGCCGTCACGTTCGTTCAGCCGCGCGATGATCGAGGCACTCCCGAAGAATCCCGGCCGGCTCGTGCTCGCCTTCAGCTCGTTCGCGGGCGGCGACCTCGACCAGGAGGTCATCCGCGCCCTCGCCGACGCCGGCGTCCCCTTCCTCGAGAGCACGGAGACGGCGATGCTGGCGCTGCGCAACGCGCGCGAGCATCGGCGCTTCCTGGACCGGCCCGTGGGCGCGCCCGCGGCCGGGCCATCGCCGAGAGCGCGCGCCGCCGCGAGCGGCACGCTCCGCAGCGCGGAAGCGATGCAGCTCCTGCGCGAGTTCGGCGTGCCGCTGGTCGAGACGATCGCCGTGAAGGACGCCGCGGCCGCGGTGATCGCCGCCGACCGACTCGGATACCCGGTGGTGCTCAAGATCGACTCCCCTGACGTCGCGCACAAGACCGACGTCGGCGGAGTGCGCGTCGGCTGCCGTGACGCCGGCGCGGTGCGCGCCGCCTTCAGAGAGATGCTCGTCGAGGTCGGTCGGCGAGCGCCGGCGGCCCGGCTCGACGGCGCGCTGGTCCAGCGCATGATCGCCGGAGGGCGCCAGATGATCCTCGGCGTCAAGACCGACCCGCTCTTCGGCCCGGCGGTGCTGTGCGGCTTCGGCGGCATCTTCGTCGAGCAGCTGCGCGACGTGTCCCTGCGCGTGCCGCCGATCGGTCCCGCCGACGCGGCGGCGATGATCGCCGAGCTCCGCGGCGCGGCGATCCTGTCGGGCGCGCGCGGCCGCGCACCCGCCGACACGGCCGCGCTGGCCGAGGCGATCGTTCGGGTGGCGGCGCTGGCCGAGGCGCACCGGCAGTCGCTCCGCGCTCTCGACATCAACCCGCTCCTCGTGCTCGACGACGGGCACGGCGTCGTGGCGGTGGACTGGCTGATCGAGCTCGCGTGAAACCCTGGAGGTGACGAGATGGCCTACGAGACGATCGTGTACGAGAAGAGGGGACCGGTGGTCACGCTCACGCTCAACCGGCCCGACACCATCAACGCCATCAACCCACAGATGACCGCGGAGCTCCACGGCGCCCTGGACGAGGCCGACGCCGACGCGGAGGTCAGGGCGATCGTCCTGACCGGCGCCGGACGCGGGTTCTCGGCGGGTTTCGACATCGCGCGCCGACCCGACGGCCGCTCGTCGCTCGACGCCACCGGGGTCGAGGTCGCCGAGTACATCAAGCGCTGGTGGGGACGCGATCGCGACTCGGCGATGGAGCTCATGCACCTCTGGCACCTCACCAAGCCGGTGATCGCCGCGGTGCACGGCTGGGTGATGGGCGGCGGATTCTGGTATGCGCTCGCCGCCGACATCACCATCGCCGCCGACAACAGCGTGTTCGCCCAGCCCGAGGTCCGCCACGTCTCGAACACGACGTTCCTGTTCGCCGCCCTGGCCGGCTGGAAGGCGGCCCATCGGTACTCGCTGACCGGCGACCACTTCGATGCCGCCGAGGCCCTCCGCCTCGGCATCGTCAACGAGGTCGTGCCGGCGCCCGAGCTCCTGACGCGCGCGCGAGCCCTGGCCGAGCGGATCGCCAAGGTGCCCGAGCCCTCCGTGCGGCTCAACAAGGCGGTCACCTGCTACGGCCTGCTCGCGATGGGCTTGGGCGCCGGGATGCTGATGAACATCCCGTTCTCGAGCATGGCGCACGCCTCGTACAACGCCCAGCGAGCCGAGCTGATCGCGGCCATGCAGTCGGGGGGCCTGAGGGCGTTCCTGGAGGCCCGGGACGGCGGGTTCCGGCCGGAGCCCTTCGGGCCAAGATCGGCCCCGAAGTCCTGATGTGATAGCCTTCGAACGAAGCCAGGAGACCCTCATGGAGGACACGACGTCCAGGTCGCTCGAAGAGTAGGATCGCGGACCGCACTCGTGGCGTCGGCTCTGACCCGCGCCCTGCTCGACGCAATCGCGTGAGCCACGTCGTGCCCCCGTCCGTCTCGGTCGGCATCCACGTGCCGAGCGCCTCGAGGATCGGATCTTCCACGACGCGAACATGCTCGACCCGCTCATGCTCCTGGCCTCGGCAGCGGCGTGCACGCGTCGCATCGAGCTGGGCACCGCGGTACTCGTCGCCACCTTGCGCGCGGCCGCGGTCGTCGCCCGCCAGGTGTCGACGCTCCACCATCTCTCGGGCGGGCGAGTGGCTCTGGGCGTTTCGCTCGGCGGTCGCCCGGAAGAGTACGCGGCCGTCGGAGTGCCGATGAACCGTCGCGTCACGGTGTTCCAGGAGAGCGTCTTCGACGTCGACCAGCACGCCCTCTTCGGGCCTCCGCGCGAAGTCGCCGCGGGGCTCATCGAGCACGTGCAGGCCGGCATCACGAAGCTCATGCTGGGCGTGCCGAGCCTCGATCTCGCTCATCTCCGCCGCATCGCGAGCGAGGTGGCGCCGGCCGTGCGCGTTCGATCGGCGGCCGCGCGATGAGCATGCCGCGAACGCCGGCGGGCCGCGAGAGCGGAGACCTGCTCGCGCGCTGGGGTCGGCTCGTTTACCGGGCGCGCTGGCCCGTGCTGGCGCTCTCGGCGTTGGCGCTGTGCGCGTCCCTGTGGGTGAGCCACGTGGGCGGCCAGCTCGATCCGCCCGACATCCCGGCCGATACCGAATCCGGTCGCGCCCGACGGCTGCTCGAGAAGGAGCTACGGGGTCAGCCGGCTTCGTTCAGCCTGATCTTCAGCAGTGAGACACGGCCGGTGCTCGACCCGGCCTTCCGCGAGGAGGTCGAGCGCGCGCTGGCACCCCTCCGTCGCGACCCCCGAGTCGCGCGCCTGCGCACCGCGTACGACCTGCCCGGCCCCGTGCCCGCGGCGGTTCCTCTCGTCTCGCGGGACGGACGACGCACACTCGTCATGGTGGAGCTCCGCGGAACCGCCAGCGGCTATGCCTCGCTCGAGTTCTCCGGCCTTCCGCCCGACCTGTACCCGGCGCTGCGCGGGCTGGTCCACTCCGAGACGCTGGACGTCGTGTCGGTCGGCAACGTCGCGCTCAACCACGACTTCACCGAAGTCGCCCGGAAGGACCTGGGCCGGGTCGAGATGCTGATCCTCCCGGCGGTCGCGGTGCTGCTCGTGCTCGTCTTCGGCTCGGTCGTCGCGGCCGCGCTGCCGTTGGCGGTCGGTGCCCTGGCCATGATCGGCGCGATGGCCGTCACGCTCGTGCTGGCTCGCTTCGTCTCGGTCTCGATCTACGCGCCGAACATCGTCAGCATGATCGGGCTCGGCGTCGCCATCGACTATTCGCTCTTCGTCGTGAGCCGCTTCCGTGAAGAGATCCGTGAGCGGCCGCCGGTCGAGGCGCTGGCCCGAACGGTCGCCACCGCGGGCCGCGCGATCTTGTTCTCGGGTCTCACCGTGGCGATCGGCCTCCTCGGCATGCTGTTTCTGGGCCTCGGCAATCTCGGCTCGATGGGCTGGGCCGGCACGAGTGTCGTCACCCTGGCTGTCGTGTACGGCCTCACGACCTTGCCGGCGCTCCTGGCGGTACTGGGCCCGCGCGTGAACGCGCTCCGCGTGCCCTTCCTCCACAGCGAGCGCGGCGGGGAGGGGCTCTGGCATCGGCTGGCCGTGACGGTGATGGCCCATCCCTGGCGGGTCTTCGTACCCGTGGTTTGCGTGCTGCTCCTCTTCGGGCTCCCCTTCCTCCACCTGCGCGTCGGATCGGGCGATGCGACCTCGCTGCCGCCCGAGGCAGAGTCGCGCCGCGGGGACGAACTACTGCGGCGTGAGTTTCCCGGCGGCGACGCCAACCGTGTCGTGGTCGTGCTCGACGCCGGCCACGGCTCGCCGCTCGAAGCCGGGCGGGTCACCCAGACCTACGCTTTCAGCCGCTGGCTGGCGGGTCGGCCGTACGTGCAGCGTGTCGACAGCTTCGTCGACCTCAATCCCTCGCTCGATCTCGCGACGTACCTGCAGATGGCCGCGTTGCCATCGGCCCAGCGGCCGCCCGAACTGGTCGAGGCGCTCCGGCACACCCTGGGCGACCACGTCGCCATGCTGGTCGCGACCACGGATCTGCGTCCGAGCAGCGACGAGGCGCGGGCGCTCGTCCGCGACATCCGGAGGGCGCATCCGCCCTACGACGGTGCGGTGCTGGTGACCGGGCAGACCGCCTTCGATCTCGACTTCATCGGGCTCGTGATCCGCCACGCTCCGTTCGCGATCGGCCTCGTGGTCGTCGTCACCTACGTCGTGCTGTTCTTGCTCCTCGACTCCGTGCTGCTTCCGCTCAAGGCGATCATCATGAACCTGCTGTCGATCACCGCCTCCTACGGCGCGCTCGTGTGGATCTTCCAGGACGGCCATCTATCGACCTGGCTCGACTTCACGCCCGGGCCGATCCACACGGCCACGCCGATCATCATGTTCTGCCTGGTCTTCGGTCTCTCGATGGACTACGAGGTGCTGCTGCTGAGCCGCGTGCGCGAGGAGTACGAACGAAGCGGCGACAATGCGTGCGCCGTCGTGCTGGGCCTGGAACGGACGGGGCGGTTAATCACGGGCGCCGCCGCGATCATGGCGACCGTCTTCTTCGGCTTCGGGCTGGCGCGATCCGTGGTCATTCAGGCCGTCGGTGTCGGGATCGGCGTCGCGGTCGTCGTCGACGCGACGATCGTCCGCACGCTCCTGGTACCGGCCACGATGCGCTTGCTGGGCCGGTGGAACTGGTGGCGGCCGGCCTGGCTCGCCCTGCGTCCCCGGCGCCACACGAGCGGTGTCGTCACCGACCGAAGCTGAGCTGTCGGCCGGCGTGCCGAGCTCGCGCTGGCAATCGGGCCTGCCGTGTCGGATACTCTGCCCCGCGGCGCAACGACCGGGGCGCGATCGACTTCACGCGGCGCGCGGGCGCGCTCATACCCCGTCTCGGGCGCTACAGGCCGTCGCGGGGCCGGGGCCCCGCCGGCCGAGGCGTGTCACTCAATCCAAGGAGGATGCGATGGCAATCAAGGTTGGCGATCGGCTTCCCGACGGCACCCTGACTGAGATGATCGATACCGAGCGACCGGGCTGCACCGTCGGCCCGAACGCCTTCTCGATCGGCGAGATCGCCAAGGGCAAGAAGATCGCGATCTTCGGGGTGCCGGGCGCCTTCACCCCCACTTGCTCGGCCAAGCACGTCCCGAGCTACGTGCAGAACTTCGACAAGCTCCGGGCCAAGAGTGTCGACGAGGTCTGGTGCGTCTCCGTCAACGATGCCTTCGTGATGGGCGCTTGGGGACGGGACCAGAAGGCCGGTGGGAAGGTCCGAATGATGGCCGACGGCAGCGCCATCTTCACCAAGGCGCTCGGGCTCGACATGGACCTGACCGCACGCGGCATGGGCGTGCGCTCCCAGCGCTATTCGATGCTCGTCGACAACGGCGTCGTCAAGGCCGTCAACGTCGAGCAGCCCGGTAAGTTCGAGGTCAGCGACGCCGACACGATGCTGAAGTCGCTCTGATCTTCGAAGAAGAACCCATGGCGGCGATTGCCGAAGGCAAGAAGGCACCCAGCTTCACCCTCGAGGACGGCGCGGGCGAGCGCGTCTCGCTCGGGGACTTCAAGGGCAAGAACGTCGTCGTCTATTTTTATCCGAAGGACGACACGCCAGGCTGCACGAAGGAGGCCTGCGGGTTCCGCAACCTCTGGACGGAGCTGCGGCGGGCCGGCGTGGTCGTCCTCGGCGTCTCCGCTGACGACGCCGAGTCGCACACGAAGTTCGCGAGCAAGTACAAGCTCCCCTTCCCGCTACTCTCCGATCCGGATCGCAAGCTGATGCAGGCATGGGGCGCGTACGGGGACAAGATGATGTACGGTAAGAAGACCAAGGGCGTGATCCGGTCGACCGTGTGGATCGGGCCCGACGGAGTCGTGCGTAAGCACTGGGCGCGAGTCCCCGACGCCGCCAAGCACCCGCCGCCGTCCTCGAGGCGATCCGCGGCGGCGAATAGCCTCGACAGGCGATTCCCTCGAGTGGCGGTGGACGACGTTCCCGCGGTGGCTCGACTGCCTCGAGAGCTGGTGGGACAATCGAGTCATGCGGTGGCGAGTCATGCTGATCGGCGCGGCGATGATCCTGAGCGT
>Ga0209267_1001149_pt1 | contig 18304 bp, 15 predicted proteins | sample GraSoiAngelo_137_FD_185894 | JGI IMG/M metagenome (GOLD analysis project Ga0209267, IMG submission 185894) | Grasslands soil microbial communities from the Angelo Coastal Reserve, California, USA - 14_0929_09_30cm (SPAdes) (version 2) | ecosystem: Environmental > Terrestrial > Soil > Grasslands ... | reverse complement strand
TTAAAGCGCGCAACCGCTGATTCTGGGAACGATTCGAATGGATAGTGCCGGTTTTGATTCCGCTGCTCTCCAGCCGACGCGCGATTCGGTCCGCTCCATGCTTGGTCCGCGAAAAAACCAGGACCGTATCGAAGGTGGGATCGCTCAGTAGATGAAGAAGTAATGCCTGTTTCAAATGCGGACGGACTTCGTAAATGAACTGCGTCACCGCCTCTGCCGGATTCGCTCGTCGGCCAATCTCAACCATCTTGGGCGACTGCTGAAACTGATGGGTCAATGCCTCGATTTCACGCGAGAGCGAAGCGGAAAACATCAGCGTCTGCCGTTTGCGCGGCAATGCCTTCATGATTCGCCGAATCGGAGGAAGAAATCCCATGTCGAGCATGCGATCGGCCTCGTCCAGCACCACGAATTCCACCCCGGAAAGATTGGCCGCGCGCTGCTCCATCAAATCGATTAGACGACCCGGCGTAGCCACGACCAGGTCGACCCCGGAACGCAGCGCTTCAATTTGCGGACGTTCACTCACTCCGCCGAAGACGGTGGCCATGCGCAACGGAACATGTTTCGCGTACGCGCGCACGTTCTCCTCGATCTGGACGACGAGCTCACGCGTCGGCGCCAACACCAGCGCGCGCAGCCGGTGCACGTTATGTTTCTGCGGGTTCGCAGTTAACTCGCCGTGGCGAGCAACGGTCTGTCTCGATTCTGCAAGCTTCATCAAAATCGGCAGAACGAAAGCAGCGGTCTTCCCCGTCCCAGTCTGCGCAATCCCGATGACATCGTGTCCCGCGAGAATGAGCGGGATCGCCGCGATCTGAATCGGGGTCGGCTCGGTGTAGCCCGCGTCGCGCACGGCCTGTAACATTTGGGGCGAAAGATGAAGTGCGCGAAACGGCATAAGGCGCCAACTATCGCCCGTTAAGTGCCACCGCGCACCTACTCTTCCTCTGGATCTTCCAGTGCCCGCTACGTTCTACTGGTTAGGCGCAAATCATGCCACATCGTCCGGCCCTTGCTCATCACTCGTCACGCGTCACTCATCACTTCTTCATTGCCGGTCCTTCTCCGTCCGCTGCGCTCCGGAGGATCGACATCTTCTTTGACGAACGCCCTGCTCATTCAAAGAAGTATCGCACCCACCGCATCGGGTGTCCTTTCGGAAAAGAGAGATCCGCACTTGGCGTGACGTCCGCGCTGGCACGAACACTACTGACTCATTCCGCGCGCAGCGCAATCATCGGTTCAACCCGACTAGCTCTGCGCGCCGGGATCCAGCAGGCGAGAAGCGCGATGCCTAACAAAAGCAAGGCGACACACGTGAAAGTAATAGGATCGGAAGTGCTCACGCCGTAGAGCAGGCTCTTCATCATGCGGGCGCCACCGAAAGCAATCACCAATCCGCATGCCGAACCGATCGCGGCAAGAAGCATTCCTTGTTTCAGAATCAGCTTTTGCACATCGGAGAGCTGTGCGCCAAGCGCCATGCGCAATCCGATCTCGCGCGTGCGTCCCGCGACGACATGCGACATCACACCATAGATGCCGACCGCAGCAAGAATCAGCGCGAGCACACCGAAACTGCCGAGCGCGATTGCGGCCATGCGCGCAGGAAAAAGTGAGGTGCCCATGTGTTCCTTCAGCGTCTTTGCGGCAAAAACCGAAATCGACGGATCGAGCTTCTGCACTTCAGCGCGCAAGGCGCTCAATACCTGTCGCGGGTCGGCGCGTGTCCGGGCGATGAGCCTAACTAGCCCGGTGTAATCCCGATATAGCGGTGTATAGACCGCGGGCTTGGGATCTTCGCCTAACGAATTGTATTTTCCGCTAGGCACTGTGCCAACAATCTCGAAGAATGGATCCTTGGGGCCATGCCAATTGAAGCGCCGACCAATCGGATCCTGTCCATTGAGAAACTTTTTGGCGAACGTCTCGTTCACGATTGCGACGCGGTTTTCCTTTTTGTTTTCATCATCACGAAAATCGCGGCCCCGTAGCGGAATGCCCATCACATCGAAATAACCGGGACTGCTATCGATCGGGATCGCGATTGGCAAATTGCTCGCCCCCGTAAACTCCGTGCCTTCGATGTAAATCCCGCTGCTGTTGTAATTGAGACCGAGCGGGAGGTTATCAGTCAGTGCGGCACTTTCGATTTGCGGCAGCGCCCGCGCGTGCTCGAGCACCTGCTTCTGAAACGCGCGGCCGCGTTCCTCGTTATAGCCTTGCAAGCTGACGTCGAACGAAAGCGCGACCGCGTTTTCCGGATTGAATCCCGGTCGCATTTTCTGAGCGGCTGCCAAACTGCGCACAATAAGGCCGGCGCTGATAAGCAGGACTAACGAGAGGCTTACTTGCGCGATAACCAGGAAGTTGCGCAAACGCGAGCGGCGGAAGCCGCCCATCGATGATTCGTCTTTCAACGCGGGCACGAGCTGCGGTTTAGACGATTGCAGCGCCGGAATCAGACTGAAGAGAATGCCCGTCGCGATCGATAACAGCAGCGCGAAACCGAGCACGCGCCAGTCGGTGCGTAGATCGAAGAGCAAAGTAATGTCGCTCGGCAAGCGAATGCCTCGCACAGCGCTGTTGATTGCGGCAGCGAGGAATACGCCCGCCGCGCCACCGCTGAGTGAAATCAGAAGACTCTCGGTGAGCAGTTGCCTGACGAGTCGTTGTCGACTTGCCCCTATCGCGAGCCGTACGGCAATTTCGCGTCGACGCTCCGTCGCGCGCGCAAGCAGCAGGCTGGCAAGATTAACGCATGCCAGCAAAAGCACGAGCCCACCGACGGCCGCGAGCACTCCAGTAAAGGCGAATACAGAATTCGCGATGTCGGGAATGAACAAGCCGGGTTTCCCGAGCCGAATGCCGAAGCCGACGTTCTCCGGGTAATCCTGCGCGAGTTTTGCGGTCAACGTCTCAAGCGCAACCTTCGCTTGCGCGAACGACACGCCGGGTTTCAGCCGACCTACAGTGAAAAGATTGTTCGAGTCGCGCTTGTCGAGCCACGTGTTCCCAGGCTCGATCGTCTTCGCCATCATTACCGGAATGAACATTTCCGGGTCGTAAGCGACCTCAGTGCCAATAAATCCTTTGGGCGTGACGCCGATAACAGTGAACGGACGGCTGTTGAACTGAACCGTCTTCCCCACAACGGCGGGATCGCCGCCGAAGCGGCGTTGCCAGCAGTTGTAACTAATCACGGCAACGGGATGTGAATCAGGCGTCTGATCTTCTTCGGGCAAAAATGCGCGCCCCAGCATCGGCTTCACGCCGAGGACATCAAAGTAATTTCCAGACACAAGATAACCCCAGACGCGCTGGCTGGACTTGTTGACTGTGAGACTGCTGACGACAACGCGATAAACAAACAGACCGGAGAAGACGGTGTTACGATCGCGGTAATCTTTGTAATTCGGATACGACTGCAGCGACCAGTCCGCGCCGTTGTGCAGTGTGCCGTAAAGCTCGACCAACTGCGAAGGCTCCTTCACCGCGAGCGGCCGCAGCAAAACGGTATCGACCAAACTAAAGATCGAAGTGTTAGCCCCGATGCCGAGCGCCATGGAAATGATGGCGAGTGCGGCGAAGCCAGGTTGTCTCATAAGTTGCCGAAAACCGAAGCGGATATCCTGCAGAAGTGTTTCCATAAGCGCACGAGGTTCTGCATTGTGAGATGCAGCGCGTGCGCGCCTTGGATTCAGGAAATTCGCCACGCACGAATTCTTCCTTGTTACTTCCTAATTCTTACTTTTGACTTCTCCGCCGGCCGCGGCTTGGGAGGCGACTTTGGGGATCCGCAGTCGGATACTTTCGGTTAACGGATTCCCTTCTAAATTCTGAAATTCCGACGTCTGACCTCTGACTTCCGAGCTCTGACCTCCCGACTCCCTCTCAACTCTTAACTAACGACTCTCAACTGCTCAGCTGCTGGTGAATGTTAAATGTTTAGATCTGAGCCCTACTGCCCTTTCGCTCCTAGTTATGATCCAGCTGCTTGAGAATTTTTTCCGCGCCGCGACGAATCTCTCCGCGGTATTGTTCCGTATCTGTCCACGACGACGCCGGCAACCTATGAGAATCAAGAAGAGCCAATGCCTTTTCGGCGTGCTGTCGCGCCAACTCCTTCTGCGCGTCTGCCAAATACGCTTCGGCGAGGGTCTCGTTCGCGTCAGCCGATTCAGGATAAGCAAGTAGCACCAACTTCAAGACGTCGACCGCTAACTTCGGCTCGCCGGCGCGCATGTGATCTTGTCCGATCGTGCTGACGGTGACTTCCGGGAACAACTGCGCATCCGGGTCTTTACGCCGCGCTTCAATCAGTTGCTGCGTAACCTGGGCGACTCCGCCGGGCATCTGAATTTGATTGATGACCGACGCAGACGCCACAGTGTCCGCAGGCGCGTGACCCGGTGTTTTGATCAGCGTGGTCACAAACCAATCCACGATGATGCCGGGCAATTCGAGATGGACTTTGAACATGTCGGTTCCGTGGCCGCCCTTCGCCGGCACTTTACCGATGTCGAATGGTTCATACCAAAGCCAGGGCGCTTCGTGCGACGCAGAGTAGTGCACGAATTTCCTGCTTGGGCTTGAGGCGGTGACGTAGAGCAGTTCCATCGCTTCTACGATGGGAGGGTATTCGTCATTGTCGGCCACGACGAACAGCTCGGGCAGTTGCGACGCCTGCCGCAGGAAGTCGAGGCTTTCAGTCTCGCCGGAAAGCAAGACCAGCGATTTCACCTCGGCGGGATGGAGGCGCGCGGCTTCGACGGAATCTTCAACGCCGATTACCCCTGCTCCTCCGATGCCAACGACATCCCGGTTCACACCAGGCTGCGAAACCAAAAACTCAAATGCAGCGTCCAGCTCGCCGGGCCATCGTTGCTTTCTTGTTTTATTCGGGTCGGTATCGACCGTTAACGCATTAATTCCGGCGGCAGCAAGCTGACGCGCGACATCGTCCCACGATTTCCGCGTGCGGTTGCTTTGGTGGAACAGCAACACGCCGGGGCCTGGTTTCGCTGCGTCAAAGTACGTTCCTTTAAACATGGTGCCATTGGCTGTTTTAAAATCGACAACACGTTCCACGCTGTTCGTACGCGCGGCGCAAATAATCACGAGCGATCCAAGGAGGAACGGTATTAGTACCAACGAGACTTGCTTCATGTCGATGAGATGCAGCAGAATCAGGATTGTTCCCCACCCGATGGAGAATTTTTTGACACCTTGTTACCCACGTAGTCATGAGACTCGTTGTTTTTTGTCTGCATTGGCGGGAACAAATGCGCTGCTGAGGACTCCCATCTTGGGATAACGGCGAGATGTCCGCCGACCTGGAGTTTGAAAATCTTGTGAAACTTTACTACGGCGATCTGTACCGGTTTGGTTTGAGTTTAACCGGAAGCGAAGCCGATGCGGCTGATCTGACGCAGGAGACTTTCTACATTTGGGCGAACAAAGGTCACCAGCTCCAGAAGGCGGCGAGCGTTAAAGCTTGGCTCTTCACGACGTTGCACCGCGAATTTCTCAAAACCTGTCGCCGCCGAAACCGTTTTTCAAACGAATCAATCGACGAAGGTGCGGAGGATTTGCCGAACGTGCCGTCGGACTGCGCGGAGCGAGTGGATTCGCGAACGTTGCTTCGCATTCTGGGCGAGATCGCTGAAGATTTTCGTGCGCCGCTTGTGCTCTATTATATGGAAGATTTGTCCTATAAAGAGATCGCCGATGTCCTGGCGCTTCCGCTCGGCACGGTACAGTCGCGTATCGCGCGCGCGAAAATTCAGCTTTTGCGCCGGTTAAGTGAAACCAATTTGCCGCTTGAGCAGGCGAAATGAATACGGGCGAAGCCAAAGAGATCCTGGTTCTCTACCGCGGACCGATCGACGACTCCGATCCGCAATTTAAAGCGGCTTTGGACTACGCCAAAACCGATCCGGAGCTTGGCCAATGGTTGCGAGAGCAAACCAATTGTTACGATATGATCCGGGCGAAGCTTCGCGCAATCGAACCGCCGCTTGGGTTGTCTGAGAAAATTGTGCGCAGATGGCCGATCCCGTTTCCGCGCGATTGGTCGCGCATTGGTCAGCTCGCTGCGGCGATCCTCATCTCGGCCAGTGTCACCGGCGTGCTGATGAAATGGTCGGAGCGCCGCCACTTTTCTGTCGCTGGCGCGCAGGAAATTGTCGTGACTGGTGAAGTGCTCGATATGACTTGCTACATCGCATACAACTTGAGCGGTCCCGATCACGCCAAGTGCGCCAGAGACTGCATCAGAAGCGGTTTGCCCGCTGGAATTAAAGCTCAAGATGGAAAGGTGTATTTGCTGACTGGCGAAGTCGGCCATTCCATTAACGCCGAGGTGGCGGACTACGCTGCCAAGACTGTAACAATCAAAGGAAGGCAAACCGTGCGAGACGGCTTCGCGCAACTTCAAGTCGAAGAAATTCGGAAATTGTGATGGACGCTGCGACGACTTGGTATTCGACGCGCTTACAAGAGAAACTCGCGGCGTCCGCAGCCCGATGAGATGCGTTCCATCTTCGCCGGCGTCGGCGTAGGAGGCGACTTTTGGGATCCGCGGCGGATACTTTCGGTTAACGGACTTCTCGTTGCTCCACGCTCCAAACTCGTGACGGCAAGGAATGTCAAATGTTAGACGCGACCCGGATTCCTCCCCCGGAAGAGTGATGCCTACGCGAGTAACTCTTCGAGTTCTTCGGTCGTTAGGCCGGTCATGAGCGGTTCCTCGCTATCGATGGCGGCGTCGATCGCCGCGCGTTTTTTCTCCTGCAGCCGCAGGATTTTGTCATCGACTGTATCGCGGGTGATCAACTTATAGGCGGTGACGACTCGGGTTTGCCCGATGCGATGGGCGCGGTCGGTGGCTTGCGCCTCGACCGCGGGATTCCACCAAGGATCGAAATGAATCACGGTGTCGGCGGCGGAGAGATTCAGACCGACGCCGCCGGCTTTCAAGCTGATCAGGAAGACTGGAATCGCGGAATCGCACTGGAAGCGATCCACGATTTCCTGACGCTGTTTGGTCGAGCCGTCGAGATAGCAGAATGGAATCTCGAGCTTCTCCAGGCGTTCGCGAATGAGGTGCAGCATCGAGACGAACTGGCTGAAGACGAGGACGCGGTGTTCGCCGTCAATCGCTTCCTCGAGGAGTTCGTCGAGCAAGTCCAGCTTTGCCGAGGTCTCTTCCTTATCGATGCCGACGAGCCGTACATCGCAGCAGACCTGGCGCAAACGGAGCAGGCCAGTAAGCATCTTCATTCGTTGTGCACCGGCGTTCACATTCTTGCCGGAACTGCCGAGACCCTGCTGGATCTCACGCAGTAGCGCGTCGTAGGCGGCGCGCTGATGACTCGTTAGGCTGCAAGGCACGACCTGTTCGATTTTCTCGGGCAGATCTTTCGCGACGTCGCGTTTCCTTCGGCGAAGCAGGAACGGCTGAAGCCGGCGAGAGAGCCGGCGTTGCACATCGGGCGCGGAGCCACGCGCGATCGGTAATTCGTAGCGCTCGCGGAAGTCGTTGCGATCCCCGAGATAACCGGGCAGCGCGAAGTTCATGATCGACCAGAGATCGCGCACCGAATTTTCCATCGGGGTGCCGGTCAGCACGAAGCGATGCTTCGCGCGGAGGGCGAACGCGGCCTGCGCGTTTTGCGTCTCCGGATTTTTGATGTGCTGCGCTTCGTCGAGCACGGCGGTTGAGAAATTGATTTCGCGCAATGTGTCGATGTCGCGTCGCAGCAGAGCGTAGCTCGTTACAACCATGTCCACGTCCGCGATCGACTTGAAACGCACGGCGCGATCGGCGCCTTCGAGCACGAGCGTCTTGAGTTCTGGAGTAAACTTCCGCGCTTCATTCTCCCAGTTTGTCACCAGCGATGTCGGGCATACGACGAGGGCGGGCCCATCGCGTTGGTGCGCCCGGAGAAACGCGAGCGTCTGCACTGTTTTACCAAGACCCATCTCGTCCGCGAGGATGCCGCCGAGATTGTTCGCCGCGAGACGCGTGAGCCATTCGAAACCGACAAGTTGATACTCGCGCAATATCTCTGCGAGCGTGCCGAGTTTCGTCTTCGCATCCGGAGGCGCGTCGCGGCCGGTAATGAACTTCTTCAGCGCTTCACGACGATCGGCGACGGCGGAGCCAAGCTCGCGCGCCGTCTGTTCCACGTACCCGGCGTGTGCGCGGTTGATGCGGTAAAGCCCGGGCTGCGTCTGCGCCGGATCGCAATCGCGAATGACCTGCTCGAAATCCTCGAGGCCCGCGGTGTCGATCACCGCGAGGTGGCCATTCTTTAATCGGGTCTGCGATTGGCCGGAGCGAAGCAGCCGCTGGATGTCGGCGTTCGAAAACACTTCGCCACCTGGCGTCGTAAGCGAGTAACGCACCTCGAACCAATCCTGACCCGAGCCGACGATCTCGAGCTTCGGCGTCACGCGCTCGATCTCGCTAGTCCAATTCTGAACCTGCGCGGTGAGAGTAACCTTCCAGTCGCGCTGCAGTCTCGGATAATCGGTTGCGAAGAAGCGGACAACATTGGGCTGGCCGTGCAGCACGAAGCCGCCGGCGTCCGTTCGGGCAAACCCAATTTGCTCAAGCCGCGCGACCGCCGCGTTCTCTGCGTCGAGATTCCGCATCAGCACTCGATCCACGTTCTGTGGATCGCGGAAGACGAATTGATCCTGCGCGTTGGCCAATGCTTTGATCGGCGCGCGGTCCCCGTACATGCACATCAATTCACCCGTGATGCTGTTGAGCGTGCCAGCCAGCCGCAGCTCGAAGACTGGCCGCGCCGTCGCGATTTCCGGAAGCCGAACGCCTTCGCCGGCGCGCACGTCGAATGCATCGCGCAGCCGCGGCAGATCGAATGCAAGGAAACGTAACGCACGTTCGCCATCGAGCAGCAACGGCTGCTCGATCAGGTGCGTCGAACCAGCCGGCAACGCTTCGCCGCACCGAACGAACTCGTTGTTCTGCAGCAGCCACGCGTCGGTCGCGTTCCAGAGGAGCAGAGCGCTCGGCGGCAAGTTCGACTTCACCGCGATGCCTCCGTCGCGGCGGGACTCGACAAGAAGCTCGGGACGCAGCGCGGCCGAAGAGATCGTCGCCCGAGTCGCTTTGCCGAAAGTAACACGTGGATGATTCTGCAACCCCGGGAGCAGCCGCAGGAATGCGTCGCGTGACAAGATCGCCATGCCGCTCTCGAAGATCGCCGGGACTGCGCGCAAGCTTTCGATTAGCGCGAGATCGGCGTCGTCGACTGCAAACGTATTCTTCTTCGGGAGCGCGGAGACGAGCGTGCGGTTTCGAGAAACTTCCGCTTCGACGACGATCATGATCTGCTCTTTCTGCCATGCGCCCGCGAAGTTGGGCGGCAGGATCACGTGCAGTGTCGTTAGGGCGGCGTCAGCCGAATCAGCTGCGACGAATTGCGGACCTTCCGGAGCTTCGGACACCGTCGGCTCGTTAGGCACGGCGACTACAGCGGCCGGCGGATTCAGATAGCCCAGGCCTACCGCGACCGAATGCGCACAAATTTTTCCCGCCGACCGAGACTCCCAACAACTGCAAAGATTCTCGACGTCGATCGCGCTTTTGATTCGCAGGCCCGAGCGATAATTCTTCGCGCCTTCGCGCACGTAACCGCTCAGCAACGGCGCCTCGTATTTAACCTCAGAGACGCGGCCGCTTTTTAGTAACTCGCGCGCAGGCTTCATCGCCTGCCATCCCCCTGCATTGAGGAGGAGTTTTTCGGTAATCGGAATATCGCTCACGGGCGAGCAACGTCGCGCATTCTGTGCGTTTGCGAAAATCCGCGCACAGTTTACCCAAAGCCTGCTCGCCGTGGCGAGCGGCGGGCTATTTCGGCCGTGAGTTCGCGATCCGCAGCAGCACGTCGGCGTGACACGGCTCGTCGAGCGCGCACCAGCAGGCGAGATCTTTGCCGTGCAGGCAGTGGCGGATGTCACGCTCGCTGAAATTATCAGCGAGGTGCTGCTCGTACAACGCGACGGCTTTTTCGGCACTGAGCGTTTCGCCGTTCAACAGCTCCGAGCCCACCACGTACGGGTTTCCCCAAACAGTCGGTCGGCCGACGTAGATGGCGTTCGCCGGCATTTTCCAGCCTTTCGCGCGGCTGCGCTGGATTCGCTTCGGTTTGCTCATGCGGGCCGTAAATTCTCGCGCCGCTTTTCCGTTCCGCAAACGACGGCCTTAGCATCCCTTTCCTCCGCTAACCGGACGATTACCGAATGTTAAATGTTTAGACGCGACCTCTTATTTCTTAACTTTTTTAATTTTTGATTGGCTGGCGGCAAGCCGTGCCCGAGACTCGTTTCGCGCAAACATTCCATGGCTATTCGAATCCTCGCCACCGGCGGTACGTTCGACAAGGAATACAACGAGCGGACCGGCCAGCTCTATTTCAAGGATACTCACATTGCCGAGATGCTCCGGTTAGGAAGATCGCAGGTGGAAGTATCCATTCGCACCGTCATGATGACCGATAGCCTGGAGATGACCGACGCCGATCGAAATCTCATTGTGCAAAACTGCCTGCAATCGGCCGAGGATCGCATCGTGATTACCCATGGCACCGACACAATGACGGAAACAGCGGCCGCGGTGGCTGGCGCTGTCACCGGGAAAACAGTCGTGCTAACCGGCGCGATGATCCCCTACGCCTTTGGCAGTTCCGATGGCCTCTTCAATCTGGGCAGCGCGCTCTCGTTCGCGCAGGCACTGCCTCCCGGAGTTTACATTGCCATACACGGTCAATGCTTTCCCTGGGACCGCGTCCGGAAAAACCGCGAGCGCGGCGAGTTCGAGGAAATTCCGCAGGGCTAAGCGCTAAAAGCCAAGTCCATTTGAATGCTAGTGCGGCTCGCACCTCGGACTTTGCATTGCGTCTCGCTGCGCACACCATGAGACATGCAAAAAATTACTCCAATGTTGTAGTTCGATAATCAGGCGGAAGAAGCGGCAAATTTCTACGTCTCGGTGTTCAAGAATTCGAAGGTCAAACAGATCACGCATTACGCCGGCGAAGACATTCCCGAAAAGAAAGGCCAGGTCATGACGGTGTCGTTCGAGCTGAATGGACAGGAATTCACCGCCTTGAACGGCGGGCCGGAGTTCAAGTTCACCGAAGCCGTCTCGTTCGTGATCAACTGCGACACGCAGGAGGAGATCGATTATTACTGGGAGAAACTCACCGCTGGCGGCGGGAAGGAAGTGCAATGCGGATGGGTCGCGGAAAAATACGGTCTCTCCTGGCAAGTAACACCGGCAAAGTTCTTCGCCGAATGGGTGAAAGATCCGGCCGGGCTGCAACGGGTGACGCACGAGGTGTGGCAGATGAAGAAGCTCGATCTCGCAAAGCTAGAGAAGGCATTTGCAGGAAAGTGACGAGTACCTGTTTGCGATTCATGTTCCTCTTATGCAAAACATTCCAGGCCTGCGCAGTTGCTACGACAAAGTCGGACGTCTGATCTATTTCGGGCGGATGCTGGACAAGATTCGCCTGCACGCCGCCGGTCAGCTCCCGCCGGATTACGCGGAGAATCTCGGCGAGCACCAGTTCACGCTCGACGGGCGCTGCTGCCGTTTCCTCGGCGTCCCCTATTCGGAGATAAAAAAACGCACGCTCGCCGGCGAGCCCGACGAAGCCGTCCTGAGCTGGGCGCACGCCCACGGCGCCTCGCGCACCGACGAAGAGTGCAATGTCTGGAACCGCTTCATCGCCAAGCTCGGCTGGCGCGACGAACGAAGCCGAGTCCTCCCGCAGCGAATAAAAGAGAGTGGCCTAACGGGTAAACCGATCGAGACCCTCATTGACCACATCGAATTCGATGAAGGCCGCGACCCCGTCGCCTCGCGGGCTTGGGAAAAGATCTGAAGGCGACTCGCGCGCTTGCCGGCCGCACCGTTTCGCGCGTGTCCGCGGCGGAGCACATGGCCAATTACCAGGCGGCGAGGGCGCTCATAGGCAAGGGAAAGAGCAGCGCAAAGAAGGGCGCTAAGAAGAAGGCGAAACCAAAGAAATGACCCTGGCGACCGCCTCCAGCGAAATGAAGAGGTGCTCATGTTAAGCAAACCATCGCTTCGCGGCGCAGCAGCCAAATATCAAATAGCCTGCTCGCGAATCCTTTCGGAGTTTAGATGTGACCCGTCCCCTGCCCCGATTTCAGAGTTTCAGCCTTTCCCCTGTCGCCCATCCGGCGATGATTCCGGTGAGAAACTCAAGGCGTTGTTGTCGCAACGCGAGGTCATGCTTCAATTGCCGTTCCACTCGCGACCGCAGAGCCTCCGATGGACCTGTGCGTGCAAAGTTCCACGAATCTTCCCGCCTGGCTTCGACCAGGCTTAACTCCAGAGCGCGGACCGACCGAGTCAATTCGCTAAGAGTCGAGCGCATCTGCGAAAGGGTTGTGCTGGCGCCGAGCGCGTTCGATAAATCGCTGAGCGCCAGCAAAAGTTCCATCCGGGCAATGTCACCTGCCGCATACGCTTCCTGGACTTCATGCCAAAGCGAAGAAACGGTGGCATCGCCATCGGCGCGCAGATCGGGATGCAATCGACGCACCAGCCGCCGATAGATTTCCTTTACCCGCGGATCAATCGTTCCCGGTTCCGGGGGTTCCTCATCGACCGCAGAACGCCGGCCATCCTCCGGTCGGGGATCGGATCGACCCGGCGCACTTCCCGGCCTAACGAACATATGTGATTTAAAAACTTCAAAGCTGGTCGAATAAGCGTCGTCATCCATCTTGGCCGGGTTCGTGCCCAGAAATGTTTGCACCCATTCCTCAAACAGAGCTTCCTGCTCGAATTCGCTCAGGTGAGGAGTCGATTGCGATCCGTTAGAGGAAGTCTTCCTATCTTCGGCGACGCCGGGATTTTCTCGCCGAAACAGCACCCTCCGATAGGCGCTGTGTGGATCCTGGATTTTTCTCCGCATTTCCATCTCCACTTCATGAATCAGGTTTTGCGCATCCCGAATCTTATCCTCGACATCCCGTGCGGTGCTAAGCAACGCGCCAAACTCGCGGGCCCGCCAGCGAACGAACGCGGGCTTATCCTGCCGTTCAAACTGATGCCAGCAAAGTCGCGCTTGTTCCAACCGTGCCATCATGTCGGTGCATTCGCCTGCTGCACTGCCTCGCAGCGGAGCCTGCTCGATCCAAACAATCTCCAGCCGATCCCTGCGGGGGACTGTCACCGCCCGTCCGCGACTAACGCGTTCAGCTAAGCGTGCGCGAATCATTACCGAACTTTACCCCAGTGATGCCGGTCAACAACAGGTGGCCGTCATCGAAGCCTGATCAGACTGATCCCATGCGGGCGAATTTGTAAGCCCGTCGGGCGCGAAGCGTGAACGCTTGGGCACGTCGCGAGAAGCTGCTAGCGCCCCCCGGTCAGTCGTCACTTCGTGTGAACTTCTTAATTGAAACTCGCTTACTTCCCAGCTCGCTCGCCGCTTCCCTTGCGGCTTCACCTTCTATGTCGCGCGTCCCACGCGCTCCATTCTTACTTCTTACTTCGTCACATGGGATCCGCAGTCGGATAGTTTTCGATTAACGGATTCGCTGATGCTCAATGACGCCGGCGATTCCATCGCGTGTTCCGAGCGTGTACGCGGCGCACGCGATCGTTCAAACCGGGCTTGAGACCGACCACCGACCCGGTATGCTCGCAAGCCATGCACCGCGACCATCACAATTGGTATTCACACCGTCTCAGCCGCGACATGGGCGTCAATGTTTACGGGCATTACGGCATGCCCATCCTTGCCTTCCCCACCAGTTGCGGCGACGAGCATGAGCAGGAAGGTCAGGGCATGATTCGCACTCTCGGCCCGTATCTGGACGCGGGGCGAATCCGAATCTTCTGCATCAACGGCGTGCAGAGCGATTCGTTCAGCAACAAAGACGCGCATCCTTTTCACCGCAGCTGGCTGCAGGCGCAATACGATGACTACGTGGCCAGCGAAGTCTTCCCATTCATCGACTCCGTGTGCCAGACGCCGGGCATCCCGATCACCACCTACGGCGCATCGCTCGGCGCCTATCACGCGGCCAACACCCTCTTCAAGCATCCCGACCACGTGAAGCGCTGCTACGCGCTCTCCGGCGTTTACGACATGCGCGACTCGATGGACGGGATGTATGACGACAACTTCTACTTCAATAATCCGGTCGACTATATGGCCAACCAGAACGATCCCTGGTTTCTCCACCAGTACGGGAGTTGCGACATCCACCTCGCGACCGGTTGCGGCCCATGGGAAAACAGCGGGCCGACCTATCAATTTTCCGCCGTGCTCGCGAGCCGGGGGATCGCTCATCATCTAGACGACTGGGGCCCGAAAGGCGGACACGAATGGCCCTATTGGCATCACCAGATGTGGGAATACGTGGGCGCGCACTTCTAAGAACTGCGTCTAGGTCAGAGAAAGTTTAGAAGCGCGGCGGTGGTTTCTTTTGGCTTTTCTTCCAGAATCCAGTGGCCGGCGTTTTGAAGAACGATGACCGTGACATTGTCGGCCACCAATTTCATTTGCGCCCCAAGTTGATTGCCTAACGACTTCTCGCCGCCGATCGACAACACCGGCATCGTGAGCTTCGTCTTTGAGAGCGGCGCGAACTCCGTTGCTAATTGCGGCCACGACGCGAAGTAAGCCCAGGCCGCTCGCATCCTCCCAGGTCGGGCATAGGCAGCGGTATAAGCCTTGCGCTCGGCTTCAGGAATCGAATGCGTCTCGTCCGCCGCAAACACATTCCAGAAATACTCGAAGTAAGTTCGCTCCCGCCCTTGCACCAGCTTCTCCGGATACTCGCCGTTGAAACGGAAATGCCAGACATTCGGCGCATCGTAGATCGCTTCCCATCCTTCCACTCCCGGCAGGAACGCATCCATCACCGCGAGCTTCTCGGTCTCGTTAGGAAATTGCGCCGCGTAGGCGTACGCCACCATCAGTCCGATGTCATGACCGACCACGCGCGCCTTCTCGATTTTCAGCGAACGCACCAGCTCATGGATCTGCTGCGCCGCGATGAGCATGCCAGTCTTTGCTGGAATCGAAGAGTCACCAATGCCAGGCAGATCCGGTGCGATGACGGTAAACTTTTCCGCGAGCAATGGAATAATCGGCCGCCACATCCGCGAAGTTTCGGCGAAACCGTGCAACAAAATCACCGTGGCCGATCCGTGACCCGCGGTCAGATAATGCAATTGCACATTGTCGATCTGCGCGTCGCGCGAAACAATCGCTTCGGCTGCTTGAAGCGAGCTGACGCAAAAAAGAAGGGAGCTTAGAAGTGATGAGAGCGTTCGCATGGCGAACACTATTTGTGTCGTTCGTTAAATAGACGAGCCTTTTCGGCAGGATGTCAGCCGCATTGCCGCGCCTAATTCAGAATTACGTTGACGCCAGCAACGCACACGAGGTGCAATCCATTCTGGCCTGTTTTGCTGACGACGCGACGGTGCACGATGAGAACATAACCCATCGCGGCAAGATCGACATCGAACGTTGGCTTAGAACGACAATCGAAAAATATAAGTTTCAATTCAAACCGCTCAGCGCCGAAGCGCGCGACAATGAGACGATCGTCGCTGTACAAGTCTCAGGAACTTTTCCCGGCAGCCCGATCACGCTCGATTATCAATTCACCATCGCCCACGAAAAGATCGCCTCGCTGATCATCGATTCGTAATTCGAGCCGAAGATCGACATCTACTCCGCATCATAAAGCCGCTCACGATGCATTAATTTGAGTTGCGCAGTTATGGTCAGACAAGCGTATGGCGAAGGCGGATCATTCTAAGAGAGGCAAAGCGGCGGGGCGGTGCATGAGGCTTGTTCGCAGCACAGTTCAGCGGGTATCGTCGCCAACATGACAGCTTCCACCGTGGCCCAATACGTCGCCGCACTGCCCGCGGATCGCCGCGCCGCGCTCAGCGCCGTGCGCAAGGCGATCAATGAGAACCTGCCGGACGGATATGAGGAGGGCATGCAGTTCGGGATGATCGGCTGGTACGTCCCGCTGTCGGTGTATCCGGCGGGCTATGGCGAGAATCCCAAAGTGCCGCTGTCATTTGTTGCGCTCGCATCGCAGAAGTCGGGCATGGTGCTGCATTTCCTGTGCTTTTACGGTCATCCCACTCTCTCAACCTGGTTCACCAGCGAATACAAGAAGAGCGGCAAGAAGCTCGACATGGGTAAAGGCTGCGTCCGCTTCAAATCATTGGAGGACCTGGCTCTCGACGTGCTCGGCCGTACCGTTGCCCGCGTATCTGCGGAGGAGCACATGGCCAATTACCAGGCGGCGAGGGCGCTCATGGGCAAGGACCGTAACGCGGGTGAAGGAGCGGCCGGGCTCTCAAAGAGCCGCGCAAAGAACGGGGCGAAGAAGTCCGCGGTGAAGAAGACGAAACCAAAGAAGTGACCCTGGCGACTGCCTTCAGCGAAAAGTGAGCATGACAACAAAAAGGCGCGTGGGTCAGTCAACATATCTTGACTGGCGAAGCTGCCTGAAGCGAATAAAACCGGCCTGGATCTTCCCGATTCTGTCAAGATTTGTTGACTGACCCCTACCTGTTTTCCGACCCCTACCTGTTTTCCGACCCCTACCTGTTTTCCCCCAGCCAGCAATTCATCCGGCAGATTGGTGCTGCCCTCGGTATCAGCGCGTTTGTCTTGGCCGCCACCGTAGGCGGATTTCGGTTAGGCTTGTTGTTGATGATTGCAGTGAGTGCCGGAACATTTGCGTGTGTGCTCGCGCTGCCCGCGCACAGTCTCCACGATGCACACCAAATCGATGCTTTAGAATAATTGGCGCCACCATCGCAATCAGCTGTGCAATTCGAACCAGGCGGGTTTCAGATGGGCCATCGGTTCTTTTAGTTTCGCGAGCTCTGCGGCTGGTCCGTGGACTTCGATGCGAATCAGGTCGGCCATCGCCAGCGCCTGCGCTAGCATCGCACCCACGTTTTCCAAGTGCGCCAGCAGCGCTTCGGCGTTGACGTAGCCTTCGCGGCAGAATACTTCGTCGCCGTTGATCGTGAACTCATAGAAAAGATTACCCGTTTCGTTCCGCGTCTTGGCCGCAAACTCCGGCAGGATCGCCTTTAAATGCGGCATCTTATCGGAAGGCACCTTGAAGTAGGGATGCAAACTGACGAATCTCGAAAGCTGATTCATATCTCGATGGTAAACCTTTCCGGAATGCAGGGCGAGGCCAGACGGCTTCGCCAGAAGCAAGTACGCTCGCCAATCAGACGAGCTTTGCGATCCTGTTCATCGCGGCGAACAATCGATAGCAAGCTCTGACCGTTGTTGATCCCTTTGATCCCTTGTTGACCCTTACGTCCGCTCGAAAACCAATGCTATACGTGATTCACGTATAGCATCAATTCACGCTTGTTCGGTGATTGTTGAAGACGCGACTCCCAGCTAGCCTCCGGCGAGGATGAGACATCTCTTTTTTGCTGCCACTCTCGCCGCCGCGCTCCCTTTCCCTGGCTTGCCAAGTCAATTCGAAAAGATTGCTCCCGCGGCGAAAGGGCGCGTCGGCGTCGCGGCCCAACTCCTCGAGTCGGGCGAAACGGCGGACCTGCACGGGGACGAGCATTTCCCGATGCATAGCGTTTACAAGCTGCCGATCTCGATGGCGGTCTTGCAGCGCGTTGATCGCGGAGAGCTGAAGCTCGATCAGCAAGTGAAGGTCGAGCCGAGCGATTTCGTGCGAAAGGGAATGTCTAGCCCGGTGCGCGATAAATATCCGGACGGTACCGAGCTGACCATCGCGGAACTTCTCCGCTACGCCCTTTGCGAGAGCGATGGCAGCGCCAGCGATGTGCTCATGAAACTCATCGGCGGTCCGAACAGTATCATGGCCTTCCTGGAGGAAATTCACGTGCCGGACATCCAGGTTGTTAACTCTGAGAAGGAAATCGGCCGGGATTGGGAAACGCAATATCGGAACTGGGCAACTCCCAAAGGCGCGCTCGCACTCCTCGCGGTCTTGCAATCAAAGCACGGGCTCTCGGCCGAGAGCCAGGCTTTATTGTTGAAGCTGATGACCGAAGCCATCCCGGGCGCGAAGCGGCTCAAAGGAGAATTGCCCGCTGGGACCGTGGTCGCGCACAAGACCGGCACCGGCGGCACTCAAAACGGCATCACCTCCGCGACTAACGACATCGGCATTATCACCCTTCCCGATGGTCGACACCTCGCCGTGGCCGCATTCGTCTCCGATTCTTCAGCTGACGAGG
>Ga0209267_1001147_pt1 | contig 18320 bp, 18 predicted proteins | sample GraSoiAngelo_137_FD_185894 | JGI IMG/M metagenome (GOLD analysis project Ga0209267, IMG submission 185894) | Grasslands soil microbial communities from the Angelo Coastal Reserve, California, USA - 14_0929_09_30cm (SPAdes) (version 2) | ecosystem: Environmental > Terrestrial > Soil > Grasslands ... | reverse complement strand
CGGCGACATCTGCCCGTAGTAGTCGACGCGCACGCCCTCGAGGAGCGCGGGATTGGCGCGGCCGGTGCGCACCTTCGCCAGCTCGCGGCGCAGATCGTCCAGCGTCTTGTTGATGCGTTTGCGCAGGTCGTCCAGGACGTCCTCTGCCATGCCCATGGGACTCATGCCTCCTGCTGCTGTGGCTTGAGCGAGCCGACCAGCGTGCCCACGTCCTCCCCCTGCACCACGCGGATGATGTTCCCGCGCTGGCCGAGATCGAACACGATGATGGGGAGCTCGTTGTCCATGCAGAGCGAGATGGCGGTCGAATCCATCACCTTGAGGTTCTTTCGCAGCACTTCGATGTAGCTGAGGGTCTTGTAGCGCGTCGCGCTCGGGTCCTTGACCGGATCGGCCGTGTAGATGCCGTCCACCTTGGTCGCTTTCAGGATCACGTCGGCGTGGATCTCCATCGCGCGCAGGCTCGCGGCGGTATCGGTGGTGAAGTAGGGATTTCCCGTCCCGGCGGCGAAGATGACCACGCGGCCTTTTTCGAGATGTCGGACGGCGCGGCGGCGGATGTACGGCTCGGCCAGCTGCTGCATGTCGATCGCGCTCTGCACGCGCGTGAAGACGCTCAGCTTTTCCAGCGAGTCCTGGAGCGCCAGCGCGTTGATCACCGTCGCCAGCATGCCCATGTAATCGGCGCTCGCGCGATCCATTCCCTCGGTGCTGGCGGAGACGCCGCGGAAGATGTTTCCGCCCCCGATCACGATGCCGACCTCGACGCCCAACTTGACGATGTCGCGCACCTCCTGGGCGATCTGCTCCAGCGTCTTCGGGGAAATCCCGTACTTCCCCTCGCCCATCAGCGCCTCGCCGCTCAGCTTCAGGAGGATGCGCTTGAATCTGGGGGGTTTGGTGGACGCGGTCACGGGGCGCGGAAGCTATCTTGCACCCCCGGGACGGTCAAGGCGCGAAAGACGACTCTCCGGATCAATCGGATGAGTCAATTCGCGTCGTCGGACAGGGATTCGTCGCCGGGTGGGCGGGGTGGCCTGGGGAGGACCTCGATCTCGGCGAGGGCCTCGAGCTGGACGTCGACGGCGCTCGCCTTCAGCTCCTCGAAACGGCGCGCGGCCGGCAAGAGGCGGCTGTCGAACGACCCGACGGCGCCGTTGTACGTCTTGAGAGCGCTCTCCAAGGCACGCCCGAGCTTGGCCAGGTGCCGGCTCAGGTCGGCGATCCGCTTGTGTAGCTCGCGGCCTTCGTTCGCGATCTCGCGCGCGTTCGAAGCGATGGACTCCTGCTTCCAGACGTGCGCGATGGTGAGGAGCAGCGCGAGCAGCGTCGAGGGCGTCGCCAGCACGATGCGGCGCGCGAACGCATCTTCGTGGAGCGCCGGATCCACCTCCAGCGCCGCCGAGAGCAGGCCGTCGGAGGGCAAGAACAGAACCGCCATCTCCGGGCTGCCCGCGAAGGCCTCCCAGTACTGCTTGCGCGAGAGCGCATCGATGTGCGCGCGCAGCTGCGCGGCGTGCGCTTGCAGGTGCGGCTCGCGATCGGCTTCCGGCGCCTCGATCGCCTTCAGATAGGCCTCGAGCGGGACCTTCGAGTCGAGGAGGACCGTCTTCTCGCCGGGCAAGCGGACCGCGACGTCGGGCCGCAAGACGCCATCGGCAAGCTGCGCGACGGGCTGCTCGTCGAAGTCGACGTGGGCGCGCAACCCCGCGAGTTCGAGGGTCCGGCGCAGCTGCGTCTCGCCCCAGCGGCCGCGCTGCGCCGGCGCCCGCAGCGCGGTGGCCAGCCTCGCGGTCTCGTCGCGCAGCTTCTCCTCCTGGGCGGCGAGGGCGCGCATCTGCTCGGCGAGCCGCGCCGCGGTGACGTCGCCCGCCTTCTCCAGCTTGCCGATCTTCTCGTCTACCCGGCCGAGCGATTCTTTCACGGGCCGCACCATCTCTTCTACGGCGCGCGCGCGACGGTCCAGCTCCGCCTGCGAACCCTCCTGCGCGCGGCGCATCACCTGCTCGGCAAGCCGCACCAGGTGCGCCGTATTGGCGTCGAGCGCCTCACGCGACAGGGAAGCGAACGTCTCCTGCAGCCGCTGGTGCTTCTCTTCGCTTGCGTCCAGACGCGCCTGCACCGCCGCCCGGGCGGCGCATTCGGAGGCGCGAACTTCCCGCTCGGAGCGCAGTTCCGCCTCCCGCGCCTCGAGCGAAAGCCGCAGGGCATTGGCCTGGGCGCGGGAGCTGGCGAGCAGGATGGAGAGGACGGCGGCGGCGGCAAACCCGACGAGGAGCGCGATCATGCGATTCCCTCCTTGGGCGCAAGGTTGCCGGAGGGGTCTGACATGCACCGCTCAAGCCCCTGGATTTCTTTGGGAAAGCGATCTCCCCAGAAGCCCCGCTCGGCGGCGTGCACGAGCCGCTCGGAAAGCCCGAAAAGCGCGTAGACGCAGGCATCGATCCGCCGGTCGAGAGCGTGCGCCTGCCCGGCGCCGGCGCGTGCGCGCTGGCGCGCCAGCGTGGCGAGCTCCACCGGATCCTCGAGCAGCGCCCTTGGCACCGGCAGCTCGCGCAGCGCGCTCGGCTTCACGTTCACGTCCGTCGTGCGCAGCCGGTGATATCGCTGCAGCGCGACCGACTGCACGAGCGCGAGCAGTGCCCAGAGCCTGCGCCCCTCGCCGCACGAGAGCGTGGAGAGCGAGTCGAGGCACACGCGATCGGCTGGAACCGGAGCCGCTTCCAGCCAGCGCGCCCAGGGCGCCTGCGCGTTGGTGCGGATGCGCTGTACGGCGACGCGGGAGGTGCCGAGCTGCCTGCGCGCGAGCTCGCGCAGCGGCCCGGGATCGAGGAGCGTCTTCGGTCGCCACCGCAGCGAATACGGCACGACGTCCTCGCCTCCCACCAGACCCGATTCGCCGGGTCCCGGGGCGCGCTTGCCAACGTGCCGCTCGTTCGCTCCGGTGCGCATCCCATAGCCGACGGCGCAGGCGGAGCCGAGCGGAACGGAGACGGACTCCATCGCTGCGCAGAGCGCACGCTCTTCGGCGGAGCGGTACACGAACCATCCCCGCCGCGCCGCCGCGGCGAGCTCGTCGCGCGAGACGGGCGAGAGCGCGCAGGCGCCCCGCCCCACGTAGGCCGGGCGGATCCGCGCGGGCCGGCGCACGAGGACCACCGCCTGCACGCGGGTATCCTTCGCCGAGGCGAAGGGCTTTCCCAGGTCGACGATCGCAGCGACTTCCGCCTGCGCCAGCACCGCCTCCCGCAATGCGCCACCCCGGGCGAGGAACATCCAGGTGTCCGGGACGAGCAGCGCCGCGGCGCCGCCGGGCCGTACCAGCTGGAGTGCGCGGAGCAGGAACGCAGCGTACCGATCGATCTCGCCCCCGCGCAGCGCGGGAAACTCGCGGAGGAGGAACGCCCGCTCACCGGGTTCCTTCACGTGGCCATAGGGCGGGTTGGAGATGAGCAAGTCCGCGCGCTGGCGCAGGGCCACGCGCAGCGCGTCCGCCCTGCGCAGGCGGGCCTTCGCGCCACACAAGCGCAAGGCGTGCCGGGCCACGCGCAGCGCCTCGGGGTCCAGGTCGAAGCCATGCAGGTCGCGCAGGCCCGCGCGGGCCGCCGCGACCAGGAAAGCGCCGGCGCCCGCGCAGGGATCGAGGACACGGCCAGCCGCGATTCCTCCCTCGCGCAGCGCGATCTCGACGACCCGGGCTGCGAGGTGCGCAGGCGTGTAGTAGAGACCCGCGTCCCTGCGCCGGGCGTTCCCGAGCGCGCGCGACTTCTCTTGCTCGAAATGCGCGATGAGCGCGTCCGCGCTCAAGAGCGCCGGCTCCGCTACGACCGACCTCGCCGGAGGACGTCGCGCAACTCTATTCCCGGGCACTGACGGAGATGGGAATGTCCACGTCGAACGCCACACCGGAGAACTTGGGGAAGACGATCTTCTGCGTCGCCTGCTTCAGGCAAGCGCCCAGCGGGCTCTCATCGACCATCTGCCGATCGATCCGCGCCGCGGTCACCTGACCCGAGGGCGCAATCGTCGTGGCGACGTGGATCTTGCCGACGCGCAGGTTGGGGTCGCGGTGGAGCGCGTCGTCGACGCAGCCCTGCAGCGCCGGCTTGTTCTCGTCGAGCTTGCGGCGCACCTGGTCGGCGGTCAGGCCGATCGCGGTCGGCGGCGAGGCTTCGCTCTTCCGCGGCGAGGAGCCGAGGACGATCCACAGCGCTACCCCGGCGGCCGCAAGGGCAGTGAGCGCGAGAAAGAAGACCATGAACGGTCCTTGTTCATGCTCTCGCGCGGCGCTTTCGAACATGGGCGCGCGCGCCACTACCGGCGTCGCCGCGCTCTCCTCTGCCTGCGCGGCGTCAGAGGCGATCTGCGCGGCGCCGGCAACCAGGGTGGTGGGCTCGGCCGCGAACGTCATCTGCGCGGGCTGCGGGTTCGCGAGCCTGGGCTGCGCGGCGGCAGCAGGCGACTTGGAGGACCGGGCAGGCGAGCGCGCCGGTGATGCCGGCAGCGGCGGAAACATCTCCGTCAGCTCGAGCACCTCCTGGGCGCGCTGCCAGCTCTCCATCCCTTCACACCAGATGTATGTCCGGGGTCCGACCTCGCCCTCGTCCGCGCGCGCCTCCAACTCGGCGCGCGTGAGCGGGCCGGTCTGCTTTCCCTGGAGCATGGCGAACCAGACCGCCGGATTGGCCGGAAGCGGCGCCGCCGGCGCGGCGAACCTCTGGGTCAGCGGAGAGCCGTTCGCGCTTCCGTCCCCAGCCCTCGATGCCTGGAGCGCCCTCTCCAGCACGTCGTCGTCCATCGCGCGGGTGCTCTCGGTATCGCTGGCCGGCCCCGCCGGTGCTGCCTCGACGACGCGGGGCGGAGACGCCGAGAACAGTGGGTCGACGAGACCGATCTTCGCTCCGCAGCGCTTGCACCGCACGATCAGCCGCCGTCCGCGGACCTTCTCGTCCGCGATCTGCAGCTGCGCCTTGCAGCTCTCGCAACTGAATCGCATCCCCCCGCTACTCTACCTCAAGTCCGTCGGACCGCAGGAAAGCGCGCTACGATGCCGCCTCCGCCCCCGCCGACTCGGAACCGCGCCGGCCGCGCCGCTTGCGTCCGCGCGGCACCAGCGTGCCCGCCTTCTGCGCCCGATAGCGCGCCCGGTAGTAGTGCGAGCGGCAGAGGCCCTTCGCGAGCACCGGCTTGCCGCAGCCGGGCTCGCTGCAGATGGCGCGCGCGCCGGAAGCAACGCGCCCCCGGCGCCCGGCGCCCAGGCCCGCCCCGAGGCGGCGCGCCAGATCGCCGACGTCGATGGAGCTCTCCAGCGTGCGCTGGACGCTCTGCGCGATGATTTGCCCGAGCTGGGTGCCGATCTGCTCGCCCAGACTCTGCACCCACTGTCCCATGCCGGGTCGTCCGCGTGCGCGTGCCATCGTGACTCCGTTCGATAAGGAATTCGATAAAGAATGCATGCGCCAATAGACCCGCGTGCAAACGGCTTGTCAAGGAGCGGGGCCGCGATTTTGTAATGGTCAAACCTTTAGGCCGCGCGCTTCCAATTCGCGAAGCAGGCCGTCGAGACGGCGCTCCTCGCGGGCGACGTCGAGGCCCGCGGCGCGCGCTCCGTCGAGCAGGGCGATGCACGCGAGCATCGCGCCGAGCGTTTCCTTCTCGCGGCCTTCCTGGGCGAGCAGCGCTTCGATCCCCTGCGAGAGGTGCCGGAAGTCGGCGAAACAGAATGTCGGGGGGAGATCGGGCAACGGGCCGGTATGGACGGTGTCGGGCGCGAATGCGAATCCGACGTCCGCCAGCGCCACCTGCCGTCCGTCCCCGAAGAGCAGCACGAGGTAGGGAGCCGGACGGAGGGGACTGAGGCGCTCTTCCACCCGGGCGATCTCGCCCCAGCGGATGCGCAGCTCCTTCCCCGTGCCCGGCTCGAGGAGCCGCGCGCCCTTGCCGTCGGGATCCTCGAGCGCCGCGACTGCGGCAGACGGGCGTCGCGTGAACTCCAGCACCCTGGCCCTGCTTTCCGCCTCGGTCATCGCCGCACGAGTTTCGCGCGAACCACGCCATTCGTGCAGCCGCTTCGCGCGCTCAATGTCCGCTTCGGGGGAGCGACGGCGGCAGGCCGCTTGCCTCCCGCGAAATCGCTACGTCCGAGACGGCGGTCTCCTGGGGCCCGGCCGTCAGTTGGCGTCGAACCTGACGGCGGCCGTGCCTCCGGGTGCCACGATCACGGTCTGATCGGGCGCGCTCAGGCGCGGGTTCCAGATGGCGATCTTCCAGCTACCCGCGGGGACGTCCGGGATCGTGAACCTGCCGTCCCCGTCGACGACGGCTGCGTGTGCGCTGGTGCCGACGAAGACGTACGAAAACATCTCCGGGTGCATCGAGCACTGCTGCGTGTAGACCCCCGGCCTGGCAAAGATACGCTCGCGTGCTTCTCCGTTCGAGAACACCCCCAGATTGTATTTCTCGCCGTCTGGCGAAAAGACGTTGTGATCCACGGTGTCGTCGTTGAGGAAGACCACCGCGTCGTGAACCGCGATGGCGAGGACGTGGGGCAGAAAGCTCATCCCCTTCTGGCGTACACGATGGCGCCGGGGTGCCCTGGGCGGAGGCGCGTCCCTCAGATAGACGACGGTCTCCGCCAGGTACTTGCTGGGGAACGCGGTCACGGTGCCGGTCACCGTGCCTCGTTCCGCCAGCAAGGGACCGGAGACCAGCAGCGGGAGAAGCACTGCCCGCGCATTCATCGTCGGTCTCCTAGAAGGCGAAGGCGCCGGTGATGGAGATGTTCTGGAACTCGAAGTCGGGGCCCGCGCCGGTGGCAAAACCGCCCACGGATTCCCAGCCGCCGGGCGGTGCCCCGCTGGCCGACTCGAACAGGGCCGCGACGACGAACTTGAGGTTCGGATAGGGGAGGAACGCGACCCCCGGCATGATCCGCGCGTCCGTCACCCGCGGACAAGCGCCGCCCCCTCCGCCACATGCCTGGTCCGGCCTCAGCTGCGTCAGCTCGAATCGGACGGCGGGCACGACCCAGGGCGCGACGACGTAGGAGAGCTCGTCGTAGTGCGCGAGCGCCCTGGCGGACGTGCCATCGCCCTGCGCGTGCAAGTGCCTCTCGACGTACAGTCCGGAGTTGAGCTCGAGGGAACCCCACTGCGCCCGGATCGCTCCGCCGACCACGTTGGCGGTATCCTGGAGCAGGACCTCCGGATCACCGTCGGTCGCTCCGGCGAAGCTCACGCTGGAGCGAGAATGGTAGGCGAAGGCGTCGAGCGTGATCGCGGTCTCCTCCCATGGACGCTCGCCGTTCGCCGTCCTGCCGTTCCCCTCGCCGTCGAAGCGCATCCCCCCGAACTTCACGCCCACGTGCCCGTACACATCCTCCGAATCGCGTGCGTCGCGGTTGCTGCCGGCGTTCCAGCCGATGTTGTAAGCGGCCCGGCCCGCCGCCAACACGCCGCTCACCTCGACGCCGTTGTAGTGTCCCCCGATGTTCCAGGAGTCGCTGGTGGCTCCGTTGAGCGCGGTCACGGGTGTCGAGACCACCAGCCCGTCCCCCAGATACGTCGAGTGAGGGCCGAAGCTGCTCACGGTGGAGGACCCGCGCCCGATACGCAGGTTGACCGCGTGCGCGGGGCCGATCAGATCGTTCAGGTGGACCTGCGCGTTCTCCAGTTCCACCTCGCCATGCGACGAGACGACCAGCTCGGCGAAGAACGTCGCTTTTTCGCTGAAGCTGCCGGCGCCCCAGAGGTTGCCCTCCGCGATGGCGTCCGCTCCGTTGACCGCGGCGCCGTTGTCTGCCCTGCCGCCGCTCGAGTCCTTGTCGGGATGGAATGTGGTCTGTCCCTTGAACCCGAGGGCAAGTGGCACCTGCGCCGGAAGCGTCGCCGTTTCGTCCGCGCCGCTCCGGCGCAGCGTGATCGCGTCCTGCTTGATGTAATCCCTGTCCACGCCGGGAAAGCGAAACCCGTTGCGCCGGAACGCTTCGCCGAATGGCGCGAGCTTTGGAAAGATCGTGTGGCAAGTCGTGCAGCTCGTGCCGTACTTGCGCGCGAACGCCGGGACTGCCCGTGCCGGCGACGCCGCGACGATGATCGTCGCCGCAATGACCACCTGAAGCGCTCTCATGTTCTCCCCCCCGGGATTCAAACGCCGGCGCGATCTGTCGGCACGCCGGCTGTGATGCACCTTCGACTGCAATGAACAGCAGCAGACGGTAGGCGCTCGGGTCTAGCCGCGTGTAGCTACCTTGATGGCCTGCAAACGCCGGTTCCCGCCGCGGACCGGCGGCGGTCGCCTGCAAACGAGCGCATTTCTTCGATTTCAACCAGCTGTCCTGTAGCCGACGCTGCGAAGCGGATCGGCCAACGTCGCGGTTCCGTTGAAGGAACTACGCTGCGTCCGCCTCTGGCACTCCGGCCCGCGCGACGGCTGCCTGCACCGCGATCCCCATCTTTCCCTTGTGCTTGTTTGCCGCCATCAGCGCGTGCGCATGGGCGGTCTGCTCGAACGGGAAGACCTGATCGAGCACCGGCCGGATCTTCCCCTCGTGCACCAGCTGGTTCGCCCGCTCCGCCTGGTAGGCGTTCGCGAAATGCGATCCGAGGATCTGCTTCTGACGCATCCAGAGGTGGCGGACGTCGAACTCGAGATTGAAGCCGGTGGTCGCCCCGCAGATGACGATCTTGCCGAACTTCTTCGCCAGGAAGACACTGGTGGGAAACGTCTGCTGGCCGACGTGCTCGAAGACCACGTCCACGTCCCTGCCGCCGGTCAGCTCGCGCACGCGCTTGCCGAACCTCTTGCAGGCCTCCATCCGCGCCTTGTTCCGCTCGGGCGTCTCGGGCGGCTTGTACATCAGGTCCGCGAAGTCGTTCCGGTCGATGAGGGCGCCGGCCCCGAGCGACTTGACCAGCTCCATCTTCTCCTTGCCCCCGACCACGGCGATCGGGTTCGCGCCCAGCATCCGGCAGATCTGCACCGCGAACACGCCGAGACCGCCGGCCGCGCCCCAGACCAGCACGTGGTCGCCCGCGGTGACCTCCGCCTGGTGCACGAGCATGCGGTAGGCGGTGAAGTAGGTGAGCCCGTAGGAAGCGGCGCTCAGCCAGTCGAGCTGCTTCGGCTTGCGCAAGAGCTGTTGCGCCTGGACCTTGGTGAACTGGGCGAAGCTCCCCCAGCTCGTCTCGTAGCCCCAGATCTTCTGCTCGCTGCAGGCCATGGGGTCGAGGCCGTTGCACTCGGGACACTGGCCGCAGGACTGGTTGCAGTGGATCACCACCTCGTCCCCTGCCTTCCAGCGCTTCACCTGGTCGCCGACCTTCCAGACGATCCCGGAGGCGTCCGAGCCCGCGATGTGCATCGGCTCGCCGTGCATCCGGAAGACGCTCACCGGCTTGCCGCGCGCCGCCCAGACGCCGTTGAAGTTCACCCCGGCGCCCATCACCAGCACCAGCGCCTCGTTCGGCCCGACCGCGGGGACCTCGACCTCCTCCAGCTTCATGGCGGTGTCCGGGTCCCCTTCGCGATCGGGACGGATGCACCAGGCGAGCATCTTCTTCGGCAGCTCGCCGACGTTCTTCGGGACTTCACGGAGAGGAAAGATGTCCGTCATGTGGAGGGCTCCTCGTGCGCCTCGACGAGCTCCAGGAGCGTCCCGCCGAATGCCTTGGGATGGAGAAAACCGACCCTGTGCCCTCGCGCTCCGGGGCGCCCGACCTTGTCGATCAGGGGGACGCCGCGCGCATCCAGGCGCTTGAGCACACCGTCGATGTCCTTCACGCGCAGCGCCAGATGATGGAGCGCGTCGCCGCGCTTTTCCAGGAACTTCTCCAGACCGGCGTTGCCGCGCGGAGAGACGAGCTCGAGCGACGCGCCGTTGGGGAAGTCGAAGAAGGCCGCGTCGACCCTCTGCGCCGGCACGTGCTCCTCGTGCGCCACCTTCTGCCCGAGGATGTCTTCGATCAATGCGATGGACGCCTTCAAGTCCTTGACGCAGATCGCGGCGTGATCGAGCCGCGTCGCCGGGACGCCGGCCGGAGCGGGCCGCGCGCTCTCCGGGGCCGGCTGGCCCGACGCCAGCGCCCGCACCGTCTCCACCACGGCGCCGAGGGGCGACTCCGGACCGAAAACGGCCGCGACGCCGAGCGCGCGCAGGCCCTCGCGATCCACCGCCGGAATGATCCCTCCCACCACCACCGGGATGTCTGCTTTCTGCTTCTTCAGCTCCTCGACCAGCCGCCGGCAGATGCTCTCGTGCGCGCCGGAGAGGATGGAGAGGCCGATCACGTCGACGTCTTCCTGCACCGCGGCGGCCGCGATGGCCGGGACGCTGGCGCGCAGCCCGGTGTACACCACCTCCATGCCCGCATCCCGCAGCGCGGCGGCGATCACGCGCGCGCCGCGGTCGTGGCCATCGAGGCCGGGCTTTCCCACGAGCACGCGGATCTTTCCTTCCATCGATCAGAACCTCGTCGGCGGCTGGTAGGCGCCGAAGCGCTCCTTCAACGCCGAAGCGATCTCTCCCACCGTGCAATACGCCCGCACCGCATCGCGGATGTGAGGCTGGAGATTGCCTTGGCCGGCCGCGGCTTCGGAGAGGGCCCGCAGCGCCGCCTGCGCCTTGCGCGCGTCGCGCTCCTTCTTCACCCGCGCCACCCGCGCCGCCGCCTCCCGCGCCGCCTCCGGCGAGGCGCTGGTGATCTCCATCTCGGGCTCCTCATGCGCCTCGCCCACGGTGCGGAACTTGTTCACGCCCACCACGGCCACTTCGCCCTTCTCCACCGCCCGCTGGTGCTCGTAGGCGCGCTGTGCGATGCGCTGCTGCACGTAGCCGCCGCGCAGCGCCTCGACGAACCCGCCCCGCTCGTCGATGTCCGCCATCGTCTTGCCGATGGCCTCCTCCATCCGATCGGTGAGCGCCTCGACGAAGTAGCTCCCGCCGAGGGGGTCGACCGTCTGCGCCACCTCGGTCTCGTAGGCGACGACCTGCTGCACGCGCAGCGCGGTGCGGGCGGACAGCTCGGTGGGAATGGCGAACGCCTCGTCGTACGCGGCGGTGAAGACGCTCTGCAGCCCGGAGCAGGCGACCGCGAAGGTCTCCAGCGTGGTGCGGGCGATGTTGTTGAGCGGCTCGGCCCGGGTGAGCGAGTGGCCGCCGCAGACGCAGGCCGCGCGCAGCCGCCAGCTCTCTGGCTCCTTGGCGCCGTACTTCTCCTTGAGCAGCCTCGCCCAGATGCGCCTGCCGGCGCGGTACTTTGCCACCTCCTCGAAGAAGTTCGTGTACGTGTAGAAGAAGAAGCTGAGCCGCGGCGCGAAGGTATCCGCGGGCAGCCCGCGGGCGAGGAGGTTCTCGACGTATGCTTTCCCCGCGCAGAGCGTGTACGCCATCTCCTCCGCCGGGTTGGCGCCGGCATCGCGATAGTGGGAGGCGATGCTGATCGGATTGAAGCGCGGCAGCCGCTTCACCGTGTCCTCGATCAGATCGCAGGCGAGCCGCATCGAGGGCTCGATGGGGAACAGCCAGGCGCCGCGCGCGCCGAATTCCTTGAGCAGATCGTTCTGCACGGTCCCTGCGATCCGGTCGTCGGCGACGCCCTGTTTCCTGGCCGCCTCCTCGTACATGGCGAGCAGGATGGGCGCGGTGGCGTTGATGGTCATGCTCGTCGAGACCTTCCCGAGCGGGATCCCGGCGAACAGCTCCTCCATGTCGGCGAGCGACCCGATGGAGACGCCCACCTTGCCGATCTCGCCCTCCGCCTCCGGGTCGTCGGCGTCGATGCCGAGTTGCGTCGGCAGATCGAGCGCGAGCGAAAGCCCGGTCTGGCCCTGCCCGAGCAGGTACTTGAAGCGCTGGTTGGTCTCGCGCGGCGTGCCGAACCCGGCGTACTGGCGCATCGTCCACAGCTTGCCCAGGTACATGTTGGGGTGGATGCCGCGGGTGAACGGGTACTCTCCCGGCGGAGGCGGGGCCTGCGTCACGTCGTCCGGCCCGTAGACCGGCTTGACCTCGATCCCGCTCCGCGTGGTGCTCATGGGCGAAACGCCCGCTTGAGGATGGCCAGCTCGCGCGTGATCTCCAGGACCACCTCGCCTTTCTGGTTCTTGCCACGCAAGAGGAACTTCACCACGCCCGCCTGCCCCGGCTTCGCGAAGGCGGAGAGGCGGGGATCGTCGTCGGTCTTCGCGAGCACCGTGCTCTCCGCGAACAGCGTGTCTCCGGAGAACACCGGGGTGAGGTGGCGGCCTTCATCGTAGGAGAGGTGCGCGAGCGCGTTCTCCTCCGTCTCCTCCGAGGCCAGGCCGGAGACGAAGGCGAACACGATCCCTCCGTAGACCACGCGCCGGCCGTTGAACGTCACCTGCGGCTGGTCGTCGCACATCTTCTGGTTGAAGTGCAGCTGCGCGGTGTTGAGCAGGAAGTTCGTCCACATCATGTGCTCGTCGGAGAGGGTCCGGCCGCGCGGATGCACGATCGTCTCGCCCACCGTAAAGTCCTCGTACAGGTTGTCGTCGCGCGTGAAGCGGTGGCGCTCGGTCACGGTCAGCCCTCCAGCAGCCGCTTGGCGATCACTTCGTACTGGATCTCCGAGGTGCCTTCGAAGATGCGGAACACGCGCGCGTCGCGCCAGAACCGCTGGGCGGGGAACTCGCGCGAGTAGCCGTAGCCGCCGAAGATCTGCATCGCCTCGCTGCTGACGTGCTCGGCCATCTCGGCGCAGAAGGCCTTCGCCATCCCCGCTTCCAGGTCGCAGCGCTTGCCGGTGTCCTTCATGCGGGCGGCGTGGTAGGTGAGCTGGCGCCCCGCCTCGACCTGCGTCGCCATGTGCGCGAGCTTGTGGCCGATCACCTGGAACTCGCTGATCGGCTTGCCGAACTGCGTCCGCTCCTGGGAGTAGCGCAGAGCTGCCTCGAAAGCCGCCTGCGCCACACCCACCGCGCGCGCCGCCGTCTGGATGCGCGCGATCTCGTAGGTGCTCATCAGCTGGCGGAAGCCCTTTCCCTGTACTCCACCGAGCAGGTTCTCCGCCGGCGCCTCGTAGCCGTCGAACTGCAGGGAATATGAATTCATCCCCTTGTAGCCGATGCTCGGGATCGGGCTGCCGGCGAGCTGGGGCGGATGGAACTCGTCTCCCGGGGTCTTGGGGATGAGGAGGATGGAGATCCGGTCGTGCTTGCGCGGGGCCTCCGGATTCGTCACCACCGTCGTGCACAGCAGATGGGCCTTGTTCGCCCAGGTGCACCAGGTCTTCTCGCCGGAGACGAGGTACTTGTCGCCCTTCCTCACCGCCCGGCACTTGATCCCCGCGGAATCGCTGCCGGCGTCCGGCTCGGTGAAGGCGGCCGCGGCCAGCAGCTCTCCGGTGCACAGGCCGGGAAGGAACTTCTTCTTCTGCTCCTCGGTGCCGTTCGCCTGCACCAAGGATGCGGTGATGATCATGCGCGTCATCACCGACCCGACGGACAGCCAGGCCTTGGACAGCTCCTCGGCCACGATGGCCATCGAGAGCGTGTCGAGGCCGCTGCCCCCGTAGTCCGGGGAGAAGATGAGGCCGAAGTACCCCAATTCCGCCATCTTCTTCACGATGTGCGCCGGGATCTCCGCCGCCTTGTTGTCCAGCTCGTTCGCGATCGGCACCACCTCGCGGCCGGCGAAGTCGCGCACGCTCTCGCGGATCTGGACATGCTCCTCGGTGAGCGCGCCACCGTTCGGGTTGGGGATGGGCATCGCTACCGGCCTCCATGGGAGGAGCGCTTCTTGACCAGGATCTTGCGCTCGTACACGCACACTTCCTCGCCGCGCTGGTTCTTGCCGGTGGTGCGCACGTGGACGATGCCGCGGTCGGGCTTGCTCCCGCTCTCGCGCTTGTCGAGCACTTCGCTGGACGAGATCAGCGTGTCGCCGGGGTAGACCCAGGCCGGAAACCTCATGCTCCAGTAGCCGAGGTGGGCGATGGCCTGCTCGGAGAGGTCCTCGACCGTCATCCCGAAGAGGACGTTCATCACCAGGAGCGGGTGCACGGGCGGCGTGGGGTGGCCGAGGGCCTGGGCGTGGAGCTTGTTGAAGTAGAGCGGGACGGCGCTCATGGTCGCGGTGGCGAAGAGCTGCGCCTCGCCATCGGTGAGCGTGCGCCCCCAGTGGTGGCGGTACACCTCGCCGACGTTGAAGTCCTCGTAGTACCGGCCTCGTTCGACGATCCGGCGGGAGGAGCTCTCTTCGGCCATGCAGCGAGGGGTAGGTCGCCCGTCGGAATCAGTCAAGTGTCGCACCGCGTCGTAACCTTCTCGCATGCGGAAAGTGGACGGGAACCAGCGAGCTACGTCAAATCGTCGCGTGGAATGGCCGGATCTCGACCCGTTTCGGCGACGCCGCAAGTACACCCGCCGCGGGGTGCAGCTCGAGGCACGGGTCCGGGCGGGCGCGCGGGATCTGATCGCCACCGCCGAGAACATCTCGCCGGGCGGGGCGTTCCTCCGGGTCGATCTGCCCGTGGAGACGGAGGATCTGGTCGCCACCATCCACCTTCCACACGGGCGGGGCCTCCACGTGCACGCCAGGATCCGGTGGCGGCGGTCGGAGCCGCCCGGCATCGGGGTCGAGTTCGCGACCTTCCTCGAGGGACCTTGGGAAGAGATCAGCCGATCCGCTTGACCACGTGGAAAGCCAGGCTGCTGCGGACCAGCGCGCACTCGTTCTTTCGCAGGCAGAGGGACACCGTCTTGAACGGCACCTTGGCCTGGCGCCCGACCACCACCGAGCCTGCCGGCACCTCGGAATAGCGGTCCTGCAGCGACTCCATCGACGCGCCGTTCCTGCACTGGGCGAGCAGGTCTTTGGCGAGCGATTCGCGGTTCAACCCCACCTGGATCTGGAGGACCTCGGCACGGTCTGCGGGCGTCGCGCAGTTGCCAGGATCGCGGGTTGGCGCCGAGGCGCAGGCGAGCGTGACCGCGAGACCAGCGGCCGGCAGCTTCATCCGTCGCCCACTGCCAGGACGCCGGTGAAGAGGTGCACGCCGGTGGCGTCACCCGCAGGGCCGAGCTCGAAGCTGGTGCGCATCGAAAGCAGGGGAAAGCTCCCCAGCGACTGCTCGATCAAGCGCAGGTCGAGACCGGCGACGCCGTACAAGGTGCTCCCCCGGCTCGCGCAGTCGAAGTAGAGCCCCCAGGAGGGACGGGGGTCGCGGAGCTTGTCCAGCGCCTGCTGCAGCGTGCGGCGCGCGCCCATGCCGTCGCGCAGCGTGAACGAGACGCTGTGGCCTTCGGGGATGGGCGCGCCGGTCTCCAATGCGCCGCGCTCTTCGTCGATCCCCAGGAGGGGCACGGAGACGAAGTCCTCGACGGAGAACGGCTCGCCCGGCCGCGGCGAAAGGCCGAGCGCGACGAACTGCAGCGCCTCTCCGTCGAGACCGGGCTGCTCGGCGAGAGACGAGAGCGCTTCCATCGCGGGCCGCGAATCCAGCTCGAGCAGCGCCCTCCCTTCCGAGCGGGTGACGAGGAGGGGCTTTCCGATGGCCTGGTGCGACTGCGCGACGGCGAGCCGCCCCGGCGCCGGAAAGAACGCCCCGACCGCGTGGGCGTACGCGAGGTCGTGATCGAGCAGCAGGCCGCCCTCGACCGCCACTCCGCCGCCGGCGACGCGAACCCGGCCGAGGGCGCCGAGGAGCCGCTGCACCGGCGCCTCGGGATCGGCGAACACGATGCCGAGGGCGCCGGGACCGGCCTTCTGCGCCGCCGCGCGCAGCTCGTCCGGCGCGTCGCTGCGGAAGGAGAACAGCTCCGCGCGCTGCGCCAGCGCGAGCACGCCCAGCGCCGGGCCTTCCTCTATCTCGGCGTCCCCGGGAACCAGCACCGCCGAAGTGGCGCCCCCGACGATCTGGGCATTCGCCCCCGCGGCGTCGCGGAGCGCCTCGCAGAGCTCCACCGCCTCGTCGAGGTGCTCCGGCGTCGCGGCGACCACCAGGCACGCAGCCTCGTCCAGGCCGGCCGCATCGAGGGCGCGAGTGGCGGCATCGCGCGCCGCCAGGCGCACGTCATCTGCCCGGCTGACGGCGGCTCCAGCGCGCATGCCACAAGCATAAGGCGGGATCCAGGGACACCATACCCAATTCGTGCCAAGCTCGATGCGTCGCGTCAGTTGGTTATGGCATCGTATGGGTCCTCGATGCGTCCTCCCTTTTCGATCCTCGTCGCCGCGCTGGCCTGCTTCGAATCGCCGGCGAAGGCCGTCGTCCCCTCGGAGGGGCAGAGGCTGACGATCGTCGCCATCAACGACACGCACGGCGCGCTGCTTCAAGTGGCCGCACCGAGGTGGATCGCCTCGAGCACCGACAGCGAGATCGGGGGCGCGGATTGGTTCGGCGGATATCTCCAGGCGATCCGCGCCGACGCGAAGGAGCGAGGCGGCGCGGTCATCGTCCTCGACGCTGGAGACGCTTTTCAGGGAACGCTGATCTCGAACCACTTCCAGGGAAGGAGCGTCACGGAGGTGTACAACGCGCTCGGCGTCACCGCCGCGGCGCTGGGAAACCACGAGTTCGACTTCGGCATCGCCGTGTTGAAGGAGCGCATCGCGCAAGCCCGCTACCCCATCCTCGCCGCCAACGTCTTCCTGAAGGGGACCCGGCAGCGCCCCGATTGGCTGCGTCCCAGCACGATCGTCGACGCGGGCGGCATCCGGGTGGGGATCATCGGGCTCGCGACGCGGGAGACGCCGCTCACCACCAATCCGGCGCTGATCGCGGGACTCGACTTCGTCGAGGGCGGCCCGGTGGCGGCGGCGGAGGCCGATCTGCTGCGTTCCCGGGGCGCGACGGTGGTGGTGGTCTGCGCGCATGCCGGCCCCGCTCCACCGGAGCATGAGATCCAGCGCGTTGCCGAGGCCGTGCGAGGGAAGGTCGACGCCATCGCCAGCGGGCATCATCACGTCTCCATCGGCCCCCCGCCGCTGGTGGTCGCGAACGTGCCCATCGTGCAATCGGGCTCGAAACTGCAGGCCTTCTCGATCATCGAGCTCGCGCTCGATGAACGGGGCCGGGTAAGCTCGTTCGCCGTCAACGAGGGATCCCTGCCCCTGTCCGGCGGCCCGCAGGCGATCCTGCACACGTATCGAGGTCAACCGGCGCAATGGCGTGGTCGCCGGATCGAGCCGGAGGCGCGGGTCGAGGCGATCCTGCGCAACTACGATCGCGAGGTGCGCGCGCTGCGCGAGACGCTCATCGGAGAGACGCGGGTCGAGCTGCGCAAGGGCAGCGGAAACGACTTGCTGGGGAACCTGACCGCGGACGCCCTGCGCTCCGGCGCGGGCGGCGGCCTCGAGGCGCAGTTCGCGCTGCAGAACGCCGGCGGATTGCGCATCAGCGAGATTCCGGCCGGCCCGATCTTCTATGGTCAGATCTTCGATCTCTATCCATTCGACAACGAGCAGGTGGTGGTCTCGCTGAGGGCGAGCGACGTCCGCGACGCGCTGGAAGCGGTGCTCCATCACGGCAAGGCGCCGATGCGCGTATCGGGCCTGCGGTACACGATCGACTGGGAGAAGTTCGGCGCCGGCACCGATCCAAAGGGAGCTCCGGACGGAGCGATCGTGGTGCGGATGGTCGACGACGGCGGCCGGGTGCTCTGCGAGACGAAGAGCTGCACCAGGCACGCCTGCCAGTCCACCTGCGCGCCGGGCACGTACACGGTGTCGGTGACCGACTTCCTGGTGAGCGGCGGCGACGGCCTGACGATGCCGCAGGGCGCCCCGAAGCGCTCCCGCCGCGTCCTCGCGCGCGACATCGTGGTCGCGTATGTGAAGGAGCACCGCCCCCTGACGAAGGAGGTACTCGGCGCCGGCCAGCAGCCCCGCTGGACGCAAACCGGCTCGGTGCGCCGGGCGCAGCCGGGCGAATGACCCTCGACCTCCTTCTCGATCTCGGCCTGCCCGGCGTCGTCTTCCTCGGCCTCTGCGTGTGGCTGATCCGGAAGGCGGCCCGGGCCGCGCGGACCGAGGCGGACCTGGAGGGTGAGCGGCTCCAGGGCGCGCTCGGGGAGGAGCTGCGCGCGGCACGAGCACGAGCCGAGCAGTCACAACGGCCGGGGATTGCGGCGGTCCGCACGCCCGACGCGGACCCGCTCGCGGGCGCGGACGTTCGCGGGGCGGACCCGGCGCATCTGGCGGTGGTGGCGCGGGAGCGAAGCGGCGCGCCGGGTGCAGGTGTGAAGGTGCTGTGGGTGAGATCGAATGAGACCCACGCGGTGTGGTGCGAGCGCAGCGGAGGGGGGCGGGAGGTGATCCGCGTCGCGCGGGTGGAGGGAGGGGCCGTCGCGGAGCGGTGGTC
>Ga0209267_1001145_pt1 | contig 18337 bp, 10 predicted proteins | sample GraSoiAngelo_137_FD_185894 | JGI IMG/M metagenome (GOLD analysis project Ga0209267, IMG submission 185894) | Grasslands soil microbial communities from the Angelo Coastal Reserve, California, USA - 14_0929_09_30cm (SPAdes) (version 2) | ecosystem: Environmental > Terrestrial > Soil > Grasslands ... | reverse complement strand
TGGGGGGTTTCCGCCCGACCCGGCATGGCCGCGCGGCTGGAGTACACGCGCCACTGGCGCTCGACGTCGTCTTGCGCTGCGCGAAGCAGTTCGCGCGCGGCCTTCGGGTCGCTTTGCGCGAGCATGGTGTAGCGCGCCTCTTGGTAGGCATACTGTTTGAGCGGGATGCTCGGAGGTTTGGAGTCGAGCTGAAAAGGGTTCTTCCCTGCAAGACGCAGGGCCGGATTGTAGCGCACCAGCGGCCAGTAACCGGAAAGCACGGCATTCTTCTGCTGGTTCAGCCCGAAACCCAGGTCATATCCGTGCGCGATGCAGTGACTGTAGGCGATGATGAGCGACGGGCCGTCGTGCGCCTCGGCTTCCTGAAAGGCCTTGATGGTGTGCGTGTCGCCACCGCCCATAGCTACCCGCGCGACATACACGTAACCGTAGCTGATGGCCTCCATGGCCAAATCCTTCTTGGCCGTCTGTTTGCCGCCGGTCGCGAACTTCGCCACCGAGCCGCGGGGCGTGGCTTTGGACATCTGCCCGCCGGTGTTGGAATAGACTTCCGTGTCAAGCACCAGGAGGTTGACGTTGCGCCCCGAGCCGAGCACGTGGTCCAGGCCTGCCGCGCCTATGTCGTAGGCCCAACCGTCGCCCCCGACGATCCAGACGCTCTTGCGCACCAGCGCGTCAGCGACAGCGAGAAGCGCGCGGGCCTCCGCCGAATCGATGCCCGCGAGCTTGCCTTTCAGCTCGGCGACGCGCTGGCGCTGGGCTTTGATTCCTGCTTCCTTCGACTGATCGGCTTCGCGCAAACCCGTCACTAGCACGCCGCCCAACGAGCCTGAGAGTTGCGTCAGCAGGTGATGCGCGAACACGGCTTGCTGGTCCATCGCGAGCCTCATGCCCAGCCCGAATTCGGCATTGTCTTCGAACAGGGAATTCGACCACGCCGGGCCGCGGCCTTCCCGATTCACCGTGTAAGGCGTGGTCGGCAGGTTGCCGCCGTAGATCGAAGAGCATCCGGTGGCATTGGCGATCAGCAAACGGTCGCCAAAAAGCTGCGTGAGGAGTTTGATGTAGGGCGTTTCGCCGCAGCCGGCGCAAGCGCCGGAAAATTCGAAGAGCGGCTCGAGAAGCTGCGTGTCTTTCACCTGAGTGTGGGAAATGCGCTCGCGGTCGAATTCGGGCAGAGAAAGGAAAAACTCCCAGTTGGCGCTCTCTTGCTGGCGGAGCGGTGCCTGCATTTCCATGTTGATGGCCTTATGTTTCACTTCGCTCTTGCTCTTAGCCGGGCAGATTTCCACACACAAGCGGCAGCCGGTGCAGTCTTCCGGCGCAACTTGGAGGGTGTAACGCAGGGATGCAAATTCGCGCCAGCACGGCTGGGCGGTCTTGAAGGTGGGCGGCGCGTTCGACAAGAGCAAGGAATCGTAGACTTTGGCGCGAATCACGGCGTGCGGGCAAACCATCACGCACTTCCCGCACTGGATACAAAGCTCTGCGTCCCAAACAGGAATTTGCTGCGCGATATTGCGCTTTTCCCATTGCGCGGTGGCGGTCGGGAAAGTGCCGTCGATGGGCAGGGCGCTGACGGGCAAGGCGTCGCCGTTTCCGGCGATGATCGTGCCGACAACCTCGCGCACAAAGGCCGGGGCGCGCGCAGGAACCGGCGGGAGCACGTCAAACGTTGCGGAAACCTTTTCCGGAACTTTCACTGATGGAGGTGGGATAGCGCCTGATCGACGGCCGCAAAATTCTTCTGGACCACGGCTTCGCCGCGCTTCCCGTAGGTTTCCTGGATGGCCTGCTTGATGGCCGCGATGGCCTCCCCCCGGGCAGAACGCCGCTGATGGCGAAAAAGCATGTTTGCATGATGGTGTTGATGCGGCTGCCCATGCCCGCTTCCCGCGCCACGCCGTAAGCATCGATCAGATAGAATTTGAGCTTCTTGTCGATGATGGTTTGCTGGACTTGGCGAGGCAGATGGCTCCAAATTTCTTCCTGACCAAAGGGGGCGTTCAGCAGGAAGGTTGCGCCTGGCTCGGCCGCCGAGAGCACGTCGATGCGATCGATGAACGGGAATTGGTGGCAAGCGACGAAGCTGGCTTGGGAGATGAGATAGGTGGACGCGATCTGTTCCGGGCCGAAACGGACGTGCGAAACGGTGATAGCGCCGGCTTTCTTCGAGTCGTAGACGAAATATCCCTGCGCGTAATTGTTCGTGCCCTTGCCGATGATCTTGATGGAGTTCTTGTTGGCGCCCACGGTGCCATCAGAGCCCAAGCCATAAAACAGCGCGCGGACGGTCCGCGGATCTTCGGTCGAGAATGCTCGATCGTAATCCAAGCTGGTGTGCGTGACGTCGTCGCGAATGCCGATGGTGAAATGATTCTGCGGCTCAGGCTTCTTCAATTCATCGAAGACGGCCTTGACCATCGCCGGTGTAAATTCCTTGGACGAGAGCCCGTAACGCCCGCCAATGATCCGCGGCATGCGCCGCGCACCGTTTGCGGCCTGGCGCTCCATAAAGGCGGTAACAATGTCCTGATACAACGGTTCGCCAACGCTGCCCGGCTCCTTGGTGCGGTCGAGGACGGCGATGCCACAGACGGTCGCGGGCAGCGCCGCAAAAAACGCCTCCAGAGCGAAGGGTTTATATAAGCGCACTTTCAGCAAGCCCACCTTTTCGCCGGCCTTTTCGAGGGCGTTCAGGCATTCCCCTGCCGCACCGGCGCCGGAACCCATCAGCATGACCACGCGCTCGGCATCGGGCGCGCCGACGTAATCAAACAGGTGGTAGCCACGCCCAGTCTGCTTGGCAAAGCGGTCCATTACGTCCTGAACGATTTGCGGGCAAGCGCGATAGAAGGGGTTCGCGGCCTCGCGAGCTTGGAAGAACACATCGGGATTCTGCGCCGAGCCTCGCAGGACGGGCCGGTCGGGAGAAAGGGCGCGTTCACGATGCTGCCGAACGAACCTTTCATCCACGATGGCGCGAAGGTCTTCATCGAGCAGCGGAATGATCTTGTTGACTTCGTGGGAGGTGCGGAAGCCGTCGAAAAAGTGCAGGAAAGGAATCCTCGATTCGAGCGTCGCGGCATGAGCGATCAACGCTAAATCGTGCGCCTCTTGGACGGAATTGGAAGCCAGCATCGCGAAGCCCGTCGAGCGCGCAGCCATCACGTCGCTGTGGTCGCCAAAGATGGAAAGGGCATGCGTGGCCACGGTGCGGGCGGCAACGTGTATGACCGCGGCGGTCAGTTCCCCGGCGATCTTGAACATATTCGGGATCATCAGCAGCAGGCCTTGCGAAGCGGTAAACGTGGTGCCGAGCACTCCGGTCTCGAGCGCACCGTGCAGCGCCCCGGCGGCGCCGCCTTCGCTTTGCATTTCCACCACGTCGGGCACGGCGCCCCAAATGTTCTTTTTCCCTTCCGAGCGCCATTGATCCGCCCACTCGCCCATGGGAGAGGAAGGCGTAATGGGGTAGATAGCAATCACCTCGCTCAGCCGGTAGGCAACCGACGCTGCGGCTTCGTTTCCATCGAGAATGATAGGAACCCGGTCCATCGGGACCTCCGCGTGGTTCATTGGCGATGTTTGCGGTCCATCCATCGGCAAGCCATCCCGGCGAGTGCCTTCAAATCATCGCTGTCACACTGTATGCGAGCGAGTGCCAAGGCTCCTGTGACGTGGGACACATTTTGCTGTGACCTATGAACCCGGGCTCTTCGCTTCTTGTACCGAAACGAAGACAAAGAGCTTCCTCGGGTAGGATGGCTACCGCTTTTCGGTCAGGAAGCGTTCGAGAGCCGGAGCCAGGCGTTCGCTCAAGCGAGCGATCGACAGCGCGGCGAGGATTCCCGTAAAGACATCCATGGTGTAGTGGGCGCGCAGGACGAGAACGGTTAAGACCTCAAACAGGACCAGCAAGATGGCACCCCAGGTGAGCCAGGTGCGGCGAAAACGCGAGAGTTCGAGCGCCCCGAAAACCGCGATGGCCGTATGTCCAGAGAAGAAAAAGTCATTGGCGACATGGTAGGTCACCAAAAGCGAAGGGAATCCGGGGTAGTGCCAGATCATCCCCGGCGGCACGGGGAGCGAGCAGAGAGCCTCGGCAATCTGCCGCAAGAGCATCAGCATCACCAAGCCGAGAAACGGCCGAACACTTCTGCCAAACAGCCAGCTGCCCAGGAGAAACACGCCCAGGGCATCAATGATCGCGGAGCTCAGAATGAGCAAGACGTTGGCAGCCGCCGCATGGTGCGCCAAATAGGCATTCCACCCGGCGGTCAGGTTGTGCAGCGCGTCGGCAACGCCGGTCTCAGGCGCAGTTCGCGCGCCGAGCAACGATTGCGTCCAGAACCAGATCGCGAGAACCGTTCCCGCGACCATCAAACGGATGAGCAAGCTAGTCGGGGACCATGAATCCTTTTCAGCAGGCTTCATGCCAGCCGCTTCGCCGCCAAGCTCCGCTTCGAAGTTATTGGGGGATGGCACGCTTGGTCATCTCCAGCGCCAGCTCACGCGCTTTTCGAAGATCGAGTTTTCCGGTACCCAAATAGGGCAGCTTCTCGATGCGCAGGAACTGATCCGCGCGAGGCCGCCACAGCGCGGGCAAGTCGCTCTTGCCGAGTTTTTCCAGGCACTGCTCGAGCCGGTCGTCGTGCAAGGTGTGCAATACCACAAGGCGCTCACCCTTCTTTTCGTCGGGCACGGCGGTGACCACAAACGTTTGTTCGGTCGCGCCCGCCAGCTCCTGCAGCAAATCCTCCACCTTGATGTGCGGCACCATCTCTCCGCCAATCTTGCTGAAGCGGCTCAAGCGGTCGGTGATCCGCAGAAAACCTTCTTCGTCGACCCGCGCGATGTCGCCGGTGTTATACCAGCCGTCGCGCAAAACATCCGCGGTTTTTTCCGGTTTATTGAGGTACCCGCGCATGACATTGGGGCCGCGCACCAGCAGCAGCCCCGGCTCGTTTGGAGCGACCGGCTGCATCGTGTCCGGGTCCACAATCCTCACCGCCACTCCCGGCAGGGGGTGGCCGATCGTCCCGCGCTTGGCGCCCACTTGCCGGAAAGAAGCGGCGCGAAAATCGGTCGTGTTCACCGTGACTGCCGGCGAACATTCCGTGCAGCCGTAGCCCTCATGCGGCCGGATGCCGAAGCGGTCTTCAAAGGCTTGCGAAATGCGTTCCGGCAATTTTTCCGCGCCGGCCATCACGAAACGCAAGCTGCCAAAATCTTCAGGCGCGCAGCGGCGCGTGTAAGCATTCAGGAAAGTCGGTGTGGCGAGCAGCATGGTTACCGCATATTTGCTGACCAGCGCGCCGATCACGCGCGAATCGAGCGGATTCGGGTGAAACACGACACCGATACCGGTCGCCGCGGGCAAACAGAGCGTGCCGGTAAAGCCAAAGGAGTGGAAAAAAGGAAGAATTCCCAGGATGCGGTCGTGGGCGTGCAACATGAAAACCTGATTGAGCTGCTCGACATTCGATGCAATGTTGTAATGCGTGAGGACCACGCCTTTGGGATCTCCGGTTGAGCCGCTGGAAAAAATGATCGTGGCAATGTCATCGAGAGAACTGCGCCGGTGGCCGCCCGCAAATCTCCCGAGGGCCCGCCCGGGGAAAAGGCCCGCCGCGACGACGGCAGCGAGTTTTTCGCCGAAGCCGGGATCGCTGGCTAGGTCTTCCATGAAAATCACTTCGCCCGGCGGCTGAACCTTGACTTTCTCGAGAAAAGCGCGGGCGGTCACGACCGTTTTCAAATTGCACTGCTTGGCGCACGAAGCCAGCGTCTCACTCGAAACCGTGTAGTTCAAATTCACCGGGACCTTGCCCATCAGCATGGCCGCAAAATTCACGAGCGCGCCCGGGACCGACGGGGGAAGCAAGACGCCGACCATTTCCTGGCCCTGCCAGGGCCGGCCTAGCCGCCTCGCTAAAAGCAAAGTGGCAACCAGCGCCGAAAAGTAGTTGAGTTTCTTCCGCTGCCCGTCGGCCATGGCAAACCGCAAGGGATGCCTGCGCGCGGTGTAGGCAAACGCTTCTGGCAGCGTGTGCATGCGCTTTTTGCGCCGCTCGAAAGCCTCTGCTCCGAGGTCCTGCACCACGCGGCGTACTTCCTCGGACGTTGTGGTGGACGGCAGTGGCTTTCCAAACGTGACGCGCACCGGGTAGGGAACGCGCCTCGGAAATTTCCAAAGGAAGCGCCCGCCGGCAAAACTGAAAATCGAGCCCCACACGCCGTCGAGATTCACAGGGATGATGGGCACGTCGACGCCCTTGATAACGCGCTCCATGCCCCGCCGAAACGGCATCATCTGCCCGATACGCGTCATTTGTCCTTCCGGGAAGATGCACACCGCTTCGCCGTGCTTAAGCGCTTCCGTGGCTTGACGCAAGGAGTGAATCATTTCGCGCGGGCCCTGGTCCGACGCAATGGGAATCACGCCGAGAATTTTCGCGAAAGGTTTCACCAGCGGATGCTCGTAGGAGCCGCGGAACATCAGGAATCGGATCGGACGGTCAATCGAAGCAAGCAAAAATGCGGCATCGGCCATGGAAACGTGATTCGGCGTCAGCAGCGCCCCCCCGCGCACGGGCACATTCTCGCGACCCACCACATCGAGCCGGTACAACGTGTGGGTTGCGAGCCACAGCAGCAAACGCAGCAGCGAATCCGGCAGCAAGCACAAGATATAGCCGGAAGCAGCGAGGGTGGCGCCCGCCCCCCAGAAAAAGACTGCCGGCGGGCTAAGCCCGAAGAAATTGGTCAGCAGATAATACAGTCCGCCGGCGGCTCCGATGCCCGCAAAGGAAAGCAAATTCGCGGTTGCGATCACGCCGCCCTTGTGTTGTTCTTCAGGGCGGTGCTGGATCAAGGCATTGATTGGCACGACAAAAAACCCGCCGGCAAAGCCCAGCGCGGCGAGCAAGAGCAGCACCTTGAGAGAAGAAAGCCCGGAAATAGCCAGGGCGAAACCCAACCCGGTCATGCCCAGCGCGCCCAACGGGATGAGACCGTATTCAATCTTCCCGCCGGAAAGGTAGCCCGCCACCACGCTGCCCAAACCAATTCCGATAGCCACCGCCGCCAGCAGCGGCCCGGTGTGCGAACTGCTTAGCCGCAAGACTCTTTCGCCGTAGAAAATGACGTTGTTTTGCAGAAGAGCCCCGAAAAACCAGAAATAGGTGTTGCCCGCCACCGCCAGCCACAGTATGCGATCCCGGTGAATCAGCCGGCCATGCGCCCAGACATCCGCGAAAGCGTTGGCGCGGAATCTCTTCGACGGGTCCGCGGCGGGAACGCGAGTGATGGCCAGCGCCCAAACCAGGCCCACCACGGAACAGCCCAGGAAGATCAAGCCGGAAATGGCCTGGCGGCCGCGGAACGCGTCCGCCATGATTCCGGCTACCACCACGGCGGAAATGATGGCAACAAACGTTCCGAGCTCGATGATCCCATTGCCCCAGGAAAGCAGCTTTTGCGGAAGAAGCTCCGGCAAAAGCCCGTACTTTGACGGTCCAAAGACAGCTGCTTGGGTGCTCGCTAAAAAGACCGCGGCCAGTGCCAGCGTCAGGTTTCCCTCGGCCAAGGCCACGACCGCCAGGAGCATCACGGCCATCTCAAAGACCTTGGTTCCGATCGTGACCGTGCGTTTGCTGAAACGGTCTGCGAGATAGCCGCCGGTCATGGAAAAGAGAATGAAGGGAACCGCGAACAGCAGGTTCAGAATGAAAACTTTGCCGTTTTCCTGTTGCGGCTCGAAATGCATCGCCAGGATGAGGAAGAAAACCAGACTCTTCAGGCCATTTTCGTTGAACGCGCCCTGAAATTGCGTCGCGATCAGGCTCCAAAAGCCAAGCCGCCACTTCTTTTCAGGCTCAGCGGGAAAGGGGGTTCCGGAACTTGCCATCCGCGCGCACCAATCCTCTCCGATCGAAAGGTACAGAAGATAGAACGATTCTAGCAGGGGTTCTTGCGGCCCGGATAAGAGGTTGCCGATTCGGTGACGAAGGAAAAGCCATGCACACCCCGCGGTGGCTACGGGTTCGAAACCTGGAACGACAGGCTATTCTCGCGCTTTTGCTGCCAAGATTTCGACCAGGCCTCGTGCACCGGGCTCTCCGCATAATCGGCGGCAGCTTCCGCATTCGCGAACTCGATGGCGTAGACACCGCTGAAATCGCGGGCCTGGTTGCGCTCCGTTTTCAGCCAGATATTTTTGATGCCCGGAATTTTTCCCGCCATTTCCCTGATGCCGTTGATGGCCTGCTCGCGGTCGTAATTCGACACGTCGTCCCGAAACTTATATACAACGATGTGCAGCACGGTTTTTGGCTGGCCGAAACGGTTCTGCGCGGCCCCGCTGCGCGCATGCAGCGTGCCCGCAGCGACTCCGGAAAAGAACAGCGCGGCCCCCGCCGCGATTTGCACTATCCGTTTCCTGACCAACCTCATGGTTTCCTCCCTATTGTTCGGTCGAAGCAGAGCCTCGACAGTGTAAGCAAGCCGCACGACGCGAAGCAAATCCGCGTGGTCGAAGGCGCAAAAAGTTCGCAAAGAGTTTGACGTACCAACGGCCCGCTCGTTACTCTCCGGAGACACCTTTGGCGGTGGCAAAATGGATTCGTCGGGCGGAGATTCGCAAGGACAGCCGGCACAGCCGCAAGCTCCGCCTCGCTTCCCGCGCATCTGGGTGGGCTACCTGCTCGGAGCGGCAACCATCATCGCCGAGATGATCGCCATTTCGCTGCACCCGGAACTCGCCAAAGAACCCCTTATCGTGCCGCCGCTTTATCTGTTCCTTGCGAATTTTATCAGCCTGGTGTATTGGCTGGTGTGCGTTTATGAGTTTCATGTGCTGCTGGTGCAGGCGTCCTCCGGGACCTATTCCATCAAGCCGCTGCGCGCGGCTTGGTTCCACTTGATTCCGATCTATGGTTTGTATTGGGTTTACAAATGGCCGCGGGAGCTGGCGCGCTTCGTGAATAGCCGCCTTCCCGCCCCATTGATGCGTCCGGAACGCACCGGCTTTGCGATTCTGTTGGCCTTTATCGTGTTTCTTTTGTTGGACCGCGGTTTTGGCATGATTTTATTGTTCTGGGCGGCTTCGCATCTTTCGCGTTGCTTGCGCCTCGCGCTCGCGGTAGATCCCGGGCCACGGCAAGGCCCTTTGCCTTTTTCCTGATTTCCGCTCCAAGGAGAACTGATGCACAAAACGATTCTTTCGATGGTGGTGTTCAGCTGGATTGGCGGTTTCGTTCCCGGGGCCGGGGCACAAAATCTGAGTCCCGCCGATCAAATGGCGCGTGACATTTTTAAGCAACTCATCGAGATCAACACCACCGACTCCGTGGGCAACGTAACCACCGCCGCCGAAGCCATGGCCGAGCGACTTCGCAACGCAGGGTTTGCCGAAGATGATCTTCACGTTGCCGGGCCGAGCGACCGCAAAAAGAATCTCGTGGTGCGCTTTCGAGGCGCCGGGAAGCGCAAACCGGTCCTGTTTATCGGCCATCTCGATGTTGTCGAGGCGCTTCGCCAGGACTGGACTACCGATCCCTTCGCATTTCTCGAAAAAGACGGCTATTTCTACGGCCGAGGCACCGAAGACATGAAAGAAGGTGACGCCATCCTGGTCACCAACTTTATTCGCCTGAAGAAAGAGGGCTTCGTGCCGGACCGCGACCTGATTCTGGCGCTGACCGCCGACGAAGAGGGCGGCACGGCCAACGGCGTCAACTGGCTGCTGAAGGCGCACCGCGACTGGATCGATTCGGAGTATTGCATCAACCTGGACGGGGGCGAATTCGAAAAAGAGAATGGGAAACCTATTCTTGCGGCCATTCAGGCCAGCGAAAAAGTTTACGTCGACTTCCAGTTCGAATCCCTGAATCCCGGGGGCCACAGCTCCATTCCCACGCCGGACAATGCCATCTATCACCTGGCCGGCGCGCTCGTCCGCCTGCAATCGTTTTCTTTTCCGCTGCATCTCAACGAGATCACGCGTAATTTTTTTAAGCGCATGGCTGCGCTGGCTTCGGGACAATTATCCGCGGACCTCGAAACCGTGGTCAAACAGCCCGCGGATCCCGCCGCCGCGCGCCGCCTATCCTCGAGCGCGTATTACAATTCGTTGCTGCACACCACTTGCGTGGCCACCATGCTCTCCGGCGGCCATGCGCCCAATGCGCTTCCGCAGACGGCCCGCGCCAACGTCAACTGCCGCATTTTCCCAGGGGAAGACCCGCAGGGAGTTCTCAAGACGCTCGAGCACGTGGCCAACGACCCCAAAGTAAGAATCAGCATGGTGAAGCAGACCGATCCCGAAGGAAAAGTCGTTCCCGCAGTTCCCGTACCGCCTTCCCCGCTGCTTCCGGAACTGACCGCCGCCATGGAAAAAACTCTGAGCAATACCTGGCCGGGAGTCCCTCTGGTCCCGACCATGTCCACCGGCGCCACCGACGGAAAGTACACCCGCATCGCCGGCATCCCCACCTACGGCGTCTCCTGCATGTTTTTTGACAAGCATGACGACCGCTCGCATGGAAAAGACGAGCGCGTCGGTGTTCAGGATTTCTACGATGGCCTGGCTTTCAACTATAAGCTGATTCGCGAGCTCGCGACCCCACACTAAAGCCAGCGGGCCAAGCAAGACGAAGAAGTACAAAAAAATTCGGCCCGGAGAGAATTCCCTCCGGGCCGCAACATTTCCGCCTGGTGATTCTCCAGGTACCCTTACGGCTTGCCGGGCTGCGCCTCACTCGGTTTGGCATCCGGCTGGGCCGCGGTGCTTGCCGCAATGGGTTTCGCCGGTTCCACGCTAAACCGCGTTAGGTACGGCATGAACGGCGTGACCTCAAACGGCATCTTTTCCCGTTCGGCAATGGTCCCGACCGGCTTGCTCTTAATGAGTTCCAGCCTGTCGCCCCAAGGATCAAGCTTCACGCGTCCGCCGAGCGGCAGCGCCACAACCGTCTGCGGGCTCTGTTTTTGGTCGGCCGGCGTCACGGTCTTGAGGTCCGCTATCACCGGAACACGGTTCCCCAGGTGGCCGCTGATGAGGTTAGGAATTTCCTTTTGACGCTGTTCGAGGGCGGTCAGGAACAGCCCGGCGTTGCCAAGCTGGTTTTTATAAGGCGAGTTATTCAGGAACTGCATGCCCTTCTCACTCGCCGCTCTCTCTTCCTCCGGCGTACGGGCAAACCCAAAGTGACGAAACGTCTCCTTATCGTCCACCAGCAAATTGTCGAAGAATCCATAGGCAGGATCCATGCGATGGCCAAGGACTACGTGTCCCAGTTCATGAGCCAGAATCGTTGCCAGGCTGGCTTCATCGGGAAGCACATCGACCAAGCCTCGGCTTAATACGATCGTATGGCCGATGGTAAAGGACTCCAAAGTCGACACCATCAGAATGCGGCAGCGTACCTCGGGGTCGAGCTCGATATTGTTGGTCACCTCGAGGTTGTTGACTACCGTGTCGAGCACTTTGTCCACTTCTCCGCGCGGCGCGATCAAACCAATGCGCTCGAAACGGTCAATGACGTTGTCCTCCGCCTGACGGTCCCAAGAGCGCTGCGCCTGAATAGGAGTAAGGTCATTGGCTGTCTTGCTGTCGTCTTGCACCGGGGTCTCGATTAGGATCTTGCTCAATTCCTGTTCCTCCCCGGCATGGCTGAGGTTGTAGCCCCAAAGCCGCGTTTGCGCCCGGAAGTCCAGCCTCTTCGATACCGCGTAATGCAGATCGCTCTCTTGGCTGTAAACAAATGAAGGCAGCCAGAGACCTGGCTGTACGTTGGTGCGCCAGCTGTCGAAGTGGAAGTACCAGCTGGCGTGACCGTTGCCGCTGTATCCGCCGTTAAACCGCACGATGTTGTAGTCCTGATCCTCCACCCAGATGCGCCCGAGGAAACGGCCTTTGCCGGCCCTCTCCGTGGGAGTCACGTCGAATGTCAGGCAGCGCACCTCTCCAAGAAACTCACGCCGCACGTAATCGAACTTGTAATGCTGCTTGTCGAAGCCGTTGGTGTCGATGAAGATCATCTGCAGGAATCCCCCGGGTATGAATTCCGCAGAGAAGGAAAAGAAGTTGCCGATGGCGCCAAAGATCTTCCGTCCCTTGCTGTTGGTGTCCGTCAGGGAAACCAGGGCCACGCCCTTGGAAAAATCCGCGCGGCCAAGAAAGTATTTGTCGCCCGCAGGCACGGACCCGAGGTCTTTGTCCGGCCTCTGGTTCTGAATGTAGGTTTCGACCATCGGCGAGTACTGGCGGATTTGCTGGATGACGCGGTTCTCGTTGGTGATCACCCGGTCGATCACATCCGCCATGGTCCGCGCGGGGACCTGGGCCTGCGGTCCGGGGGTCGCTCGGGCGACCGCTCCCGATCCGCTCAGCAACACGCCACAAACAACTGCTGCCACTCTACGCATCTTCCCTCTCCTCAGTAGGCCAGGCGGAACTCGATTCGCACGCGCGCGGGAAAATCGACCGGTTGGCCATCGCGCTTTGCCGGCTTGAACTTGATTAACTGCGCCGCGCGCATGGCGGCGTCATCGAGCCCGTGACCCAAGCCGCTAAGGACCCGGTTTACCTGAATGCTCCCATTCGCCAGAAAGACCATGTCCAGAACTACGTCGCCTTCGATTTTAAGACTGCGCCCTTCCGCCGTATAGACCGGATGCGGTTTTTCCAAAATGTCCACCGGCGTTGTGGGGTTTTCGCTGCTCGCGACTTTTTTCTTGGGCGCTTCCGTGACTACGGATTCATTCGCGAAGCCGCCCTCATGAACCGTGCCCTTTTTCGTGCTGGGGGGAGGATTCGCAATTCCGTTGCCGAAACCCGTGCTCGCCACGGTGCCGCGAATTCCTTTGTCTCCTCCCGTGCCGTTGCCGTAGCCGGGTCCACCGGGCAGTGCGGGGGAACCCAGGCGGTTCACGTTGGTCGCATGGTTCGCATCACCCTTGCCCGGTATCCCATTGGGATCGCCGAATCCGCCTGTTTGCACTTTGTCCAGCGGTGCCACGACCGTCGCGGGCGCCGCGCTGCCGGTCGATAGGTTCCCGACCTTCACCTCATCTCTTGGACGCTTCGGTTGCTTCGTCTCCACTTCAACCTTTTCATCGAACTGCGGATTCAACTCGACCGGCTTCACTTCGACCTTCTTCATTTCCGGCTGGATCGCCTTCGCCGTCATGAACACGTGCGGCTGCTTCGGGTTCAGTTTCACCGGCACGGGAACTTCCGGCTTCGGTTGGACAGCTTTAGGCTTGATCTTCGGCGGGGGAGGCGGCGGTGGCGCGACCGGAACCATCGTCACCGGCTGCATGATTTCGGTAATTTGATATTTCAGCGCGGTCTTCATCTGCTCGGGGAAGGCCATGGGGATGAGGAGCAGAAATCCGAGAACCGCGATTTGCCCAAGTGCGCTGACCCCCATGCGGTCCCAGCGCCGCTCTGCTTCGGGAAGCAAGGCCAGTCGAGCCGACACCGGCCGTGTTCCGATGGTTTTTCTCCATGCTTGCGCGTCGCCCATCCGGCCACGGTTGGAGTCGAAACCGACGCCCATCGACGTCTTGCTTGGTGGATCTACGATCATGGTTGTCATCCGCGTGCCGCCTCGTGAAATTCCGTCCAGAGACAGGGAATCCTAGGGATAGCCGGTGTTCCCAAGTCCGCTGGTAAATTAGGAAGTGCGCTCTTACCAGTACCAGAGTACTGACGAGGCTGAGGGAGCCTGAATAGGACTTTCGTACTATCGAGGCAAAGTCGCTACTGCTCCCGTGAGCGCACCGTAACACACCTTACTTTTCCAACCCCGGCGAGGCGGTTTCCGTTGCGGGCAGAGTTCGCAACACCATCCTAGCATACTCCAATTTCGCCTCCGATTGTTTGTGTTTTGCTCAGCAACTTCCCGTCCAAGGGCTTATGCTCTAGGATGCAAGGGAAATCTCCGGCGTTGGTTGATATAGCGGGGATTACCCTATTCTGTGCCATGGCAAAAGACACGCCAAAGCAAAACCCTGAGCCCATCTCGGGTCTTTTCCGGCTGCTCGATGGTCTCGCCTCCCTCGTCGAGAAACTCTACGCCGAATCGCAAGCGGCCCGCTGGGGGCTGACCTTGGAGCGTCTCGCGCTCGCCCTGGAACGCAGCGCCACGAAACGCTTCGCGGACGCCGCGCCTCCCCGCCAAAAGCTCGAGGATTACCTCGCTGGGCTTCACCTGGAGGACCTCGCCTTGGCCACCGCCTGTGCTGCCGGATGCGAAGCCGCCTGGGAGCATTTTTTCGCCACGTACCGTCAGTATCTTTACTCCGCTGCCGCCGCAATCACTCGGCGCCCGCTCGGAGACGCCTACGCGTGCGAATTTGCCGATTCCTTGTACGCCACGCTCTATGGCCGGGAAACCGCCCTCGGTCGCGTCTCTCTGTTTCATCATTTTCATGGCCGCAGCAAACTTTCCACCTGGCTTCGCGCCGTGCTTGCGCAGCGATACATCGATGTCTTGCGCCAGGAAAAACGCCTTGAGAGTCTCGAGGACAACGATGGTTTCGAGAAAGTCCTCGCTCCCAAGCACAAAACGGACTGGGAACCGAGCGACCCGCGCCGCGCGCGCTACCTTCAGCTGCTGGCCGCGGCCCTCAAGCAGGCTATCGCTTCTCTCGATCCGCTCGATCGCACCCGGCTGATTTCCTACTACCTGAACGACCTGACCCTGGCGGAAATCGGCAAGGCCATGAACGAGCACGAGGCCACCGTATCCCGCAAGCTCGAGCGCGTGCGGCTGGAACTGAAAGACAGGGTCATCGCCATTCTGAAATCCGGGTGTGTTGCGAAGGACGGCCCGCAGGCGCAGTCCGGTGCTCCTCGGCAACCCGGTCTCGATGACGCCCAGATCCAGCTCTGTTTTGAATACGCCACGGAGGCGTGGTCTTTCGATTTTTCGCAACTGCTCGAGGCCATCCCGCCGCAACCCGGGGCTTCCAAATGGCCCCCGCCCGACGGCTGAGCCGGGCTTGCAAGAGAAGCCCTGAGGTCCGTTCTAACAAGGAGAGATAAAGGGATGGCCGCCGAAGAAGACAAAAAGTTTGACGCCGTTTTGAGCGGGTTCCTGGTGGGCGGCCTGCGCGTCCCCGCCGGAAATTTGCATTGTCCGGAATCCGATGTGCTCGCCGCGTACCATGAGCGCTCGCTCCTGCCCGAAGAAATGAATCCGTGGAAAGAACACATTGTTGGCTGCGCGCGGTGCCAGGCCGTTCTTGCCGAACTCGGGGCAACCGACTCCCTGCCAGTTCGAGCTTCCGCAGAAGCTTCGGAAGAGGCTTTGCTGCCGAAATCCCTGGAGCCGGCGGCGGTTGCCCGCGAAGAGCGAGAGCTCACGCCCGCGAAATTCCCAAACAAATCTCGTATCATAACTATCTCCCGTGGCGTGCGTTGGCAATGGCTTGCTCCCGCAGGAGCTCTTGCCGCGGGCCTGCTGGTCTGGGTTGCCTGGCACGAAAATCAGCCGTTGCCATGGAAAACTCCCGCCAGAGTCACAACGGCAGAGCCAGAGCCACCTTCCACCTCCCCGCCGTCCGCTCGGCAGAGCGCAGCGTCTCGACCATTGGATCAGGCACAAACGGATCAATCCGCCAGCCTTTCCAAAGATCAGGCGGCCGCCGCCGGAGCGATTTCCGCCGAGGAAACGCGGATGCCGCGGGCCCTGAAGCAGCAAGAAAAGTCTGAAGCCCGCCTCAAGAGTGCTCCCGCAAAGCCGGCGGCCAACAAAGAGCGCGTTAGGCCGGAGGGCGCCGCCAATGACCTCGTGGCGCGGAGTCCTGCCGAGAACCAGCCGTCTAGCGAACTGAAGCCCGGCGCCGTAGCGACCATGTCGGAAACCGTAGTAGTACAAACGGAAACGGCGAGTGCCCAGACGCAAATGCAGCCAAGCCCGCCGAGCGCGCAGAAATCTGCCGCGCCAAGTCCTCTTCCCGAAGCAGAGCCGGGGAACAAATCAAAATCAGAGTCACGTGCGCCCAACCTGCGCCGGGCCGTGGCTGCACCTCCTTCTCCCGGCACGTCAGCAGCGCTTAGCGGTAATCTCAGTCAATCCTCGGCGCTCATGGCTCGCGCCTCCAATCTGAATTTGATCGTCACCCCCGATAAGAAAACCCTCTGGCGCGCCGGCCATGCGGGCATGATCGAATTCTCTGGCGATGGCGGCGCTTCCTGGTCGCGGCAATCGAGCAATGTCGTTGTGGATCTGACCGCGGGCGCCGCTCCCTCGGAAAAAGTTTGCTGGATCGTGGGCCGCGCCGGAACCATTCTTCTGACCACCGATGCCGGCTCGCATTGGGCCCTCCTCCATTCCCCGCTCGAAGAAGACCTGGGCGGAGTTCGCGCGACCGACGCGTTCCACGCCGCCATCTGGAATCTTGGCAACACGAAAGTCTTGGAAACCGCCGACGGCGGAGTTAGCTGGAAGCCCGCCGCCTCGCAGTGAGCGGCGAGCGGCATTTTTCCGCGATTCTCGGTTGATGCGACCTGTGAGGGCGCGGCTTTATCCCGAGAGGATGCTGCGCCGCGGGTTCAACCACTTGTCCTGTTTGCGGGGGGTTCCTTGCAAGAAATTCCTCGCATGCCGTTCTAACCAAGAACGCAAATCCCGATTGAGGTGAAAGCGAAATGAAAATCCCCACAATTCCGCCAGCCGCGCGGTGGCTTTGCGCCGCCGCCGTTCTCACTGCCGGCGCAGTGATCGCATATCCCGCGGCCCGCAACGAAACCGTTCCGAAGCTCCAGGAAAGAGAAGCGGCCCGCTCGGTCCCCGATCAATCCACCGGGTTGAATGATCAGACCGAGCTGAACGTCACGGTTTACAACTCCAACATTGCGCTGGTTCGCGACGTCCGCAATCTCGTGCTTCCCGCCGGCACGTTTCGCCTGAAGTTCATGGACATCGCCGCCACCGTCAATCCGGCTACCGTGCATTTCCGCTCGCTCACCGACCCGGACAAGCTCGGCGTCATCGAGCAAAACTACGAATACGATCTGCTCGAGCCCGCAAAACTTCTCCACAAATACGTCGGCAAGGAGGTGACGCTGGTTCGCACCTACCAGGAAAGCGGCACCACCAAGCACGAAGAGATCAAAGCCACCTTACTTTCCGACAACAACGGACCGGTCTGGAAAATCGGCCCGGACATCGTGACCGGAATGTTCGCCGAGAGCTATCGCTTCCCTGAGGTTCCGGCGAATCTTTACGACCGTCCAACGCTCGTTATGTCTCTGGAAAATTCCGGCCCCCGCAAGCAGCAGATTGAGGCTTCCTATCTTGCCAACAACCTTTCCTGGAACGCCGATTACGTCCTCGCGGTCGCTAGGGACGACAAGAACGCGGACCTCGACGGCTGGGTTACCGTCATCAACAACAGCGGCACCGGCTTTCACAACGCGCACCTCGAACTCGTCGCCGGTGAACTGAACCGTGTGCAACCCCCTGCCGCCATCAATGCCTTGGCCCTCAGGGAATCTGGCATGAACAAGGCTGCAGCACCGCAATTCCAGCAGGAAGCCTTCAGCGAATATCATCTCTACACGCTCGGCCGCAAAACTTCCGTCGAAGACAAGGAAACCAAGCAGATCAGCTTGCTTGAGGGCTCCGGTATCCCGGTCGAAAAGGTTTTCGCCGTCAACGGCCAGAGTTCCTACTATCGCAATCAGCAGGCCCCCGGCGCGCCGCTGAAAGATCCCGTGATGGTCTACTACAAATTCAAAAACGAAGAAAAAAACGGCCTGGGCATTCCTCTGCCTGCCGGCAATGTGCGCGTTTATCAGAAAGACTCCAAGGGCGGCATCCTTTTCGCGGGGGAAGACCGCATCGATCACACACCCAAAGACGAACAGGTCAGCATCCACATCGGTAATGCCTTCGACGTCGTGGCCGAGCACAAGCAAACGGATTACAAGCACGTGGACACGCACACCTGGGAATTCGAGTATGAGATCACCCTGCGCAACCACAAAGACATTCCCATCGTCGTTCAAGTGAACGAACCCATCGGGGGCGATTGGGAAATGCTCTCTTCCAACTACAAGTACACCAAGACGGCGGCCTTCGCGGCGCAATTCAACGTTCCCGTGGCTAAAGACGGTACTGCGGTCCTGAAGTACCGCGTCCGCGCCAAATGGTGATTCTCGACCCTGGTGCGAATGCGCCCCTTTTTCCCGGTTGGGGCACGGTACCTCGTGCCCTTTCTTGTCGCGTGCCGGCCCTGTCTGCCATCTTTGCGCGGTGGCATCCCGAGCGAGGGTCCCGGCCGGAGTTGCCCAGGGTCACTGCGACCAACCTTCCTC
>Ga0209267_1001136_pt1 | contig 18477 bp, 15 predicted proteins | sample GraSoiAngelo_137_FD_185894 | JGI IMG/M metagenome (GOLD analysis project Ga0209267, IMG submission 185894) | Grasslands soil microbial communities from the Angelo Coastal Reserve, California, USA - 14_0929_09_30cm (SPAdes) (version 2) | ecosystem: Environmental > Terrestrial > Soil > Grasslands ... | reverse complement strand
CGCAGGCTCGAAGAGGTCATCAGCCAGCTCTCGCGCATCGGCGGTGGCCAGCCCACGGGCTTCGGTCCCGACAAGATCCTCTCGCTCCCGGACGCGCTCTCGCGCACCCTGGCCGAGCACATCGGCGATCTGAAGCCGTCGCCAGAGGCCCCGCCGACCGCCGACACACGCAGCAAGCAGATCGGCGATCTCTGCAAGGAGTGTGGCCAGGCGACGTTCGTCTACGAAGAAGGGTGCAAGAAGTGCCTCTCGTGCGGCTTCAACGAGTGCTGATCGGTGATCGAGATGGAGGGGCCGATCGCCGGCCCCTCCAGGATTCAGCGGCGTGCCTCGGCGGGCGGGGCCCCAGCCCCGCGACCGCCTGCCGCACGCACCACGATTCAGCGGCAGCTTCGCGCACCGGGAGATGATCACTCCGATCTCCCGGTGCTAGAATGCCGCCGTGTTTTCCGGCGGGACCTACCAGGAAGTCGCTCGCTGGCTGTGGAATTTTCTGACCTCTCACGCCAAGCGCGTCGATCCGCGTATCGAGGTCGTTCTCGACGCCGACGACGAGCGTGAAGGGAAGTCGTACAGCGCGCGGCTGAGCTTTCGTCGTCAGCTCGGATCACCGATCGAATTCGAGTTCCACGACGTCGCCGATCACCGCGGCGGCCTCGCGTGGTGCTCGGCCCTCGCGGAACGGACCAAGAGCCTCGCGCGGGAGCTGGTCGCCGGTCGGGGGGTCACCGACGTCCGGACAACCTAGCTCCCCACGCTGGATCCGGGCGGGGGACCTGAACGGGTTCCTCGGCCTCGCCCTCGACAACGTCACGCAGCTCGTCATCCTGTCGTCGCTCCTGATCGGCGTCTTCAAGTTCCCGGCGGACCTCGTGCTCCAGCGCATGGTCCCGGGAACGGCGCTCGGCGTCCTCGTCGGCGATCTGGCCTACACGTGGCTCGCCGTGAGGCTCATGCGCCGGACGGGGCGCGCGGACGTCACCGCGATGCCGTTCGGCATCGACACGCCCACCTTGTTCGCGATGGTGTTCGGCGTGCTCGGCCCCGTGATGGTCGCGACCGGCGATCCACGGCTCGCGTGGAAGGTCGGGATGGCCGCGACGCTCGCCATCGGCCTCGCGAAGCTCGGGCTCGCCTTCGCCGGAGACTGGGCACTCCGGGTCGTCCCGCGCGCTGCGTTGCTCGGATCGATCGCCGGGATCTCGATCCTTCTGATCGCGTTTCTCCCGATGCTCAAGATCCTCCGCGATCCGCTGGTCGGACTGGTCGCGCTTGCTCTTCTGCTGCTCGCGCTCCTCGGTCGCGTACGCATGCCGTTCGGGCTCCCTGGGGCGTTCGTCGCGGTGCTCGTGGGCACCGTGATCTTCTGGGGACGCGCATCACTCGGCCTGGGCCCGAGCGGCGCGATCGGCCTGAGCCCGCTCCGTCTATCGCTCCCGTGGCCCACGCTCGGTTGGCTCGAAGCGCTGCCGGAGACGTTACCCTATCTCTCGATCGCGCTTCCGTTCGCGCTCGTCACGATCATCGGCGGGATCGACAACACCGAGAGCGCCGCCGCCGCGGGTGACGAGTACCGCGCCCGCGACATCTTGCTGACCGAGGCCGCCGCGACGGTGCTGGCCGGGTGCTGTGGCGGGGTCGTCCAGAACACGCCCTACATCGGCCATCCGGCCTACAAGGCGATGGGCGCGCGAGCCGGCTACACGCTGGCTACCGGTCTTGTGATCGGCGCCGGCGCCGCGACCGGCGTGCTCTCGCTCCTGGTCGCCGTGCTGCCCGAGGCCGCGATCGCCCCGATCCTCGTCTTCATCGGCCTCGAGATCACCGCGCAGGGCTTCCTGGCGACGCCGCCGCGCCACGGCGCCGCGGTCGCGCTGACGTTCGTCCCCGTCGCCGCGGCGGTGGTGCTGATCGAGTCGGGGAGCCTCCTCGCGGCCCTCGGCACCGCGCCCACGGCGCTCACCGGGGATGCGGCCCACGGCTATCAGGCGCTCGTCGTCCTCGGCAACGGGTTCATCCTGACCGCCGTGCTGTGGGGCTGGGCGCTGGCCGCGATCATCGATCACCGATTGGTGCTCGCGGGACTCCTCTTTGCGGTCGCGAGCGCCGCCGCGCTGGTCGGCGCCATCCATTCGCCGCTCGCGAGCGGCGCGCTCTTCTGGCCGTGGGCACCGCCGTCAGGCATGCCGGGATACCTCGCGGGCGCCTACGGTGTCGTGGCCGCGCTCTGCTGGCTCGCCGGCACGCGAAATCGTCGAATAACTGCTTGACCTGTTTCGTCGGAGGAGTGTTAAATGGACCTCGTTTTGTGAACAGGGTCACGATCCGTACGAGAGGAGGCTTCATGAGCGCGTTCGAGAAGTCGCTGCGCGTCGCGGTCGCTGCGATCACTGTCCTCGTCTCGGTCGGCGCGGCGGTGGTCTCGGCCCAGGGGCCCTGGGTTGCGCCGCCCGAAGCGAAGGCGCTGAAGAATCCAGTGAAAGGTATCGGCAACGCCAAGAAGACGGTCGAGACGAACTGCGTCTCGTGTCACGGCCCCGGGGGCAAGGGTGACGGCCCGGCCGCGGCGGCGCTGCCTCCGCCGAAGCCGGCGAACTGGACTTCCGACGCCGTCCAGAAGGAGTCGGACGGCGAGATCTTCTGGAAGATGTCGAACGGCCGCGGCGCGATGCCGCCCTGGAAGCACCTCCCGGAAAACGAGCGCTGGGAGCTCGTGAACTACATTCGCACCCTGAAGGGGAAGTAACCGACACCGTTCAGATGTCCGCGCGCCCCGCCGGGAGCTCCGGCGGGGCGTCGTCGCTTTCGGCCATGCGGCTCTGTGCGATCGACGTCGGCAGCAACACGGTGCGGCTCCTCGTCGCCGACGCGATGGGCACGACATGGCGCATCGCGGATCAGGACCAGACCATCACCCGACTCGGCGAGAACCTCGCCCGCACCGGCATGCTGGGCGAGGCGCCGATGGCGCGAACGCTCGCGGCGGTGAGCGACTACGTCGAGCGCGGGACTCGTCTGGGCGCGCGCGACATCCGCATCGTGGCCACCAGCGCCGTCCGCGAAGCGTCGAACGGCCGCGTCTTCGCGGCGGCGGTGGAGCGCGCGACGGGCCGCCGCGTTGACGTGGTGAGCGGCGAGGCCGAGGCCCGGCTCACGCTTCGCGGTGTCCGTCACGGGCTGGGCGCGCTGACGGGCCTCGTGCTCACCTTCGATATCGGCGGCGGGAGCACCGAATACGTGCTCTCCGAGGACGACGCGATCCGATCCATGGTCAGCCTGCGTCTGGGCGTCGTGCCGCTGGCCGAGAGGTTTCCGTTCCCCCGGGTCGCCGACCCCAAGGCCTACCGCGAGCTCCTGGAGGAGGTGCGCCGCCGCCTCGCCGGCGAGCTTCCCGAGGCGATCCGCGCGGCCCGCATCGCGCATCTGGTTGGGACCGCAGGCACGGTGACGGCGCTGGCGGCGCTCGACCTCGGTCTCGTTCGCTACGATCCGGATCGCGTGCAGGGGTACGTTCTCGGCCGCCCCGCTGTCGAACGGCTCCTGGCGCGTCTGTGCGCGCTCACGGTCGAGGAGCGAGCGGCGCTCCCGTGCCTCGAGCCGGGGCGCGCGGATCTCATCATCCCGGGCACCGCGATCGTGATGGCGACCTTCGACGAAATCGGCCTCGACGAGCTACGGGTCAGTGAATACGGGCTACGCGAAGGCGTCCTGGTGGACGCGATCGAGGGGTACCACGGATCTCGGCCGAGCCCTGCTCCTTAAGCTCTCGACGCATCGGAGCATCGGCGACGCGATGGACCGCCTGCCGGCGGCGCGGCGGTTCGTCCGGCGCTTCGTCGCGGGGCCGGGGCTCGCGGACGCGCTCGGGGTCGCCGCGCGCCTGAACGCCGAGGGCGTCGACGCCGCGGTCACGCACCTGGGCGAGAACGTCGAGACGACGGAGGACGCCGCGCGCGCCGCGGACGCATACCTCGAGGTGCTCGACGAGATCGCGCGGCGGCGCCTGCGGGCCATCCCGTCGCTCAAGCTGACCCATCTCGGCCTCGATCTCGGCGAGGCGACGTGCCGAGCGAACCTGGAGCGCGTGGCGGCGAAGGGGCTCACCTCCGGAGCGCTCGTCTGGGTCGACATGGAGTCGTCAGCTTACACGGATCGCACGCTCGATCTGTACCGCCGTCTGCGCCGCACCTATTCCAACCTGGCCTGCGTCGTTCAGGCGTATCTGCGCCGCACCGCGCAGGATATCGAGCGATTGATCGGGGACGGCGCGACGGTGCGCCTGTGCAAGGGGGCCTACCGTGAGCCGGCGGAGATCGCGTTCCCCGACAAGCGCGACGTCGACGCAAGCTACGCCCGCGGAATCGATCGGCTACTGGCCGCCGACGCGATGGCGCGCGGCGTCTACCCGGGCTTCGCCACCCACGACGAGCGCCTGCTCGACCGGGCCCGTCAGACGGCGAGGGCGGGAGGTGTCGCCGCCGACCGGTTCGAGCTGCAGATGCTGTACGGGATCCGCCACGACCTGCACGCGCCGCTCCGGGCCGCGGGCCTCAGGCTCCGGGTGCTCGTGCCATACGGGGAGGACTGGTATGGCTACTTCATGCGGCGCCTTGCCGAGCGGCCGGCGAACCTCGCGTTCTTCTTCCGGCAGCTCCTCCGGGGATGAGGTCGTGATTTGACACTCCGCGGCGCGGCGACTAGACTAACTCGGTAAGTATGGATGAAATTGCGGTATTAGTGCTCAACTACACCTTTGAGCCGCTGCATTTCACCAACGCCCGCCGCGCGATCACGCTGCTCCTGGCCGGCAAGGCGGAAGCCGTCGAAGCGTCGCCGCGCGTGGTGCGCTCCCCCTCGGTGACCTTCGCGCTGCCGGCGGTGATCAGGCTGGCCATGTACATCCGGAAGCCGTTCCTGGACCGCGTGGCGTTCAACAAGAAGAACATCCTCCGGCGCGACGGCTACACCTGCCAGTACTGCAACCGGCGCGGCGAGCGGCTCACGGTCGATCACGTGGTGCCGCGCTCGCGCGGAGGCGAGACGAGCTGGGTGAACGTGGTCGCGGCCTGTCTGCGCTGTAATCTGCGCAAGGGCAACCGCCTGGCCGACGAGGTCGGTATGCGGCTCATCCGGGAGCCGGTGCATCCCAAGTTCGTGTTCTCGACGCACATGCTCCGGCACCCGCACGCGCACTCGCTCCTGGATTCGTGGCGAAAATACCTCCTCGCGGTTCCGACGCCTTCCTGAAGTAGCCCGACGCCGTGTTCCGGTTGTCGTCAGAATATTCGCCGCGCGGCGACCAGCCGCAGGCGATCGCCGCCCTCACGAGCTTCGTGCGCGAGGACCGCCGCCACATGGTGCTGCGCGGCGTGACCGGCTCGGGCAAAACGTACTCGATCGCCAACGTGGTGGCGAGCGTCGACCGGCCGACCCTCGTCATCTCGCCGAACAAGACCCTGGCCGCGCAGCTCTTCAGCGAGTTCCGGGCGTTCTTCCCGACGAACGCCGTCGAATATTTCGTGTCGTACTACGACTACTACCAGCCCGAGGCCTACATCCCCCAGTCGGACACCTACATCGAGAAGGACGCCCTCATCAACGACGAGATCGACCGGATGCGCCACTCCGCGACCAAGTCGCTCCTGGAGCGGCGCGACGTCCTCGTCGTGGCCTCCGTCTCATGCATCTACGGTATCGGCGAGCCCGACACCTATCAGGGGCTCCACCTCGAGCTCGGCGAGGGCGAGCGGATCGACCGAGACGAGATCATCCGGAGGCTCATCGCGGTCCAGTACGAGCGCAACGACTACGACTTCCATCGCGGGACCTTCCGCGTGCGCGGCGACGTGGTCGAGGTCTTCCCGGCCAACGAGGAGTCGATCGCGCTCCGGATCGAGCTGTTCGGCGACGTGGTCGACGCGCTCTCGCGCATCGACCCGCTGCGCGGCGCGGTACTCGAGCGCATCGACCGGGTCCACGTCTATCCGGCGAGCCACTACGTCACCGAGGCCTCGCAGCTGCAGCGGGCGTTCGAGACCATCCAGGAGGAGCTCGGGGAGCGGCTCGCGTTCCTGCGCCAGAAGACCCGCCTCCTGGAGGCGCAGCGGCTGGAGCAGCGGACCCTCTTCGACATCGAGATGCTCCGCGAGCTCGGCTTCTGTCACGGCATCGAGAACTACTCGCGCCACCTGACCGGGCACCGGCCGGGGGAGGCGCCGCCGACCTTGATCGACTATCTGCCGAAGGACGCGCTGATCATCATCGACGAGAGCCACGTCGCGGTGCCCCAGATCCGCGGCATGTACTACGGGGATCGCTCGCGCAAGGAGGCCCTCGTCGAGTACGGCTTCCGCCTGCCCTCGGCGTTCGACAACCGCCCGCTCACGTTCGACGAGTTCACCCGGCGCACGGGCCAGACGATCTACGTCTCGGCGACGCCCGGGCCGTACGAGCTCAACCTCGCGGGCGACACCGTCGCGGAGCAGGTGATCCGGCCGACCGGCCTCACGGATCCTCGGATCACCGTACGGCCCGCCAAGGACCAGGTCGACGACCTGCTCGCCGAGCTGCGCGCGCGCGCCGAGCGGGACGAGCGCGTCCTGGTGACGACCCTGACCAAGCGGATGGCGGAGGATCTCACTGAGTACTACCAGCAGCTCGGCCTGCGGGTGCGCTACCTCCACTCCGACATCGACACGCTCGACCGGGTCGCGGTCATCCGCGATCTCCGGCTCGGCAAGTTCGACGGCCTGATCGGGATCAATCTCCTGCGGGAGGGCCTCGACATCCCGGAGGTGTCGCTGGTGGCAATCCTCGACGCCGACAAGGAAGGCTATCTGCGCTCGGCGACCTCGCTCATCCAGACCTCGGGGCGCGCGGCGCGCAATGTGAACGGCGAGGTCATCATGTACGCCGACCACGTCACGGACTCGATGGCCGCGACGATCCAGGAGACCGAGCGCCGGCGCGAGCTCCAGCGCGCCTACAACGAAGCCCACGGGATCACGCCGGAATCGATCAAATCCTCGATCCGCGAGTTGCTCCAGACGGTCTACGAGCGCGACTACTACACGGTGCCGGTGGAGGAGGTGACGGCCGAGACCTTCGAGTCGCCGGCCGCGCTCCAGGCACGCATCGGCGAGCTCGAGGCGCGCATGAAGGAGGCGGCCAAGCGCCTCGACTTCGAGCAGGCGGCCGAGCTTCGCGACCGACTCAAGTCACTGCGCAAGCAGCAGCTCACGTGAGCCGCAGCCGCAGGCGCGTCGAGCCTGTAGTCTAGATCCATGGATCTCGACGAGAAGATCGCCCGGGTGCCGGACCGTCCCGGGGTCTACGTCTACCGGGACGGCAAGCAGCAGGTCCTGTACGTCGGCAAGGCCGCCTCGCTCCGGAGTCGCGTCCGGTCCTATTTCCAGGAGTCGCGCCCGCGCGATCCCAAGACCGACGCGCTCGTGCGCCAGATCCGCGACCTCGAGTACATCGTGACCGACAACGAGCTCGAGGCCCTCATGCTCGAGGCCAACCTGGTGCGGCGCCACCGGCCCCGCTACAACATCATCCTGCGCGACGACAAGCACTACCCGTTCCTGAAGCTCACGACGAATGAGGAGTTCCCGCGTCTGGTGGTGGCCCGCAAGGTCCAGCACGACGGCGCGCGCTACTACGGCCCGTTCTATCCGGCCACCGCGATGCGCGAGACGCTCAGACTCACGCGCCAGCTCTTTCCGCTGCGCACGTGCTCGATCACGATCGACGGGTCGCTCGAGCGGCCGTGCATCCAGTACGCGATCCACCGCTGCAACGCGCCCTGCACGGGCTGGGAGACGCGCGAGGGCTACGCCAGGACCGTCGACGACGTCGCGCACTTCCTGGAGGGACGCGACGAGGAGCTGGCCCGGCGGCTCACCAAGGAGATGGAAGAGGCGGCGGCCGAGCTGAAGTTCGAGCGCGCCACGGTGCTCCGCGACCAGATCCAGTCCCTCAACAAAGTCCGCGAGCGTCAGAAGATCATCTCGACGGACGACGTGGACCAGGACGTCGTGGGCGTCGTCCGGCAGGGGAGCGACGCCTGCGTCGAGCTCTTCTTCGTGCGCAAGGGCCGGCTCGTGGGCCAGGAGCCGTTCTTCTTCGACAAGGTCGCCGGATGGACGGACGGCGAGATCCTCTCGGCGTTCGTCCGCCAGTTCTACGGCAAAGCGGTCACGCCCGCGCCGGAGATCCTTCTGTCCGAGGAGCTGCCGGAGGCGGAGCTCACGGGTGAATGGCTCTCGACGCTCGCCGAGCGGCGGGTGCAGGTGCTGGCGCCGCAGCGCGGGAGCAAGCGGGAGTTCGTCGCCATGGCCGAGGCGAACGCGGCGATCGCGCTCCAGAACCGTCTGCTCTCCCGGGACAACCGCCAGCAGTTGGTCCTCGAGGAGCTCCAGCGCGCGCTCGACCTGCCCGGGCTCCCGAACCGTATCGAGGGCTACGACATCTCGAACATCCAGGGAACCGAGCAGGTCGGCTCGATGGTCGTCTGGGAAAACGGCGGAATGAAGAAGGACGACTACAAGCGCTTCCGGATTCGCACCGTCGCCGGCGCCGACGACTTCGCCTCGATGGCCGAGGTGCTCACGCGGCGCTTCGCGAAAGCGCTCGAGCAGGGGAGCGTGCTGCCCGACCTCGTGCTGATCGACGGCGGGCGCGGCCAGCTCAACGCCGCGCTCAAGGTGCTCCAGGACCTCGGCCTCGACTACATTCCGGCGGTGGGGCTCGCGAAGCAGGCCGAAGAGGTCTATCAGCCGGAGCGACTCCACCCGTTGGTCCTCGATCCCACGTCGCCGGCGCTCCACACGTTGCAGCGGATCCGGGACGAGGCCCACCGCTTCGCGATCACGTACCACAAGAAGCTTCGGTCGAAGCGCACGATCCAATCGGTGCTCGACACGATCCCCGGCATCGGGCCTTCCATCCGCACGAGCCTCTTGAAGACGCTCGGCTCGGCGCGCCGCGTGCGCGACTCGTCGGTCGCCGAGCTGGCGGCGGTGCCGAAGGTCACCCCCAAGCTCGCGCAGCGGATCTTCGACCATTTCCATCCCCTCGCGGAGCTGGAACCGGACCCCTTGATCGACTGTTACAATGACCAGAGCCAACCGGGCTCAAAGGGAGGTGACAGTACATGAGAAAGCTCGTAGCAGTCACGACGGTCGCGGTCGCGCTGGCCTTCACCGCGGGTGCGGCGTTCGCGAGCTCGTGCCCGAAGGTGATCAAGGAAGGCCGCGAAGCGGCCGCGAAGATGAAGGCCGACGACCCGAAGGTGAAGGCGGCGGTCGCCAAGCTCGATGAGGCACAGAAGCTTCACGACGGCGGTAAGCATGCGGATTCGCTCAAGCTGGCCAACGAAGCTGCGGCAGATCTCGGCGTGAAGAAGTAGCGCCGCACGGGTTTGGCGTGACGCGGCAGATCCCCTGGCGCCGCGTCACGCCGGAGTTCGCCTCCAGAGAGGTGTCACGATGAGGTTCTCGCTCGGATGCGCCACCGTGTTGGCCCTGACCCTCGTCACGTCAGCGGCCTCCGCGTCCATGTGTCCTGTCCTCATCAAGCAGGGGCGGGACGCCGCGGCGACGATGAACCAGAACGACGCCAACGTGAAGAACGCGCTGGCCAAGCTCGACCGCGCCGCCGCCCTTCACAAGGAAGGTAAGCACGTCGACTCGATGCGCGAGGCCAACGAAGCGCTCGGCATGCTCGGCCTGAAGAAGTAGGTCCCGCTCGCCAATTTGCAAGCGCGCCTCGGCCGGCGGGGCCCCAGCCACGCGAGGGCCTTCTGGACACACCGCCACCGCCGTCCTCGGCATCTTCTTGCCCCTGCCGCCTAAGTATGTTAAAAATCTAGCCTAATCATGTCGACCGACCGCTATCCGTTCCGGGAGATCGAAGCCAAGTGGCAGCGGACCTGGGAGGAGACGAAGCAGTTCCGGGTCCACGAAGATCCGAGCCGGCCGAAGTTCTACTGCCTCGAGATGTTCCCGTACCCGTCCGGACGGATCCACATGGGCCACGTGCGCGTCTACGCGATCGGCGACCTCCTGGCCCGCTTCAAATGGATGCGCGGCTACAACGTGCTCCACCCGATGGGCTGGGATGCCTTCGGCCTTCCCGCCGAGAACGCCGCCATCGAGCACGGCGTGCATCCCGCGATCTGGACCTACGAGAACATCGACTACATGCGCTCGCAGCTCATGAGGATGGGCATCTCCTACGACTGGGATCGCGAGGTCGCGACCTGCGACCCGACCTACTACAAATGGGAACAGCTCATCTTCATCAAGATGCTCGAGCGCGGGCTCGCCTACCGCAAACGCTCGACGGTGAACTGGTGCCCGTCCTGCCAGACGGTCCTCGCCAACGAGCAGGTGGAAGACGGCCACTGCTGGCGCTGCGACTCCGTGGTGACCCCGCGCGAGATCGACGGCTGGTTCTTCAAGATCACCGACTATGCCGAGGAGCTGCTCGCCTGGTGCGACCGGCTCCCGGGCTGGCCCGAGCGCGTGCTGACGATGCAGCGCAACTGGATCGGCAAGAGCGAGGGCGCCGAGTTCGATCTGCGCGTCGACGGGCAGCCGGATCTCTCGTTCCGCGTCTTCACGACGCGGCCCGACACCGTCTTCGGCATGACGTACGCGGTGCTGGCCCCCGAGCACCCGCTCGTCGACCGCGTGGTGCACAACGCTGCCGAGCGTGAGACCGTCGCGTGGTTCAGGGCCGAGGTCTCGCGTCAGTCGGAGATCGAGCGGACCGCCGTCGATCGGCCCAAGCGCGGCCTCCGGCTCTCCGCCCGCGTCGTCAACCCGTTCACCAACACGCCGGTCCCGCTCTTCCTGGCCGACTACGTCCTCATGGGCTACGGCACCGGCGCCATCATGGCCGTACCCGGCGAGGACGAGCGCGACTGGGAATTCGCCGAGCAGTACGGCCTGCCGATCATCGAGACGGTCAAGCGCCCGGACGGCTGGACCGGCAAGGTGTATAGCGGCGACGGCGTCAAGGTCAACTCGGGTTTCCTCGACGGCCTTTCCGTCACCGAGGCGAAGCGCCGCGCGACGGACTGGCTGGTCTCGCGCGGCATCGGCACCGCCAAGGTGAACTACCGTCTCCGCGACTGGGGTATCAGCCGCCAGCGTTACTGGGGCGCGCCGATCCCGGTGCTCTACTGCGACGTCGACGGCATGGTCCCCGAGGCCGAACAGAACCTTCCGGTGGCGCTGCCGCGTGACGTGCAGCTCTCCGGCAAGGGCGGCTCGCCCCTGGCGAGCGTCGCGAGCTTCGTGAACGCGACCTGCCCGCGCTGCGGCGGTCCGGCGCGGCGCGAGACCGACACGATGGACACCTTCGTCGAGTCGTCGTGGTACTTCCTCCGCTACTGCTCGCCGCGCTACGACACCGGGATGTTCGAGCCGAACGCGGCCGCGTACTGGATGCCGGTCGATCAGTACATCGGCGGCATCGAGCACGCGGTGCTCCATCTGCTCTATGCGCGGTTCTACACGAAGGTGCTCCGCGACCTCGGGCTCACGAAGATCGACGAGCCCTTCATGGCGCTGCTCAGCCAGGGCATGGTCATCAAGGACGGCGCGAAGATGTCGAAGTCGAAGGGCAACGTGGTCTCCGACGACTACGTCCGTGAGAAGTACGGCGCCGACACCGGGCGTCTCTTCGAGCTCTTCGCGGCGCCGCCCGAGAAGGACCTGGAGTGGAACGACCAGGGGATCGAGGGCGCCTCGCGGTTCCTGAACCGTGTCTGGCGCTTCGTGATCGCGCACATGTCGGAGCTCCGAGGAGGCCAGGCGTCCCCCCCGAGCGCCTCCCCGGATCGCTCGAGGGCGGCCACCGTTCCGACGACGGAGCCGGGGCGTGCATTCCGGCGCACGATCCACGAGACGATCCAGCGCGTCACCGATGACATCGAGCGCGAGTTCCACTTCAACACCGCGATCGCCGCGATCATGGAGCTCGTCAACGCGCTCCAGACCTTCGAGGCGGCCTCCGGCGACGGCGACGGCGACGCCGCCGCCGCAGACCGCACCGCCCTCATGCGCGAGGCGGTCGAGACGACACTGCTCCTGCTCGGCCCGTTCTGCCCGCACGTGACAGAGGAGCTCTGGTCCCAGCTCGGCCACCGCGAGAGCCTCTTCAAGCAGCGCTGGCCCGTCGCCGATCCGGCGGCGCTCCAGAGGACGGAGGTCACGGTTGTCGTCCAGGTCGACGGCAAGGTGCGCGGACGGCTGCTCGTCGACGTGGACGCCGCCGACGACCAGATCCGCCAGCTCGCCCTCGGCGACGACCGCGTGCGGCCCTGGGTCGAGCGGCGCCGCGTGGAGAAGGTGGTCGTCGTCCCCAATCGTCTCGTCAACATCGTGACGCGCGCGTGAACCGGAGCGGCCGCGCGCCGGCACTCGGCCTTGCCTTGCTCGCCGTCGGCCTCACCGGCTGTGGCTACTCGTTTCGCGGCAACCTTCCGGACCACATCAAGACGGTGGCGGTGCCGGTCTTCACGAACAAGACGTCGGAGCCCGCCGTCGAGACCTTCCTGACCAGCGCCGTCGTCGAGGCGTTCGCCTCCAACGGCCGGCTCCGTGTTGTCAGAGCGGAAGAGGCCGATGCGATCCTCGACGGCGAGGTGGTCGGGTACAGCGTCCAGTCCATCGCGTTCGACAACCAGGCCAACGTGCGCCAGTACCGGCTGGTCGTGACGATGAACCTCCGCCTGCGGGACGTGAAGAAGAGCTCGATCCTCTTCGAGGAGCAGAGCCTCAAGGAAAAAGCCGACTTCCAGGTCATGGGCGCCGTGTCGCAGACGATCTCGGGAGAAGAGGCCGCGGTGCGCACCGCCGCGACCGTGATCGCCCGCTCGATCGTCAGCTTGACCATCGACAGGTTTTGACGCCGGCGACCGACCGACGAACCGCTCCGCCAGCCTGCTTTTCGGCCGGGCGGGCCGAGCCGTCAAACCTCAAGTACCGTCTCAGGTCTACGCTCGACCAGGGGCGAGCCCAGGACTTCGAGCAAAGTCTGAGGTTCGCAACCAGGCATAAGAGTTCAGAGAGGCAAATCGAGCCGTCTCGCGGATCCAACAAGGGAGGTCGACACCCTTGCCGGCACGCGGGGCCAGAACCGCACAACCCGGGCCGATGGACGCAGACCTCGTGATCGGGCGAGCGGAGCCACCCGCGCCTACAGCAGGCCACCCTCGGTGGTCGCGGCCAAAAACTACTCGATAAATGGACTACGCAACGTTCATACGACAGGCCGAGAAGGGCGAGCCGCCGGCCATCACTCTGCTCCACGGCGGCGACGTCCAGCTCCTCGACGATGCCCTCCATGCCGCCACCCGCGGACTCTTTCCTGACCGCGCGCTGGCGGCCTGGGGCCGCGAGGTCTTCGACGGGCGCGAGGCGAGCGCCGACGAGATCGTGCGCGCGGCCGCGACGATGCCGCTTGGAGTCGACCGGCGGCTGGTCGCGGTCCGGCGGCCGCAAGCGCTCGCCGCGAAAGGCGCGGAGGCACTCGGCGGCTACGCGAAGAGCCCGAACCCGGCGACCTGTCTGCTCCTGCTGGCCGACGAGGCGCTGCGTGCCTCACGTGACCGGCGCACCGACCACTGGCTGATCGGCGCCGTGCCCGCCGCCGCGATCATCGAGCTCCCTACGCGGGGCGCGCGCGACCTGGCTGGCTGGGTACGCCAGCGAGCGGCGCTCGAAGGTTTGACGATCACCGACGAGGCCGCACGGCTCCTGGTCGAGCTGACGGGAGAGGACACCGCCACGCTCCTGGGTGAGGCGCGCAAGGCCGCGCTTGCCGGCGGGGCCGACAACCGAAACGTCGGCGTCAAAGACGTCGGCTCGATCGTCGGCGAGCAGCGGCTGGACGACATCTTCGACCTGACGCGGGCCGTGGAGCGACGCGACCGCGCCGGCGCGCTCAAGATGCTCGACCGCCTCCTCGCGACCGAGGACGCGATGCTCCTGCTGACGGTCCTTGCGCGTGACGTGAGGACGGCGTGGACCGCGGTCGCGATGCGGCGCCGCGGCCGCTCGGTCGACGAGATCGCGCGGGCACTTCGACGGCCGCCGGTCGTGATCGAGACCCTCACCGGCTCGACGAGCGGCTCCGAGGCTCGCTTCGCCTGGAAGCTTCGTCGATGCTGGGACGCCGAGCGCCGGCTCAAGAGCAGCGGAGAGCCACGAGCGGAAATGGTCGCTCTGGTGGCCGACCTGTGCGCGGAGAGGTGATCGGCCGCTCGCTCCTCCTCGGCCTCCTTCTGGGAGGCGCCGGCTTCACGGGAATCGCGACGGCCGCGGAGCCCTGTGCCGGGTGCGTGACCGCCGGCGCTTCGACCGCCATCTTGCGCCTGCCGCCTGGGACGCCCCTCGCGGGCTACGGCGGCATGAAGCGCCGCCTCCTGTTCCCCGACCTCTTCGGCCGCGACGCGCACGCATTCTGGTTCAAGCCTTCCGTCGGCGAGCGCGATCCCATGACGGTGCGGGCGCTCGTGCTCGAGACGCCGGCGGCGCGGCTGGCGTGGGTCACGCTGGACCTCGTCGCCGTCGATCACGCGCTCGTCGCGGCCGTCCAGGATCGCCTGGCCCGCGCGGGGGTGCCGTCGAGCGCGCTCGTCGTGTCGGCGTCGCACACGCATTCAGGCCCCGGAGCGTTCATGAGCTCGGGGCTGATGGGTCTCGTCGCGGTGGACCGACTGGATCCAGCGGTCAGAGAGGCGCTCGTGGCCGGCGTCGTGTCGGCCGTCCAGCGGGCCGACCGAGCTCGGGTTCCGGCACTCGCGGCGACGACCAGCGTCACGGCGCCCGCGGTGACGGCCAGCCGGCTCGGCAAGCCGCTGGACCAGGAGATCGTCGTGCTGAAGCTCACCACTCTTGCCGGGGCGCCGCTCGCGCTCGTGTGGAATTTCGCCATCCACGGGACGATGCTCTCCGCCAGCGACCTTCGGCTGTCGGGCGACGTCATGGGCCTGGCGTCCGCGCGGCTCGAGCAGAAGCTCGGGGCACCCGCTCTCTTCGTCAACGGTGCGGTCGGCGACGTGAGCCCCGCCCGCCACGGGGAGGCCGCGATGGTCGAGACCGCCGGGGAGCTGGCCTCGGCGGTCGAGGCCGGATGGACGCAGGCCCGGCCGGTACCCGTCACGACCTTGCGCGTCGCAGAGCGAAAGATTCCGTTGCCACCCGCGGCCGTGTCGCTCGAGCGCTGCTTCGGAAGCTGGCTGCCCCCGTTCTTCGCGATTCCGCTCGGGTCGGCGATGCCCCGCGAGGCCTCGCTCATCGCCGCGGCGCTCGGCGACACCGCCTGGGTCACGTTTCCGGGCGAGCTCCAGACATCGCTCGGGCAGACGATCAAGCGCGAGGGGCGGGTGCTGTTCGCGTCGGCCTTCGTCGCGGGGCTGTCGAACGACTACCTCGGATACTTCACGACCCGGGCGGATGCCCGCGGCGCCAAGTACGTCGCGTGCGCGACGGTGTATGGCCCCGCGGCCGGCGGCTGTCTGACCGACGCGGCGATCGAGCTCGTGCGCGGACTCCGCGGGCAGACGCGGTCGGCGACGCGCGCCTCGTCGGGCTGCGATTCGTGACCGGAGTCGCGGTGCGCGTCGGAGAGCCCCGGCCGGCGCCGAGGCGGCGCGTGAGCGGAGCCGGCGGGCTACTTCGCGGCGACGAGACGCCGGGCGAGCGCGGACTTCTTGCGCGCCGCCGTGTTGCGGTGGACCACACCCTTGCTGACGGCCTTGTCGAGGGCGCGAATCGCCTCGAGGATGGCGGCAGGGCGCGTGGCGCCCTCGGCGGCGCGGGCCGTCTTGATCGCGCCGCGGATCTTCGAGCGCATCGCGCGGTTGCGCACGCGTCTGCGCTCGGCCTGCCGTATCCGCTTGATCGCCGACTTCGTGTTCGCCAAATGAGAGCTCCTCGTCGATCGAGTCGATGTCGAATCCGCGTTGCATCATGCCCGAGGGGCCGGGGAATTTCAAGGTGAGCGCGAGCGAGGGGCAGGTCGTCCGGGCGCTCGGCGGGATCGCCAGCGCGACCTTGCTGAGCCGTCTGCTGGGGTTCGTGCGGGACATGGTCGTGGCTCGCGCGTTCGGCGCCGGCCCGATCACCGACGCGTTCTTCGTGGCCTTCCGTATCCCCAACATCCTTCGCCGGCTCCTCGCCGAGGGCGCGCTCTCCACCGCGATGATCCCGGTCTTCACCGACTACATGGCGCGTGACGATCGGCCCGAGCTCCACCGCATGCTCCGTGCCGTCCTCGGGCTCTCGCTCCTGGCGCTGACGGTGACCACGGTCTTGGGCATCCTCGGGGCGCCGTACATCCTCCAGGCGATCGCGCCCGGCTTCATGAACGATCCGGCGCAGGCATCGCTGGCGGTCTCGCTGACGCGGATCATGTTTCCGTACTTGCTGCTCGTCGGGCTCGCCGCGATGGCCACAGGCGTCCTCAACTCGCAGGGGCGATTCTTCGCCAGCGCGATCGGGCCGGCCGTCCTCAACGTCGGGATGATCGCCGCGGTCCTGCTGCTCGCGCGCTCCCTCGATCCGCCGATCGTCTCGCTGGCGATCGGCGTGCTCGTGGGCGGCGTCGGGCAGCTCGTCGTTCAGCTGCCGAGCCTCTCGGCGTGTGGGCTCCTGCTGACTCCGTCGCGCGACCTGCGCCACCCCGCGATCGCCCGGATCACGCGGCTCCTGCTGCCGGCGGTCTTCGGCCTGGCCGCGGTGCAGCTGATGGTGTTCGTCAATACGCTGCTCGCCTCGCTGCTGCCGCTGGGCTCGATCTCGTACCTCTACTACGCCGACCGCGTGATGGAGTTTCCGCTCGGCGTATTCGGGATCGCGCTCGCCTCGGCGTCCTTGCCGGTGATGTCGCGTCACGCGGCGGCACAGGACCATGGCGCGCTGGCCGGCACCTTGAGCTTCGCGCTGCGGCTCGCCTTCTACGTGTCGGTACCGGCCACCGTCGGGCTCGTCGTGCTCCGCACGCCGATCGTGCGCGTGCTCTTCGAGCGCGGCCGGTTCGGTCCCGCCGAGACGGCGGCCACCGCGGAGGCGCTCACGTGGTACGCGGTCGGCCTGGCCGGATTCGCCGGCTCACGCATCGTCGCGCAGACGTTCTACGCACGGGGCGAAGCCGCGACGGCCGTGCGATGGGGCATCGTCTCGATCCTCGCCAACGTCGTGGCGGCCCTCGCGCTGATGGGGCCGCTCGGACACGCCGGGCTCGCGGGCGCCGCGTCCGTCGGCGCCTACGTGAATCTAATGGCGCTCCTGGTGATCGCGCGGCAGCGCCTGGGCCGGCTCGGCGGCCGCGCCCTGCTGAGCAGCGCGCTCCGAACGCTGCTGGCGTCGCTCCCGCTGGCGGCGCTGTGCTGGCTCGCGGCGGCGCTCTGGCCCGCGCGGTCGTCGTTCGTGATCGACGCGGCGTGGCTGATCGCGACGATCGCCGCCGGCGCGGGCGTCTTCTGGGCCGCGAGCGCCGCGCTCGGCATCACCGAGCGCACCGCGCTCCTGAGTCTTTACCGCCGGGGCGGGCTCGACCGCAGCGCCTGACGCGGCCGCGCGTGACGACGCGCCGTCGCGTCGCGCGCGCCCTTCTCGATTGTCGAGCGTCGTGATAGAATCCGACGTGGTCACTCTATGACCGATGTCGTAGTCGAGTATCTCGGTGCCCTCCAGGCAGAGAGGGGGGCCTCCCGAAATACTCTCAGTGCCTACCGCCGCGATCTCACCGACTTCACGCAGTTCCTGAACGCTCAGCATCGCAGTCTCCGCCGCGCCGGCCCCGACGACATCGTCGGGTATCTCGAGCGGCTGCGAACGCGCGGGCTGCGGCCGGCCAGCGTCGCGCGGCGCATCTCCGCGCTCCGCGGCCTCTACAAGCATCTCGTTCGCGAGGGCGAGCTGCGCCGCGATCCCACCGAGAATCTCGAGGCGCCGCGCCGCACGCGCTCGCTTCCACGCACGCTCTCCCGCGAGGTCGTCGCGGCGCTCGTCGAGTCACCCGATCTCAACGAGCCACGCGGCGTGCGGGATCGCTCGGTGCTCGAGCTGCTCTACGCGACCGGCATGCGCGCGTCCGAGTGTCTGGGCCTCACCCTCGATGACGTCAACCTGAGCGCGGGCTACGTGGTCTGCACGGGCAAGGGGCGCAAGCAGCGTCTCGTGCCGGTCGGCGCCGAAGCCGCGCGGTGGGTGAGCTGCTACCTCCGGGACGTCCGCCCTCTGTCTACCCGCGTTCGCGACAGCGGCCGCCTGTTCGTGAACCCGCGCGGGGGGCGCCTCTCGCGGCAATCGCTCTGGACCATCGTGCGTCGCGCCGCCGCCCGGGCTGGCCTGCGCCAGCGCATGTCGCCCCATGTCCTCCGGCACTCGTTCGCGAGCCACTTGCTCGAGGGCGGCGCCGACCTGCGCTCGATCCAGGCCATGCTCGGTCACGCCG
>Ga0209267_1001132_pt1 | contig 18511 bp, 21 predicted proteins | sample GraSoiAngelo_137_FD_185894 | JGI IMG/M metagenome (GOLD analysis project Ga0209267, IMG submission 185894) | Grasslands soil microbial communities from the Angelo Coastal Reserve, California, USA - 14_0929_09_30cm (SPAdes) (version 2) | ecosystem: Environmental > Terrestrial > Soil > Grasslands ... | reverse complement strand
TGGCCGAAGGGGCCACAGATGTCGACGCATCCGAGCTCCACGGTGCAGTACCGCACGCAGACCGGGATCAGTGCCGCCGAGAGCGCCGATACGATGCCGATCTTGCCTGAGATCGTGGCGCTGCCGGCGCCGGAGTCGGCGGCCCGAATCGTGAACACGAAGTTGCCGGCGCTGGTCGGCGTGCCGGAAACGCGGCCGTCGGCGCCGAGCGTCAGGCCACCCGGCAATGCGCCTGCGGTGACGGTCCACGTGTACGGGGCGACTCCACCTGAGACCGACAGCGCGACCGGCGCGTAGGCCACGCCCACCTCGCCCCCATGGAACGGCGCGCTGGATGCCGCCAGCGGTGCGGTCGGTGTGGGCGATGGCGACGGTGTCGGCGAAACGACCGCGGCGATGTTTTGCGGCGGCGCGCAGGCGAACGCAAGCACCAGCACCGCGGCCAGGGCGGCGGCCCACCTTCCTCCCACGACTTCACAAAACACCGAGCGCGAGGGAAAGTTTAAATAGAACTTGACGAAATTCAGTCAGTCCAGACTGATGGCGTCACGCAGTCGGTCGAAAAAGCCCTTCGACACTTTCTCCGGCTTGCCCGTCAGCCCGCCAACCTTCCTGAGCAACGCCTTCTGCTCCAGATCCAGGTCCTTGGGAATCACGATCTGGACGACCACGAACTGGTCGCCGCGGCGGCCGCCGCGGACGTCGGGCATCCCGCGTCCCTGCAGGCGGAAGGACTGGCCGTGCTGGGTGCCGGCGGGGATCGCGATCTCGACCGGGCCTTCCATGGTGGGGATCTCGATCCGGTCGCCAAGCGCCGCCTGGACCATGTTGACGCGGAGCTCGAAGAGCACGTCCTGTTCGTGGCGCGCGAGCTGCGGATGGGCTTTGACGCGCAGGACGACGTAAAGGTCGCCTGGAGGGCCGCCGCGCAGCCCGGCCTCGCCTTCGCCGCTGATCCGAATCTGCGACCCGGTGTCGACCCCGGCGGGGATCTTCACCGCGAGGCGCTTCGATTTCTGGACCCTGCCCTGCCCGCGGCACTGGGTGCACGGGCTTTTCAGGATGCGTCCCCCGCCGCCGCATGTCGGGCAGGTCGCGGTGGTCACGACCTGGCCGAAGAAGGATTGGGCGGAGCGCCGGATCTGGCCTGAGCCCCCACATCCGGGGCACGTCTCCTGTCCGGTGCCGGGCTCGGCCCCGCTGCCCGAGCAGCGGTCGCAGGCCGCCAGGCGTGGCACGTCGATCTGCTTCTCGACGCCCGTGAACGATTCGTCGAACGTGATCGTCATGTCGTACCGGAGGTCGTCGCCGCGGTTGGATCGCTCGCGGCGCGCCCGCGCCCCGAAGCCGCCGCCGAAGAACGTGTCGAAGATGTCCGCGAACGGCATGTCGGAAAAATCGACGGCCGGTCCGCCGGCGCCCACGGCCGAGTGCCCGAACATGTCATAGCTGCGCCGCCGGTCCGGGTCCGACAGGACCGCGTAGGCTTCGCTCGCTTCCTTGAAGCGCTCGTGGGCCACCGCGTCGTCCGGATTGCGATCCGGGTGGGAGTCCATCGCGATCTTGCGAAAGGCCCGCTTCAACTCCTCAGGCGATGCCTGCCGTGCGACGCCGAGCACCTCGTAGTAGTCGCGCTTGACGGCCATTCAGGCGATTACCGGGATTCGGTGTCTTCTGAATGCGCGGGCGGCCGCGCCACCTTGACCAGCGCCGGCCGGACGACCCGGTCCCGCATCCGGTAACCGCGCCGCAGCTCGGAGACCACCGTGTCCTCCGGGTGCTCGCGCGACTCCTCATGCCCGACCGCCTCGTGCAGCTTCGGGTCGAACCGCGCGCCGACCGCGTCGATCGGCTCCAGGCCGTGAGTGCCGAGAGCCTCTTCGAGCTTACGCACGCTGAGCTCGAGGCCTTTCACCCACGACTCGTCGATGCCCTCGGGCTTGTGCTCGAGGACGTTGTGCAGGTCGTCCAGCACTGGCAGCACGCGGGCGATCAGGTCGGCCGAAGCGTGCTGGATCGTCTCCATCTGCTCCTGTCGGACGCGCTTTTTGTAGTTGTCAAAGTCCGCGGCCAGGCGAAGGTGGCGGTCTTTGGCCTCGGCCATGGCGGATTCCAGCTCCGCGATCTTGGCCTCGAGCAACGCCGTGGCCGGCTCGTGCGGCTCGTCCTCCAGAGGATCGTGGGGATGCTTGCGAGTGGTCATCGAACTCTAGATACCGCGTGGACCGATGGGATCAAACTCCAAGCTCGGCCATGCGGTCGCTCGCGCCGCGGGCCACTGCTTGCAACCGCGCCACGGTCTGGCTGTACGCCATGCGGGTCGGACCGATCACCCCGAGCACTCCTTTGAGCCGGTCGCTGGGACCGTAGGTGGTCAGCACCACGGCACAGCCCTGCAGCTGGCTCGAGGCGTTCTCCGACCCGATCACGATCTGAAGGTCGGACTCGCCGATGAGCTGGCGCAGCAGCACTGTCAGGTAGCGGGTCTCCTCGAGCACCTCGAGCACCTGGTGCAGCCGCGAAGACTCGGCGAACTCAGGTTGACGCAGCAGGTTCCGGACACCGTCATGCACGACGAGGCTCTCCGACCCCTTCTCATAGAGGTCGAGGACAGCGATCACGCGACCGAGCAGCTCCTTCTCGACGCCGAGCGGGGCTGCGTCGTAGTGGCGGCGGGCCTCATCGCTAGCCTGGCCGGCCAGCGACGCGTTGAGGCGACCGGTCAGCTTCGTGAGCTGCGCCTGCGTGGCCGTCTCCGTCGTGTTCACGACCTGCTGCCGCAGCAGGTTGCCCTCCAGGAGCAGGATCATCAATACCTCTTTGGGCTCGAGCGAGACGAGGTCGACGTGCTTGATCCGAGCCAGGGCGCCTTGCGGGGCGCTCGCCACCGAGGCGTTCTGCGTGACCGAGGCAACGGTCATCGCCACGCGCTCGACCATCCCCTGCACGTCCGCCGGCGCCGCCCGCATCTCGTCCTTGATGTAGGCGCGCACGCGGTCTGGGACCGGCTCGAGGTCCATCAAGAAATCGACGAAGTAGCGGTAGCCCGAGTCGGTGGGAACCCTGCCTGCGGAGGTGTGCGGTTGGGTCAGGTAGCCCTGGTCCGCGAGCTCGGCCAGCTCGCTGCGGATCGTCGCCGACGACAGGTTGACGAAGTAGCGGCTCTGCAACGCCTGCGAGCCGACCGGCACGGCGCTGGTCGTGAACTCATGCACAACCGCCCGCAGGATCGCTTGCTTTCTATCTTCCATCGCTTTCAGCACTCCCAGGCCGAGAGTGCTAACTACAGTACAGCCAGGGCGATCTGGTTGTGCAGGTCGAGGCCGCGACGCGTCGGGACCACGCGGCCGTCGATTCGCCGGACGAGCCCATCGCGCTGCAGGCGCCCCAGCTCGCCGTCAAACCCCGATGGAACCGCCGTCCCGTCGACCATGCGCAGCCCCAGCATCAGCGACTCGGCTGCCGCCTTGCGCGCGTCCAACTCTTCCCCATCCGCCCGGGGGGAAGGCGCAGCCGCGATGTACTCGCGCGGTCGGGCCACGTTCCACCAGCGCCACGCGGTGGCTCCGTCGGTCGCGTATGAGTGCGCACCGGCGCCCGCGCCATACACCGGCCGGCAGCGCCAGTAGGCCTGGTTGTGCCGAGACTCGAAACCTGCGTGCGCCCAGTTCGACACCTCATAGCGGCGAAAGCCCGCGGCCTCGAGCTCGGTGCACGCCGCGTCGAGCTGGTCCCACTGCAGGTCGGTTTCCACCTCCGGCACGCGGCCTTCCGCGCGCCTGCGATACAGCAGCGTGCCTTCCTCAAACGAAAGGCAGTAGGTGGAGACATGGTCAGGCTCCAGCGCGATGGCGCGGCGCAGAGTGTCGAGCCAGGTCTCCAGGCTCTGGTACGGCACGGCGTAGATCAGGTCGATGCTGATGTTCGCAACGCCCATCGCACGGGCGAGGCCGAAGGCTCGGGTCGCCTGCGCGGCGTCGGTCTTCCGCTCCAGGACCGCCAGGGCGCGAGGGTCGAATCCCTGGACGCCGAGGCTCAGGCGATTGACCCCGCCCTCGAGCCAGGCCGCGACTTTCGCCTCATCGGTGCTGGCCGGGTTCGCCTCGAGCGTCACCTCGGCGTCGGGGGCGACATTGAAAGTGGCGCGGATGAACGCCAGCAGACGCGACATCAGGTCCGCCGGCAGCAGGCTCGGCGTGCCGCCTCCTAGATAGACGGTGTCGAGCTGCTGGAACGGGTGGCGCTCACGCGCGAAGGCCAGCTCTCTTTCCAGCGCGTCGAGGTAGTCCGGCATGAGCCGGTCCATCCCCGCATAGGCATTGAAGTCGCAGTACCCGCACTTGTGCTTGCAGAAGGGGATGTGGACGTAGAGGTGCCGAAAGGCCTGTGTCCCCCTCCCCCCTTCAGGGGAGCAATCAGAAGGCGCGGGTAGCGCGTCCATATCGGGCTCTGCCCGCAGGGCTGGGGTGAGGGGCGCGGAAGAAGGCTTGCTCATACGCCTTTGATCGTGTATCTCTGTCCCCGAGCTGACTCGAGCTCGCGCCGCAGGTGGTCGGCTGCTTCGCGCTCGTTCGAGACGAGCTCCTTGATCCGCTGCCCCATGCGGTCCTCGACGCGCGCGATCTGCCGCCCGATCTGCTCGACATTGGCGTTCTGCGAACGGTATCGCTCACGCTTCCGCCACAGCCGCGCGTGCTCGTCGCGCAGCTCGGCGACCGAATGGCGCACCTGACAATCGAGACACAGACCGTTCCTGGTCTGCGAGCTCGGCACCTGCTTGCCACAGTCGCGGCAGAAGATCAACAAGCTGCTCATTTGAGGTCCAACACCACCGCATCACTCAGTTCCCGCAAACGCCCGGGCTCAATCTCGAACACCGAGTCCGGCCGGCCCGCGGCCGCCCAGACGACCGGATAGCCGAGCAGGTCACGGTCCATGAAGACAGGCAGGTCGGTGGCATGCCCGAAGGGCGGGACGCCGCCGATCGCGTAGCCCGTGGCGATGCGCGCCGTCTCGGCGTCCGCCTTGGCCACAGGTTCCCCCGCCACGGCGGCCAGGCGCTTCTCATCGAGCCGGTTGGCACCGCTGACCAGGGCCACGACCGGCCTGCCCCCCGCGACGAAAACGAGCGACTTCACGATCTGCCCGACCTCGCAGCCGACGGCGCGGGCGGCGTCGCCGGCAGTCCGGGTGCCTTGCGGAAACTCCTTGACCGCGACTCCGAAGTCAGTCGTGGCCAGCCAAGACTCGAAGCGATTCACGGAATTTGAGGATAGGGGCGAGTTGCAAACCGCGGGCCGCGGACTGCACTCTTGACCGACATGCTCAGGTCTCCAACCAGGGTTGTCGTGACCGGCGCGGCGGGGTTCATCGGGTCGCACCTGTGCGAGCGGCTGCTCGCAGACGGTCACGAGGTCGTGGGCATCGATTCTTTCAGCGACTACTACGAGCGGGAGCGCAAAGAGCAAAACCTGGGCGCAGCGCGGGCGCAGCCGAACTTCACGCTCGAAGTTGTAGACCTCGTCGACGCCGACCTGGCGCGGATCCTGGACGGCGCCACCGTCGTCTTCCACCTCGCGGGCCAACCGGGCGTGCGTCCGAGCTGGGGCGGCCATTTCGACCGCTACGTCCACGACAACATCGTGGCCACCCAGAGGCTCCTCGAATCGCTGCGCGAATCTCAGGTGCAAAAGCTCGTCTTTGCCTCGAGCTCTTCCGTGTATGGGGACGCGGAGATGTTTCCGACCAAGGAAAGCGCATTGCCGCGACCGGTCTCCCCGTACGGGATGACCAAGCTCGCGGCCGAACACCTGACTTTTGTGTACATGCGCAACTTCGGCATCCCGGCGACGTCGCTGCGCTACTTCACTGTGTACGGGCCGCGGCAGCGCCCCGACATGGCGTTCTGCCGTTTCATGGAGGCGCTCGTCGACAACGAGGAGATCGAGATCTTCGGGGACGGTGAGCAAACACGCGAGTTCACCTACGTCTCGGATGCCGTCGATGGCACGGTGAAGGCGGCCTCCGCCGACGTGGTCGGCCAGATCATCAACCTCGGCGGCGGCAGCCGAGTCACGGTGAACCGCGTGCTCGACACCCTGGAAGACATCAGCCGGATCAAGGTCCGGCGGCTTCACCTTCCCGCCGCGCCAGGGGACCCTCGCCACACCGGAGCGTCAATCAACCTCGCGCGCGAGCGCCTTGGCTGGGAGCCTCGCGTATCGCTTCGCGACGGACTGACCCGGCAGTGGGAGTGGTTCCAGGAAGCTCGGGGCAGCGTCGCGCGCGCGACGAGCGTCTAACCCGCGAGCGAAGCCCTCCAGCCGTCGATCACGCGGACCAGGCTGCTCTCGCAGGAGCGTCCCGCCTGCTCATCCGGCGCGGAGGATCTGCACACGACCAGGACTCCGCGGGTCCCGTTGCCGAAGGCGCCGACGTACTGGCCTGTGTCGCTTTCGAAGTTGAGATAGACGCCCTGCGACAGGCCGCTGCTGCCGCCGTAAAAAGCGGTGATCCAGTCCTTGGACCCGGTCGGACTCGAGAAAGTGAACCCCGCCGTCAGGATCTCCATCCGCGTGTCGGCGTTGACGGCGTAATCGCCATACACGAAGTCCGTGACCCCGGCGTGATGGAAGAAGCCCGTCATCTCGGTCGGCGCGGGGTACACAAGCATCTGGGCCACGACCTCCACCGGAAGCCGGGCGGTGCCCAGCAGCGTGAGGTCAGGACCCTGCGGGGCGACAAGTGCCGGCTCCGGGGACGGAGCCGGCGAGACGTGCAGCTTGCCAGACGTCGAGGACTTGAGCCGGGTGGCAGCAGTTGCCGCCACCTTGCCGAGAGACGACGTCGTGGCGTACGCGTCGACGCGAGCCCACACCACGACGATCACCGTCTCGCCGACCCGGACCAACGCCTGGCTGATGTAGGGCGCCGGGCCGCGTCCGGCGTCCTGGTTGTAGTAGAGGACCTGGTCGCCCGCCTTCGGACCTGAGAGCGAAGTTCCAAGCGCGGTCTGTTCGGCACTCATCAAGGCAGTTGCAAAAGACGTGGTACCGAACACCTGGTATCGAAGTCGAATCTGTTCGCCGGTGCCGGCGTGCGCGAAGCGGACGACCACGGCGAAGCGCTCGAAGTCCGGGCGGGTGGCGCTGTTGAGCGGCTTCACGTCAAATGTCGGCGGGCCGTCCCACCAGCTCGGCAGGTCGGGCACAACAGGTTTCAGATCGTTGAGCACGACCCGTCCCGAGTAGACGCTTGCCACGCTTGGGCCGGAGCTGGTGCTTGCTCGCCCGCAAGCGACAAGCGAAAGCGCAAGAATCGCCCCGGCGGCGATCAGCCTCGTCGCTCTAGTCAAGCTTCAGCACCGCCATGAACGCCTCCTGTGGGATCTCGATCGAGCCGACGCGCTTCATTCGCCTCTTGCCTTCCTTCTGCTTCTCCAACAGTTTGCGTTTCCGGGTCACGTCGCCGCCGTAGCATTTCGCAATCACGTCCTTGCGCATCGCCGGGATCGTTTCACGCGCGACGATCTTGCCGCCGATCGCGGCCTGGATGGGGACCTCGTACATCTGGCGAGGGATGATGGCCTTCAGCTTCTCCACCAGCCGCCGCCCCTGCACCTGCGCCTTGCTGCGGTGCGTGATCAGCGAAAGGGCGTCGACCGGCTCGCCAGCGACCAGGACGTCGAGCTTCACCAGCTCGCCCTCGCGGAACCCGATCATCTCGTAGTCCATCGAGGCGTACCCCTTGGAGCGCGATTTCAGCTGGTCGTAGAAGTCGTGGATGATCTCGCCCAGCGGGATCTCGTACTCGAGCACGACGCGGTCTCCGGGACGGTGCTCGAGATGCTTGAACGAGCCGCGGCGCTCCTGGCAGAGCTCCATCATCGGCCCGACATACACCGAGGGCACGATGATCGACAGCTTGACGAACGGTTCGGCGATCGACTCGACCAGCGTGGGGTCCGGCAAGAGGGCAGGGTTGTCGACGGCGATCACCTCGCCGCGCCTCAGGGTGACCTGGTACTCGACGGTGGGCGCCGTCGTGATCAGGTCGAGCTCGAACTCCCGCTCCAGGCGCTCCTGCACGATCTCGAGGTGGAGCAGGCCGAGGAAGCCGCAGCGAAAACCGAACCCCAGCGCGGCGGAGTTCTCGGGCTCGTAGGACAGCGCGGCGTCGTTGAGCTGCAGCTTCTCCAGAGCTTCCTTGAGGTCGGTGAACTGGTCGGAGTCGGTCGGAAAAAGACCCGCGAAGACCATCGGCTTGACCTGCCGGTAACCGGGCAAAGGCGTCGTCGCGCCGTGTTCGGCGGTGCTGATGGTGTCTCCGACGCGCGCGTCGACGACGTTTTTGATCGCCGCCGTCACGTAGCCGACCTCGCCGGCGGTCAGCTTTTCCGCCGGCCGCGGTCGCGGGGCGAACCAGCCCACCTCGTCGACCTCGTGGACCTTGCCGGTGTTCATCATCCGGATCCGCGCCCGGGGGACGATCTCGCCGTCGACCACGCGCACGTAGGTGATCACACCGCGGTAAGGGTCGTAGTGCGAGTCGAAGATGAGAGCGCGCAGCGGCTTCGACGGATCGCCGCGCGGCGGCGGCACGCGATTCACAACTGATTCCAGGATCGCCTCGGTGCCGATGCCAAGCTTGGCTGACGCGAAGATGACCTGGTCGCGGGAGATGCCGGTCACGTCCGCGATCTCCTCCGCGACCATCTCGGGCTGCGCCGCGTCGAGGTCGATCTTGTTGACCACCGGCACGATCGTCAGGCCGGCCTCGACCGCCTGGTAGAGGTTGGCCAGCGTCTGTGCCTCGATGCCCTGCGCCGCGTCGACGACCAGGATCGCGCCCTCGCACGCCGCGAGCGAGCGGGAGACCTCGTACGCGAAGTCGACGTGGCCGGGCGTGTCGATCAGGTTCAGCTCGTAGGTATTGCCGTCATGCGCGGGGTAGGTCATGCGCACGGCCTGCAGCTTGATCGTGATCCCGCGTTCGCGCTCCAGGTCCATGGTGTCGAGGACCTGGTCCTGCATCTCGCGCTGGCTGATCGAGCCGGTGTGCTCGAGCAGGCGGTCGGCCAGCGTCGATTTGCCGTGGTCGATGTGGGCGATGATGCAGAAGTTCCGCACCAGGGCCTGCTTGGTCGTCACCGCCATGTCCGCGAGAATACCCACGTGGCGGTGGTGCTTGCGATCGGTCTGGCGATCTCTGGCGCCGGTTTGGTCCTGCTGCTGAACCTTTTCGGCGCCGGCGACTATGTCATGAGGCGAGTCACGTCGCGTTACCTGGGTACCCTGCCGCCGGGCTTCGCCGCGTCGAAGCGCGGCTTCAGGATCTACGCCGTCCTGGTGCTGGCGGTCGGGCTGCTGTGCCTCGGCCTCGCAGCGACAGAATGGCTGCTTCCGCTGGGCGCGGGCCTCTTGGTCATCGGCGCCATCACGTTCGGCGTCGGGTCGATGGTGGCGATCGCCGGCGAAGTCGAAACCGCGCGCGGCAACAAGCGCTAAGGGCTGACCTCGGATAGTCCGGACTAACCGACCAATTCGCTGACGAGAACCTCGGATAGTCCGGACTATCCGGCACTACTGTCGGCGCTATCCCCCGCGGACGCTCAGCGCGATCGCCAGCCCCACCAGTGCCGCGGTCTCGGCCCGCAGGTTGCGCGGTCCGAGGGTTGCCGTTTCCGTCGCCAGCTCCAGCTCGCGCCCGGTCCATCCGCCCTCGGGCCCGACCAACAGCGTGACGTCGCGCGGTTCGTGCAAATCGGCGAGACGCACCGACGCGTCGCGAGAGAGCAGCACCGCGGTGTCCACCGCTCCGATCACCGCTTCCACGGACGATGCCGCCGAAACCTCCGGAACACGGAGCCGGCGAGCGAGCATCGCCGCCTCGCGACAGATGGTGTTCCAGCGCTCGAGCTTTTCGCCCCGCCCCACGCTGCGGTCGGCGTGGAACACAACGAACGCATAAGCCCCCGCCTCGGTGCAACGGGAGAGGACAAGCTCCTGCGCGGGCGCGGGGAGATTCGCGATCGCAATCGTGATGTTCGCCTTCGGCTCAGGCTGGTGCGCCCGCTGCGCCGCCACCGTGCCCTCGATCCGCTCGGGCGAAACCAAATCCAGCCGCACCGTGAGCAGAAATCCGTCCGGGTCGACAACTTCGATCTCTTGGCCTGTCCGCGCGCGCAGTGATCGCGCGAGGTGTCGCGCGTCGCCGCCCTCGATCACCACACGGGCACCCTCGCGGCGGCCGAAAAACGCTGGCACGCGTCTACATCACGTTGAAGGTTTCGTAGACCGCGACCCGCGCGCCGCCCCTGATCACCGGGCAACTTTTCGCCAGCTTCGTCGCCCTCTCCAGCGACGGAGCTTCGATGATGCTGTATCCAGACGCTCGCCGACCTACCGCACCCTTGGCGACTTCGCCATCCGCTTCGATCTTGTTCACCTTGCCGGAGAACGGATTGCCGGGGTCGACGATGGCCGGGCCGAGCTTCGTGAACCACGCGGTCCACTGCTTCATCACCCGCGCCTGCTGCGCCGGCGTGTCGGGCATGCTGCCGCCGTAATAGATAAGTAGGTATCTCACGGCGCCAAGTTTGAACGCAGCTCGCCGATCAGTGCGAGCGCTTGCGCCAGTCGTTCGCGGTTCTCTGGCGCGTTGAGCCAGCGATTCTGCCCCGACGGGTGCGGAAGCGGAACCATCACGGGACGCTCGCCGAAACGCTCGCCGACGCGGTCCTCGAGTGACCCCGGACCCAGAAACCGGGAGATCGCCATCTGGCCGACCAGGATCAACACCTTCGGCTTCAGCAGTCGCAGCTCGGCGTCCAGCCAGTGCGCGCAGTTCGCCACGGCGGCGGGGGGCGGCCGGAGGTCGCCGGTGTTCTTCGGGTTGCGGCCTGGGAAGCAGCGCATCAGGGCGGCGATGTATGTGAGCCGTCGAAATTCTTCAGGGTCGCGAAAGCCGGCGCGGAGCATCCAGCGGTCGAGCTCTTTGCCCGCGCGCCCTGAAAAGGGCCGTCGCGTCGCCTTCTCGGCAGGGCCGGGTGCCTGGCCGACCATGAAGAACGGAGCTCCCCACCGGCCCTCGAACGTCGGGTTTGCCTCCGGGATGATGCGCTGCTCCACGCACACGTGACAAGCCCGGCAGGCCGCCTGGTGAGCGAGGAGCTCCTTAGATGACACGTGCGAGCCGCGGGTTCGGGGCCGCGCCCGGAATCCGTCCTCGCTTGGTCATCGGCTTGCCCGCGATCTCCTTGATGTCGGCGGTGAACGCGATCGGCGGCGCGGAGCTGATCGCCATCCCGACACCATAAGAATGGATGGGGCTCTTCGCGGCTTCGAACTCGCGGATCCGGCTCGCGTCCAGGCCCCCCGAGATGAAGATCCCGACATGTCCGAATCCGGCCTGGTCGAGCCGGGCGCGGACCTCTTTGACCAGGTCGACGGTGACTCCCCCGCGCTCGCTCGGAGTGTCCAGCCGCACCCCGCGCAGGCGTTTGCCGAGCGCCTCGGCGACGCGCAATGACTCTTCCGCTTCGTCCTTGAACGTATCCACCAGCACGATGCGCAGGACGTCGTCGCCCATGTGCTGGTCGAACGCAAGCGCTGCTTTCACGGTGTCTCCGAACAGGAGGATCATCGCGTGCGCCATCGTCCCCGACGGGCCAAGCAGGCCGGCGAGCTGCGCTCCCAGGGGCGTGGCGCATCCGGCGCACCCCCCGACGACGGCGGAGTACTCCATGGTGGGAGCGATCAGCGGGTGCACGTGGCGCGCGCCGAAGCTGATCACGCGCTTGCCGCCCGCCGCGTCGACGATGTCGCGGGCCGCGGTCGCCCAGCCTGAGCAGCTCGAGAGCATGCCGAGCAGCGCGGTCTCGTAGACGCCGAATCGCGAGTAAGGCGCACGGATGCGAAGCACGGTCTCCTTCTGGCTCATCGTTTCGCCCTCGGCGATCGCCCACGCCTCATCGCCTTTCTGGAGAATCCCGCCGAGCAGCCGTGTCGCCTCGGCGACTCCGCACAGGATGCCAGGCCGGCTGGCGAAGAAATCCATCGCGACCACCGCGTCGACATGCGCCCCCGCCAGCGTCTTCTGGGCTCGCTGGAAGTAGACGTCGGAGGCCGGGCCGCCGTAGTAAGCGATCAGCTCTGAGGCCGGGCTGACCGCCGTCACCTGTTTCATGGCGCACTGAACTTATCAGGCGCGCCGACTTCAGTTGCCAGGCCTCGGTAAGATCGCAGCCGATGAGCGCTCCCTCTTCGCAGCAGGTCCTCGACGCGCTGGGGCGCATCAAGGATCCAGACCTGGGTCGCGACGTGGTCAGCCTCGGCATGATCAAGGAGCTGGACGTGAGCCCGCAGGGCAAGGTCAGCTTCACCTTTGAGCTCACCACACCGGCCTGCCCGGTGAGAGACCGATTCAAGTCGCAGGCCGAAGACGCCGTCGGCGAGATCCCCGGGGTGACGGGCGTCGAGGTGCGCATGACCGCCAACGTGCGCCCCGCGTTCATGCGACCGAAACCCTCTGAGGTCCTCCCCGGCGTCAAGCAGACGATCGCCGTCGCCTCGGGCAAGGGCGGCGTCGGCAAGTCGACCGTCGCGGTCAACCTGGCGGCCGCGCTGCGCAAGAGCGGGGCTTCGGTCGGGCTGCTGGACGCCGACATCTACGGGCCATCCGTCCCGGTCATGACGGGTTCCAAGGTGGTGCCGCAGCAGTCGAACGGCCGCCTCCTCCCCATCGATGCCCACGGCATGAAGCTGATGTCGTTCGGCCACATCAACCCGGGCAGCGAGCCCACCATCTACCGCGGCCCGATGGTCGGCAAGGCGATCGAGGCGATGATGGTCCAGGTCGATTGGGGCCAGCTCGACTACCTGGTCATCGACCTTCCGCCTGGCACCGGGGACGCATCTCTGACTCTCGCGCAGGCGGTGCCTCTGACGGGCGTCGCCATCGTGTGCACTCCGCAAGACGTGGCGACCGACATCGCGATCAAGGCGCTGCAGATGTTTCGCAAGTTGAACGTGACGCCGCTCGGCCTCATCGAGAACATGAGCTGGTACGTGTGCCCGAGCTGCGGTCACCGGCACGAGATCTTCAGCCACGGCGGCGCCGAGTCCGCGGCCAAGCGTCTCGGGGTTCCGTTTCTGGGCGCGATCCCGCTCGAGGAGGGGATCCGCGAAGACGCGGACTCGGGCACTCCCGTCGTCATCTCACGACCCGAGTCGGCCGGCGCGAAAGCCTTCGTCGAGATCGCTTCGCAGGTCGCCGCGCGCACATCCATCCAGTCGTTCCGCCAGCTGCCCGTCATCAACGTGCACTAGGCCAACGTCCTGCAAGACCCCGATCCGTTTCCCACCAACGTCGACGTCGACCGCGAGCGCCAGGTGATGGAGATCACCTGGGAAGACGGAAGCCGCAGCACACTCTCGGGCGAGCAGCTGCGATGGGCGTGCCCATGCGCGGAGTGCCGGGGTGAGGCGGGCATGGCGGGGCGCCTCTCGCGCGTGAAGACGCTCAGTGACGCGGAGCTGCGCATCCGCGACGTGACCCTCGTGGGCCAGTACGCACTCCAGATCGCGTTCGAGAGCGGTCACGCGACCGGGATCTACACCTTCTCGCTGCTGCGGCACTTAGTGGCATAATTCCCGCGGCCCGTTGTCCATATCCACGTCGCTCCCCGAGCTCGAGCCAGCGCCACCCGCTGCCCCTTCCTTGAGAAGGCCACGCCGCCGCCGAGGTTTCGGCCGCCGCGGCTGGATCTCCCTAGGCATGGTTTTGCTGGTCATCCTCGTCGGCGTCGGCGCGTTCCTCGCGTACGAGAACACGCTGCCGACGACTGTTACGGCCAACGTCAAGAACGGTCAGAAAGACGTGCCGACGGATGGGAGCTTCCTCCTCAGCTTCTCGAGATCCGTGAGCATCGACGCCGTCAAGGCTGCTTTCTCGATCACGCCCACGACTGACGGCGCGGTCACGTCCGTGTCAGGCCAGACGCAGTACTCGTGGACGCCGAACAAACCACTCACTGAGCTCACCACCTACACGGTGAACATGAAGCCCATCTATGACGTCGGGCATCACCGCGTGGGCAGCGGTACCTGGAGCTTCACCACGATCATCATTCCGCGCGTCATCGCGATCACCGCCGCCGACGGCAGCCCGCTGAAAGACGGGAACGAAGTCGACCCCGGCGCGACCATGAAGCTCACTTTCAACGACGCGATGGAACCGGTCACGATCAAGGTGAACGTCGGGACCCAGGTCGCGGCCCTGAAGTGGGCCGCGGACAACAAGAGCGCGACCTTCTCGCTGGCGGGCATGGCGTCGGGACCGCTCACCGTGCAGATCGCGCCCGGCGGCCGCGACCAGACCGGTCACCTGGTGCCGGCGGCCTTCACACTGAAGTCCGGCATCTACTGGCACGACCGTGAGCACACGGTCTCGCTGCCCTACCCGGCGCTGATCCAGGTTCCGAACGACCAGGAGGCGGTCGACCAGAACGGCCTTCAGGCCGCGGACATCGTTTACGAGTACGTGGCCGAGGGCGGGATCACCCGCCTCACGGCGATGTTTCAGAACGCTCCGGACCTGATCGGTCCCATGCGCTCGGCACGCTTCATCTCGTTGAAGCTTGGGCGCCACTACAAGGGTCTGTTGTTTCAGTCCGGCGAATCGCAGGCGACCCGGTCACGCGCCGCCCAGGACCCGACGCCGCAGTTCTTCGACACGATCGGCTACCAGTACCGCACCTCCGCTCGCTACGCGCCGGACAACCTGATGATCAGCGGCGACAAGGTGCGGGCGGCCGAGGGACTCTTCGGATTAGGGGCATACACGATTCCGAAGGCGCGACCCAACTTGAGCGGAGGGACGGCGGTGAACGCGTTCAACGTGGACGAGCACTACTCCACCTACTCGTATGACTCGAACACCGGCACCTACACGAAAAAGGAAGAGGGGCACGCGTACTCCGACGCGAGCCTCCGCCAGCCGCTGCGCATGGAGATGGTGATCACCCTGCACACGCGCGAGCAGACGCTCCTGATCGACAACCATTACCTGCACGACTACGACATGGACACCAGCGGGCGGATCGACGTGTACTACAAAGGCCAGCAGTACGCCGGCACGTGGACGTCGAACGACAGCCACGGCCCTCTGGTGTTCCAGCTGGACAACGGCCAGGCCGTCACGCTGCCGCCGGGCCTGGTCTGGATCGACGTAGTCCGCTAGACGCTCACGCCATCACTTACGGCTGTTAACGGCAAAGTTCAATTTTTCCGGAGCAGCTCAGCGTCGATCATCGTTCCGCGACACATCTTCGATCCACATTTGCATGCGTACGCGTCGGTGCTGTCGGCGGGGTCGCCCGGCCGCAGATTGTAGTCATAGGTCAGTTCCTCACCCGGCCGAATCGGTCGCAGCGCATGCACGAATACCCTGTCCACCTCGACGCTTGTCTCGCAGTTAGGGTCGCAGGAGTGATTCATGAACCGAATGCTGTTGCCTTTGACTCCAGCATCAATCGTGAGGCCATCATCGAGGGCGAACAGAAGCGTGTAAGCGGGATCAGAATTCCAGGCGCTTGACGTTTCGCCCTCCAACGCCACGTCGATCACGCGGCCCCGATATTCACCGACCAAATCTCCCCGCCTGTATGGTGTTCGCGCGAAGAGTCCTCGGCCATGGACCGGCGACCGCCGAACACTGTATGAACTCATGCCCTTGATCCAACTGTGCCTTTGTGCGGAATGGTTCGTACATGCTCTCGGCGCCGGCATAAGAACAGGTCTCTGATGCGCTCGTCGCTCACCACCGACGCTGTAAATCCGGCCTTTCGCAGCAGACGCAGCCATACCGCACGCGCGAAAAGACCATGGGTTTGGCGTTCGTGCTCGACCCGCACGACTCCTTGTTCGTCGCGGAGAAGGATTCCGAAGTCCACCTGAATGGCCGTGTCGAACGGGTCCGGATCTGTGGTCCACTGCACGTAACGTAAGGCGCGGTCCTCTCGATCGTTGCCGCCATGGTCTGTACTTGGGACAAAGGTTTCGCGCAGCTCATCTGGCACGAACAGAGCGACGCCTCCAGGCCGACAGTGAACAAATGCCGTCTCCATGACCGCCCGCAAATCCGATTCGGTGGTCATATGGCAGATCGCATCGTGAACAAAGACCGCATCAAAGTTCCTGCCCAACCGTAGAGTTCGTATGTCTCCCTGAAGGTGTTCGCACTCGGGATTCAGCGCTCGATTGACCGCCAGCATCTGAGGAGACATGTCCACGAGAGTCAACGCGAAGTGTGCTTTGAGATGGAAGGCGTTGATTCCGCTGCCGGACCCAAGATCGAGCACGGTGCGAGGCGGAGGATTGGACGACTCTCTCAGCAGGCGATCAAAGAACAGAGCCTCTTCCCGATACTCGGCCGGATCCGCCATGATCGGCCACCATTCAGCCAGTTCGTTGTAAAGCTTCATGACCTGTCGATCGATACGTTACAGAGGGCTCGGCGATGCTCGCACGCAAGCGCTACCAGGCGAGATCGTCGTCGTTGTCGTCCCCGGTCTCTGTCCTGGAAGGAAATCAATCATTTGATGGAATGGCTCCCAATTGGGCGAGATTCTCACTATCTGAGTCGGGATATCAGCCGAAACGCTCAAGGGAGGGCTTTGGTTGGGGCTTCAGACAGCGGTCGTCGGATGGCTCGACGAGCGCTTCCCCTTCGTCGAGTCGGTAGACGCCGAACTGTATCGCCGCGTTCCGAACTACGCGACCGCTTTCTACCGCTACCTCGGCGGGTTGGCCGGGATGCTGATCGCCGTGGAGTTCGTCACGGGATTCCTCCTTGGCATCTACTACGAGCCGGATGGAGCAGGCACCCCCGCGCCCGCCTACACGAGCGTCAACTTCATCCAGCACAGCGTCTACCTGGGCTGGCTCATCCGCGGGGTTCATTTCTGGGGCGCCAACCTGCTGCTCGTAGCGGCGCTCCTGCATCTGACCTTCGTGTTCTGGAACGGCGGCTATCGGGCACCACGCGAGCTGAACTGGATGGTCGGGGTGGTGATTTTTCTGGTCATCGTCCTGTTCAGCTTCACGGGATCGCTATTGCCCTGGGACGCCAACTCCTACCTCGCTCGAAGCCGTGAAATTTCGATTGCGTCGGGAGCCTCCGTGCTGCCCGACGGAGTGAGCGGATTCATCAAATACGTGCTCCAGGGTGGGCCGCTCGTCGGACCATCGACCTTGCTGCGATTTTTCATGGCGCACGTCTTTCTGCTCCCGGCCGTGATGACAGTGCTTCTCTACGTCCATTTCCGGCTCGCACGCTGGCAGGGTCCATCCGAGCCGGCATGAGGGAGCCGAAAAGAGATCCGAGAGGCCTTCCGATCGGGCCCGGGCACGTCCTCTATCCGATACTGGCGACGCTCGCACTGACGGGCATCCTGTTCGGCTCCATCGGTCACCACCCGACCGAGGACATGCCTGAAAGCAAAACCCACCCTTACTTCCCAGACCACATCTGGCCTTATCCCATCCTGGCCATGGTCCTGCTCGTCACGCTGGGCTTGCTCGCTGTTTTCGGGCAGCCGGCGCTTCAGCTTGGACAGGCCGCCGATCCACGGGTGGTCGCCATCCCGAGGCCGGAGTGGTACTTCCTGTCGCTTTTTCAGTTCGTGAAGCTGGGGCCTGCCCTCGTCACATCGATCTTGGTCCCGGCGGGCGTGGTGGTCGGGCTCATCTTCTGGCCGTTGATCGACGCTCGGTTGGGTCCCCGGTTGGCGCGCCGGCTCGGCTGGAGCTCCTGGCCAGTCCCCAAGCGAAACGTCATCACCGGCACCATGTGGATGGCCGGACTGGGAATCATCGGGCTGCTGACACTGTGGGCGGCGCTCGTCCCCCAACTCTGTATTCCGTGGTTCACCAACGGCCCGGTCTGCGGCGGCTGAGCGTCGCCACGCTAGCGCTCCTGAATTTGCAAATGTTCCAGGTCGATGGCTTCGTCGGCAAGCGCCCGCGGATCCGGTCGAGCCTCCCTCGCGATCAAGCGGCCCGCCGCGGCCAGCTCACCATGCTCATCCAGCTCAGGATCACCGCCCCGGTCGAGGCCGACCGCCGCCCGTAACACGCCGTCCGTCAGGTAAAAACCGACGATCTTCCGATCTCTCAGCGAACCCCGCAGTACGAAGCGGTCCCATTTGCGAACGTGGCCGACGTACTCGAGCTTGTGTCGGTACTGGTCCGACCAGAACGTGTGGACATATCCGTACGCAGAGTCTGAACCCAGCATGGACCTGGCTGCGGCCGCCCCCTGCTTCTCAGCGTTGTTGTAATGCTCCACGCGGATGCGGCCGAACAGCGGATGCAGATGGTTGGCAACATCGCCGGCCGCGAATATCCCGGGGACGTTGGTCCGGCACATGGCGTCGACCAGAATGCCGTTGTCAATCGCCACTCCTGAGTCCTTGAGGATGTCCACGGTCGGTCGGATGCCAACTGCGACG
>Ga0209267_1001131_pt1 | contig 18544 bp, 18 predicted proteins | sample GraSoiAngelo_137_FD_185894 | JGI IMG/M metagenome (GOLD analysis project Ga0209267, IMG submission 185894) | Grasslands soil microbial communities from the Angelo Coastal Reserve, California, USA - 14_0929_09_30cm (SPAdes) (version 2) | ecosystem: Environmental > Terrestrial > Soil > Grasslands ... | reverse complement strand
CAAGCCAGGGCGACGCCGACGAGTATCGTACTGAAAGAGTCACCCAGGCGGGAGGCCGATCTTGGCCGCGACTGTTTCCGCCGCGAGATCGTCGGGGTACTCACGCAGCTCGTCACGAATCCCCATTGGGTCCGGCCGCCGAGCTGCGTGGGTCTTTTGTGCCATTGAACGCCCATCCCGAATTTCAGAGTCTGAAGGCCCTCCGCGCCGCGCGAAGGGATCAGCGGCTACGATTTTCTGATCTCCATACTCCTGATCAAGCCGTCTTGGACGACGTAGACGTGCAGGACCATCTGATCCGCTATGACGGTGCCGGCCCGATCGCGGATGACCTGATGGACATCGACGATGAGCCGACCACTCTCGTCGGTCTCGAAGCGTCGGGGCTCCACGTGGGGATCGATCACACTCCACTGGCGCGTCCAGTAGTCGCGCACACCATCGCGACCGTGGATACGCCCGCCCTCCATCCCATTCGGCCAGTCCACGTCAGGATGCATGACCGCGAGGGCCGCCGCGATGTCGCGCGCATTGAATGCGTCGTAGGCGCCGCTGAGGAGATCGCGATCCGTAGGCATGGGGGCGTCACTCCTCCCCCAGCCCCAAGCTGACCGTCACCTCTGTCTTGATCGAATTCGCGATGAAGCACTGATCGTGCGCGGCATGATGAAGTCGCGCCTCGTCCGCCGGCGACGGACGCTTCTCACCACTGTAGGAGATGCGGGGATTCAGGGTGACCGCGCTCACCCAGGAGACGCCCCGCTCGTTCTTCGTCATCACTCCGACTGCCTCGTCGTCGTAGCTGTCCACCTGGAATCCCTGTCGATGCGCCACGAAGAGGAACGTCAGCATATGACAGCTCGAAATCGCGGCGACGAAGGCCTCCTCCGGGTCGACGTGGCCGGGATTCGAGTACGGGACGGGCACGGCGGCGGGTGACGACGAGGCGGGCACCGTGACGCCGCCGTCGAACGTCCAGGTGTGCTCGCGTGAATACTTCCCGTGGCGAAAGTCAGGACCCGTCCGCTTCCACTTGATGACCGCTCTGTGCTCAGACATGGCTCGCTCTCCTGCCGCGCCGCGATCGGCGCGTGACGTCGAAGCGCTGGACAGGAACGTCCGGCGAAGACCCGACGAGTGGACGACCCATGCTGACACCTTACTCTTCAGCCGCCCTGGCGCCAAGGCATCCAGCCCTACCGCTCAGCCGAGACGCTCGGAGGATGACTCAACCGCGACTCCTACAGTAAGTGTTTCGGGAGGGCCTTCAAGAGCGGTCACGGCAACTTTTGACAGAGCGCGCTGGTCATCACCGCCGGCAACGCCTCGTCGCTCGCCATGGTCTGCTGGCGCTCGGCCCCCATGCCGGCAAGAAGGCTCGCGGGGAGAGGGCTACCCGAAGTCATGGGAGGGCACCGCGTGGGTCAGGGGCGGGAGAGGCTCGACGCGCTCGGCGCGGACCGAGACGACCCCGTCCTGCTGCTGGAGGGTGCCGTCGATCAGGAGGAACGGCTCGCTGACGAGCGCGAGTCGGTGGTGCTCGAAGAGCGTCGGGCGCACGATGACGTTGGCGATCCCGGTCTCGTCCTCGAGGCTCAGGAAGACGAAGCCCTTGGCGGTGCCCGGCCGCTGGCGCACGATCACGCTCCCTGCCACGCGCACGCGGCGGCCGTGGGGCACCCCGGGGAGATCGGTCGCCCGGAGCACGCCGAGGGGGGCGAGCTCGGCGCGCCGGAACACCATCGGGTGTGGGCCGATCGTGACGCTCGTGCCGCGGTAGTCCGCGGTGAGCCGCTCCTCGCGCGTCATCTCGGGGAGCGGCGAGGGATCAGGCGCTTCCGCGCCGCCCTCGAACAGCGCTCCGGCGGGGCGGATGACGCGCGCCCCTTCCCAGAGGGCGGCGCGGCGGGTGAGCCTGAAGGGCGCGAGGGCTCCGATCTCGGCCAGCGTCTCGACCTCGACCTTCCCGAGCCCGCAGCGCCGGACGAGGTCGTCGGGGTCGCGGAACGGCCGCCGCGCCCGCTCGGTCACGATCGCGCGCCCCGCCGACTCCCGAAGCCCGCTGACATAGCGCAGCCCGAGCCTCACTGCGTCGTGCTCGATCGTGCACAGCCAGTCGGAGACGGTGACGTCGACGGGGAGGACGCGCGTGCCGTGGCGCTGCGCGTCCTTCACGAGCGTCGCCGGGTGGTAGAAGCCCATGGGCTGGTTGTTCAGGATCGCCGCGAAGAAGGCCGCGGGGTAGTGCACCTTGAGAAACGCGCTCGCGTAGGCCAGGAGCGCAAAGCTGGAGGCGTGGGAATTGTGCACGACGAGGTCGTTGGCGAGAAAGTTGTGGTCGCCGTCGATCTGGAGGTCGTATGTCTCACGGAGGCCGACCGACCCCACCGCCGCGACCCTGTCCCAGTCGAGCGCGCACCCGCGCCGGGGCAGCGCGCGGGCCGCGGCGACATGATCGCCAGTCCTGAGCGCCGCCAACGGCCGCCACCCATCCCGCGTGAGCAGTGGATGCTCGGCGGTGGCGACGAGCTCGCGCCCGAGGGCCGTACGAAGTCGACAGACCATTCGACGGCCGCTCGACGTGGCCTTGAGCACACGACGCGTGCGGAGCTTCAGATTCGCGTCGCAGGCAAGCGTGTGCTCGATGCGGGCGCGCCTCGTCATCAGGTCCTCGATAGGGATCCAGCGTCCCGTGTCGGCATCGATCACGCGCGTCTCGCCGACGACGCACTCAGGAAATCCATACAGCGCGAACGAGGTGATCGAGCGCACGATCTCCTCGGCGCCGGCGCCGGTGATCCCCTGCTGCGCCATGCCGGCCCGGAGCTTCGCTTCGACCTCCTGCATGCGCGTCTCCGAGCGCTTGAAGCCGAAGGCACGGCGCAGCTCCTCCGCTTCGCTGCCGGTGAAGCCCGCGGCCACCATCGCCATGCGCAGGAGCTGCTCCTGGAAGAGCGGGACGCCGAGCGTGCGCCGGAGGATGGGCTCGAGCGCGGGGTGCGGGTACGTGACCGGCTCGCGGCCGCGCCGGCGGTTGATGTACGGGTGCACCATCTCGCCGACGATCGGGCCCGGCCGGATGATCGCGACCTGCACGACCAGGTCGTAGAAACGCTCGGGGTGGATGCGCGGCAAGGTCGCCATCTGGGCGCGGCTCTCGACCTGGAAGACGCCGAGCGTGTCGGCCCGCTGGAGCGCGGCGTAGACGGCGGGGTCGTCGGGCGGGAGCCGGGCCAGGTCGAACTCGCCGCCCGCGTCGCGCACGAGCGTGATCGCGTCCTGCAGGACCGCCATCATGCCGAGGCCGAGCAAATCGACCTTCACGATGCCGAGCGCGGCGCAGTCGTCCTTGTCCCACTGGATCACGACGCGCCCGGGCATCGTCGCCGGCTCGAGCGGCACGACCTCGTCGAGCCGGCCGCCGGCGATGACCAGGCCGCCCGAGTGCTGGCCGAGGTGCCGCGGCAGGTCCTGGAGCATGGACCAGAGCGCGGCGAACATGCGGAGGCGGGGATGCCGACCGTCGCACCCGGCTTCGTCGAGACGCTTGACGAGCAGGTCCTCGGGATCCTGGTAGCCCCAGTTCGGCACGAGCTTCGACAGGCGCTCACGCAGGTCCGGCGGCAGGCCGAGCACCTTGCCCACCTCGCGCGCGGCGAGACGGCCGCGGTACGTGATGACGTTGGCGGTCATCCCGGCGCCGTGCCGGCCGTAGCGTTGGTAGACGTGCTGGATCACCTGCTCGCGCCGATCGCCACTCGGCAGGTCCAGGTCGATGTCGGGCCACTCGCCCCGCGCCTCGGACAGGAAGCGCTCGAACAGGAGGTCCATGCCGACGGGATCGACCGCGGTGAGGCCGAGGCTGTAGCAGACCGCGCTGTTGGCCGCCGAGCCGCGCCCCTGCACGAGGATGCCGTGGGCGCGACAGTACTGCACGAGCTCCCACACGATGAGGAAGTAGCCCGCGAGATCGAGCCGGCCGATCAGGTCGAGCTCGCGCGCAATCTGCTTCCGGGCGCGCGCGGCGAGGGGCCCGTGCCCGTAGCGCTCCCGCGCGCCCTGCTCGGCGAGCGTCCGGAGGTACGAGATCGGCGTCTCGCCCGGCGGCAGCGGGTAATCGGGAAAGCGATAGCCGAGGTTCTTCAGCGTGAAGTTGAGGCGCGTCGCCAGCTCCCCGGCGTTGGCGACGGCGTCGGGCCGGTCGGCGAACAGGCGCTCCATCGCGCGCGCCGGCTTGAGCGAGCGCTCGGCGTTCCGGGCGAGGCGGTGGCCCGCGTGGTCGAGGTCCACGTGCTCGCGGATGCACGTGAGCACGTCGGCCACCGCGCGCCCGCCCGGGCGGCAGTACACCGGCTGGTTCGTCGCGACGAGCGGCGCCCGCTGGCGGTCGGCGAGCGCGAGCAGCCGCTGGGCCCGGCGCTCCTCGGCCCGGTCGAGATGGCGCTGGATCTCGACGAAGCAGCCGCCCCGCCCGAAGATGCCGAGGAGCCGGTCGAGATGCGCGTCGGCGGTCCCGGTCAGGCACACGAGGCCGCGCGCGTGCTCCTCGACGTCATCGAGCGTGGCGGGGGCCCCGGAGAGCTTCGCCTTCGTGATCAGGCGACAGAGGTTCTGGTACCCCTCCCGCTCCTCCACGAGGAGCGGCAGCCGCGAGCCGTCCCGGAGCGTCAGCTCGCTGCCGACGATCGCGCGGAGCCCGAGCTTCGTCATGGCCCGATAGAACCGCGGGGCGCCGTAGACGCCGTCACGGTCCACGAGGGCGAGGGCGGGCATCTCGAGCCGCGCCGCCGCCTCGGCGAGCGTCTCCGGCTGCTCCGCCGCCTCGAGGAACGAGAACGCCGACTGCGCGTGCAGCTCTATAAACATGGCTCAGCGCACGGGCATCCGAGTCCCCGGCTGGCGGGGCCCGCGGGTCCTGCCGCCAGGCTCCCCCACCCGGCGTCACCCGCTGGGCCCCCCGCCCAGCCGCGGTCATGGCGCATCCTCGGTCCCCGCCAGCCACTCTGATACGGTGCCGCCATGCCCGCCCTCAGTCGTACATCCCGTCGAGGAACCAGGCACGGGCGCGATGGTCCAGGACGAGACGGCAGAGCGTCCCCTCGGAGAGCGCCAGGTCCCACTCGTCGCGGGCCCACGCCTCTTCGCGCCACCACTCGCCGGACACGCGCCAGGGCCCCGCGCACGCGAGCACGCGGCCGGCGACGGGCCCGGCCGACACCGCTACCGGGCGCCCGGCGCAGGTGTCGACGGTCGCGGGCCAGGCCGGGCGCAGACGACGCAGCGCGAGGAATCTCGACGAGGCGCCGGGCGGCGCCTGTCGCTCGATGTCGGCGCCGGGGGCGAGCGCGAACGGCTCCAGCGCGAACGCGTCCGGGCGATGGGAGTCCACGAGCGCCGGCGACCCGAGGTTGGCGCTGCCCACCAGCGCCGTCAGCCGCGCCAGCACGACCGCGAGCTCGCGCCCGGCTGGCTCCGGGACGTGCCAGAACCCGCCTTGGCCGGCGCGCACCCGCACCGGACGCGCCGCGAGCGCCACGTGGACGATCGCCGCCCGCGGGGGATGACCCTCGAGATCGAGGCGGAGGAGCGCCAGCATCGGCCCCACCTCGGCCATCGGGTACGCGAGGTCGACGACCCGTTCGTGGCGGCTTCCGTCGGCGAGACCGAGCCCGAGCGTGAGCTGATCGGCCGCCACGTGCGCGACGTCGAGCCGCGCCGCGAGTCGGTCGAGGAGCGGGCGCACGACGGCCGCGAGCTGCTCGAGCGAGACGAGCTCCCACTCGAGCCCCTGGACCTCCTGATAGAACGGTGGCGACGCGTAGGGACGGAACGGCCCCGGATCGACGCCGCGCGCGAGATCCTGGGCCGCGAGCCCGGCCTCACCGAGTCGCGCGACGAGCCCGGCCCGTGGCAGCTCCGCCAGGTCGCCCAGCGTGCGCACGCCCCAGCGCGCGAGGACCGCCCCGAGCTCGGGAGCGAGCTCGAGCAGCTCGAGCGGCGCCGAGGCCAGCGTGGCCGCCTCCTCGCCGGGTCGGACGATCGACACGCGCCGACCGAGCCGCGCCGCCGAGAGCGCGGCGGGGCGGCTGCCCGCGATGCCGAGGCGGGCCGGAAGGCCGATCCGCCCCGTGTGCCGGGCTAGGCGCTCGCCGATTGCCGGCTCGTCCCCGTGCAGCGCGCCGAGGCCGTCGAGATCCACGTACACGATACCGGGCCCACCATCCTCGACGCGCGGTGAGGTGCCGAGCGCCAGCGCGAGCAGCGCCTCCCGGGCCGCGACATCGCGCTCGCCCGAGGCCGCGCGCGCGATCAGTCCCGGGCACCGCGCCGCCGCCTCCGCCTCCGGCATTCCCGGCCGCACGCCGGCTTCCCAGGCCTCGTCGGTCGCGTCGACGACCGTTCGCGCGGGGGCGACGCCTTCTACGATCGCAACCGGACGATACCGGAGCTCGGGTTCCGCCCGGAGGGCCGCGGCGGCGGCGAAGTGCGGCACCCACACGCACGCGACTCTCACGCGAGGAGCTCCCACGACTCCGGGCCCGCGGGGGGGCCGCGCCGCGACCGCAGCACCCTGAGCCCCAGACGCGCGCCGGCCAGGCGCGCCGGCAGCGGCGGCGCGCCCTCCCAGCGCGTGCCCCGGCGCTCGGCTTCCACGGCCAGGGTCGCGGCAGCACCCGCGATCCGGCGCGGCGCGACGATCAGGAGCGCGGCGCCCCCCTGTCGCGCCGCGAGCCTGAGCCGGAACGCGAGCGCCAGCGACAGCCGTGGCGGCGTGTCGCCGACATCCCAGGCGACCACGGCGAAGCCCTGGCAGCGCGCGAGCATATCCACGGCGCGGAGCGCCGCCTGCCGCCGCACCCGCCCGCAGCGCACCCAGAGCAGGCGCTTGAGCTCGACGCCCGCGTGCGCCGCGGACTCCACATCGAGCGCATCCTCGGAGTCGATCAATGCCGCGATGCCACCGGCGCGCGTCACGCCGGCCAGGCAGGCCAGGAGCGCGCTCGTGCGCCCCGACGACCGCCGTCCCACGATCTCAGTGATCTCGCCCGGGATGACCATCCTGCCAGATTAGTTATCACGTGTTGAGTTGTAGACAAGACGGCAGATATGGGGGGAGGACCGGTGACGAGCCTCAATATCTTGAGGCTTGGTCAGCGAAGGTCGTGGATCCGCCTGGCCTTGCCGGGGCTGCGCTCGATGCTTCCCGGCGGCACCACGGTCACTCCTACCGCGATGCCGATCGCCTCCCGCACCCGGCGCTGGACCAGGTCGGCGAGCCCACGCACGGCTTCTTCGCCCGCGACCACGACGTCGGGATGGGCCTCGACGCGGATCTCGAGCGCGTCGAGCGCGCCCTCGCGGCGCAGGACGAGCAGATAGTGCGGCTCGACCCGCGGCACCGCGAGTAGCACCTGCTCGATCTGCGACGGGAACAGGTTGACGCCGCGGATAATCAGCATATCGTCGGTCCGGCCCGTGATCCGCCCGATGCGGGCGAAGGTGCGGCCGCAGCGACACGGCTCGGGATCGAGCACCGTCAGATCGCGCGTCCGGTAGCGCAGGACGGGCAGCGCCTCCTTGGTGAGCGTGGTCAAGACGAGCTCGCCGGTCACGCCGGGCGCCACCGGCTCGAGCGTCGCGGGATCGACCACCTCGGGCAGGAAGTGGTCCTCGTGGACGTGCATGCCGTGGTGCTCCTCGCACTCCACGGACACGCCGGGGCCGACGATCTCGGAGAGCCCATAGACGTTGAACGCGGTGAGGCCGAGCCGCGTCTCGATCGCCCGCCGCATCTCCTCCGTCCAGGGCTCGGCCCCGAAGAACCCCACGCGGAGCCGGAGGGCGGAGGGTGGAATCCCTGCCGCCCCGAGCGCCTCGGCCAGGTGCAGGCTGTAGGAGGGCGTGCAGCAGAGCACGGTCGCGCCAAAGTCTCGGAGGGCCAGGAGCTGGCGCTCGGTGAAGCCGCTCGAGATCGGGACGACGGTCGCGCCGATCCGCTCGGCGCCGTAGTGGAAGCCGAGCCCGCCCGTGAAGAGGCCGTAGCCGTAGGCGTTGTGGACGACGTCGCTGCGGCCGACCCCGCCCGCGCGGAGCGTACGCGCCATGAGATCGCTCCAGGTGTCGAGATCCCCGCGCGTGTAGGCGACGACGGTCGGTGTGCCCGTCGTGCCCGACGAGGCGTGCAGGCGCACGACGTCATCGAGCGGCGTCGCCAGGAGGCCGAACGGATAGGTCGCCTGGAAGTCGTCCTTGGTCGTGAACGGAAGCCGCCGCAGGTCGTCGAGCGAGCGGATGTCCGCGGGCGCGACCGCGGCCTCGCCGAGCCGCCGACGGTAGAAGGGCACGCCCTCGTGGACGCGGGCGACCACCGCCCGCAGGCGCTCGAGCTGGAACCGCGCCCGCTCCCGCCGTGGGGCACGCTCGAGGGCGCCACTCAGGCTCACGCCTGGGCGCGCAAGGCGCGGCGCTCGGACCGGAGGCGTTCGAGCGCGTGCCGCAGCGAATCGGGCGCCGGCCCGGGAGGCCGCGTGGTGAACGAGTTCGGCATGGCGCGGGAAAATTGTACTAGACAACCGAGCACGCGTCGGGTATTACGATGTCCACTTTCATCATACGGAGCGCTCCGGGGGCCATGGGTCAGCGAGGCGGTCGGGCTGACGGGGTGATCGGCGTGGCGGCGGTGCTTGTCCTTGTCAGCCTCGCCGCTATGGCCGGCGCCCAAGAGAAGACGCGACCGGAGGAGGCCCTCCAGGCGCCGCCGCCGGCGACACCCGCTGAGGAGTTGGTCCTGCCGCCGCTCCTCGTCACGGCGCCGGCGCCGGTTGCGTCCTCGTCCGAACAGCTCATTCCCGGCAAGGACTTCGAGGTTCGCCCACAGGGCCGGCCGGCCGACGTGCTGCGGCTGATCCCCGGCCTGATCATCGCCCAGCACCAGGGGGGTGGCAAGGCCGAACAGTATCTGATCCGGGGCTTTGACGCCGACCACGGCACGGACTTGGCGCTGTTCATCGACGGGCTGCCGGTGAACTTGCGGAGTCACGCCCACGGCCAGGGCTATGCGGACCTCCACTTCCTCATCCCGGAAACGGTCGAGGTGGTCGACGTCTTGAAGGGACCGTACTTTCCCGAGTACGGGGACTTCGACACCGCGGGCGTGGTGAACTTCAGGACGAAGGACTTCGTGTCCGAGAACACGCTCGAGATCGCCGGCGGCAGCTTCAACACCCAGCGCTACCTGGCGCTCCTGTCCCCGACCCGCGATGCCCTGAAGACGTTCGTCGCCGTCGAGGGGTATCACAACGACGGCCCCTTCGACCATCCGAGCCGCTACGACCGCCTGAACGTCTTCGCCAAGGCCAGCGCGACGCTGGCCGAGAACATGAAGCTGTCCCTGTGGGCGTCGTTTTCCCAGGCCAACTGGCGTGGGTCGGGGCAGATCCCTGAGCGGGCCGTCCGGAAGGGGTTGATCGACCGCTTCGGCTCGATCGATCCCTCCGAGGGCGGCCAGTACACCACCCGGGACAACCTCAACGTCGATTACCTGTGGAGGCTGACGGACAACCAGCGGGTGACCGCCCACGCCTATGCGACCTACTACGAGCTGAGCCTCGTCAATGACTTCACCTTCTTTCTGAACCATCGGGATCCCCTGGTGGGCGACGAGATAAACCAGCGCGATCGCCGGATGCTCGCCGGCTTCGACACGCAGTATGAAGTCAGGGCGCGACCGCTCGGCGTCGCCGTGACGGCGACGGTCGGCTTTCAGTACCGCGTCGACACCCCGAACGTCGTCCTGGCCTCCGCAACCGAGCGGCACCAGACGGGGGTCAGTCAGGACGTCGACGTCGTCGAGCAGTCCTCCTCGCCGTTCGTGAAAGTCGACATCGTGCCGATCGACAAGGTCCGGCTGATGGCCGGAGTGCGCGCGGACGTCTTCAACTTCCACGGGACCCAGCACGTCAACACGGCGGAGGGAAACCTGACCGGAAACATCACGCGGGAGCATCTGGGCGAGAAGGCGAACCTGATCCTCGGCCCGTGGTCCGACACCGAGTTCTTTGCGAACTACGGCACCGGGTTCCACAGCAACGACGCGCGTGCGGTCCTCGCGGACCCAAAGCTGACGGCCCTGCCAACGGCGGAGGGCTACGAGTTCGGACTCAAGACCCGGCTGCTCCCTCGGACGGAGCTCTTCGCGACCTACTGGATCCTGAACCTCCAGAGCGAGCTCGTGTTCAACGGCGACGCCGGGACGACGGAGGCGCTGGGGCCGACCCACCGAGCGGGCGTCGAAGTCGGGGCCAAGGTGCGCCTCCTGGATTGGCTCACGTTCACCGGGGACTTCACCGACACGACCGACGCCGAGTTCGTGCACCCGACCCTCGTGGAGGGTGACCGGCAGCCCGGGCGCGCGATCCCGCTCGCGCCGATCTGGACGGCGCGGTGGGATCTGACGGCGCGGCTGCCATGGGGGCTCGCGTCGAGCCTGGAGATGCGCTACCTCGGCGATCGGCCCGCCGATCCGGCCCGCGCGCAGACCGCCCGCGGGTACACGCTCTTCAACTGGACCACCCGCTACCGCTACAAGAACCTCGAGGCGTTTCTCAGTATCGAGAACCTCGTCGACACGGAGTACCGGGAGGGTCAGTTCTTCTTCGTGTCGCGGCTTCCGGGCGAGCCCGCAGAAGGGGTCCCCGACATCCACTTCACGCCCGGCGCCCCACGGTCCTTCCTCGGGGGGCTCGCCATCCACTTTTGACCCGCGCCGCCGTCGTCGAAGGGGAGCCGACGGCTGACACATGACGCCGCCGGCGGCCACGTCCCCAATGCGCGCGCGACATCGGCGCCCCCGCCTGTCGACCGCACGACGTCACCGAGGCGCCTGCTGAGCGGCGTGGGCCTGCAGGCGGCTAGCGGCCTCGCCCCGCGGTCGCGGCCAGGGTTCGCCGAGGCCGGCGTCATGCCGAGGGTGACCGGGCCGCAGAAGCTCGACGTCACGCAAAGGATTGGATGGTTGGGGGCCCAGCTCTGGCGCCGAAGGCCGGGGCCTCTCGAGACAGCGCCTCGATAAAACGAGGATCGCCGCCCCGCGAAGGCTCCCGTTCCCCGGCCTAGTCCAGTACAATCGCCCGCACGATGCGGAAGCCGCCCGCGACACGCTTCACGGTCTCCTTGCCCGACGCCCTGATGCGCACCCTCGACCGCCTCCGGGTGGGGCGGGGCTACGTCAACCGCAGCGAGTTCGTCCGCGACCTGCTCCGGGCCGAGCTCGTCCGGGAGGAATGGACGGAGCAACGCGGCGAGACGGTCGGCGTCCTCGCCCTCGTCTACGATCACGACACCCGCGCCCTCGCCGACAAGCTGACCGATATCCAGCACCACCGCTATCAGACGATCACGGCCGCGCTGCACGTGCACCTCGACGCGCACGCCTGTCTCGAGGTCCTGGCCCTCCGGGGCACGCCGAAGCAGATCCGGGATGTCGCCAACCGCCTGCTCACCGTGCGGGGCGTCCACTACGGCCAGCTGATCCCGGCCACCTCCGGCAAACGCCTCTCGTGAGCCCCCTCACGGGACAAAGGCGGTCACGACGAGTCCCACCGTCAGCGCGATCATGATGACGGTGGTCGACCAGGCGACGGCGTTCTGGAAGCGCGAGTTCGTGAACTCGCCGCGCATGAGGTCTGGCCGGTTGACCAGCTTCAGCATGAAGATGAGCACGAACGGCAGCATGATGCCGTTGATGACCTGGGAGGCCCACATGATCCGGATGAGGGGCGCGCCCGGCACCATGACGATGAGCGAGCCGATGACAAGGAAGGCCGTGTAGAGCCCCATGAACTGCGGCGCGTCGCGGAGCGTCTTGTCCACGCCCGCCTCCCAGCCCATCGCCTCGCAGATGTAGTACGCGGTCGCCAGCGGCAGGATGCACGCCGAGAAGAGCGAGGCGTTGGCGAGCCCGACCGCGAAGAGGATCGACGCGTACTTGCCGGCGAGCGGCGCCAGCGCCTGCGCGGCCTGCTCCGCGCTCTCGATGCCGACGCCCTGCTTGTAGAGGGTCGCCCCGCAGGCGACCATGATGAAGAGCCCGACGATGTCCGTCATGAAGGACCCGGCGATCACGTCGACCCGCGTCGCCCAATACTGCTCGGGGCGGACGCCCTTCTCGACGATGGCGGACTGCAGGTAGAACTGCATCCAGGGTGTGATCGTGGTCCCCACGAGGCCGATCATCGTCGAGAGGTAGGCGGCGTTCACGCTGAACGACGGGCGGATGGTCTGGGAGACGACCTCGCCCCAGCTCGGCCGCGCCATGATCGCCGCGACCACGTAGGTCAGGTAGACGAGGCAGATCCCGAGGAAGACCCGCTCGAACATCCGGTAGCTGCCCTTGACCACGAGGAGCCAGATGAAGAGCGCCCCCAGCGGCACCGAGACGTACTTCGGGACGGCGAGCAGTTCCATGCTGGCGGCCAATCCGGCGAACTCGGCGGTGGTGTTCCCCAAGTCCGTCAGGAAGAGCCCGACCATCAGCCAGAACGTGACCGTGACGCCGAAGTTCTCCCGGATGAGGTCGGCCAGGCCCTTGCCGGTGACCACGCCCATCCGGGCCGCCATCTCCTGGACGACGATCAGCACGACCGTCGCCGGGATCATCGTCCACAACAGCGCGTAGCCGAAGTGGGCGCCCGCGATCGAGTAGGTCGCGATCCCGCCCGCGTCGTTGTCGATGTTCGCGGTGATGATGCCGGGGCCGACGAGCGAGCCGAGGATCAGGAGCTGCCGCCACCGGCCGCGCCACCACCGCTTGGCCATCGCGCGCTCAGGCCCCGCGCCGCATCCGCTTCACCGGCGACGGGAGCAGCCCGTCCAGGATGTCGTCCACGGTGACGACGCCGAGCAGCCGGCCGTCGGCGTCGACCACCGGCACCGCGACGAGGTCGTACTTCGACATGACGGCGGCGATCCCCTTCGCGTCCTCGTCGGGGCCGACGGTCTGCGGCTTCCGCTTGATGAGGGCTCCCAGCGGCGCCCCGGGCTCCGCCAGGAGCAGCTCGCGGAGGGTGACGGTCCCGACGAGCTTCTCCTCCCGGTCCACCACGTAGATCTGGTAGACGGGCTCGATGCTATCCGCGTCCGCCCGGAACCGCTCGATCGCCCGGGCGACCGTCGTCCCGGGTGAATAGGCGATGTACGCGTTGGTCATCAGGCCGCCCGCCGTGTCCCCCTCGTAGCTCAGGAGCTCCTGGATGTCTTTGGCCTCCTCCCCCTCGATGTGCCCGAGGATCTCGCTGGCCTTCTCCGAGGGCAGGTCGGCGAGGACGTCGGAGGCTTCGTCGGGGGGCATCTCCTCCAGGATGTCCGCCGCCTTTTCGGGCTCGACGGCCGTGATCAACTCGACCTGCCGCTCGGGCCGGAGCTCCGAGAGCGCGTCGGCGGCGGTCTTCACGTCGAGCTCCGTGAAGAGGTTCTGGCCCTCCTCGCGCGACACCTGACTCAGGATCTCCGCGAGGTCCGCGGGATGGAGATCGGCGACCATCTGCCGCGGCACCGTGAGCCCGATCGCGTTGAGCTTGGGGCTCAGCGGCTGGATGTACTGCCAGCCGATCAGATTGGCGGGCAGGTCCACCTTGAGCAGGGAGAACACCTGGTCGCTCCGGCGCTCGACGCCGAGCCGGCGCAGGAGGCCTCGGAGTCCGACGTCGACCGCGGTGAGAACGGCGTCGCCGTTGTATCCGTCGAGGCGAACGTCGTTGACCCTCACCACCTTGGCCCCGTTCGCGTCCACGATCTGCTTGTCGAGGATGTCGCGGGCGACCAGCAGGTCGCGCTCGTCAGCCTGGTAGGGCTCGACCGCGGCGGCGGCCAGGCGCGTGGAGAGGATCCGCTTGTTGAAGATCTCGACGTCGGCCCAGGGGATCCGCACGAGTCGGCCCTCGCGGCTGACGAGGATCGCCGCGATCCGCGGGAGCTGATCGCCCCTGACCACCACGGCGTCCGTCAGTTTGCCGACCACCTCCCCGGTGGGGTCGAAGACGGGCCGCTTCAGGGCGTCGCTCAAGAAGCAGTACCCGAACAGCGGCATGAATGTCCTCCAAGCCCCCTCTGCGCGATCGTTGCCCGAACCGGCGTCGGTCGCTCGGCGCGAAACAACTCCAAACCCCAGTGTACCCCGCGCTAGACAATCCCGGCCGCGCGCAGAATCGCCAGCAGGCCGAACGCAAAGAACAGGCCGGCGGCGATGCGGCGCGCCACGGTCACGGGCCGGCCCCCGGCGAGCCGCGAGCCCGCGAGGATCGCGAGCCCGTCTGACGCGAGCATCCCGAGGGTGGTGCCGACGGTGACCGCGAGGGGCCTGGCGAATCGGGCGCCGAGCGCCGCCGTCGCGAGCTGGGTCTTGTCCCCCATCTCGGCGACGAAGAAGACGACCGCCGTGGACAGGAGTGGGCCCCACGCCCGCTGCGGCGCCGGCGCCGGGGCGCGGTCGGGCACGAGGGTCCAGATCCCGAACGCGACGAAGCCGAGCCCGAGGAGCCACTCGAGCGCCCGCTCCGCGACCCGCGTCCCGACCCACGCCCCCACCGACGCCGCCAGGGCGTGGTTGGCGAGCGTCGCGATCAGGATCCCGGACATGACGCTCCAGGGCCGGCGGTAGCGGGACGCGAGCGAGAAGGCGACGAGCTGGGTCTTGTCCCCCATCTCGGCAAGCGCCACCACGAGGAACGAGACCAGGAAGGCGGTCAACGAGCCCGGCGCCCGCTCTTATCGCCCGGCGGTCACCAGGAGGCGAGGGCCTCCTGCCGGGTCAGGAACACCGGGACGACCTTGTTCAGGTGCGTGACGCCGAAGATCGACAGGACCTCCGCCCGCAGCGCGCAGAGCTTCAGGTCACCGCCGAGCGCCCGCGCCCGCTTCATCGCCGTCACCAACGCGCCGAGCCCCCGGCTTTCGACGTAGGGCACCCCCTCGAGGTCTACGACCAGGCGGGCGCGTCCCTGGTCGAGGAGCGCCGACAGCGCCTGCCGCAGTTCGTCCGCCGCGCCGCTGTCGAGCTCTCCGGTGAGCTCGACCACCGTCGCCCCGGCCGCTTCGCTGATCGCGATCTCCATCGCTGGCCCCGCGCGGTCGACCCTATCACAGGACCCGGCTCCCGCAGTGGCGGCGCTCGCCGGGGGCGGCTACGCTGAGGGCCGGGAGCATGCAGACGCCCGACCCGAGCCCCGCCCCGCTCCGCCGCCCGGGGGTCGTCACGAGCCTGGCCCTCTGGCTGCTGGCCGCGCCCGCGCTCCAAGCGCTCGCCCTCGGCGGGCTGTCCGTCCTCAACTTCTCGCCCGGTCACGTCTGGAACTATCTGGCCTACGGCCTGGCGGCACCCTGGGTGGGTATCCTCCTCTGGCGCCGCCATCCCCGCGCCCGCTTCGCGGCCTACGTCTTCCTCACCCTGGAGACTGGGCGCGGTGTGCACCTCCGCCACTGGGACGCCGTCTGGTTCGCGCTCGCCTGGATCGCGCTCCTACAGCTTCCGTCCGCCCGCCGCTACGCGCCCTCCGTCCGTCCCGCGGAGGTGCGGGCTCGGCTCGTGCGCCTGTTTCAGGGAACGTCCTCCGGGCCCCGGTCCACGTGAGCCTTGTAGAAGCGAAGCAACCGCCCCTGGTCGAAGTCGTCGAGTTCCTCGATCCACGTCCACGCCAGGAACGCGAGCCGGTGGTCGAGGATGGACACCAGGGTCACGAGGAGCTTGACGTGGCCGTACTTCGACCGAGGAAGCGTCGCAGAGGCGCGCCGGAGCTTTTCCACGAGGTCCGGGCACGGCCGCGGGCAGTGATAGAGAACGACGATCCCGCCGTGCTCGAGGTTGTGGACGTAGACCTCCGGCGCGATCTCGAAGTCGTAGACGCCCCACGGCGCCGGCCGCGGCCAGTGTGGCCCCGAGGTCGGCGGGTAGGACGGATACGGGACGGGCTGGCCCTCCGGGACGTGCCCTCCGCCTCGGTCGGGCATCCGCCGGCCAGGGCCCTCCTGCCCGTGGGCAAGGCCCGGCAGGAGCGCGGCCAGCGAGACCACCGCGAGGACCAGCCGGCGCCACGTCCCTCCGCGCCTAGTAGCCGAGCAGGGCGGCGGCCTTGTCGACATTAGAGACGGACAGCACGACCGTGGCGCCGCTCTGAGTCGCCGTGGTGGCGTACGCGTACTTGACGTTGATCCTGGCCTGCGCGAGCCGCTCGGCCAGCTCGGCCATGATGCCGGGCCGGTTCTCGAGGACCTGGGTAAAGACCGGCTCCTCCGACACCCGGTACTTGGCCGCCTTCAGCGCGGCGACGGCCTCGGCGCGATCGCTCACGAGCAGCCGGATCTTGCCGCGACCCGCGGCCTCGCCGGCGTAGAGGGCCGTGATGTTTACGCCGGCGTTGGCCAGCGTGCGACAGACCTTCGCCAGCACCCCGGGCTTGGACTCGAGACTAATGACGAGCTGCGTCGCTTTGGGCATCGCCGTTCCCTCCTCGGGGAGTCGCGTGACCTCTGTCGGAGCGCATAGCATACCCTTCCCGGTCCGGCTCGACCACCCGCGCCCCGGAGAGAGCCCGCGACGAGGCTCCGTCTCGATCCGGAGACGCCGACCGCCTTTCAGCCTCTCCCGAGGTACGGCATCCCGACGGGCAGAACGATCGCGTGGAGCATGTTGACGTGAGGCGGCAGGGTGGCCATCAGGAGTGCCGCCTGGGCCAGCTCCTCGACCTCCATCATGGGCTCCTCGGACGGCGGCCGGCCGGGATTGACCGTGAGCTCGGACCGTGTATTGCCCGGATGCAACACGCTGCACGAGATGCCGTAGGGGCGTCCCTCGAGCGCGGTGGACTGTGTGAGGCCGTCGATGCCGAACTTGCTCGCGTTGTAGGGCGCGTTGCTCGGACGGACGCGCTGGGCCGAGATCGAGCCGATGTTGATGATCCGGCCCCCGCCTTGACGCTTCATGATCCGCATCGCCTGGCGCGTGCAGAGGAACGGCGCCCGCAGGTTGATCGCGAGCACCCGGTCCCAATCCTCGACGGCCAGCTCGTCGATCGCGCCGCGCACGGCGGTTCCCGCGTTGTTGACCAGGAGGTCAAGCCGGCTGAATCGTTCCAGGGTCGCCGCGAAGATCCGCTCGACCTGAGACTCCGAGGTGACGTCGGCGGGAAGGGCCAGGGCGGCGCCGCCCGTCAGGGCGATCTCGTCGGCGAGCTTCTGGAGGCGCTCCGCCCGCCGCGCCACGAGTGCCACGGCCGCCCCCTCGGCCGCGAACCCGCGGGCGATGCCCTCGCCGATGCCGCTGCTGCTCCCGGTCACCAGGGCCACCTTGCCATCGAGCTTGCCCATGATCGCTCCCCGTTCAAAGGGTTCGCCCCGATCGTGGGGCCATCGGGCTCCGGCACCGCCAGCCGGAGATGATCTCACGATCCCTGAACACCGTGGAGAGGTCGGCGACGCCCTCCCGACGACCGAGCCGCCGAGCCGGGGTCGCGCCCCCATCGACCCTCACGCGCCCGGCGGCGCCCGCGCCTGGCTCCGTCAGACCGCGCAGACGCGTGCTACCATACGCGTTGGACGGCAGGACAGCGCGGAGACCGCCGCCCAGACGCGACGGCAGGCCGCGGCAGCGGTCGGGTGCCTCGGGTCGCCATCGATCATGACGAGATGACGGGCGCCGAGGGGCCCGACACGCGATTCGACCACGTTTCGCGACCGGCTCCGGCAGAGCCGGCCGGAGGGCACCGCATGAACCGTCTCCTGCGCATCGCGATTCCGGCCGTTCTCGTGGCCGGCCTGCACGCGACGTCTGTCAGCCCGGTCCGGAGCGACGCGACGAGCGATGCAGACCTCTGGCGCGCCGCGGGGGTGAGCCAGGTCCCGCCGGGCACGCCGGCGCCGCCCGTCGTCCTGAGCGACCTCGCCGGCAAGACGGTCGATCTCCGCGACTTTCGCGGTCGGCTCGTCATGCTGTACTTCTGGGCGACGTGGTGACCGAACTGCGAGAGGGAGTTACCCTCTATCAACGCCCTCCAGCAGGAGATGAAGGACCAGGGCCTCACCGTGCTGCTCGTGGACCTCTGGGAGAAGCCCGCACGCGTCGTGAAGACCGTGGCGGAGCGCGGGTATGCCATGCGGGTCGTGATCGACCCTGACGGCACCGTCTCGAACGCCTATCACGTCGTCGGGACGCCCACGGTGTACCTGGTGGGAAAGGACGGCGCGCTGATCGGTCGGGCCGTGGGACCCCAACATTGGACGGAGGCGGTCGGGCGAGCCCTCCTGGAGGCACTGCTGAAGGCGCCGGGCACCCGGACGTCCGAAGCCAGGTAACCGCGCGGACCCCGCCCGACTGGCGCGGGAGCTCGCGCGGCCGCTCCCACCCGTTATTCTCCTGACCGGTGCCCCGAGGAGGCCATCCGTCGAGCACCTGGCCAGGGGCATCGACTCGGGGCGTCCCCCCAGGCGCGGTGGGGGCCGCGTCGTGCGCGGGCGTTTCCCCCCTCCCCTCCCGCGCCTTCGATCCGCCCTCCGG
>Ga0209267_1001130_pt1 | contig 18555 bp, 19 predicted proteins | sample GraSoiAngelo_137_FD_185894 | JGI IMG/M metagenome (GOLD analysis project Ga0209267, IMG submission 185894) | Grasslands soil microbial communities from the Angelo Coastal Reserve, California, USA - 14_0929_09_30cm (SPAdes) (version 2) | ecosystem: Environmental > Terrestrial > Soil > Grasslands ... | reverse complement strand
GCCTGGTGTTCACCGGCGAGGGCAACGGCTGGTTCAAGGCGTACGACGCCAAGACCGGCACCGTCTTGTGGAAGTTCTACTGCGGCGCCGGCGTCAACGCGGCGCCCTCGGTGTACGAGCTGGACGGTGAGCAGTTCATTGCCGTCGCGGCCGGGGGCAACTTCCAGATCAGCTATCCGCTGGGTAATTCGGTCTTCGTCTTCGGGTTGCCGAAGGCAGGCATGTAGAGAGCGGGGAGCCGGCGCACGGTGACAGTCATCGTGCGCCGGCTCTTACGTTCAAGGGTTTTGTACGGAAGGTTGTCCGAGACTGCGGAGCAGCTCGCTGACCTCTTGCCACGTGGCGGCCGGCAGCACGTCATCGTCGGACTCGACCACGTAGGCGACGTCGTAGCTGCAGTACGCCGACGTCATACCGCGCCGCTGCGCGCACTCCAGCAGATGATAGACCGCCCCCTGTCGGAGGAGCCAGACCGCCGAGTCGCCCACAGCGGGGTGCGGCAGGTCGCCGAGCTTGAAGTAGAAGACCGGCCACGTCTCGTTGCCCCGGCGCAACGTCGCCTGGTACGCCTTCGGGATGTCGGCGCAGCCGTACATGAGGCTGCGGAAGACGCCGCAGGGCTCTTCGTAGCGCCAATCGCGCTCGGTCTTGGCAAGCGTGGCAGTCACTACCAGATCTGCGCCGGCGAGTCGCCGGGCGAGCGGCCGCTCCCCTGCCGCAACAAGCGGGACGCGCGCGAGCGCTGCCTTGTGGGAGTGTAGGCACCCTGCGCCGGCCAGGAGCAGCACGAACATCGCGCCGCGCGCCAACCGGTACAGCCCCAGAGCCAGCAACCACGCAACGAAGTGGTCGAAACGCGTGACGCTGGACTGGAAGTACATGCAAGGCCATCCTGGTACGCTGCGCCTACCCTCTCGGACTGGAGCGCCGTCTCGCAGCTGGCTCTCCACCGGCGGCCCAAACGGGGCTGCAGTTTCGGTTCTCGCAAGGAGGATGCCAGACACATCAGGGGCCCTCCGAGGATGGAACGGCATACCTTGAGGCGCCTACGTGCCATGCCTGTCGCTCATGCGCTACAATCCAGCGACGTCGTGACCTTCAAGCTCTTCCGTCTCGCGGGAGGGCGCAGTAGGTTCGCCACGGTGAAGTGGTTGTCGGTCGCATGTATCGTCGCCGTGGCGGGGGGCGCGGCGCCTCCTGTCGCGGCATGCGCACAGGACGGACCGGCCGCGCCCGCTCCGGCGGTCGACCCGTCGTGGTTGCAGGTCGATAGCGTAACCAAGACGGTCACCTTCCAGTTGGTGGCCGGCCTCACGGGTCTCAACGGCGCCCTCAACTTCAACGGGTTCCGGGACGGGGGGCTGACGCTGACGGTGCCGCTGGGGTGGACGGTGGTGATGCACTTCAAGAATCACGATGGCATGCTCCCGCATTCCGCCGAGGTCATCGCGGACGCCCATCCCCTTCCCACAGGGCCAGTTGCGCCCGCTTTTGCCCGGGCATTCACGCTGCGGCTGGAGCAGGGGCTCATCTCGGAACAGACGGATGACCTGCGCTTTATTGCGGATAGGGGGGGGTCCTATCTAATATTTTGCGGGGTTCCGGGTCACGGGGCGGCCGGCATGTGGGTTCGTCTCGAGGTTTCGGGCTCAGTTCACAGGCCGTCGTTGGCGGCCACGCCTGCGGGGAAACCTTAGCCTCGCGGGTGCGCGGAGTGCCGATGGACTCGCTCTCAAGGAGGTGGGCTCCGCTTTCTCCTGTTAGTTCACACACAACTGTAGGTGAGAAGCCAGACGAGTACTGGTGGGAGAACCTTCCCACTCGGCTGTACCTGGCGCGGGCAGTCGCATATGCGCCTCGAGGGCACGAGCGGTAGGATGGCGGCAGTAAACTCCCAAGGAGGGAATCTCGTATGAAGCGTCTCACGCTGTTGTTGTTGGGCTTGGCCCTGGGCGTCTCCGCGACGGCCGGCGCGCAAGGCCTGACGATGCAGATGTCTAACGGCTGGTCGTTCGCGTTCTCCGGGAACGTGAACGTGTTCTGGAGCTTCAGCAAAGGGAACACGGCCGCAGGAGACCAGACGAACTCGAACATCCGCACGGGACTGCTCCCAGCGTTCGCCACATTCGAGGCGAGGGGCAAGGAAGCCGGGTTGAACCTCGGTGTGCACTTCGGATTCGCGCCGCAGATTCAAAACGGCGGCAACGCGCACGACGGCTTTCAAAATCCTAATCGGATCGACATGCGTCAGGTCTACCTGACCGTGGGCTTCAAAGACGGGTCGCAGATTCTCGCCGGCCGCGAACTCGCGCTGTTCGGCCGTCAGAACATCCTAAACGATATGACTCTGTTCGGCATCGGCGCAGTGGGCATCCCCTTGGTGCAGGGTGGCGGCACCACGCTCGGGCGCATCGGGTTCGGGTATATCTACCCCAACTTCAACGCACAAGTGACCTACAGCACGAAGCCGGGGCAGGCACAGCTAAGCGTGGGGCTCTTCCAGCCGAGTAACCTGGGAAGCTTCACTTACGACTTCACATCGATCCCCCGGGTCGAGGCCGAGTTTACCTACAATCAGAAGTCCGGTAAGAGCAATTACATGCTCTGGGTCGGCGGTCTGTGGCAGTCTACGAAGAACGCGCCCACTGGGGGTCTCTCCGTCAGTTCGTTTGGCGGCACCGCCGGGATCAGGGCGGGTTTCTCGGACCTCACACTCGTCGTCAACGGTTACATCGGCAAAGGCCTCGGGACGACCTTGATGTTCTCGGGCGGCGAAGTCGCGGGAACCGCCGCCGCTACGTCGCCGGCGCTGCGGACATCTGACGGTGGTTACGCCCAACTCGCGTACAAAGTCGGACCGAAGACCAACGTGGGCTTCAGCTGGGGCTTCAGTCGCTTGAAGAACAACGATACGGCCGCGCCCAATGGTGACGGCAACACCAACGTTCGGTCGAATAACTACGCGTACACGCTCGGACTGTACCACCAGTGGACGAAGTCGCTCAAGTTCGTGCTGGAGGGTACGGAAGAAGGTACCACCGGCAATACCCTCGGTCCCATCTTCGCGGGCTTGCCGCCCGGGGCGAAGCAGATCGACATCGGCGCCGGGTTCATGCTGTTCTTCTAAACGACACAAGGCTGTAGGTAGCAACGTCAAGAGGCCGGGAGCGATCCTGGCCTCTTACGTTTTCCCGTGACGTATTTTCGTGACGCCTTCTACGTGACGCCGTTTATTTGTACCTGTAGGTGATTCTGCCCCTCGTTAGGTCATACGGCGAGAGGTCCACCGCGACCCGATCCCCCTGCAGGATCCGGATGTAATTCTTGCGCATCTTTCCGCTGACGTACGCCAGCACCTCGTGGCCGTTCTCGAGCTTCACGCGGAAGGTCGTGTTCGGAAGCACTTCGCTGACCGTACCCATCATTTGTATCGCGTCGCCAGCCACGCTCGGTGTCGCTCTCCTTCTCCCGTGGTGGAACGGGAATGCTACAGGCGGACGATATGGGGATCCATGGTATCGTCCCGTGGCGCAGTGGGACCGCGCTCGATGTAGGACGCGTGACGGCCGCAGCTTTGGCACGTCAGCGTCACCCGCTCCGGCGCGAGCGGCGCGGCGCCCGCCCGGCTGCCCCGGCGCCGGGGCGCGCGCACGATCGACCGGGTGCCGCAGGAGGGGCAGACCAGGGGCACGTGCTCACGGTCCGCCGCAATCAACGCCAGTGCCTCGGGCGCCCGGTATTCCTTGATTCCGCGTCGTCCCACCGCTTGTCGCACCTCCAGGAGCGAAATGTAGCAACCCCTGGAAGATGGGCCGCCTTGACACCTCGCGGAGGAGGCGTATCTCTCACGGAGCCCGGAGGTTGCCCGCGGAGGTGACCATGGATCGCCCCCAATACGAGCCGCTCGCGCAAATCGAAGTCGACGCCGCCCGACCGGAGCCCCAGGGTTTCACACTCACCGGTCAGGGCCCCGATCACGCGGAATATCAGCTCGACCTGCGCTTCGAGATGCCGCTCGATCCCCGGACCCGCACGGTGCTGGGTGAGCTATTGTCCCACTCCGACCTCATCATCTCGCGGCGCGCTCCGGGTGGGAGCGCGCTCGCCCAGGCCTTGCGCCAGCGTCGTAACCGCGCGCCGCAGCGATAGTTCCGCCAAAAATCGGTCCAAAATCCTTGACGGTCTGGTAGGGCCGATGTAGCTTGGCGCGACCTTTAGCGCCGGAGCAGCAAGTTCGATGTCAGCTGAGCTCGGCGGGTCGCAGATCTCTTCGCTGCTCGAGGCTCTCCCCGGAATCGCGAGCGTACTGCGCAGCCCCGTGGCCGACGCCTTGGTGAAGGCGATCCGCGCCGCCGCGGGGGTGGGCGAGTTCACCATGGACGATGCCGAGGAGCTGGTGCGCTATGCGGTGCGCCGCGGCTTGATCGGCCCGGAAGAGGGCGATCGGGTCCTCTCGGACATCGACGTTCCCCTCAAGTCCAAGGTCAAGCCCGTCCGCGCCGCGAGGCCCAAGCCGCTGGTCAAGAAAAAGGCCGCCAAGAAGAAGTCGCGGCGGTGAAGCGGCCGCTCCCGCTTCTGCTGCTGGGCGCCGCCGTCGCGTGCGCTCGCGCACCGCAGCCCGCGGCAGTCACGCCCGCCGACGTTCCCGCGCTCACGAGCCAGGCGCAGCAGCAACCACAGAACCCCACCATCCAGTTTCGACTCGGAGCGGCCCTCGCCGCCGCCGGGCGCTGCGACACCGCGAGCGTGGTCGCGCGCGCGGGGCTCGCGCTCGAGCCCGGCAACGTGCTCGGGCCGCTGGTGCTCGGCGCGTGCCGGGAGCAGGCGGATCGCTACGACGAAGCGGTCGCCATCTACAGCGACTTCGCGGCCCAGCACCCGAACGCCCGAGGCGTGGCTGCCCTGCGCGCCAAAGCGCAGCTCGCGCTCCGCGCCGCGGCGGAGCGAGCGGCGCGACAGGCGCTGGCGCGCGAGGCGGAGCTCGCCCTCGCACCGCCCGAGCCCGCCACGGTCGCGGTGCTGCCGCTCGTGATCGCGGGGGACTCGGGCGTGCAGCCCTTGTCGCGCGGGCTGGCGGAGCTCATCGCGACCGACCTGGCCTATATCCGCACCCTGCGCCTGCTCGAGCGTCTGCAGATCGGGATGCTGCTGGACGAGCTCAAGCTCGGCCAGAGCGACCGTGTGGATCCGGCGACGGCGGCGCGCGTGGGACGGCTGCTGCGGGCGGAGCGCCTAGTGCAGGGGGCGGCGACGATTCCGCGCCGCGGTCCGGTGCAGCTTTCGGCGACGGTGGTCACGAGCACCGGCGTCGTACGGCCGGTGGGCCAGGTGACCGGGCCGTTCCCGAAACTACTCGACCTCGAGAAGCAGGTGGTGTTCGACCTCGCCGCGCAGCTCGGGCTGGAGCTCACGCAAGCGGAACGCGAGCAAATCCTCCGTCAGGGGCCCAAGAGCCTCGCCGCATTCCTCGCCTACAGCCGCGCGCTCGAGGCGATGGATCGCGGGGACTACGGCGCGGCGGCGCGGCACTTCCGCAGCGCGGCGCAGGCCGACCCGGGCTTCCAGGCCGCCCGCGACGGCCAAGAGGCGGCGACCGCGGCTCCGGCGGCCGAGCAGGCCACGGGTGGGGGGATGGTCACCCTCCCGGACGCCGTCGAGCGGGTGACGGGCGCCGCCGAGCCGACGGGCTTGGGCGGCGCGGGCGCACTGCTCTCCGCCGGAGCGCGCGATGTCGTGCCCGCCATCGGCGACGCGATCGCCGATGTGAAGTTGCCCACGGGCAGCTCCAGCATCGACCGTCGGCTGACTCCTGAGTCGCTCGGCCTGCCCTCCATCGCATCCGTCACGAACGGGATCGTCATCATCTTCAAGCGGCCGCCGTGAGGTGGGTTCTGGTGTGGTTGTGCGCGGCGGCGCCGCTCGCCGCGCAGGGCCCAGGGGACGGAGTCGGCACCGCGGCGCGCACCGGAGTCGTATTCGACGGCTACTACTTCGGGTCGAGCTACGCGTTCCACCACGTCGTCGAGTGGACCGTTCCGGTCGGCCTGTCGCATCGGCTCGGCCCGAGCCTCACGGTGGATCTGTCGAGCGGGTACGCGCATGCCGCGGCCGCCACCACCAGCGGGACGCTCGAGCTCTCGGGCCCGACCGACACCGATGTCCGGCTGAGCTGGGCCTCCGTGTCCGGGCGCTTGATCGTCTCCGTGGCCGGCACGCTGCCCACCGGGAAGCGAGCCGTGGACACCTCGGCCGTGCCGCTGCTCAGCGCCCTCGCGACCGAGGTGCTCAATTTCACGACGCCGAGCTTCGGAACGGGGGGCGGCGTAACCGGCGGGTTCGCGACTGCGTTCAAACTGGGGGAGCGCTGGGCGCTCGGAGTGGGCGGGAGCTACCGTTGGTATGCGCGTTACACGCCCGTGGCGGGGGGCGGCGATCTCGAGCCGGGCGGCGAGGCTCGCGTGCGGCTCGGCGCCGAGGGACGGGTGGGTGGTCGCGGGTATTTTCGCGGCGCGGCAGTGTATGCGACGAGCGGCGCGGATACGTTGGGCGCGGGCTCGCGCAGCGCCAGCGGCCCCCGCTTTTTGGTCTATTCCGGGCTGAGCCTCCCCGCCGGGCGCAGCAGCCTGTCCCTCTATGCATATGACAGATACCGCCTCCGGCCCCACGGCTACGACTCCACCGTGGTTCAGGTGCCGCGCGGCAACGTGCTCGCGCTGGGCGTTCGGCTCGAGCGCCCGCTGTCCCCGGTCCTGAGCCTTGCTCCGAACGTCGAGTTCCGTCACGAGCTCGCCGGGCCCCCGACCGGTAGTCTCGCGCTGCTCGGCTGGCTGGTGCGGCCGGGCGTGGATGTACGCTACCGCGCGAGCGCCGCGTGGACGGTCCTGGTTCAGGGTCAGGCGGCGTTCGGCCGGGTGGCGGACAACGGCAGCTCCGTGCCGCTCGTCGGGCCGCGGGCGGTCGTGCTGCTCGAGTGGGCGCGATGATCCGCCGCCTCCGTCCCTGGCTCACGCTCGCGGTCTCGGGCGGCATGGTCGCGTGCGCGGAGTGGGCGGGATCTGAGCTCCGGGGCCCGCAGCTGTCCATCGTGCCACTGATCGCCGTGGGCTCCGGCACGGTCCTGCTGGACGATCTCGACCAGCTCCACGTGGTCGTCGTGCCGATCTCGAGCGTGGGCGTACCCCGGGCGGTCGCAGATACGACCGTTCCGGTCGATGCGGCGGGCAACGCGACGCTCAGCGTGCCGGTCGTGGTTATCGGGCGATCACAGCCGTTCGAGGTGACCCTGCAGGGTATCCGCTCGAGCGATGGCGTCGTGCTGTACGCGGGGGTGGACACCGTGATCGTGAACAGCACAGACGCTACGCCGCCTGTGACGGTGCCGGTGAGCTATATCGGGCCGTGCCAGATCGGCTCGGGCTGCGTCGTGACGGTCGCGCCGCAGGATACCACGCTCGCGACGGGCGGCTCGCTCGTGCTGCGCATCAGCGTGGACTCGGCGCTGATCCCGGTGACGGGCGTGCCCGTGGCGTTGACCAACCTCACTCCGGCCCTCATCCTCATGGCGCCGGATCGGACGGTCACGGCTCTCCTGAGCCCGACCGGCGGCGCGGGGCGCGTCGAGGCGGCCATTCGTGGTGCCGCGGACACGCTGCGGCTCACCGTCGCGCCGCTCACCGCCCCGGCCGCGGTGCTGGTCAACCCGGGGTACGTGACTCTCACGACCCTGAGTCCGGGGAACACGGCGCAGCTCGCGGCCGTCGTCACGGATATCGCCGGGAAGCAGCTGTCGCCCTCACTCGCGACCTGGACGAGCGGCACGCCAGGCGTGGCAGCGGTTTCGAGCACCGGGCTGGTCACGGGCGTCAGGCCGGGTAGCGCGGTCGTGGTCGCTACCGCAGCCCCCGGCGTCGCGGACTCGCTGGTCGTGATGGTGGGCGACCCCACCATCCTCCCCGGCAATCCGCTCGCGCTGGCGCTCACCGGTGGCCGCAGCTTCGGTGTTGCAAAGCTCGGGCAGCCCGTCGCGATCGACATCGTGCTCGATCTCAAGGCAGTCCCGATCGAGCTGCTCGGCAGCTACGACGCGCGCTTCATCTGGAATGCCGGCGTGCTGCGGTTCGACAGCACGCAGGCCGGCACCTTCGTGTCTCCTGCGATCATTCCCGACACGGCGGCGAGTGGCATTTTGCGCTTCAATGCCACCGACCTGGTCGGAAAGGCCGGATCGCAGACGCTGGTCCACCTCTGGTTCACTGCCATGGGCCCCGGGGCGTCCAGTCAGGTGCTGTCGCTGCCGGTGCTGACGGCTGCGGTCACGGGCCTCGATCTGCTGCCTGGTTTGCTGGTGGCACCTGGCGGCACCACGATCGGACCGTAGCCCGCCGGGCGGGCTACACCCGGAATCCCCGCACCAGCCCCCGCAGCCTCTCGGCCGCCTCCAGCAGGCTGCTGGCAGCGGCCGCCATCTCCTCGGTCGACGCGCCCTGCTGTTCGGCGGCGGCCGTGGCCTGCTCCGCGCCCGCAGCATGTGCCGTGGCACGGATCGCCACCTGCTCCGCCTGCCCCTGCAGCTGGGTGGTGGTTTCGCGGTTGGCCTGGGCGGTGACCCGCACTCGCGCGGCGGCCTGTTCCACGAGCTCGATCGCCGTGGCGATCTCGGCGAGGCCGTGGGCCGCGCCTTCCGCGACGGACTCGATCCCCCGGACCTTCGCCTGACCCGCGGCCATGGTGGCCGTGACGTCCTCCATCTGCTCGCGGATCGAGCCCGTCGTGCGGGTCACTTCCTCCGCTGCCCGCGCCGACTCGTCGGCGAGCTGGCGCACCTCCTCGGCGACCACCGCGAAGCCGCGGCCGTGCTCACCGGCCCGTGCCGCTTCGATCGCCGCGTTCAACGCCAGCAGGTTGGTCTGCGACGAGATGCGCTTGATGAGCTCCACGAAGTCGTCGATCGACACGCTCAGCTCGCCGAGCTGGCTGATCTGGTTCGAGGTGGTCTGCACCACCTCCCGCACGTTGAGCAGCACGCTCCCGGCGGCGGCGACGTCGCCCCGGTGCCGGTCGGCTACCGTGCGGATCTCCTCGCCGAGCTTCGCCGCGCGCTCCGCCGCGTCCGCCATGTCGCCGGTGGCGGCGCGAAGGGCAACGAGTCCGGTGCCCATGGAGGTGAGGGCGGCGCGTTGCTGGTCCGCACCGCCCGAGATCTCCACCATGGCCGTCGAGACCTCGCTGGAGGACGCCGCGAGCTCCTCGCTCACCGCCGACAGGTCCCCCGCCGCCCCGGCGATCCGGTCCGACTCGCCGATCACGTCGCCCACGATCTGCCGGAGGCGGTTCCCCATCTGCTGGATGGCGTCCGCCAGCACGCGGAACTCGCGGGGCATCTCCCCGGTGGTGACCGGTCGCAAATCGCCGGCGCCGAACCGCTCGGCGGCCGTCACCAGGCGGCCCAGCGGCCCGTGTACCGATTGGACCGTGTAGCGCGACAGGAAGAAGCCTGCGATCACGAGAGCGACGACGAAGACCCAGAGCTTGCGCTCCCGATCGCCTGCGTCCGCGCTCAGCCGCTGCGCGGCCTTCGCCGCCTTCTGCGCCTGCCGCTGGGAGAGATCACGCACCAGCCGCGTCAGCTCCGCCGCCTGGGGCCGCACCGCCGCCGCTCGCGCGGCCGCTTCCTGATCGCGTCCCAGGTCCCGGAGCGCGTGTGCGATCGAGTACTCAGTCTGGATGGCCGCGTGCAGTTGCTTCACGCGGTTCACGGTGAGGCGATCCTCGACGGTGAGGCCACCCAGCCCATCCAGCCGGCGTTGGTGCTGGAAGGCCTCCTCGGCGGCGGCTTGGAACTCTCGCCGCGGCTCGTCCCCGGGTGAGCCCAGATACTGCTCGGCCGCCCGGATCTCTTCCAGCACGCTGGTGACGAGCCCGCTCCCCACCTCGGTCGACGCCCGCAACGCGTCGAGCTCCTGGTCGATCGCGTACCGCATCTGGCGCAGGGTGGCGGCGCCCGCGATCGCCGTAGCGATGAGACCGGCCATGAGCAACGCCAGGCCGATCAGGATGCGCGCGCGGATCGTGTCGAACCGGCCCCGCATTACCGCGCCACCTCCGTCACCAGCCGGCCGTCGCGCACGACGCCGATCACCACCGTCTTCCCCGCCACGTCCCCGTTAGCGTCGAACGCGATCGGGCCGGTCACTCCTGCGAACGGCGGCTGGCCCCGACCCACGCGCGCGAGATAGTCCCGAATGGCTTTCCGGTCGGCGCCCACCTTGTCGATCGCACGCGCCAGCAGCAGCATGATGTCGTACGCGCCCGCTCCACGTTGGTCCGGTCGCTGTCCCGGGAAGGCGCGCGCGTAGTCCGCCACGAACGCGACATTGCGCTCGTCGCTCCGGTCGGGGAGGTAGGCGGACGACAACCGCATGCCCTCCGCGAGCGCGCCGTCCGCCTCGATCCCCGTGAGGGCGTCCCCGCCGAGCACGGGCCACCGCAGCCCGAGCGAGCGCATCTCACGCAGGGCCAGCTCGGCCCCGGGGCGCTCTGCGGCGAGCAGCAGCACGTCCGCGCCCCCGCGGCGCATGTGCGAGAGGTACGGCTCGAGCGACGCGGTGGCCGGGATGTAGGGATCGGACTCGAGCACGGTCCCCCCCAGGCGCGCAAACTCGGCCGCGAACGTCCGGCGCACCCCGCGTCCATAGTCGTTGTTGAGGTAGATGATGCCGGCTCGTCTGGCGCCGAGCGTTTGCCAGGCAAAACGGGCGAGCTCTGGCCCGTGTTGCAGGTCGCTCGGGCACACGCGGAACACGTACGGACTCATCCCCGACAGGTCGGGACTCGACGCGGACGGTGAAATCATCGGGGTAGGCGTCGCGCCCCCCCCGTACACCCGCGCCGCCGAGAGAGAAGGGCCCGAGCTCAGGTGTCCCACCACCGCCACGATCGCAGGGTCCGCATACAGCTGCTCCGCCACCCGCACCGCGGCGTCCTCGTTGCCCGAATCATCGACGACTCGCAGCTCGAGCTTGCGACCCCGGATTCCCCGTTTGGCGTTGATCTGGTTGACCGCCAACTGGGCAGCCCGGAGCATCGAGGCTCCGCGCGGTTGGGAGAAGGGGCCTGCGAGGCCGACGGCGATCGGCCCTGTCGGGCGGGAGCAGGCCGCCAGCGCGATGACGGTGCCGACGAGAAGTGATGCTCGCAGTGGCCCTCCAGGTAGGCGCGGGGCAAGGTTAAGCTCACCCATGGGCAAGCGCAACATTCCCCACCCTACCCACAAGATTTCCACTTGGTTTTCCATACCGATGTGGACAAATCCGGATTGCCTCCGGGCCAGTCGGGGGTAGCTTGGTGCGAGTGGAAACGTCTGGACGCCTCTACCGATTTGCCGGCGCACTCGAGCGGCTCCTCGCGGCTCCCGATGCCCAGGCCTTCGAGCGCGCGTGGGAGACGGCGCACGTCGACCGGCTCGCGTGGGACGCGCTCGGGGGCGCGCGACGGGCGGACAGCGAGGGCCTCGAGCCCGCGCTCGATCAGGTGGACCGTCGTCTTCTCGCGACGTTGGAGCGGTGCCGCGCGTTCCCCGATCCGCACGTCGTGACCTTCCGCGTGCCCGAGCTCGAGCGGTGGCAGCATGCCGCGGCTGCCGCGCTCGTCGGTGCGCGCTGGGGCGTCGCGGGCCTGCGCACCGTGATCGCCGACACCGGGGCGCCACTCGGGCGTCGCTACTTCGCGTTCCTCGCGCTGGCCGAACGGCACCCCGAGGGTGCGTGGCCGCTGTTCGAGCGGTATCTCACGACACCGGGCGCGCACCACGCGTTTGTTGCCGCCGCCGTCGAAGCGGCGCGCTACTACCCCGGGCACGCCGAGGTCCTCGTGCTCCTGTTCGAGCGGATCCGCGGCGACCAGCTGCTGCGCCGGTTCCTCGGCCCCAAAATCCTCGAGTCCCTCTACGTGCTGGGCGAAGAATGCAGCCTGCCGCTGTTCGAGGAGCTGCTCGTCGCCGGGCATACCGACCCGGATGTGGATCGCTGCGAAGTGACCCGCGCGCTCGTCATGGTGCGCCGAGCGACCGGACGGGTCGCGCAGAGCTGCAAGTTCGCCGACGGCGACGACGGGGTCGTGCTGCGCACGCTGGACGAGGCGGAGCGCCGCTTCGAGGCCACGCGGGACCGGATCGTCCCGGTGGTGGTGATCTAGGGGCCCGTCCGGCCGATGAACCGCCACATCTTGTCGCGGTACGATCGCCCGCCGATGTCGTAGGTGTCGTTGTGCCCGGCTCCGTGAATCAGGACCACCTCGACCGGCCCCGCCGCGGCGGCCGCGACCGCCATGCCCATCGCCGTCGGCACCAGCCGATCCGCGTCGCCGTGAAACAGCAAGATCGGGCAGGACACTCGCCTCACGTTGGCGACGTTGTCGAGCGACAGGCGGAGCAGGAAGCGGGGCAGCAACCCGTAGTGGTATTTCGCCATCGCGGCGGCATTGGTGAACGGCGATTCCACGATCAGTCCTGCGACGGGATGGTGCGCCGCGGTGTACGTCGCCACCGCGCTGCCGAGCGAGCGACCGTAGACGTAAATGCGCCGCGGGTCCACATCGGGTCGGGCGGTGAGCGCCGCGTACGCGGCATCGGCGGCGGCGTACAAGGCACCCTCCGTCGCTCGCCCGCCGCTGCCGCCGTAGCCCGGGTAGTCGAGGACCAGTACGGCGGTGCCCGGCGGCTGGAACTCGCGCACGATGGGCCAGATCGCTGCGACGGTCTCACCGTTGCCGTAGAACCAGAGGAGGCCAGCGGAGGTTGGGGACTTTGGTGTCAGATACCAGCCCACCAGCTTCGTCCCGTCGCCCGACACCAGCTCGACTCGCTCCCCGTTCTCGACGCCTAGGCGCTTGGGATCGGGCAATTTCGCGCGCGGCGCCGGAAAGGCGAGCCGATCCTGGAACAGCCAGGCGACGAGCAGCAAGAGCGTGTAGGCGAGCCCGAGGCCGACGATGATGCGGAGCGCCAGCATGCAACGAAAATACGTAGGGCCGAAGCATGCTGCGCCCCTACGCAGTCGCGAGCATTGCCCGCCGGCCCCCAATCGCGAATCTTACGTGCCGTGGCCACCCAGCTCACCTGCCCTTCATGCCGCGCCGAGATCCCGCGGGGCGCGGCCTTCTGCCCGGCGTGCGGGTCGGCTTCGCCCACCGTGATCACGAACGAGCGAGCGACCGCGGTGCCTCCCGCCCCCGGCGCTCCACCCGCCGTGCCCACCGCGGAGCGTCTCGCCCGCGCGCTCGGTCCCAAGTACGAGGTGAAGCGCCTGATCGGCCGGGGCGGCTTCGCCGAGGTGTACGAGCTGTGGGACAAGGATCTCGATCGCCGCCTCGCATGCAAAGTGCTCCACCCGGAGATCGCCTGGACCCCGGGCATGCTGGCGCGGTTCCGGCAGGAGGCAAAGGCGCTCGCCCGGCTGCAGGACCCCGCCATCCTCGCGATCCACTTCACCGGCGACGGTGAGGGTCTCGTTTATTACGTGATGCCGTTCGTCGAGGGCGAGTCGCTCGCGGAGCGCTTGCGCCGCCGCGGCCCGTACACGGCGGACGAGGCCTTGAAGATCGCCGAGCCGATTCTCCAGGCACTGTCCCATGCCCACACCCAGGGCCTCGTACACCGCGACATCAAGCCCGACAACGTGATGGTCGAGGCGAAGAGCGGCCGGGTCCTGCTCCTGGATTTCGGCATCGCCAAGCTGCTGGACCCCGGGGGGGGCGGGGGCGACGCTGGCGGCGCAAAAACAGCCACTGGCTTCACGGTCGGCACGGTGCAGTACATGAGCCCTGAGCAGGCCCTCGGCCAACCGAACCTCGACGGCCGGAGTGACCTCTACGCCTTTGGCGCGATGCTCTACCAGATGGTGACCGGGACGCCCCCCTATGACGGCAACTCGAGCGCCGAGATCGTCGGGAAGCACCTGGGCGACCCCGTTCCGGTGGCGAGCGACGTCAACGCCAAGATCCCCCGCTGGCTCTCCACGGTGATCGTGAAGTGCCTCGCGAAGAAACCCGAAGACCGCTTTCAGGACGCCGACGACGTGCTCGCGGCGCTCGACTCCGGCCGCACGTCCGGCTCCGAGGGGCTGGTGGGCGCCCACACCCTCGAGCGTCAGGTCCGGCGCTCCGGCCAGGTCCGGCGTGGCTCGGGACGGCTCGGCTGGTGGGTGGCGGGGGTGCTTGGGGCGGCGCTCGTGGCGGGGGGGCTGGCGCGTCGTGCCGGTTATCTCGGGCCAGGAGTCGCGTCTGTTCACAACGCCCTCGTCGAGCCGATCGAGATCCTGAGCCACGGCGTCCCGGTGGATACGGTCGCGCCTGAGGCCACCCAGCGGCTCAGTCTGAGGCGCGGTCAGCGCGGCGAGCTGCGGTGGCGCCTCATCCGCCCCGGCAACCCACCGATCGGCGAGCCCCTGGAAGGGCCGCTTCCGGCGTTCCCGCGGGCCGGAGGTCGGTTGCTGGCCGATGTCAGTGCCGAAGTGGGCGGTCAGCGCTACTTCGCGCCCCTCATCACGAACGCGAGCGCATCGGACATCACGCTCGAGGTCAACCCCGCCACCGCCGCGGCGGTGCGGTGCAACTGCCTCGTGTCGAAGGGTGCCGTCCGCACCCACATCGGGTATTATCGCCTCTATCAGAACACCAGCGTGGCCGCCTACAACAGTGCCCATCCCTACATCGGACCCCACGCCGACCGGCACGGCTTCGCGGGCCGGGTGGTCCCGCAAAGCGGGGTCGTGGTGTTGACCTTCTGACGGCACGCGTGGCGGACGACCTCGATCCCCGGCTGCTCATGCGGGCGCGCGGCGCGCTGCTCGGGCTTGTGGTCGGGAACCAGCTCGGCGTCCCCACCGAGCCCCTGGGCACCGCCACGGCGATCCGTGAGGCGTTTCCCCAGGGCGTGCGTGATCTCGCGGCGCCGCCCGAGGGGTCGCCGTTTGACGACGACGCTGCGATGACGCTGCTCCTTGCCGAATCTCTGGCGGAGAAGGGCGACTTCGACGCGCACGACGTGGCGGAGCGCTGGGTGAAGTGGATGAAGCGGGACGGGCGCGGCATCGGCCTCACGACACAGCGTGCCCTGCGACTCATCGAGCGCGGCACCGAGCCGTTCGAAGCCGGCCGGCTGGCCCACAACGCGCGGGCTGCGTCCAACGGCGCGGTGATGCGCTGCATCCCGGTTGCATTGCGCTATCACGACAACGTCGACAGGCTGATTCGCGTGTCGACCCAGCAGGCCGCCATCACCCACGCCGACGAGCGGTGCACGTGGGGCGCGGTGGCGGTGAACCTCGCTGCGCGAGAGCTGCTGCACGGCAATCAGCACTTCGTCGAAGAGGTGCTGCACCGCCTTCAGGGGGCGCCGCGCCCGCTGATCGAGGCCATCCGGCGCGTACCCTGGGAGCAGGAGAGCGACCTACCGATCGATGTGAGCGGGGAAGCCGGCTACGTCGTCCACTGCGTGGAAATCGCCTTCTGGTGCGGGATGCACCGCCCGTCCCTCGAAGAAGCGCTCATCTTTCTCGCCGAGGCGGGTGGCGACACCGACACCAACGCCGCCGTCGCGGGCGCGCTGCTCGGCGCGCGGGAAGGCGAAGCGAGCATCCCGCCCCGCTGGCTCGAACAGCTCGGGCACGCGCGGGGAGTGTCGGCTCTGGCGGAACGACTCATACAAGCCGCAAGCCCTAAGCCATAACGCTTACGGCTTACGACTTGCGGCTTTTGGCTGTCTTCGCGTATCGAGCGATTCGGTCCATCACGTCCTTGTCCATGAGAGTGATGGACACCCAACGGGCCGTGCCCCGCCCGCGCCAGTTGAACCGCACGGCGCGCCTGCCGTAGCGCCACTCCCAGCCGCTCTTTCCGATCGGGTGCGGCCGGCCGAACAGGCGGGTCAGCTCCTTCTTGGTACGATCGACCAGTGGAACGCCGCGCTTGTCGCCGAAGCCCGCCGAGTCGTAGAACGCGACCACGTCGGCGTTCCCCTCGATGAAATGGGCGCTGAGGTAGAACCGGGCGGCGTCGTTCGGACCGCGAATCACGACGCCACACTCCATGACCTGTGCCGTGTGGGGGGAGGTCTGGCAGCGCACCATGTCCGAGTCCGCGAGCGGCCGGGCGCGCTCCAAGAACTCCCGGTAGCTGATGCCCGGCGTGAACCCGCGGTACGCCGGCGCCGCGACCGGGGGCCGCGCGGGGGTGGGGGCGGGGGCGGGGGCGGGCGGCGTCTGGGAGACTCCCGTGGCCGGGAAAGTCGCGACGAGCAGAAGGGCCGTGTGAATCGGACGCATGACCCAATATACAGGCCGGAAACGAGAACGGGCCCGGAGCATACCCGGGCCCGCTTCGCTACGATCGGTGCTGCTCAGACCTTGCGGACGTTCTGTGCCTGCAAGCCCTTCGGACCCTGAGCGACTTCGAATTCGACCGTATCGCCCTCGGCGAGACTACGGAAGCCCTCGGCCTGGATCGCCGTGAAGTGGACGAACACATCGGGACCCGACTCCTGCGCGATAAAGCCAAAGCCCTTCGCGTCGTTGAACCACTTCACCTTACCCTTTGCCATACCGTTTGAACCTCAGCACTAAGGGGCACTGCCCCGGACATGTTCGACCCTGGTCACCGCGACCAGAGACGGGCTCAAACAAAAACCGCGAGACAAGTGGTCCTCGCGGTGCGCAGACAAACCGGTGACGGTGCCACGTATTGCTTGAACCGGGGCCAAAGGTAGGAATGGGTGTCGGCCCTGTCAATAGAGTAAATGTTAGGCGCTCCGGCGGTTGCGCCCTCGAGCCCTGGCTGGCGTCACCATAACGACAGTATCAGATCACCTACGGTCGCTTCGTTGCCTTCGTCGTATCGTCCTTGACCGGGAGCCCGATGGCTACGCGGAAATCGCGCAGCGCCGCGTCATAGCTCTTCATCCGCTTGCCCAGTCCCACCGCCGTCGAGGTGGGCGTCGCCGCCGCGCTGTCCTCGCAGCTCGTCGTGTACTTGATCATCGAGTCCACCTGCGTGACGAGCCGCCGGGCCTTCAGTTGGACGGAGTCCTCGTACACCGTGGGCGTCATCTGGGGGCGCCCGCGCTTCAGGAAGCCGCGGCTCGAGCCGCACAGGCCGGCGAGAAACCGTCCCGCGCGCCGCTGCGTCGCCGAATCGCGTGTGCCGGCGCGCGCGACGCGGCTCATGCCGTCCTTGAGCTGAGCGATGCCGCGCGTCGCCGTGCGGAGGCCGGCGAGAAAGCGCTTCTGCTCCAGCGTCGGGGGCGGCGGTGGCGTCGGCATCGATTCCGTGACCGCCCGTGTGGAGTCGGGCGGCGGTTCGGGCTGCTGCGCGCCGAGCGCAGTGGCGGCTACGCAGAGCAACATGGCCAGGCAGCGCATCAAGTGGTCCTCTATATAGTCTGTAGAAGCCCTGGTTATAATGTCACAATGACGGTTCCCGCAACCTCGCGCCAGACCCGCACTTTCGAGGATCGCGCCGACGCGCTCGCGCACTTCTTCCTGCGCGCCGGCGAGGCGCCCCGCCTCATCGCTTACGACGATGCGGTCGGCTGTCCGCTCGACCAGGCGCTGGCCGCCATCGAGTGGACGAGCGCGGTGGGCATCCTGGCGCAGGACGACCTGATTCACGCGGCGCGCCTCGGCGCCGATGCGGCGGCCGCCGTGGTCGAGCGCAAGGACGCGGACCAGCGCGTCTTCATCTATTTCGGGCCACGCATGGACGCCCCCCCTGCCGATCCGTACGAGGGCACGCTCTTGTACGACGAGCCCGGCGTGCGCGCCTACATCTTCGCGCAGCGCGTCCACGCGATCGCGCACTTCCTGCGCGCCACTCACGGACTCGGCGCCGTGATCTCGATGCTCGGCCGCCGCCCGCCCGAGCTGCGCCACATCCGCCGTTGGTTGCAAGCGGTCTTCGCCGAGCCTGCGGCGGAGACCGGCTCTACCCAAATGCTCGCCGGCTGGTTCGCTACTGGGAGCGCGGGCGTGGTGTTCTTACCCCGCCGCGCGCACGATCCATACACCTACTGCGAGGTTGGCCTCGAGGGCTGAAGCCCTCGTGGGAGGCTGTGGAGGGTAGGGAGGTTGTGGAGGACGGAGGAGGTCGCTCCGCGCCGAACACAACCTCCCCATCCTCCACCAACCTCCAGAACCTCCACAGACCTGCTTTTTTGTTGATTCACAACTCCACATCGTGTGGATGGGCGCGGCAATGGTAGACACGGGGCTAGGTTACTCTCCACATGCGATGCACACCCAAGTGAGCTAACCCGAAGAAACATCGGCACTTGCGCGGTTTCTCGAGGCCCCTATATTGGTGTCACGCGGCTTGGAGGGAAGGGTCGGGACCTGGTGTCTCAACTACGCCTCCAAGACGGGTCCGAGCGGAAATTCCGGGGAGGCCGCCGACGCAAACAAGGGCTCAGGCGGCCGGCGATCCGGGAGCAGGCTCTCCGGCTCGGATAGATAGGGCCAGTCGCGTGCCCTGTCCACGTCGACGCGGTGCCTCGACGTGCAGTGCGGA
>Ga0209267_1001127_pt1 | contig 18577 bp, 8 predicted proteins | sample GraSoiAngelo_137_FD_185894 | JGI IMG/M metagenome (GOLD analysis project Ga0209267, IMG submission 185894) | Grasslands soil microbial communities from the Angelo Coastal Reserve, California, USA - 14_0929_09_30cm (SPAdes) (version 2) | ecosystem: Environmental > Terrestrial > Soil > Grasslands ... | reverse complement strand
CAATCTCGGGAACGGGCGCTTCGAGGACGTGACGGACCGGATGGGCGTCGGCAGCACCCGCTGGACCCTGGCCGTCGCCGCGGCCGATTTCAACGGCGACGGCTGGCCCGACCTGTTCCTGGCGAACGACTACGGACCGGAGGAGCTCTACGTGAACGACCACGGCCGGCGGTTCGTGCTGAGCCGCGTGGGCCTGGAGAGTGACTCCAAGAGCGGCATGTCGGCTACGCTCGGCGATGTGCTGAACCGCGGACGGCTGGACGCCTTCGTGACCAACATCTCGGTGCGGGGATACCTGTTTCAAGGCAACAACCTGCGGCTCAACTTCCTGCCGGAGCTGGGGCGCTTCCAGCAGGGGGCCGAAGGCGTGATCACGGACGCGGGGTGGGCGTGGGGCGCCCAGCTGGGGGACCTGGACAACGACGGACGCAACGAGCTCTTCATCGTCAACGGCTACGTCTCGGCGGACCGGGACCGGAGCTACTGGTACGCGATGTCGAAGATCGCCGGGGCGAACGGGAACGTGTTCGAAGACTCGAGGAGCTGGCCGGCCATCGGCACGGCGAGCCTCTCCGGGTACGAGCGCTCCCGGGTGCTCGTGAACCGCGGTCTGGCGGGGTGGACCGACGTCGCTGCCGCCGTCGGCGTGAGCGACGAGTACGACGGGCGCGCGGTCGCGCTGGTCGACCTGTTCAACCGGGGCGTGCTCGATGTCGTGATCGCCAACCAGAACCAGCCCGCGCTGATCTATAAGAACACGGTCGTGCCGGCGAACCACTGGATCGCGTTCAAGCTCGTGGGCACGCGCTCGAACCGCAGCGCCATCGGGGCGGAGGTGCTCCTCGTCGCGGGCGGGACGCGCCAACTCAAGGTCGTGGACGGGGGCTCCGGATTCGCGAGCCAGAACGACCGCCGGCTCCACTTCGGGCTCGGGAGCGCCGGGCGCGTGGACCGGGCGGTGATTCGCTGGCCGTCGGGCACCCTGCAGACGCTCGAGCACCCGACCGTGGACCGCTTGCATGGCATCACCGAGCCTGGTCGCTAGTCGGGCGTTGTGGGCCCGCCTGGGCGGGCTGGACCCGCGCTACCCCGTTTCCTTCCTTATTACGCTCATCCTGGTGCTGGGCGAGGCGCGCTACGGCATCCTCGGCGGCTACGATCGCCTCGCCACCGCCCTCGGCGTTTGTGTGGCGACGGAGCTGGCCCTGTCGTGGTGGCTGCGGGGAGGCTTCGCGAACGTGGCGAGCGCGTACATCACCGGGATCAGCCTGGCCCTCTTGATCAAGCCACGGGCCGATCTACTGTGGCCGTTCGCTCTGGGTGGCTTCCTCGCGATCGCCTCCAAGTACGTGCTCCAATACCGTGGCCGGCACCTCTGGAACCCGAGCAACTTTGCCATCAGCCTGCTCGTCGTCGCCGCACCGGCGAGCGTCGCCATCCTCAGTCATCAGTGGGGGAACGACCTGGCGACGAACGCGGTGATCTGGTGCTTCGGGCTCCTCATCGCTGCTCGGGTAGGCATGCTCCATGTGACGCTCACGTATGTCGCGTGCTTCGTCGCACTGGCGCTCGTCCGTAGCGTGATCGCCGGAGGTCCGGCGCTGGCGGAAATCGCGCCGCTCACCGGCCCCATGTACCAGCTCTTCATCTTCTTCATGATCACCGATCCGAAGACAACCGTGAGCACGGTCCGGGGGCGGGTGATCGTGGCCGCCGCCGTGGCGGTGGCGGAGACCGCCATCCGGCTGGCGGGCGATTATCACGTGGCCGTGCTGCGCCCGCTCTATCCGGCGCCGCCGATTCTCGCCCTCGCCATCGTGGGACCGCTCGCGAAGGCCCTGGACCTCTACCGCGAGGCGCGGAGCGGGCGCAGCAGCTGAAGCCGGTCGTCGTTTCGCGCCACGATAATGAGCCGGCCACCGCGGGCCCCGGCCCACTTGAGCCATCCCATGTGGCGCACCTGCCCCTCGATCACGAGCCCGCTCCGCTCCATGTCGACCGCCTCGAAGCGACCGTCGCCCGTGCCGGAGAGCAGCAAGCCGTAGCTGGCATCGTAACGCCCCAGCACGGGCGGTACGCCGTACAGGTTCCCCCCGACCAAGAGATCAGGCCGGCCGTTTCCGTCGAAGTCGTCCACCAGGACCGCGCGGATGGGCGCGAACTGCGCCTCGGCGGGGAGCGGCCGCACGGTGAAGGTGCCGTTGCCGTTGTTCAGAGCCACGGAGCTCGCGAACATGTGGGCTTCTCGAACCGTCGCCTGGGCAAGGTCCCCGGCCGGGAAGATGTCCTCGACTCGGGCGGCGCCGAAGTCCGCATACGTGGCGTATCGCGTTCTCAGCCGAGGAATCAGACCTGCAAACTCGTCCCGACCGGCGAGCGGGTAGCTCACACCGTGCTTGTAGAACGTCAGGACCTGCTCCCGGGTCCCGTTATGGCCGAAGTCGCCGACGAACAACCGCGCGGGCTCTCCCGGCGCAGCCTGGAGGTAGGAGTTGAGCCCCAGGTTGCCGACGACCAGATCGGGACGCCCGTCGCCGTTCAGGTCGGCGACCGTCACGCTGTTCCACCAGCCTTCCGTTCCCGCGAGGCCCGCCTCGGCGGTCCGGTCCACGAAACGCCCATCTTCCTGGTGGAAGACGCGGATCGCCATCCACTCGCCCACGACGATCAGGTCCAGCTTGCCATCATGGTCGTAATCGACCCATGCGGCGGATGTCACCATCCCCACGTCGGCGAGGGCTGGGGCTTTCTCGAGCGTGACGTCACGAAACCGCCCCCGGCCGTCGTTCTCCAGCAGATAGCTTCGTGGCGTGAGGCCGTAGCCACGCGCCACGACCCGCCGCCCCACGAAGAGATCGAGGTGGCCGTCGCCGTTCCAGTCTCCCGGCACCACGCAGGAGCCGCTCTCCGACAGACGAGGGAGGGCCAGTGAATCCCGGTGGAACTGCCCGTGGCCGTCGTTCAGATAGAGCCGGTCCTGGAGGGGGGCGTCGTCCTTCTCGAACTCGTTGCCCCCGCTGACGACGTAGAGATCGGGACGCCCGTCGCCGTTGGCGTCGAAGAACACCGCGTCGACGTCCTCACTCAGGCTGTCGATCTGGAACGCGCGCTGCGGGCTGTCGCGGAACGTGCCGTCGCGCCGCTGGATGAAGAGCCGGCCGGCCTGCCACTTGGCGCCTCCGACGTAGATGTCGTCACGGCCGTCGCGGTCCACGTCAGCGATGGCCAGGGCCGGCCCTTCGGTCGACAAGAAGTGCGGGATCAACGGCTCGCGGTGGAAGTCGTAGAACCGGTTCTCGTGGTGCGTGAAATCGATGGCGAGACGCTCCGTCACGTCGGTGAACAGCGGCTGTGCCGCAGAAGCCGGGGAGTGCCCTACTGACCCCGGGCGCAAGCCCGGGGATGAGCCGGTGGCATCCTGCTGCGATAGCGTGAGCGTGCGGTCGACCGCTACGCGGGTCAACACCTGATGACGCCGATCGGGCCAAATCACCATCAGCGAGTCGATCTGTTCCGCGGACCCCAGTCCAAAATGCAAGCGCGGATCGACGGAAGACTGGAACCCCCGGGTGGGAAACTGCTCGAGCATCTGGACCTTACCGCCCGTGCCGCCCTTGCCGCCCTCCCTGATGACGACTTTCGCTCCGATGCCCGTCGTGTTCGCTCCGGAGCCCTTCAGTACGACTTGCAGATAGTGGTTCCCGGTGAGCGCGCGCGCGCGGTTTCTATAGATCGCGGCGGGGGCGTCGATCTTGCTCACGACCAGGTCCAGCGCCCCACTGTTGTTCAAGTCCACGTAGGCCGCGCCGTTCGAGAAACCCGGCTGTCCGAGCCCCCAGGCGCGAGCCATGTTCGTGAAGGTCAGGTCGCCGTTGTTGTGATACGCGTAGTTGGGAATCGGGACCTGCGGCATCTTCCTGATGAGCGCTCGTACCAGCCCGCCCGTCCCCTGCTTCAGCGACGCCTGGATGACGGGATCGGCAACGTACGTCAGGTAATCCAGGTCGTTCGGCCGGTGATAGATGCCGGAGGTGATGAAGAGATCCTTGTAGCCGTCGTTATCGAGGTCGGCGAACAATGGGGCCCAGCTCCAATCCGTGGCGTACACGCCGGCCAGGTAGCCGATCTCACTGAAGCGCTGGTGGCCGCGGTTGAGCTGAAGAGTGTTGCGGGCGTATTGCGGATGATAACCGGCCTCGAGCTTCTGGATGTAGACGTCGAAGCTCTCGGCATTCGCGGACGTCTTCAGGATCGCGTCCTGCTCCGGCAACATATCGAGGACCATCAGGTCCGGTCTGCCGTCGTTGTTGAAGTCGGCGGCGTCCACCCCCATCGAGGCGTGGCTGGTATGCCCCACGGACGTGGCGATCGACTCGGTGAACGTGCCGTCGCAGTTGTTGTAGTAGAGAAAGTCGTCTTCCTGAAAGTCGTTGGCGACGTACAGGTCGGGGCAGCCGTCCCCGTTCAGGTCGCTGGCGACCACGCCCAGGCCGTATCGCGTGGCGCCTCCGCGGAGGCCGGCGCGCTCACTCACGTCCACAAAGTGGCCGCCGTCGTTCCGATAGAGACGGTCACCGACCCTCGGACGACGGGGGTCCCGCGGGACGCGCGTGGCCGATGCGCGCTCGGGGTGTGCCGAGTGCGTTAGGAGGTACATGTCCAGATCTCCGTCGCCGTCGTAATCGAAGAAGAGGGCCTGGGTGGAAAAGCCAGCGAAGTCGAGGCCGTACTCCTTGGTGCGGTCGGTGAAGGTGCCGTCTCCGTTGTTGATGTAGAGCACGTTGTGCCCATGCATCGTGAGAACGTCCACGGCGGAGACGTAGATATCGACGTAGCCGTCGCCATTCACGTCGGCCATGGTGACGCCGGTCTTCCAGCCGTCGGGATCGGCCACGCCGGCCCGCTCGGTGACGTCCTCGAACCGATAATCCCCCTTGTTCAGGTATAGCCGGTTGGGTCCGACGTTGGAGGTGAAGTAGAGGTCCGGCAGGCCGTCGTTGTTGACGTCGCCCACCGCCACTCCACCACCGTCGTAGAAGTACATGTAGGTGAGAATGTTGAACGCCGTGTCGTCGGGCAGCCGGTTGACGAACGTCACACCGGTGCGCTCCGGGGACAGCGGCTCGAAGAGCTGCGGCTCGCGGGCGCGACCGCAGCCCACGAGCGCCGCCACGGCGGCGAGGGTCAGAGCGACGTAAGGGCCTGCCGCGCGCCGAGGGGCGGTCCCTCCGGCTCGGGACGCCTGACAGCCACCCCACCCAACCCCTTGCGTCTTCGCCTCCGGGACCGCCCCTCGGCGCAGCTGGCGCATCTGCGACCGGGTGATCGCGCCTGGTCGAATCGGCGACGCGACCGGTGGCCCCGGAGGTGAGGCTCCCAGGGGGGTGGGCGGGTCCCTGTCAGGGAGCCGAACCGCAGGGGCCACCGGTCGCCGGAGCCGATTCATCCGAACCGCACACACGACCGCGAGACGCACTACCGCGCGGGTCGGATCCGGATCGCCTGCCCGCCGCCGGGAGCGAGCGCGAGGTGCAGGCGCGACGTCGCGTCGACCGGGCGCTGCGAAATGGCGACCGGCAGCGGGTTCGTGAGCCAGTTCGCGCCCGGTCCGTCCGCGTAGATCTCGGCGACGTATTTGCGCCCCGGCGTGAGGAAGGAGAGGGGGACATCGAAGGTCCGCGCTTCCTCGTCGGTAATGGCGCCCAGGTACCAGGTCGGACCATTTCTCTCCCGCCGCGCAACGACGACGTAGTCGCCGATTTTGCCCGCGATCACGCGCGTCGTGTCCCAGTCGACCGCGACGTCCCGGATGAACTGGAAGGCGGGCTGGTGCTCGTAGTTCTCGGGGAGGTCCGCCGCCATCTGGAGCGGCGAGTAGAGCACGACGTACAGCGCCAGCTGCTTCGCGAGTGTGGTGCGCACGCGGGGCTCGTCGGGCCGCCGCGGCCTGCCTGTACCCCGCTCGATCAGGATGTCGAAGATGCCCGGCGTGAAATCCATCGGGCCGTCGAGCAGCCGCGTGAAGAACAGGATCGTCTCGTGCTCGGGGGGATTGCCCCCTTCGGCGCTCCACGCGTTGTATTCCTGCCCGCGCGCGCCCTCGCGGCTCATCATGTTCGGGTAGGTGCGACGCTCCCCCGTATCGTGGATCGGCTCGTGGACATCGAGCATGATGCCGTACTGGGCCGCCTTCTCGATCACGTGACGGTGGTGCCGCACCATGTACTGGCCGTAATGCGAGTGCCCCTCGCCGACGAAGTCCGTCACGTACCCCGATTTGATCGCGTCCAGCCCGAGCGAATGGTACAGCGCGAAGGCGCTGTCCATCTGCCGCTCGTAGTTCTCGATGCCTCCCGATGTCTCGTTATGGACGATCAGCTTTACGCCCTTCTCATGGGCGTACCGGGCTACCTCCGCGAGATCGTAGTCGGGATAGGCTTTCGTGAACGAGAAGGCGTTGCGGTTCTGGATCCAGTCGCCGTCCCAGCCGACGTTCCACCCTTCGACCAGTACCCCGCCCAATCCGTTGGCGGCCGCGAAATCGATGTAGCGTTTCGTGTTCACCGTGGTGGCGCCGTGCTTGGGCCCCGAGCTCCAGGTCATGGTGCCGATGTGCATCCCCCACCAGATCCCCACGTATTTCATCGGCCTGATCCAGCTCGTGTTCTCGATGACGCTCGGCGGATTGAGGTTCAGGCCGAGGACGGACGGCGCCAGATCGGTCGCGCGGTCGGCCAGCTGGATCGTGCGCCACGGAGTGACGAACGGCGTTCGGCCGTGCACCTTCGTCCCGTCGGCGTAGGGCGCCAGCGCCGCCCGCAGCGTGCGGGCCTGCATGCGGGGCCCGGCGAGGAACATCCGGGCGTAATCGACCAGATTCGCCTCGTGAATGACGATGAACGTGCGGCCGTCCCGCGTCTCCATCGTGAGCGGTGTCTGCACGCTGTCGAGCACGCTCACCGGAGAAGACGTGAACAGCATCTCCGAGCGGTCGAGGCGGGGACGGTTCGACGGAATCCACCAGGCGCGGGCGTCGTCGGCCAGCGTGAATTCGGTCAGCTCGTCGCTGATGGCGAACTCGCCGAGACCGGGCTGCGCCGGCAGCTCGTAGCGGAAGCCGACTCCGTCGTTGAAGACGCGGAACACCACCGTGAACCGTCGGCCCGGCGGTGCGACTTCGGTGACCGAGACCCGCAGCTCGTTATGGTGATCACGCACCCGGGCGACCTCGCCCCAGGGTTGGGTCCAGGTCTCGTCCACCGTGCTGCGGGACGTATCGACCATCCGCAGGCCGTCAGCGAGCGGCGGCGCCCCTTGAAAGGCGAAGCCGAGTCGCGAGGGGAGGAGCACCGCGCGACCATCCCGGTCGACGCTGTACGCGAGGGCGCCGTCGTGGATCGCGACCGTGACCTGGTTCCGCCCGTCGGGGGACGTGACGCGGACCCGGTCTTGAGCCGCGCCCAGCGTGTACGCGAAGGTCAGCGTGAGACAGAAGGTCGAACCGCGCATCCACCTGAACATGTCGATTCACCGGTGAGGGATTAGCCGTGAGGCGCGCCAGAGCGTATATTGCGTCCCAGCGTGCCATGGGAGGAGTCCAATGACCTCGTTCTCGATGCGCGCACTGTTGCCGGTCAGCATCCTCATCGGACTGAGTTCCGCCTGCGCCCATCGGAACACGTCGGCCTCTGACGCGCCTCCCCCTTCCCCCGCGCCCCCCTCCACATCGGGGCCAAACTCGACCGTCACCTCGGAGGAGATCGCCAAGGCGCCCGGGCAATCGGTCGAGCAGGTGCTCATGGGCCGCTTTCCCGGCGTGGAGGTGATCCGGACGTCCGACGGCGGCTTCGCGGTGCGTATCCGCGGCGGCTCGTCCATCAGGAGCGGCAACACTCCGCTGTACGTGCTCGACGGCGTGGTGATCGAGCCGGGCCCCAACGGATACCTCACGGGTATCAATCCCAACGATATCGCTTCGATCGAGGTGCTGAAGGAGCCCGCCGAGACGGCGTTGTACGGCGTGCGCGGCGCGAACGGAGTCATCATTGTCAAGACCAAGCAGCCGGGTCATCCATGACCCACAGGAGGTCACTCATGTGCTCCGCCCACGCAGACCGGCTGCTCGCGTTGCTCCTCGGCGTCGTTGCCGCCTGCTCCCACCAGAAAAACGCGTCGGGTGATGGCAAGACCGAGGCGGTCGCACCGGCGGCCGAGATTCCCCGGTCAGTCATGACGGAGGAAGAGATCGCGCGTTCGCCCGGCCGGCCGATCGAGCAGTTGCTGATGGACCGCTTTCCCGGCGTGATGGTGTCGCGCACGTCCGACGGCGGCATCTCCGTTCGCATCCGCGGGGTCACGTCGTTGCACGGGAGCAACGAGCCGCTGTACGTGATCGACGGTGTCCCGGTGGAAGCAGCAGCGGGCGGGGCGCTCAGGGGCATCAATCCGCATGACATCGCGTCGATCCAGGTGCTGAAGGACCCCGCCGAGACGGCGATGTACGGGGTGCGCGGCGCCAACGGGGTGATCGTCATTAAGACCAAGCGTCGCTAGCGCCCGCTTCGCCCCGGTCGAGCGGAAGATCAGGGGGCGATCGTTGTTCCGGGCCACCAGGTAGAGATCGCCTCCACGTGTCCGGACCCGCTGGATATCGCGGGCCTGGCCGGGGACTGCAAAGCCGCTCTGGGCCGCCGGCAGCGGCGTGAACCGCCCCATTCCATCTCCGCGCAGCGCCAGGCCATAGCTCGCGCTCATCCGCCCGATCTCCGGCTGCACGCCATCGAAGTTTCCGGCGAGGAGCAGGTCGGGCTTGCCGTCGCCGTCCAGGTCCTGGGCCAGGATGCCGTAGACCGGGGCCAGCTGCGCCTCCAGCGGGAGCGGGACCAGCGTAAACGACTCATCGCCGTTGTTCCTCACCAGGGCCGTTGCGAACGTGTGTGCTTGCTTGACGGTCGCCCCGGCAAGCTCGGCGGGGGAGAAGATGTCGGTGACGGTCTGACCGGCGTAGTCGGCGTAGCGAGGATAGCGCGGCCTCAGATAGGGCAGTGCCGTGATGAGCTCGTCCCGCAGCGCGATCGGATAGCTCGTCCCGTGGTTGTAGACCGACACGATCTGGTCGGTCACACCGTTCCCGTCGAAGTCCTTGACGTACATGGTGGTGGGCTCCGCCTCGCTGGCGTGCAGGCGGGTGTTCAAGCCCAAGTTGCCGACGATGAAGTCGACACGACCCTTGCCCGTGAAGTCGCCCGCGACGATGCGGTTCCACCACCCCTCGCTGTGCTCCAGACCCGTGGTCTTCAGGCGGACGAGCTTCCCGCCGCCCGCGTTCCGGAAGATGGTGATCGGCATCCACTCACCCACGACGATGAGATCCGGGCGGCCGTCGCCGTCCACGTCCCGCCACTCGGCATCGGTGACCATGCCGACGCGCTCGAGCTCCGGCGCGAGGCGTTTGGTCACGTCGGTGAAATGGCCGTGGCCATCGTTCTGCAGCAGCAGGCTCCGGGGAGCTTCACCGTAGTGCCATGGTACGACGCGCCCGCCGACAAAGAGATCGACGTCGCCGTCCCCGTCGTAATCGGCGGCCACCACCCGGGACCCGCTCACGTCCTCGGGCGGCAGGCTGCCGATGGCCTTCCGGAACCTGCCCCGTCCGTCGTTCAGGTACAGCCGGTCCTGCAGAGCCGGATCGCGCGATGATGCGAACTCGCTCCCGCCACTCACGACGTACAGGTCGGGGCGACCGTCCCCGTCGGCATCGAAGAACACGGCGCCGAGGTCCTCCGACAGGCGATCCTGCTCGAGCAGCTTCTCGTTGGTGCTCACGAATCGGCCGTCGGGCTGCTGGACGAGCAGCCTGCCCGCCTGACCCTTCGCGCCTCCAATGAACATGTCGTCCAGGCCGTCGCCGTTCACGTCGGCCACCGCCACCATCGGCCCTTCGGTCGAGAGCAGTTTCGGAATCAGGGGCTCGCGATCGAAGTCGACGAACTCGTTCTCGCGGTGCGTGTACGGGAGCCCGACCTGGTCCGTGACATCGGTGAAAAGAGGGGTTAGGGACTGGGGGCTAGGGGCTCGGGGGACCACAGCCTCCGACTGCCGCACGGTGAGCCGCTGATTCGTCGCGACCTTGGTGAGGAGGCTCACCCGGCCCTCCCGACCCGGCCACTCCACTTTCACGGAGTCGAGGGTGTCGCGCTGTCCCACGCCGAACGTCAGGATGTAGTCCACGCTCGACTGGAAGCCGCGCGTCGGCTCGAGCTCCTGGAAGAACTGCCGCGTCCCGCTCCAGAGCGTCACCTTCGCGCCGATGGCGAACCGGTTGGCGCCCGCTCCCTCGAGCCGCACCTGCAAGAAGCGATTCTGCGTGAGCGTTCTGGCGTTGTTGCGGTAGACGAACGCCTCCTGGTTGACATTGTTCACGACCAGATCGAGTGCGCCGTCGCCGTCCAGGTCCCCGTAGGCCGCGCCGTTCGAGAAGCTCAGCGTGTCCAGGCCCCAGGCCGCGCTCTCATTCGAGAAAGTCAGGTCGCCCCGGTTGTGGAAGGCGTAGTTCGGGAGCTTGGTCGAGCTCATCGCATCGATCAGCCGCCGGAAGTCCACGCGTCCACTGCTCGTGGCCTGGACCATGGTCTCCCGGTTCGCCAGAAACGCGATGTAGTCCTGCGAGGTCTCGTCCTTGGCGAGGCCGTTGGTGACGTAGATGTCCTTGTAGCCGTCCAGATCGAGGTCGGCCATGAGCACGCTCCAGCTCCAGTCGGTCCGCGCGACGCCGGCAAGCTGGCCGATGTCCGAGAACGTGCCGTTGCCGTTGTTGAGATGGAGCATGTTGCGCGTAAACTGATAATGAAAGCCGTTGCGCACGTCGCCCTGCAGGCGGTCCCAAGTCGCGAACGAGGAGGTGGTCTTGAGGCGACGCTCATCGTCGGGCAGCATGTCCGCCACGTAGATGTCGGGCCAGCCATCGTTGTTCACGTCCGCGATATCGAGGCCCATCGACGACAGGCTGATGTAGGGCATCTCCTGCTCGAGCCGCTCGGCGAACGTGCCGTCGCCGTTGTTGATGTAGAGATAGTCCCGCTCGAAGAAATCGTTCGCCACGTAGATGTCGGGCCAGCCGTCGCGGTTCACGTCGCTCACGACCAGCCCCAAGCCCAAGCCGATCTCGCTCCCGAAGATGCCGGCGGCCGCGCTCACGTCGACGAAATGTCCCCCGTCGTTGCGATACAGCTTCGCGCCGCCGAGCGGGTCGCGCACGTCGCGGGTGTTCGTGACCGGGAAACTCGCCACCGGCCGCGGCGAATTGTTGATCACGAATAGATCGAGGTCGCCGTCGCGATCGTAGTCGAAGAACACCGCCTGCGTCGAGTACGCCGAGTCTGCGACGCCGTAGGCGGCCGCCTGCTCGACGAAGGTCGGGACGCCGTCCGCGTTCAGCCCCTGGTTGATGTACAGCTCGTTGGCGCGCAACGTGCCGTCGCCGTTGCCGGCGTGACAGATGTAGATATCGAGCCGCCCGTCGCCGTTCACGTCGGCGAGGGTGACGCCGGTGGTCCATCCCTTGTGCCTCAAGCCGGCTTGCTCGGTGACATCGCGGAAGCGGAACTTGCCCTCGTTGAGATACAGCCGCGGCCCGCCCAGATTCGAGGTCAGCACGATCTCGGGGAGCCCGTCGCCCGTCAAGTCGCCGAGCGCCGTCCCGCCGCCATTGTAGTAGTTGCGGTAGGTGAAGACGTTCAGCTCGCGGGTGTCGGTGAGGCGATTCTCGAAGCGGACGCCGGTGTAACCGGAGGGGAGCCGGGTGAACAGCCGGCTGTCGGCCGGAGGGAGCGTGGGATCCGAGCGTGCGGAGCAGCCGGCGAGCAGGCAGAGTATGGGCAGGAAAAGAGGTAGGGGCGCAGCATGCTGCGCCCCTACACTCCTGCTGCGCCGCGTGACAGCCCCCGTCAATCAGTAATCGGGGTTCTGCGAGATCAGCGCATTGGCGTCGATCTGCGTCTGCGGAATGGGCATCAGGACGAGTTTGTCGGCCCTCGGACAAGACCCCGTCGTTATGTCCTTGAACTCCCAGCAGGCGGTGTACTTGCCGTGCCGGATCAGATCCTGGCGCCGTTTTCCTTCACTGAAGAACTCAAACATGCGCTCGTTCTTGATCATGTCGCGCGTGATCGGCCCTGCGAGCGGCCCGGCGACCGGGACCGTGCGCGCCCGCACGGTGTTGAGCGCCGCGAGCGCGGCCCCGCTCCCGGGCGTCTGCTCGTTCAGCGCCTCGGCCTGGATCAGATACATTTCGGCAAGACGGAACCAAGCGAAGTCGTTGCCGTTGTTTTGCTGCACGTGCGCTTTATCGATCGGCCACTTGTAGATCCGCGCGCCCTCGGCCTCGTTCGCCGAGGTCACGTTGCCGATCGTGATCGAGAAGTCCAGCGGCTTGTGGTCCCGGGTTTCCGCCGGCTGGAGGGTCTCGAGGTTCACCTGCGGTCCCACGAGGAAGATTTTCCGGCGCTTGTCCGCCGGATCGAAGGCATTGTAGGTCTGCGCCAGGGCCGCGAAACCGTTCCAGGGCGAGGGGGTGAACTGGTTGTAGTGCAGCGTCCGCATCACGAAGTTGAACCCCAGGCCATCCGCATCGGCGAACTTGACGACGAAGATGTTCTCCGGTGACAGGTAGTTGTCGGGGATGAAGTTCTCCGGAAACGAGTCCGCCAGCTGGTAGACGCCGGACTTGATCACGCTGTCCGCCTCGTCGAACGCCGCCTGGCAGGCATCCTTGCCTCCGGTCACCCCTCCGCTCACCGTTACATTCAGGCACGAGTTGTAGCTCGTAGCACTGATGCCGGCTGCGGCACCCTCGTTCTTGAACACCCGGGCGTTCAGGTACATGTTGGCCAGGAGCGCATCGACGGCGCCCCTCGTGATGCGCCCACGGTCTCCAGCACCCCAGGTCAGCGGCAACGCCGTGCGGATCGCCCACAGCTCCGACTCGATGAACTTGAAGGTCGAGTCGCGCGTCTGGCGCGGGTTCGCCTTGAGCTCGGTCGACGTGACGACCGGCACGCCGCCGAACAGGTCCATCAACAGATAGTAGTAGAATGCGCGCAGGAACCTGACCTCGCCTTTGATCCGCGTTTGATTCGGGACAATCGAGTCCTGGAGCGCCTCGAGCAGCACGTTGGCCCGCGCAATCCCGGCAAAGGGCGAGTTCCACGCGTTGTTCAGGAAGGTGAGCGTGCCCGGGCTGTTCGCCGAGTAGGTCTGGCGGTGGCTCTCGAGCCAGGTCCCGTTATCGTACCAGTCCGAGCCGCGCGTCGGCACGACGATCTCGTCGGTGCTGACCTCACTGACGCCCCAGTAGTCGCCCTCGCTGACCGAGTTCCGCAGCTGCGCGTACACGCCGGCGAGGGCGGAGAGCACTTCACCCTCGGTGTGGAAGAAATGGCTCGGGGTGATGGAGCTGATGGGCGTCTCCGTCAGATCCGTGCATCCCTGCATGGGCACGAGGAGCAGCGTGCAGAGTCCCACCGCCCCGATCGACGTCGTCACGAAAAGTCGCTTCATGGATCAGAGCTCCTTAGAACGCGACACGGAGGCCCCCCGTGATGGTCCGGGGGCGGGGATAGGAGAGATAATCGATGCCGCGCGCCGCCAGCCCTACGTCGGTCGGGTCGGACTGGTTCAAGCTCGATACCTCGGGGTCGAGCCCCGAATAACCCGTGATCACGAACAGGTTGTCGGCCGACACGTAGAGGCGAGCACTCCGGGCCGAGCGGGTCAGGACCGGCAGGTCGAGCGCGTACTCCACCGTGAGATTCTGGAGGCGGAGGAACGACGCCCGCTCGACCCAGCGGGACGAGTAGATGGCCGGCTCGTGGAGATCGGTGCCGTCGCTCAGGGCCGGCGCCAGGAAGTTCTTGTCCTGCAGCGCGTTGCTCTTCGTGGACCAGACGAGGGCGGTGTTGTTGAACACGTCCTGACCCACCGATGCCCGCAGCAGGAAGCTGATGTCGAACTTGCCCCAGTTCACCTGGTTGTGCAGCCCGATGGTGAAGTCCGGGTTGGCATCGCCGATCACCTGGTAGTCGGCGGCATCGGGCCCTCCCCGCTTCGTCGTGAGACCGTTGACGCACCCCGAGGTGGCCGCCGTGCAAGCGAACACCTGGTACCCGGTCGTCGGGTCGACGCCGACGAACACGGGCCCGTAGAACGTACCGAGCGGATGGCCCGGAATCAGTCGCTCGGCGCGAGTATCGGACTGCCCCTGCCCGCTGACGATACCGGAGGTGAGGAAGGTGTGGGGGCCGAGATTCAGGATCTTGTTGCGCTCGGCCGCGAACACGAGCCCGGACCGCCAGGTCAGACCCGGCCGCGCCACGACCAGGGCGTCGAGCGAGAGCTCCACCCCACGGTTGCGCAGCTTCCCGACGTTCTCGAGCCGCGTGGCCGCGGGCTGCGGCTGTGGCACCGGAACCTCGAGGATCAAGTCGGAGGTATTCTTGATGTAATACTCGACGCTCCCGGCCAGACGGTTGTTCAAAAAGCCGAAGTCGAGGGCTCCGTTGTACTGGTCCGTTTGCTCCCACTTGAGGTTCGGGTTGCCGACGCTGTTCGGGATGACCCCCGCCTGCGACGCGTCGCCCCACGGATACGCCGCGCTGGTGCCGCCCACGAGGGTTCGCAGCGACTGATAGGGCTTGATCCCCGGATTGCCCTGACGCCCCCAGCCGACGCGCAGGCGCAGGTCCGAGAACGGCCCGCCGCGCAGGAACTCCTCCTGGGTCAAATGCCACGACGCCGACAGCCCCGGGAACAACGCCCATTGGTGCCCTTCGGCGAACTTCGACGATCCGTCGTAGCGCAGCACGCCGGTGACGAAGAACCGATCCTTGAAGCCGTAGTTGACCCTGGACAGGAAGGACACGAGCCGACTCTCCTGCGCGTCCGAGGAATCCTGCAGGGTTGAGGCGGCGTTCAGGCTGTTGTACAGGAGCAGGTCGGTGACGAAGCCTTTGCCCTGGCCCATCGCCACGTCTTTCGTGAACTTGCTGTACTCATATCCACCCACCACATCGAGGCTGTGAGCCTCGCCCACCTGCCGCCGGTAGGTCAGCAGGGTCTGCACCGTCTTCGTCGAATTGTCCTGACTGTACACGCGCGCGAGCCCGTTGCCCAACGTCCGGCCGAGCGGATTTGCGATGGGGAAATAGATCTGCCGCCCCCCGGCGGAATAGTCCAGCCCGACCGTCACCTGCCCCGTGAGACCCGGGACGATATCGAGCTCCGCCGACCCGTTGGCCAGGGTGCGGGTGGTCTGGCCCAGGTTGCTCACCTGGTTCGCCAATGCCACCGGGTTGCGCAACGACTGCGAGCCCGGCACCTCGTAGTAGGTCGTATCGTTGACCATGATCGGCAGCGTGGGATTGAAGACTGCGGCGTTCTGGAACACGCCGCCCTCGAAGCCGGCCCGGTTCTCGAACAGGATATACTGGTCGTTGACGCGCGACGTTGTCACGTTCACGCCGAGGCGCATACGGTTGTCGAGCGCCTTGTGGGTGGCGCTCAGGCGCCCCTGAATCCGCTCGAGGCCGTTCGAGATCGCCACGCCCTGCTGCTTCATGTAATTGAGCGACGCGCGATAGCGGGTGTCCTCGCTCCCGCCGGAGAACGACAGGTCGTGATTGTGCGTGACGGCGGTGCGGGTCACGGCGCGGTACCAGTCGGTGTTCGCGTTCCCCAACGAGGTAAGGTGTATCGGATCGAGCCCACGGGCCGAGGTAAAGCACGTTCCCTTTGTATCTACCGGTTTCGGAAGGCAGGCGGCCGTATCCGCGACGAAAATCGGCACTTGCTGGTTCACGTACTGCCGGTAATCACCGGCGGTGACCAAATCCAGGTACTTGGCCGGAGAGGCCGCGGCCACATAGCTGTCGTACTCGATGCTCGGCCCTCCCGCCGCCGCGCCCTTCTTCGTCTCCACCAGGATCACGCCGTTGGCGGCGCGGCTGCCGTAGATCGCGGTCGCCGAAGCGTCCTTCAGGATCGTGATGGACGCGATATCCGAGGGGTTGAGCAGATTCAGCGGGTTGCGCGGCAGCGGGGGCGTGCCGGTGAACGCGTAGCTCGGCGGTTCGGTGGGCACGTTATAGATCGGCACGCCGTCGATCACGTAGAGGGGATCATTGCTGTTGCTGATGGAGCTGCCACCGCGAATCAGGATCTGCGTGCCGGCGCCCGGCTCGCCGTTGTTACGCGTGACCTCGACCCCCGCGGCCCGCGCTTGGATCATCTGGTCGACGTTGGTGATCACACCGACGTTCGCCGCGGCGGCGCTGACCGTCGAGACGGAGCCGGTGATCGCTTCGCGCCGCTGCGTGCCGTACCCCGTCACCACCACCGGCTCGAGGATCGCGGCCGCCGGCGCAAGCGTGACCTGCGCCGTCGTGGTTCCGCCGGGGGTGACGGTGATCTCCTGGATCTGCGAGCCGTACCCGATGCGGCTCGCCCGCAAGCGGTAGGCCCCCGCGGGAACGCCGTTCAGTGTAAAGCTGCCGTCGCTGCGGCTCAGCTCGCGGTACGGAGTCCCCGCGATCGCCACTTCGACGTTGGCGAGCGGCTGCTGCGTCGTGGCGTCCACGACCTTCCCCGTGACGGCGCCCGTAGTTTCCTGGGCGCCCAGTGGGACCGCCCAGAACAAACCAGCGATCAGCGCGGGAACGAGGTGACGGACGAGTCGCATACGTCGGCCCTCTGCAGGGTAGGGAGTCGGGATTCGGATCGCGGTGCGCTGTCGTACGTACACGCTCATGGATCTCCTCCGGGTGAGTCTCTTTGAGGAGGCGACGGGCTGCGCGGCTAGATATGGCCGCCGCTCGTGGAGTCGTCAAGAGGAGCCCGGCCGCGCTTCTGAGCGAGGTAGACCGGCACGCCCAGGCCGAGGAGGGCGGTCCCGATGAGGGCGTTTCGCGGGTTGGCGATCGCCGAGCTGGCGACGACATACGCCGCGGCGAGCACGAACAGCGCCGCCGTCCAGGGATAGGCGGGTACCCGAAAGCCGACGTCTCCCCAATCCCTCGCTCTATAGATGAAGAGACTGGCCCCGGTGAGCCCGAAAAAAATCCAGTCCCCGAACACGACGTAGTCGAGCAGCTGGCCATACGTTCCAGATAGCGCCAGCACGATGGACCACGCCCCCATGAACACGATGGCGCCCGCGGGCGTACGGTAGATCGGATGGAGCGCCGCCAGGCGGGTCAAAAACAACCCGTCCGCGGCCATCGTCTGAAACACACGCGGCGTCACGAGAATGACCAGGTTCAGGAAGCCGAAGGTCGAGACCGCGATCCCGGCGCTGATCAGGCGCGTTCCACCCGGGCCGACGACCCGCGCCATCACGTCGGCCGCTGGCGCCGTGCTCGCCGCGAGCCCCGCCGCACCCAGCACCCGCAGATACGCGACGTTCACGAGCAGATAGACCGCCACGACGCCCACGACCCCGAGCACGAGCGCGCGCGGCAGGTCCCGCTCGGGCGCGACGAGCTCCTCGGCGATGAAGTTGGTCTGTTGCCAGCCCCCGTAGGCAAAGAGCACCGGTACGAGGGCGGCACCCAGCGCTACCCCCACCGCCCACATGCCCACCGGGGCGGTGGAGGGCGGTGGAGGACGGTGGAAGGCGGTGGAAGGCGAGAACCAGAGGCCAGCCACGATGAGCGCGGCGAGCGCGGCGAGCTTCAGGACTGTGAACACGTTCTGCGTGACCGCCGCCGGCCTCACGCCCACGTAGTTGACTGCCGACACGACCACGATCGCACCGATCGCGAGGGGCAGCCTGGCGCTTGGAGACAAGCCGAGCAACGGGACCGCGTAGCTCGCGAAGGTCACGGCGACCGCAGCGGTCGCGCCGGTCGCGATCACCAGCAGGAGCGCCCAACCGTACAGGAACGCCGGGAGTGGACCGAACGCCTCGCGGAGGTAGACGTAACCGCCCCCCGCCCGCGGCCGCCGGGCGCCAAGCTCGCCGAACGTCAGCGCGCCGGCGAGCGCGATGATGCCGCCGGCGATCCACGCGGCGAGCGTGAGCCCGGCGCTGCCGACCCGCGCGGCCACCACCTCGGGCCCGAGAAACACGCCGGACCCGATGATGCCGCCGATGACCGCCATCGTGGCGGAAAAGATGCCGAGGCGGCGCGCGTAGGTGACGCCGCCGGCTGATGCGCTCACGCGGCAGGAAGATGCATCCCGCAACATTGTTCGGATAGCGTGAACCCCCCTGCCCCCCCTTCCATCAGCGCGTCCCCCACTACACGTTTTTTCCCATACTTCCGCGAGGATGCTCTTTCATGGCCGCCATCACTTTCACCGTCAACGGCAAACGCGAAACGGTCAACGTCACGCCCGACACGCCGCTCCTCTGGGTGCTGCGTGACACCCTCGGCCTCACCGGCACCAAGTTCGGCTGCGGGATCGCCCAGTGCGGCGCCTGCACCGTCCACCTGGACGGCGTGGCCACGCGCACTTGCGTGCTGCCCGTGTCGGCCGTCGCCGGCAAACGGGTGACCACGATCGAAGGCCTGTCGAAAAACCG
>Ga0209267_1001124_pt1 | contig 18596 bp, 9 predicted proteins | sample GraSoiAngelo_137_FD_185894 | JGI IMG/M metagenome (GOLD analysis project Ga0209267, IMG submission 185894) | Grasslands soil microbial communities from the Angelo Coastal Reserve, California, USA - 14_0929_09_30cm (SPAdes) (version 2) | ecosystem: Environmental > Terrestrial > Soil > Grasslands ... | reverse complement strand
GCCCGATCACGCCAAGCACAACGTGCACGTCACCGCCGAGGCGAAGGACCTGCCGCTCGCGCTCGCCTATGTCGAGCGTCTGCAGGCGAGCCGCCTGCTGCGCTACCCCATGCTCGACAGCCACGAGTTGAAGACCGACGACCCGCAGCATCCCGTGCGGTTTGCGATGACCGCCGAATGGAGGGAAGCGCCATGAGCGGGCGGGCGGAAGGACACGAGACGGCCGGGACGCTGGTGGTGGCGGCGCCGGGCGCCGCAGCGAGCGCACCGGCACTGCCCGCAGCCTCGCCGCCGCGCGCCCCGCTTCCGCTCGCCGCGGCAGCGGCGTCGTCCCAGGCCGTCGCCCGACAGCGCTCGGCTCTCACGCGCGCTCAGGCCGCGGCGACCGAGCTCGCTCCACGGCTGCACTACCAGCTCACGCGGCTCGGGCCGGCCGGTCAGGCGGGCCTCGCCTCGCTGGTCGCGGCGCTCGTGTTCGCGACCAGCACGCTATTGCCCGTCCGGCACGCGCTGGATGCCCTGCGCGCCGATCTCGTGCGCGCCCAGCAGCCCTCCGCGGCACAGAGCCCCGACCAGGCGGCGCCGCGCCTGGTCGAGTCCCTCCCGACCCGGGGACAGGTCCCCGTGGTGATCGGCGTCATCTATGCCCAGGCGAAGCAGAACGGTGTATCGCTGGATACGGGCCACTACAGCTACAGTGCCCCGAAAGCGGGTGCGCTCGCGCGCTACGACGTGGAATTCCCGGTGAAGGCGGGCTATCCCGAGATCCGCAGCTTCATCAACGGCACGCTGACCGCGGTCCCGGCAGCCGCGCTGGCCAAGCTGCACGTCGAGCGCAAGACGGTGGGCGATGCCACCGTGAACGCCAACATCGGCTTCGTGATCTTCCTGCGCAGCGAGTGACGGCCTTGAATCTCACCAGGCGCGGCAAATGGCTGACCGGCATCGCGGCTCTGATCGCGGCCTACGTGATGTTCGGTCCGAAGGACTCCGATTCGGTGGAGCCCACGCGGACAACCACCCGGGCGGCGGCCACGCACGAGACGCGCACCGCGGGCTCGGTGTCGGCCCCCATGGCACACTCGCTCCTCGCGCTCGCGCACCGCGTGGCAGAGCAGACTGCCGCGGGCGCGCTGTTCGCGACGCACTCCTGGTACGTCCCGCCGCCGGCCCCGCCGCCCCCGCCCACGGTTGCCGCGGAGCCGGTGGTGCCTGCGAAGCCGGTCGCGCCGCCCTTGCCCTTCACCTACATGGGCAGCTACGCCCCGAACGGGGCCAACCCGGTGTTCTTCCTCACCCAGGGCGATCGCGTCTATGACGTCCACGTCGGCGACACGCTCGAGGGCGGTACCTACAGTGTGGACGCGTTCACGAACGGTGCGCTCATCTTCACGTATAAGCCTCTCAACCAACAACAACAACTCATCACTGGAGGCGCTCCGTGAGGCACGCATGCCGCCACACGCGCAATATGGCAATGGTTCTGCTCGGGATTCTGCTCGCGGGGTGCGCGGCGGACCGGGTGCATCGCCAGGGCCTCGCAGCCATCGAGCGCGGTGACTACGAGAGTGGAGTCGGACTGTTGCAGCAGGCCGCCCACGACGACCCGCGCAACATGACCTTCAGGCTCGATCTGCAGACGCAGCGCAATGTCGCGGTTCAGCAGCTCGTCGCCCGCAGCGACAGCGAGCGCGGCGCGCAGCAGCTCGAGGCTGCCGCGCGCGACTACCGGCGCGTGCTCGCGATCGATCCGAGCAACGACCGCGCGCAGCGCGGGCTGCTGGGGCTCGAGGCCGATGCGCGCCACGCACTCACCGTCTCGCGGGCACGCGGCGACTTCGAGCGCAAGGACTACGATGCGGCGGAGGCGAAGCTGCGCACGGTCCTCAACGAGGACCCCGGCTACGCTCCGGCCCAGGAGCTCGCCGCGCAGATCAACACCGCCCGCGGCCCGATCACCGTCGCCCCGCGCCTCAAGACCCGCGACAACCACAAGGTGACCCTGCAGCTGCGCGATGCCCCGACCAAGATGGTGTTCGAGGTGCTCTCGCGGGAGACCGGCATCAACTTTGTTCTCGACAAGGACGTCAAGAGCGACACCAAGACCACGATCTTCGTGCAGGACGTCCCGGTCGAGCAGGCGATCGACCTGGTGCTGGATCAGAACGCGCTGGCGCGCCAGATCCTCGCCGACAACATGGTGCTCATCTATCCGAACATCGCGGCCAAGCAGAAGGACTACGAGCAATTGATCGTGCGCACCTTCTATCTTACCAACGCGGTACCGAAGGACGTCGAGAACATGTTGAAGACCGTGCTTGGCGCGAAGACGCTCTTCATCGACGAGCGCACGAGCTCGCTCGTGATACGTGACACGCCGGATACCGTGCGCATGGCCGAGAAGCTGGTCGCCTCGCTCGACGTGGCCGAGCCCGAAGTGATGCTGGAAGTGGAGGTGCTGGAGCTCTCGCGCAGCCGCCTGCAGGACCTTGGCATCCAGTACCCGACGGCCGCCACCCTCACGCCGTCGCGTCTGGCGAGCGCCGCGGGCGCCGTCACCGGCACCGCGGGGCTCGTGCTCTCGGACCTCGAGCACCAGAACTCCAACACCGTCGGAATCAGTGCGCTCAGCATCACGCTGAACGCGATGAAGCAGGCGGGGCTGGTGAATACGCTCGCGAGTCCGCGCATCCGCGCGCGCAACAAGGAGAAGGCCAAGGTGCTGATCGGCAGCAAGGAGCCGGTCATCACCAACAGCGTGACGCCCACCGCCGCCGGCGCGCCGGTCGTCACCGGCAGCGTGCAGTACCTCGACGTCGGTCTGACGCTCGAGGTGCAGCCGACCATCTACCTCGACAGCGACGTGGCCATCAAGCTCAGTCTCGAAGTGAGCTCGATCCTGAAGCAGGTCGCCACCGCCTCGGGAACCATCGCCTACGAGATTGGCACGCGCAATGCCAACACGTTGCTGCGCCTCAAGGACGGGGAGACGCAGATCCTCGCGGGGCTGATCCAGGAGTCCGACACGCGTACCGGCAATACCATCCCGGGTCTTGGCGACATCCCGATCCTCTCGCGCCTCTTCGGCACGCATCACACCGACCACGAGAAGGACGAGATCGTGCTGTCGATCACGCCGCGCATCATCCGCATGCAGCCGCGGCCGGCGAGCGATGCGACCGAGTTCTGGTACGGCACCGAGACCCGTACCCGCAGCATGCCCTACGGCGCGGGCGCCGGGGGCGAGAGTCAGCCGGCCGCCGCGCCAGGTGGCGGTACGCCGAGCGGCACCGCGCCCTCCGGCAGCGCGCCCAGCGTTTCTCCGGCGCCGGCGGGGACTGCCCCGGCTCCCGGGGCTCCTCCGGCACCGGAGGCAGCGCCGGGCACCGGCGCTCCCGGCGGCGCAGCGGGCGCGGCCGTCGTGGCGCCCTCTAACCCGACGGCGCTCGCTGCCGCAGCGGCGCTCAAGGCGGCGGAGGCGCAGCGAGGTCTCCCGATCGCATCCGTGCCGGCCACGGTCCCCTCGAATGCGGCGCCTCCGGCGGAGGCGGCGGCGGGCAGCGCGGCCGCGGAGGCGCGCTCCGCGCTCACCATGGACGGACCGAGCGAGGTGAAGGTAGGGGAGGAGTTCCAGGTGACCGTGCGCCTCGCCACGGACCAGTCGATCACTCACCTGCGCTCGCAGCTGCGCTTCGACTCGAGCGCCCTGCAGCTCGTGAGCGCGAGCACCGGCGACCTGGTGCCGGCCGCCGCCGGAGCGCCCAAGGTCGAGACGCGCGGCGGCGGCGCGCAGCTCGACGTAACGACGACGTCGGATGAGCCCGTGCAGGGCAGCGGCAGCCTCATGGTGCTCGAGTTCAAGGCCGTGGCGGCACGTCCCGCAACCAACATCATGGCGATGCTGAACGTGCTGGGCGGGGCCGGGGCCGCAGTCGGCAGCAGCGCCTCGCCACCGCTCAAGATCGCGATCCAGCCCGCATCGCAGTGAGAGTCCCTGGAGTGAGCTCCGTGCGCAGCCGAGGTTTCACGCTCATCGAGCTGGTCATGACGCTCGCTATCGTCGCCCTGATGGCGACCGCGGCCATGCCGCTCGCGCAGCTCGTCGCCAAGCGCGAGAAGGAGGTGGAGCTGCGCGCGGCGCTCAGGGACATCCGCACTGCGCTCGATGCCTACAAGGTGGCCTCCGACACCGGTCACATCCACAAGGAGCTCGGCGCCTCGGGCTACCCGCCGGACCTCAAGTCGCTCTACGCCGGGGTCGAGGACACCGCCAGCCCGAACAAGACGATGCTCTACTTCATGCGCCGCGTGCCCCGCGATCCTTTCTTCCCGGACGGCAAAGTGGCCGCTGAGGAGACCTGGGGGCTGCGCAGCTATGCGAGCCCGCCCGACGATCCGCAGCCGGGGGACGATGTCTACGACGTGTACTCGCTCGACCACGGCGTGGGGTTGAACGGAGTCCACTACCATGACTGGTAGCTCCCCGCGCCGCGGCGCGCGCGGCTTCACCCTCATCGAGCTGCTGGTGGTCATGCTGATCATCGGCACGCTGCTCTCGATCGCCGTGCCGCGCTACTTCCGCACCCTCGCGCATGCCCGCGAGACCGTGCTGCGGCAGGATCTCGCGATCCTGCGGGAGTCGATCGACAAGTACTACGCCGATCGCGGCGAGTATCCCGACACGCTCGTGGCGCTCGCCGACAAGCGCTACGTGCAGTCGATTCCCGTGGATCCCTTCACCAAGGCGGCCGACACGTGGACGCTCGTGCAGTCGGACGATCCGGACCACCCGGGCATCAAGGACATCCATAGCGGCGCGGCCGAAGTGGCGGCCAATGGCACGCCGTTCGCCACCTGGTGAGCGCCATGCGCGCCCCTTCCACGCGCCAGGCGGGCTTCACGTACCTCGGACTCCTCGCGGCGGTCGTGTTGATGGGTCTGCTGCTGACGATGGCGTCGCGCGTCTGGTCGCTCACCGAGCAGCGCGAGCGTGAGACGCAGTTGCTCTTCATCGGGCATGCCTACCGGATGGCGATCGCCTCGTACTTCGCGACCGGTCATCAGTACCCGCACGCGCTGCAGGATCTCGTGCAGGACGAGCGCCTTCCCGTACCAAAGCATCACCTGCGTCGTCTCTATCCGGACCCTGTCACCGGCAAAGCCGACTGGAGCCTGATTCCGACTCCGAGCGGTCAGGCCATCATGGGCGTGGCCAGCAGCTCTCAGGGCGTCCCCATAAAACGTGACGGATTCGACACCCTCGATAACGCGCTGAAAGGCGCGGACTGCTACTGCGCGTGGAAGTTTATTTATTACGCCAACCGCTGGAACCGCGCCCTCGGCACGGGCGCGACCAACCCGGCTGCCCCGCCGGGCACGATTCAACCGGGCAACCCCGGCACCCGTAATCCCGTTATCCAGCCGGGCTTCGGGGCGCCGGGCACGATGCAACCGGGCGACCCTGGCACCAACCCCAACTTGAACTGAGTCTCCGATACCTGACATCGTCATCGGGCCCGTCAGATTCAGCGGGTTGGTCGTGGAATAGCACGGGGATGATGCAGCGGTAGTCATTTCAACGTGGCCGCTCGAGGAAACCGTGCGGTCGCGCGCCAACACAACTAACACTGACATTCGCCGCGCACCTCGCGCGGGTGGGCCTCGGTAGCAAATTTGGTCTGCGATGTCCAGCTCCCTGTGGATGTCCGATGAGCTTGTTGTTTTCCGGCGGAGCAGCATGCGTCAGCGGCCCGCAGGTGCCGGAATTGTGTGCCGCTCGGTTCACGCTGACGTTTAGAATCAACGCAACTAACACTCTAACAGTCGCCCGCGCACCTCTCGCGCTGCGTCCGCTCCGCTTAAGCCAACGTCTTCGGCTCGCTCCGCGAAACGCAAGAGCAGGTAGGGTCTTACGGTAGACGCATACGGTGTTTTGGACGGCCGCGCGTAGGCATCGATAGGAGTGTCTTCCGCCCGCGGCGGTTCTATGTTTTCGGCCGCTCGCTTGAACCGCAGTACGTCAGGGAGATGTATGTGGTGCGTTGACAGGTCTCACACCCAGTGCCGACAGGCCACGTCGGGAGTTCGTATGCTCACCAGACACCTACTGTGCCGCGGTTTCGCGGCGCTGACCTTAGCGCTCATCACTTTGCCGGCCGCCGCGCAGACCTTCATGGTGCAGTGTCCGACCAGCACACTGCTGCACCCGAATGCAGCGACCAGCGCTGCGGGGGAGCCGGCCTACACCGGACCGACCAACATCACGGCCAACGCCCACGGCGTGGCGGTGACGTACCGCAGCAACGGCGGCGCCGTCAAGTGCCAGCAGATCTCGGGCGGCGACGGCTACATGACCGAGGGCGACGGCAACCAGACCTTCATGTTCTCGTTCGGTCCGTTGAGCGGCCTGCAGAAGATCAGGAACGGCCTGCCCGGAACCGACTTCCCGGACGAGTTCAGGCAGCCGTACTGCGAGGGCGGCTCCTATCTGAACGGCCAGCCCAATCCGTACCACGGCGGCTGCAGCGCCAACGGCGCCGTCGGCTTCGTCGCGCCGGCCGCGTTCCGCAACGGCAATGTCACGGCCGCAGTGGGACTCGCCAACGGCAGCACCTGCGTCGTGACCGCGACCGAACCGTGCGGGGTCAACGGATTCGTCGTCAACGACGCGGGCGCCGGCTACAGCTCCGCGCCCACAATCACGCTCACTGGCGGAGGCGGCACCGGGGCCACCGCGTCGGCCGTGATCGGGAGCGGCTCGATCATCGAGATCGTGCCCGTGAACCCGGGCCACGGCTACACGTCGGCGCCCACGGTGACGATCGCGGCGGTCGGACCGGTCAGCTCGATCGCGCGCACCGACGCGGCCGCGATCATGAACACCGGCGTGATGAACGGCAACCTGCCGGCGCCGCTGATGGGGTTCGACGAGGACGACGAGTTCTTTCTGACGCTGACCAACGTCGGGATGATCATGCGCCCGGACCTGTTCGAGACGCACACGGTCCACTTCCACGGCTACCCGAACGCCTCGTCCTACTACGACGGCGTGCCGGATGCCTCGCTCGCGATCAACATCGGCGCGAGCTTCACCTACTACTACCTGGCGCCGGATGCCGGCACCTACTTCTGGCACTGCCACATCACGCCGCCCGAGCACCTGCAGATGGGGATGGTCGGGCAGCTCTTCGTTCGGCCGCGGCAGAACCGACTGCCTGCCGGGACGGACACCTACCTGGCGCTGACGGGCAGCGGAACCACGGGGACGATCGGCACGGCCGGAGGACCCGGCCAGCAGAGCGACCTGCGCACCGCGTGCTATTCGAGCGGCGAAAGCAACCTGCGCTTCGGCGCCACCGGAACGCCGAGCGCCGACATCCTGTGCTCGACCCCGGCTCCGGCCGCGGACACCGGATTCACGCACGCGGCCGGCTACAAGTACGTCTACAACGACGGCGACGGCTCGACGCGGTACGACATCGACGTGCCGATCCAGATCCACGGCTTCGACCCGAACTTCCACTTCGTCGGCATGACCTTCAACCCGGAAGGCTTCTCCGACATGAAGGACAAGTACTTCCTGCTGAATGGACGCAGCTATCCCGACACCATTACCACGGGTGCGATCACTACCATGGCCTCCGACGGCCTGCCGCGCCCGTCGCAGCCAATGACGTCGCTGATCACGCTGAGCCTGTCCGGGGGGCCGGGCGGAACGCCGCAACGCGCGGCGCTGCGCATAGCGGACCTCGACGTAGCGGAATACCAGACGCTGGCCTCGATCGGGATGCCGATGCAGCTCGTCGGCTACAACGCCAAGATCCTGCGGGATCAGGCCGGCAACAACCTGTACTACACGACCAACTCGATCACGCTCGGCGGCGGTGAGTCGCTCGACGTGATCCTGGATTCGTGCGCGGTGCGCGGGCCGGCGCCCACGTATACCTGCACGACGCCGATGCCCACCGGCACCTACTTCCTGTACACGCCGAATCTGGACCACCTCGCGAACGACGCGGAGAACTTCGGTGGCCTGATGACCGAAGTCGTCGTCACGCCCTAGGAGACAACAACGATGAGCGCCTCGAACCTCCCAAGCTGCGTGGCGTCGGCGCGACGCCTGCTGGCTGCTGTCGCCGTCTTCGCCTTCGTTCCGGGTGCGGGCCAGGCGGCCGCACCGGGCATCACGGGCACCTCGTTCAGTCTGGCCGCGAGCCCGGCCTACGTGACGCAGCCGGATGGCGCGCTGATCTACTCGTGGGGCTACGGTTGCGCCGCGCCGCCGCCCACGTCGGCCTACATGCCATCGGTGTTCGGATCGATCGGCTTCTGCCCGACGATGCAGATGCCGGGCCCGACGCTGATCGTCACCGAAGGCGCCACGGTGACGGTGACCTTGACCAACAATCTGCCGACCGGCGCCGGCAACACTTCGATCATCTTCGCCGGGATACCAACGACGGCGAGCGGCGGAGCGCGCGGCCTGCTGGCCCAGGAGGCCGCCCCCGGCGGGTCCGTCACCTATTCGCTGAACACGACCGGCAAGGCGGGGACGCACGCCTACTACAGCGGCACGCAGTCGGACCTGCAGATCGAAATGGGCCTGTACGGCGCGCTGATCGTGCTGCCGAACACCGTGCCGGCGGGCTGCGTTGCGCTCAACGGCCTCGGCGGCGGCGGCGGCGAGTTCCGGCTGGCGACCTCGGCCTACGACCACCCGGCCACCTGCTACGACCGCGAGTACCTGTTCCAGTTCGGCGAGATCGACCCCGCCATCCACGCGCAGGCCGAAGCGCAGGTCAAGGCGATCGCAGCCTGCCCGCCGGGCTCGACCAACTCGATCACCGGCGTGCCGTGCCCGGCCGCCACCCTGGCGGTGCCGACCGAGCCGTATCACCCGCGCTACTACCTGATCAACGGGCGCTCGATGCCGGACACCATGGATGCGGACTACGCGCCCAACTATCCGCACCAGCCCTACAACGGCAACCCACACATGCACCCGCTCGATCAGGTGCTGGTGCGCGTGATCGGAACGGGGCGCTGGGAGCACCCGTTCCACGAGCACGCCAACCACGTGCGCATCCTGGCGCGCGACGGCAACCTGATGCTGAGTCCGACCGATTCGACGCGGCTCGCCGGCCTGATGATGTTCACGACCGACACCTACCCTGGCCAGTCGTTCGACGGCATCTTCTACTGGTCGGGCAAGGGTCTGAACTGGGATATCTACGGCCATACGCCAACCAACACCGGCAACCCGAACTGCGTGGCCGATGCGAACGGCTACTACACGCGCGCCAGTGGCGCGGTGATACCGGTGTTCAACACCGCGGGCGCGTTGACCAATGCGCCGACCGCCTCGAAGAACTACGGCGAGTGGTGCGCCGACCACAACCATCCGCTCGAGGCCAACCCGGTGGGTCACGTCGGCGGCGGGGGGCCTGCGACGCTGCCCGATCCGCTCGTTGCGACCAACGGCCTTTGGTACAACGGCACCCCCTACCTCGGTCCCGACGCGGTCAACCGATCGCGCGGCCCGACACCGCTGCCGCCTGGCGGCGCGCTGCAGAACCCGCCCGAGGAATCCGGCATCGCCTTCATGTGGCACTCGCATAACGAGCGCGAGATCACGACCGACGACGTGTTTCCCGGCGGGATGCTGATGATGATGCTGGTGGATCCGCCGGTCTGGTACATCGACGAAACGCTGTGAGGGGACGGAGCAGAACATGAAGACCCAACACGACTTGGTGAAGCGAGCTCTGCTGGCCGGGATTGCGCTGCTCGCGACCGTCGGCGTCGCACAGGCACAGAACACGGTCAGCCTCACGGCGGCCCGCCAGACCGCGCTGATGTCCGACGGCGCCTCGGTTCCAATGTGGGGCTGGGTGTGCAGCACGACGACGGCCGCCGTGGGCGCGACCTGCACCCAGACCAACGGCGCGGCGCAGACGGTGCCGGCCACCGGCACCAGCACCCTGTGGCAGCCGCCGCTGATCCGGGTGCCGGCGGCAGCGGCTCCGGCCACGACGGGCCTCACGATCACGCTGACGAACACGCTGCCGGTCGAAACCTCGCTGGTGATCGTCGGGCAGATTCCGCAGGCTGCCGATGTGAACGGACTGGGGGCGCCGGTACGCGAATCCGGACGGCCGCAGCATCCGGCCCAGACCGCGAGCACGTGGACGATCGCCACGCCCGCCGACCCCTTCCAGCCGCCCGCGCAGAGCGCGCGCGCGCGATCGTTCGTCGCCGAAGCAGCGGCGGGCGGTAGTGCAACCTACACCTTCACCAACCTTCGGCCCGGCACCTACCTGATCGAGTCCGGAACGTATCCGGCCATCCAGGGCCCGATGGGGCTGTACGGGGTGCTGGTCGTGACGACCGCGCCCGCCACGGGCGCCGCGGGGACTGCCTATCCGAGCCCATGTACGACGACGACCAGTGCCGCTTGCGTGACCACCGGCGTTCAATACGACGCCGACGCCGTCGTCCTGCTCAGTGAAATCGACCCGGTGCAGAACAGCGCGGTCGACGCCTTCCTGGTGAAGTCGGCGGGCTGCGCGGCCGCGGCCGGCGCCTGCACCGGCACGATCAGCGCAGCGGCCGAAATGACGAAGTGGAGCCTCGCCTGCTCGACGATGGGCCCGGCCGCGACCGCCAACACCTGCTATCCGCCGGCGGTCGATTACACGCCGCTGTACTACCTGATCGACGGCGCCGCGTTCGACCCGGCCAATCCGTCGGCCTCGCAGCTCAATGTCGGCTCGAGCACCGCCGCCGCCACCGCGTCCACTGGCGTGCTGCTGCGCATGGTCAACGCCGGGCTGAGGATGCACTTGCCGTCGGCCGTCGGCTTGCCGATGGTGCAGATGGCCGAGGACGGCACCCTGGAGCCGGACGTCGCCGTGGCGCTGACCACGGGCCACTATGCACAGAGCGCAACCGGCGTGACGTTCACGCAGACGGTAGCGACCGCGACGACGCCGACCCCCAAGGTGGTCAGCGACGTCTTCATGCCGGCCGGCAAAGTGATCGATGCACTGGTGTTCCCGCCCAGCTCCGGTGCCTACACGGCGGGTTCCTACGCGGTGTTCGACCGAGAGTTGAGTCTGTCGGCCAACTCCACCAAGCGCGACAGCGGGATGGAGGCGTACCTGGTGGTCAACGGCGGCGCCGCCGGCACCGGAGCCGGCCAGACGACCGGCGGCGTGCTCAACGCATTCTCAACCGCGTCAGCCGTCGCCGATAACTTCATCGTTCCGCACAATGCGACCAGGTTCTCCGGCAACGTGCTGCTGAACGACGTCGGAGTCCACAACGCGTCGAGCCCCTGCGTGGCGACCACCGGGTCGACCGGTCCGCAGACGGTGTCGGCCGGCTCGGCCGGCACGGTCACGTTGAACCCCGACGGCACCTTCACGCTGGCGGTGGCCGCCGGGTTCTCCAATGGGGCAACGGGATCGTTCACATACTGCGGCAACGGCAACTCCGCGGTCTCCGCGACCGCCACGTTCTACGCGGCCCGCCTCGGCGGTCCGCCGGTCGCCAACGCCGATGCCTACACGGCCCACATCGCCAACCTGCTGCAGGTCGGCGCTCCGGGAGTGCTGCTGAACGACACCGACCCGAACGGCTATCCGCTGACCGCGGTCGCCGCGGGCACAGCGACGGGCTGCACGGTCTCGCTGCAGCCGAACGGCGCGTTCACCGCGACCTTGCCGGCGCTCGCGACGCCGGCTGCACGCACCTGCACGTTCTCGTACAACGCGGTGAACTCGCAGGGGACCGCGAGCTCGGCGGCTGCGACGGCCACACTGACGTTCCCGGCCGCGAGCGGCCTGGCCGTCACGGTGATCGACGCGGGCACGAAGGCCGCGATCACCGACTACAAGTGGCTGATCGAGCAGGACCTGACCTTCTACCTCGATCCGAATTGCCAGCAGAACGGCCCGGGCGGCACCAAGCCGGCGACCTGCCCGACCGGAGTGCCGCCGACGCTCGGCACCAACTTGCACACCAGCTACATGCCGGTGGTCGCTGCCGGCTGCACCGGCCCGCAAAGCTGCGAGCGCGGACAGAGCATCTACAACCCGGCCACCGGCGGGCACGTGCCGGCGGTGTGCGACGCCAGCGGCATCTGCGTGCCGGCAGCGGCCGGCGCCTCCCGGCCGACGTCGACCCCGAACCAGGCCGTGCTGAACGCGACCAACCCGGACGGCACGCCGGCGCGCTATTTCCTGTCGATCCTGCCCGGGGACGCGGCCAACGCGTTCAACACCGGCAACTCGTCCGATCCGACGGTGGCGGCCAACTGCGCGCCCACCCAGACGCCGACCGGCCAGACCGTGTCCAGCTGCGGCCACACGATGGCCGGCGCGCCGATCGCGGCGCCGACCTGCACCGCCGCCGGCGTGTGCACGTTCGCCCCGGTCACGGTGAACGTGCAGCCGAACCCGATGCAGACGGCGACGCTGACGGTGTTCGTGTTCGAGGACGACTTCCCGCTGAACGGCGAGCACGACGGCAACGGCGCGATCGAGCCGGGGCTCGGCGGCTTCCAGGTCATCCTGTGGGACGACGCCGGTGCCAGCGGCGACCCGACCGGTCAGATGACCTACGACATGTTCAACATGCCGCTCACCAATTCGCTGAATGGCATGATCGACCCGATCACCAGGCTGAACGCATGCCCGATCGCGCCGACCGACCAGGGCAACCAGGTTGGCGTGGGCGTGATCATCGTGTGCCCGCAGTACGAGTCGGACGGCGTGACGCCCTCGCCGCTGGTCGGCCAGGCGGTCGTCAAGAACCTGATGCCGGGCCGGTTCGGAGTGGTCGTGCATCCGAGCGCCGCCCGCACCGCGGCCGGCGAGGAGTGGCTGCAGACCAATACGCTCGACGGCACCCACCTGCTCGATTCGTTCGTCCGGTCGGGCGAGCCGCCTTACTTCCAGGAGTACGGGCCGGGTGGCTGGCACGTGTTCATGGGAATGGCCAACCCGGCCGTGATCAACGGGCGCAAGGCGGGACTGTGCAACAGGCTCGGGGCCACGCATTGCCGCAATACGGTCAACGTAAACGTGTCGAGCCTGCACATGTCGCGGCCGCCGAACGAGACGCTGTACGACAGCGCGGTGTTCGCGCTCGGTAACGGGCGCAACTACCAGGGGTTGAACTACACCACCTGCTACGCGAGCCTCGGCGATCCGGACGGCGCCGACTTCCTGTTCGCCAAGTGCGATCAGAACGGCCACCTGACCTTCACCGGCGTTCCGGACGGCAACTGGTCGCTGAAGGTGTTCGATCAGTGGGTGGATTTCCTCGTCGACGGCTCGTCCAAGCCGGTCGACGTCACCGGCGGGCAGACGCTGAACATGGATTACCCGACGTTCACCTGGCAGCAGCACATCTGGACCAGCGCGTACATGGACGTCAACGGCAACGGCCTCCGCGATGCCGGCGAGCCGGGCATCGGGCAGATTCCGAGCCGGGTCAGGTACCGCAACGGCAAGTTCAGCAATTCGCTGTTCACCGACATCGACGGCAACGCGAATTTCGACGAGACCTTCCCGCTGTTCAACTGGTACGTGGTCGAGTCCGATACCACGCGCTTCCGCGGCACCGGCGTGCACGTGGCCAACGACGCCGGCGGGCAGATCGACGGGCCGGGGCCGATGGGCAACGGCGTCACGGGCGCTTACCAGGGCGTGCTGGCGTCCTGCACCAAGGCGACCCCCACCGCGGCCTGCACCGAGGCGTTCCCGCTGCCGGCCGCCCTGCGCTTCCCCGGTTCCTACTACTGCTCGCACGGGGACTGCTCGGAGCGCGCCGGCGTCGCCGGCCCGCCGCCAGCAGGCGGCCCGGGCGGCTCGACCGGGCGGATCGACCCGGGGACGGTCCATTCCGAGGGCGTGCAAGGCTTCGTCGGCCAGATCGAGGTCCTCGAGTGGGGCAAGATGCCGTACATCGCCGGCGAGAACGGCGGTATCCGAGGGCACGTGGTGTACGGGTCGACCCGGCCGTTCGACGACCCGCAGCAGCTGTTCCAGAACCTGTGGGAGCCGCTGGTGCCGAATGTCACCGTGAACCTGTACCAGGAGAGCCTGGCGCCGGACGGCTCGGTGGCGCTCAAGCTGATCGATACGACCACATCCAGCAGCTGGGATGCCTACACGCAGGGCTTCCGCGCCGCGGGCGTGCCGAACATGAACTGCTCGGGGCAGAACCCGGCCGATCCGTTCTTCACGTACACGCTGGCCGGAACGGCCAACTACCTGAACCCGACCCTGACACTCCCGAACAGCAGCCAGTACAAGTGCTATGACGGGATGCACAACTGGAACCAGGTGCAGCCGGCGCCGTACGACGGCCTGTGGGAATTCCCCAGCGCCACCTGCCGCAACACGCCGGGAGCCACGTTCACCGTGGCCTCGGGGCCGCTCGCCGGCAAGTCGATCACCTGCGCGACCGTGCACAACCCGGCCTATGGGACGAGCGGGCCGGCCACGGTCGGCGGCGTGGTGCAGACCGGCGCGGTGCCGGGGATCCTGACGTCCGGGAAGTACGTGGTCGAGGTGATGCCTCCGCGCGGCTATGAAATCGTGAAGGAGGAGGACAAGAACATCCTGATCGGCGACAACTACATCGCGCCGGCGACGTCGCAGTTCGCGGGGCTCGCCGACATCTTCATCGTGCCCGACCAGGCCACGGTCAACGCCGCCTACAGCTGGTTCGGCCCGAACTACGCCAATGCCTCGTACACCGGACCGTTCACCGGCGGGGGCAACCCGTACAACGCGAACGGCACGCCCACCGGCAACAACGGCAATCCAACCACGAACATGGGTCGCACGGGCCTGGGCGGTTTCGGGCCGGGCGGCAACATCGTGATGGCGAGCCCGTGCGCCGGAGCGCTGCGCATCGTCCCCGACTACATGAGCATCTCGCCCGAGTCGGGCGAAGTGGCCCCGTTCGCCGGAGCACTGCGCCCGCTGTGCGATCGCCGGGAGGTGACGCTGGAAGACCAGATGCAGGCGCAGACCGACTTCTTCGTCTGGACCAAGACGCCGGCCGCGACGCACTACACCGGGTTCATCCTGGACGACTTCTCGTCCGAGTTCGACCCGGCCTCGCCGGCCTTCGGCGAGAAGTTCGCGATACCCAATGTGCCGGTGTCCATCAAGGACTTCAACGGCGTCGAGGTCTCCCGCACGATGTCCGATCAGTGGGGCCTGTACAACGGCCTGACGTTCTCGACCTGGCAGGTCGATCCGCCGAACCCGACCGGGTACGCGCCGGGCATGCTGATCACCTGCATGAACGACCCCGGACCGGTGGTGGCGCCGGTGTGCACCACGGCGCCGACCGCGACCACCGCGGGCTTCCCGCCGGGATGCGTGGCGGCGCAGACGACGCCGCCGACGATGATCACCGATCCGTGGTTCAACCCGGGCTACAGCACGTTCTGCTATGAGAACCCGTTCATGCCGGCGGACACGACGTACCTGGATACGCCGGTGGTGCCGACCTCCGCGTTCGCCGAGGGCTACAACCCGCCCGACTGCAGCTACCCGGACGGGACCCCGGCGATCAAGTCGGTCACGGGTGACGCGTCGGGCGGCGGGGCGGGACCGTGGGTCAGCGCGGCCGGCCACACGATCACGATCACTGCGGTGGGCGACCAGATCGTCCAGAACCACGCCTATTCGGGGCCGGCGGCCAACACGGCGCCGTACAACCAGAAGTTCATCACGCGCCATTACGGCTTCGGCACCGCGCGCGGCACGGTGACGATCGGCGGAGTCACGGCGACCACCGGAACCTGGAGCGACACCACGATCACGGCCACGGTACCGGCCGGCCTGCCGGTGTGCGCGGGGCACTGGTCGCCGAGCATGACGACGGCCCAGGCCACCGCCAAGTTCGGCACCTGCGGCGAGCTGGTGATCACGAAGCCCGCGACCGCGGGCAATCCGCTGACGCGCCTCTCGATCGACACGGTCACAGTCACCGTCGGCGGCAAGGCGCCGACGTACATCAGCGGTGAAAACGCGCGCAACAACGCGCTGCAGACCGCGCTCGACAACGCGGCGCCGGGCGACCTGGTGATCGTCGGACCGGGAACCTACCCCGAGCTGCTGCTGATGTGGAAGCCGGTGCGGCTGCAGGGCGTGGGCGCGGCCTCGGTGAAGGTGGATGCGAACGCCCATCCGGCCGGCAAGCTCGATGCGTGGCGGCGCAAGGTCGACTGCCTGTTCGGCGTGACGTTGAGCGGCGCGTTGATCGCGGGCGATCCGACGGCCACTCCGCCGACGCCGGCCCAGCCCTACGATCCGACCGGCACCTACACGTGCCCGGCCGCGCAGCAGGCACAGGTGGATCCGATTCCGCTGGAGCCGCTGATCGGCTGGACCGCCGACCTGAACGGCAACCTGGCCGAGCTGCTGCAGGAGCCGACGCTGATGGGCGCGTACGAAGGAGCCGGAATCACCGTGGTCGGGAAGGGGCTGAAGAACCCGAACACCACGAACTGCAGCGCGACCAGCAATGCCGGCTGCATCCCGGTCAACGACACGACCGACTGCTCGTTCGCGGGCAACTTCAAGTGCAACCCGGGAGCCATCGACGGCATCGGCTTCACCAACAGCTCGCAGGGCGGCGGCGGGATCTTCCTGCACGGGTGGAACCACTACATGCGGGTCGCCAACAACCGCGTGTTCAACAACGCGGGCACGCTCACGGGAGGCATCTCGATCGGCATGTCCGAGAATCCGGAGCTGACGACGGTCACGTCCGGCACCGGAGCGAACACGATCACCGTGGCGCAGCCCCTGCTCCAGAACGTGTACGTCAAGGTGCACAACAACGCGATCAGCCTGAACGCGTCCTATGGCGACGAGGTGAACTCGACCACGCCCGCTGCGGCCGGAGGAGTCACGTTCTGCTCCGGGGCCGACTTCTACGACTTCGCCTATAACTGGGTGTGCGGCAACATGAGCACCGGCGACGGCGGCGGCTTTGCCCACTACGGCTTCAGCTACAACGGCATGATCGAGCACAACGCGTTCCTCTTCAACCAGAGCAGCAACCCCACCCTCACGACCTGGGGCGGCGGCATCGTGGTGCAGGGCCCGGCGGTGGACGGCGACGTGGGCGAGACCTCGTTGGTCGACGTGGACGTGGCGCCCGCGCTGACCGACGGCATCGGCCCGGGCCTGAGAATCGATCACAACCTGTTCCAGGGCAACACGGCCGAAAGCGGCAGCGGCGGCGGTCTGCGGCTGCAGGGCATCAACGGCAACGACGTGCTGAACAACCCGACCAACCCGTCGCAGTGGTACTCGGTCGCGGTGACCAACAACATCTTCGCGAACAACGTGGCGGGATGGGCCGGAGGCGGCGTGTCGATCCAGGACGCGGTCAGGGTGAGCTTCGACGGCAATACGGTCGCGTCCAACGACTCGACCGCCACCGCCGGCGTGCTGTTCGACACGCTGGGCGCGCCGAACAGCAGCGTGCCGCCGCCGGGATGCAATCCGGCGCCGGCGGGTCAGCCGGGCTGCACCAACCCGGTCACGAACGCGAGCAATCAGCCGGCCGGCTTCGAGAGCCATCGCCATACGCTGCAGCTGGCGGCGGCGATGGCCGCGGTCACCAATTGCGGCGGGTTCGACACGGCGCCGGCGACGCTGGCGTGCAAGACCTTCTCGGTGCCGGAACTGAGCGGCGACGTGTTCTGGTACAACCGCGCGTTCCACATCACGGTCGGCGCGCCGCCGATGTCGGTGGTGCAGCTCACGCCGGCGCTGTCCCAGACCACGACCGGCTCGTGCCCGAGCGGCGCGACCTACTGGGACATCGGCGTGCAGGGCGACACGGGACCGACCAATCACGCCTCCGGGCTGACGCTGCGGCCGATGGGGTCGAATGTCGGAACCGGCGGTTATCCGGGCGCGAGCGTGAATCCGAGCTTCACGCACATGTACTGCAACGGATCGCGCGTGCCGCCCGAAATCGCCCCGATGCTGTGCACCAGCAACGCGAACGCGCCCGGTTGCATCCAGCCGGGAACGGTCGGCGTGTCGATGACCACGCCGGTCGGGATTCCGGACAACAACCCGTTCTACGTCGCGTTCACGCTGAATCCGGCCGCGACCGTGGACGAAGGCAACAACTGGATCAACATGTTCTACGGCCCGCTGTCGACGGTGAGTCCGGTCACGGCCAGGGGTGCGACAGGCTACGGCGCGCCGCTGGGCAACTACTCGGCCAACGCGGGTCCGGGCGGTGCGGAAGGCGCGACACCGTGGTGACCGTACGCCATGGAGTCCGGCTCGTGGGGCTGCTCGCGGCCGGACTCCTCCTCTCGACCTTCGCGGGTTCGGCTGCGTCGGCGGGGGACGCGGCGGCATCGGTCGCAGCGACGAGTCAGCGGGCCACCCACGCGGCGCCACGCAGCCGGCGTGGCGAGGCGTACTACGCGATGATTTACGGGGTCGACCAGCTGCAGGTCCGCTCGGTCTCGTCCGGCGCCTCGCTGGAGTTCCGATACCGGGTGCTCGACTCCGGCAAGGCGAGCGTGCTGAACGACC
>Ga0209267_1001119_pt1 | contig 18621 bp, 20 predicted proteins | sample GraSoiAngelo_137_FD_185894 | JGI IMG/M metagenome (GOLD analysis project Ga0209267, IMG submission 185894) | Grasslands soil microbial communities from the Angelo Coastal Reserve, California, USA - 14_0929_09_30cm (SPAdes) (version 2) | ecosystem: Environmental > Terrestrial > Soil > Grasslands ... | reverse complement strand
GCCGCGAACCGGGTGCCGAAGACGCCACCGTAGCCGAGGGCGCGGAACCACAGGAAATCCGTGTAGAGCGTGGCGAATGGCTTGAGCAGGAAGAGAAGCAGCAGCAGCGCGGCGATCACGACAATCCACATCACCCCACGGCGGGAAATGCGGAAGGTGGGGAAGCTCGGCTCGGTCGGCAGGCGGCCGAACGGCGATTCACTGTTGAAGAATCCGCGCGGGGGAACCCGCCTAGACACGGCTCATTGCGGCACGCCCTGGATACGGTACGGTGCTACCCACCTCTTCCTCGATCTGTAGGAGCCGATTGTACTTCGCCACCCGTTCCGACCGTGACGGCGCTCCGGTTTTTATCTGGCCGGCGCTCGTCGCGACCGCGAGGTCGGCGATGAAGGTGTCCTCGGTTTCTCCGGAGCGATGGGAAATGACTGTCGTGTAGCCGGCGCGGCGAGCCGTTGCCATCGTTTCCAGCGTCTCGGTCAGGGTCCCGATCTGGTTGAGCTTGATGAGGATGCTATTCGCGATCCCACCCTCGATGCCGTGCCGAAGGCGGACCACATTGGTCACGAAAATGTCGTCGCCGACCAGCTGCAGCCGTTTGCCCAGCCGGGTGGTGAGCGTCCGCCAGCCGTCCCAGTCGTCTTCCGCCAGCCCGTCCTCGATCGAGATCACCGGATAGCGATCGACCCACGACGCCCAGAGATCGACCAGTTCCTGGCTTAAAAGCGTTCGGCCTTCCCCCTTCAGTTCGTAGCGGCCGTCGCGATAGAGCTCGGACGCTGCGGGATCCAGCCCGATGAAGACCTCCTGGCCCGGCTGGTGGCCGCTGCGCTGGATGGCCTCGACGAGCAGCGTCATTGCCTCCTCGTTGGCCTCCAGCTCGGGGGCAAAGCCGCCCTCGTCGCCCTGTCCGGTACTCAGACCGCGCTCGTGCAATGTTTGTTTGAGGGCGTGGAAGACCTCGGCGCCCCAGCGAAGTCCTTCAGCGTAGCTGGGGGCTCCGGCGGGAACCACCATGAACTCCTGGAAGTCGACCTTCGTCTGCGCATGTTTGCCGCCATTGAGGATGTTCATCATGGGCACCGGCATCAGCAGGTCGCGCTCGCCGGCGAGATAGCGGTAGAGCGGCTTGCGGGTGGCGAGCGCTGCCGCCCGGGCAACCGCCAGCGAGGCGCCGAGGACGGCGTTCGCGCCGAGCCGTGATTTGTTGGCGGTCCCGTCCAGGTTGATCAGGCGTTCATCGATCGCACGCTGGTCGCTCGCGTCGCTGCCGCGCAACGCCGCCGCGATCTCCTGGTTGACATGCCCCACGGCCTTGCGCACGCCCTTTCCGCCGTAGCGGCGCTGATCGCCATCACGAAGCTCGACCGCTTCGTGGGCACCGGTTGAGGCCCCCGACGGGACGGCGGCGCGTCCGATTTCGCCAGCCTCCAGCAGCACATCGACCTCAACCGTAGGATTTCCGCGCGAGTCGAGGATCTCCCGCCCCTGGATGCGCGCGATCGAGCTCCGGCTCACAGGTCGTCGTCGTCCATGCCGTTGGCTTCGTCCGGGCCGGCTTCCCCCATCTCGTCGACGACCTGATCGAAATCCTCGCCCAGCTCGTCGCCACCCAGCTGCTGGCCCATGTTCTTCGCCCAACGGGCCATGCTCTTTGGATCGTTCTCGTCGACATCCGAGAGTCCGGCGTTATCGCTGAGCTGATCCAGCCGGCTGTCCTCGCTGAGCACCTGGGCGGTACGCGAGATCAGCCGGGTCAGGTGGCGAGCACCGCAGCTGGGACATTGGGGCGAGGCTTCGACGGCAGACAGGCTGCGAAAGAAAATCGATGGCCGTTTGCCACAGTCGGCGCAGCGATACTCGTAAATCGGCATCGGCGCCCTAAACTTAGCGCATGGCAGACCAACACTCGACGCAGAAACCGGCAGGGACGTCGGAGAACCGCGAGTCGGAAGGAACCGAGCGTGTCCGCGAGGTGATCCGCGACGGCTTCTACACGATGCTGGGGGCTGCCAGTTGGGCGTTCGAAAAGACCGATGAGATGGCCCATAACTGGCTGCACCAGGGACGGACGAGCGGCGATGAGAGCCGCCGGCGTTTCGACGACTTTGCCTCTCGGACGCGGCGCGCTGGGGAAGACCTGGGTCGGCGCGTCCAGGAGGGGGTGCGGAGCGCCAGGATGCCGCTCGCGACCCGGGAGCAGGTCGAGAACCTGGAGCGCCAGGTTGCGGAACTCAGTCGCCAGCTCGAGGCCATGCGCGGTTCTGGTGCGGGCTCACCGGCGAATCCGCCGGGACGAGGTCGCGGGCAGACGTAACCGGGCCGGCGCGTTTTCCCACGGCCGATCGCTAGCCGTGCTTTTTGTGGTGGCCGCCGCCGTTGTCGCCTCCACCCCCGCAACCCTCTTCACACCGTGAGGGTGGCGGCTGCTGCGACTGCGCCAGTTGCTCGGTCCCGGGGAGCAGGTAGGCGGTGTAGCCATTCATGCCGACGGCATGCAGCCCGTCGGGCACGGCGTACCAGCTGTCCGGCTGGCCGTTGAGCACCTGCGTCATGAAGCCGTGGAAGATCGGGGCCGCGCCCACGATGCCGCTCACGTTGCGCATCGGCGTGTGATCGGCATTGCCGACCCAGACCGCCACGGCCAGATTCGGTGTAAACCCGACCGTCAGGTTGTCGCGGAAGTCGTTGGTGGTCCCCGTCTTGGCCGCGACGTGATGTCCGGGGATGACGAGGTCGCTGTTGCGGCCGAACTCGAGGGATCGATTGCGGTCATTGGACAACATATCCGCCATGATGAAACTGACCTGCGGGGTCAGGGCCGCCTTGCCCTTGCCCTCGGCGTACCGATAGAGCGTGGTGCCATCGTGCGCCATGATCTTCAGGATCGCTTGCGGATGGCGGTAGGTCCCCTGCGCCGCCAGGGTGCTGGCCCCGGCCGCCATATCGATCAGCGGCACCTCGTAGCCGCCGAGCGTCAGGCTGGGCTGGTAGGCGCTGGCGGGCTGCGTCAGGGTTTCCACGCCCATCCGGCGAGCGACGTCGACGACCCGGTCGACGCCGGTTCCCATCTCCACCTTGACGGCGGGGACGTTGAGCGAATTCCCGAGGGCGAAGGGAATCGGCTGCCAGCCGTGGAAACTGCCGTCATAGTTGCGCGGCGTGTAGGTGCTGCCATCCGCGAGGCGAATCTGCACCGGCGAGTCGTCGATCCAGGAGCCCATCGTGAATTTGCCGGACTCGATCGCGGCGGTGTAGGTAAACATCTTGAAGGCGGAACCCGGCTGGCGCGGAATGATGGCCATGTTGTACTGGCCGCCCGGCACGTCCGGCCCGGCTGACCCGACCATGGCCAGCACGGCACCCGACTTCGGGTCGACCGCAACCAGCGCACCATCGGTGACGTGCTGCCGCTGCAGGGCCGCCACTTTTTCCCGCACCTGCTGTTCTGCGATCGATTGAAGGTTCCAGTCGAGCGAGGTGATCACAGTCAGGCCGCCGTTCTTGAGGAGTTCCTCCCCATAGGTCTTTTCCACCTGGGCGGCCACCCAGTGGACGAATCCGGGCGCCTTGACGTCGTCCGCCGAGGTTGGTTTTTGCAGCGTGAGCGGCTGGGCGAAGGCGGACTGTGCCTGGGCGGTTGTGATTTCTCCTGCCTTGACCATGGCGTCCAGCACGACTCGCTGCCGCGCCTTCGCGCCGTTGAGGTTGCTGAACGGATCCAGCGCCGTTGGTGCCTGGGGGAGTCCGGCGAGCAGTGCCGCCTCCGATAGAGACAGCTGATGGGCGGTTTTCCCGAAGTAGGTCTGGGCTGCTGCCTCGACGCCATAGGACTGGTTCCCGTAGTAAATCCGGTTCAGGTATGCCTCCAGGATCTGCGACTTCGAGTACTGGTGCTCGATCTCGACCGCCAGAATCGCCTCGTCCAACTTGCGCAGCACGGACCGATCCCCCGACAGGTAGATGTTCTTCACCAGCTGCTGGGTGATGGTGCTGCCGCCCTGGTTCAGCCGGAGATGGATCAGATCGTCGAGGCCCGCCTGCCCGGTGCGCAGCAGGTTCAGACCGCCATGCTGGTAGAAGGTGCGGTCTTCCACGGCGATCGTGGCCTCTCGCATCGAGGGGGCGACCTGGCTCAGCGGCACGATGTGCCGCCGCTCGGAACCTTGGTGGATCTCCGCCAGCAGGATGGTCCCGGTTCGGTCATAGATGCGAGTCGAAAGCGGAAGGCGGGCCGTGCTCAGGTTGGAGGTCGAGGGGAGACCGGCCCAGACGTAAAGCATGCCCGGGAGAACCACAAGCAGGACCGCCAGGAAGATCGCGGGCGGCACCATCCAGGATCGGAACTGGAGCCGGCGGGGGCCTGCCACGACCCGACGGCCACACGCGGAGCAATATCGACTGTCGGGCTTGAGTCGATATCGACACGCCGGGCAACGGGATTCGGCAGGTTCCATATATAAGTTCAAACGCAAACGGGTAGCATTGATGTCTGGGGATAGCCAGTTTTCACTAGCAGATTAGATTATAGGCTGATAGTCACATGGGTCCCTGCCCTCCCGCAAGGGGGGCCGGGACTTCTATGCCGGGATGACTCGGGCGCCGAGCACACCGGCGAGATGCGCCAGTGCCCACTTCTGGACCTCGTCCCCGGGATGCCCGGGCGCATCGAAGGTCGCGACCGCCGACGCCGGCACCACCACCTGGTAATCGCGGTTGCGCAGATCCGCCACGGTGTGCAGAACACAGATATCGGTGCAGACACCGATGACAGTCACCTGCTCCGGCCGGGCGGCCTCCAGCAGCGCGTCGAGGTTGGTCTCAAAGAAGCCGGAGTAGCGGCGCTTGCGGATCAGGGTCGCGTCGTTCAGAAATGGTTGGAGCTCTTCGACCACATCCGCTTCCTTAGTTCCGCGCACGCAATGCACCGGGAAGACTTCGAACTCCCGGTCGTTTGGATCATGGGTATCGGCCAGAAAGACCAGCTGGTCGCCGGCCCGCTGACGGGCCTCGATCGCGTCGCGGATCCGGGGGATCGCCGCGTCGCACCGAGGGGACGCCAGGTTACCCGTCTTGCAAAAACCGTTGAGGACGTCGACCACGATCGTGACGTTCGCCATGCTCAGCTGACGGGCTCGAGGCGTGGGTTGGGCCGGTAGCGCCGGCCGGCCTTCGCGCAGGGGCGGCCTTCGAGCATCACGACGTCCGCGGTGAAGTCGTAGACACCCTTGAAGAAGGCACTGCCAACGCCGTATGCATCGACCGGCACCTGCTCGCGCTCGAACCGCTCGATCTTCTCGACGTTGAAGCCGCCGCTGGCCACGATCTTCACGTGCTCGAACCCTTCCCGGTCGAGGGCGCGGCGTACCAGGGTGCAGAGTTGCGGGTTGACACCGCGCGGGTCAAAGTCGCCCATCAGCTTCTGGATGCTGACGTCGACCATCGTTTCCGAGGTGTCGAGGCGGACTCCCCAGAGCCGGTCACCCAAGGCTCGCGCCAGCGCCAGCGACGTCCGAACGCAATCGTTGTCCCAGTCGACGAGGACAACGAGGTTCACGCTGGGATCCACGAACTCTGCATACTTCTGGGCGGCCAGGACGGTGTCGCCGTTGTACGCGGCGATCAGCGAATGGGGGACGGTGCCGGTGCCCTTGCCGCCCCACCAGGACGCCTGGGCATCGGTTGAAACGCCGATCGCCCCCGAGACATGCGCGGCATAGCCGTCGCCTGTCTGCACCAGGTGATGGTCATGACGCGCCGGGAAGAAAATGATCTGCTTGCCTTGCGCGGCCTCGACCACTCGCCGGACATTGGTGGCGACCTTCGTGCGCCGCGACAGGACGCCGAGGTACACCGTCTCCAGGCGGGCGAAGAGCGAGTAGTCGCCCTCGATCGTCATCGCCGTTTCCCACGGCGCGACCTCGTCGCCGTCATAGAGGGCGTGCACCCGAAGCTGCGAGAAATCCTCGGAACAGAGCTTGACGATGGCGATGGCCTCGTCCATGCCGCCGATGATGGCGTGCTGTTTCTGGAAGACCTGCATCAGCACCTGTGGATGTCGGCGGTCAGCACGGAGCACATCGACTGTGCGATTGAAGTAGACATCGCTGTAATACCCCTCGCGGATCCGTTCCACGTTGAGCCGGAAGACGGAGGGATCGAGTCGTTCCCGGCGCCGCACCGGCGACGCGGTTACCGCGCCCGTAGCCACGGCCTGATGTTAGCGAGCCCGGCAGGGCGAGCCGGCCTTTCGGCCGAATGAGCGCCCCTGCGCGGTTTAGGTCGCGCCGATCCGCCGGTATCGCTGGTAACGGTTCTCCAGCAGCCGATCGACGGCCACCGCTTCGAGGGTGGCCAGCTGCCGGCGCAGCGCCGCACCGGCGGCGTCGGCGGCCATGCCGTAATCATGCTGGGCCCCGCCCGGGGGTTCGGGCACGATCTCATCAGCCAGGCCCATCCGCTTCAGGTCGGCAGCGGTCAGCTTCAAAGCCTGCGCCGCCTCCACCTTGCGGGCGATGTCCCGCCAGAGAATCGAGGCGCACGCCTCCGGCATGGCGACGCTGTAGATCGAGTGCTCCATCATCAGCAGCCGGTCGCCAACGCCGATCCCGAGGGCGCCTCCGCTGCCCCCCTCGCCCAGGACCAGAGTCACGATTGGAATCCGAGCCTGCGCCAGCGCCACCAGGTTTTCCGCGATCGCCCACGCGATGCCCCGCTCCTCCGCCCCGGCGCCGGGAAATGCACCGGAGGTATCAACGAAGGCAACGATCGGAAACTGGAAGCGCTCCGCCTGTCGGATCAGTCGAAGCGCCTTTCGGTAGCCCTCGGGGTTCGCCATGCCGAAATTGCGCATCGCCCGTTCGGCTGTCGTCCGCCCCTTCTGCTGAGCGATGACCATGACCGTCCGATGATCGAGGGCGGCCGGGCCGCCGATGATGGCATGGTCGTCACCGAAGAGCCGGTCGCCGTGCAACTCGAAGAAGTTGCCGAAGATCGCGTGGATGTAATCGAGGGCATAGGGGCGGTCGGGATGGCGGGCGAGCTCGACTTGCTCCCAGGTCGCAGCCGCGATCGATCCGTTGTCGGTCACCCGCGGACGGCCGGCGTGGGCGCCGATGCGTTCGCCCGGGGCTGCAATTCGAAGTCTTTGGCCACCCCGTTCTTGATGTAGAGGTCAAGCAACTGACGGAGGACGGCGGGCAGCTCCGGCCGCGGCACCACGAGGTCAATCATGCCGTGCTGCCAGAGGAACTCCGCCGTCTGGAAACCCTCGGGGAGCGTCTCGTAGGTGGCTTGCTGGATGACGCGAGCCCCGGCAAACCCGATCATCGCGCCGGGCTCGGCGAGAATAACGTCGGCGAGCGAGGCGAAGCTGGCGGTGACGCCTCCCATGGTCGGGTCTGTCAGCAGCGAGATGTAGGGAACCCCGGCGGCACCCAGCCGCCCCAGCGCCGCGGCCGTCTTCGCCATCTGCATCAGGGATAGCATGCCTTCCTGCATGCGGGCCCCTCCGGACGCCGAGATGATCAGTAGCGGCACGCGGTTGTGCAGCGCCCGCTCGATGCCATTCGTGATCTTTTCCCCGGTGGCGGCGCCCATGCTCCCGCCCATGAAGGCGAAGTCGAGGCAGACGATCACGAGCGGATGGCCGGCCAGGGTGGCCTCGCCCCAGGTCACCGCCTCGTTCACTCCGGTGCTGGCCCGGCTTTGCTCGATGCGCTTGCTGTACGGCTGCGAATCCTTGAAGCCGAGCGCATCGGTCGCGGTGATCTGCTGGTCCTCTTCATGAAAGGAACCCGGTTCGACCAGCATCGCGATCCGCTCCGGGGCGCGCAGCCTGAAGTGGTATCCGCATCGATAGCAAACCCCCAGGGCGGTTGTCAGGCGGGCCGGTTCGAGGGAGGTGTCGCACTTGGGGCATTTGAGCCGGTCGATCTCCTCGCCAACGCCGGCACGCGGCGACGGCAGAGCCACATAGCGGGTCTTGGGACGAAACATGGGTTAGGCCGCGACCCTTACGGGCGCGCCTTCCCACTCGATCACGCAAGCCCCCCAGGTCAGTCCGGCGCCGAACCCGACGAGCACCAGGTGGTCACCAGTTTTCAGCCGGCCCGCGGCCAGTGCATCCTTGAGCGCCAGCGGTATCGACGCCGTCGACGTGTTGCCGTAGGACGCAATCCCGTTGACCATGACGTCCCCGCCAACGCCAAGCCGCTTGCCGGCCGCTTCGATGATGCGGGCGTTGGCCTGGTGGGGGACGATCAGCTTGACGTCCTCCAGCCGGACGTTGGCCTTCTCCAACGCCTGGAGTGTCGCCTGGGCCAGGATCTCCGTGGCGAAGCGGAAGACTTTTCGCCCGTCCATCCGGATCTCCGGACGGCCCGGGCCCTCGGGGCCATCGGCGCCGGGCGCGACATAGATAAGGTCACCGCCGGAGCCGTCGGATCCGAGCACGCAGGACTTGATGCCGGCGCCATTGACGCCCGGCCCCAGCACCACCGCGCCCGCGCCGTCACCGAAGACGACACAGGTGCCGCGGTCCTTGAAGTTGATGATCTTGGTGAGCGTCTCGCTGCCGATCACGATCGCCTGCTTCGCCTCGCCGCCGCTGACGAAACGGTCGGCCACACTCATCGCGTAGAGGAAGCCGGTGCAGGCTGCCTGCACGTCGAAGGCCGGGCCGTGGGCCCCCAGCCGCTCCTGCACCCGCGATGCGACCGAGGGGAACATCGAGTCCGGGGTGGATGTGCTCGAAACGATCAGGTCCGTATCCTGGGGGCGCAGTCCCGCCGCGGCCAGCGCGTCCTTCGCCGCTTCCGCGGCGAGGTCGGTGGCGGTCTCGTTGACGGCGGCGATCCGGCGCTCAACGATGCCGGTGCGGTCGCGAATCCATGTATCCGACGTCTCGACCATCTTTTCGAGGTCGGCGTTCGTCAAGATGCCGGACGGAACGTAGCTGCCGACCGACTTGATGCTGGTAAGCATGCGTCTCCCCGGCTAAAGAATCTGACCAGTATATACCGGCATTGCGGCCCTGGTTACGCATCTTCACCGAGTGTAAACAGGCCCGTTTCGACCATCCCGCGAGCGTTTAACACGTCCCCGTCAGGGGGTATATGGGCGAACGAAAACAACTCAACGAAGGAGGTCAGCCATGAGCAACGTGATTCGTTGGTCACCAATCACGGATCTGATGTCGCTGCACAGCGCCATGGACCGCCTGTTCGGCGATACTTTCGGCGTTCCCGGCCACTCGAGAACAGTCGGCGCGGTCGGTGAGGGTTACCTGCCCCTGGACGTCTACCAGACCGACAGGGAATGGGTGGTCCGGGCCGCCGTCCCGGGGGTGGACCCGAGCACTGTCGATGTCACCTTCGATGGCGGGCAGATCAATATCAAGGGCGAGATCATGCCGCCGGCCGGCATTCAGCCCGAGAGCTACTGGCTGCGCGAAAACTTCTACGGGAAGTTCAGCCGGCAGGTCACCCTACCCGAGGACGCCGTCGGCGAACAGGCCCGCGCGCAGTTCGTGAATGGCATGTTGATCCTGACCGTGCCGAAGGCCCAGCCGGCCAAGCCGAAGTCCGTGAAGATCCCGATCAGCGGCGGAACGGCCAGCGGAAACGGCGAGCAGAAGCAGATCGGCAGCACGGTACCAGCAGGCCAGAAGAAATAGGTTCGTCACCATCGGCGTCGTAACAGCCGCCCCTCCGGGGCGGCTTCATATTGTCAGCCCAGAATCGTGACCTGGACCTGCCGCTCACGCGGGCCATCGAACTCCGCGAAGTAAATTCCCTGCCAGCGCCCCAGTGCCAGGCGGCCGTCGCGCACCGGTATGGTTTGCGATGTCCCGATCAGCGTCGCCTTGATGTGCGCGGCCGCGTTGCCCTCGGCGTGCCGGTAGCCGTTCTCCCACGGTACGAGTGCGTCGAGCGTGGTCAGGACATCCGTCATCACATCCGGGTCGGCATTCTCGTTGATGAAGACACCGGCGGTCGTGTGCGCGACGTAGACATGGCACAGACCCGCCTCCACGCCGCTCTCGCTCACCAGCTGCTGGACGCGATCGGTGACATCGATCACGTCCGCCTTGTGCTTGGACCGAACGGTCAGCGTGGCCATACCCTCCATAATGGCCGACGTGTCTCGCGACCTGCCGGTGGGGAACGGCGCCTTGCTCATCAACTTCGATCGCAACTACCAGCTGCGCGACATCTATTACCCGCGGGTCGGCCAGGAAAACCACACCAGCGGAGAGCTCAACCGGTTTGGCGTCTGGGCGGACGGACGGTTCGCCTGGCTCGACGACCACGCCTGGTCGAGGGATCTCGTGTACCTCCCGGACACCCTGGTTACCAATGTGACCCTCCGCCACCCGGATCTCGCGCTCTCGCTGACCTTCAACGACGCCGTCGATCTGGGCCGCGACGTCCTGATCAGGCGGGTCCGCGTCGTCAACGAGGGGCCCGAGCGCGAAATTCGGCTCTTCTTCCACTTCGACTGGCACATCTATGGCACCGAGGTCGGCGACACCGTCATGTACTACCCGGCCGTGAAAGGGCTGGTGGCCTACAAGGGCCAGCGGTGCTTTGCGGCCTGCGGCCAGGTCGGCGATCGCATCGGACTGGACGGCTATGCCTGCGGCAAGAAAGACGTTGGTGGCGCCCAGGGAACCTGGCGAGACGCGGAGGATGGCGAGCTCGGCAACAACCCGATTGAGCAGGGCTCGGTGGACATGACGCTGGCTCTGAACCTGGGCCGGGTCCCGCAGGGGCAGACCGGCACCGCCTACCAATGGCTGATCGCGGCGCGCAATTTCGCCGAGCTACAGACCGTCGCCGACGTGGTCAGCCTGCGCGGGCCGGAAGCCTTCCTGGAGCGGACCCGCTCCTACTGGATCGCATGGGTGAACAAGGAAAATCGCGAGTTCGCCGATCTCTCGCCACGGGTTGCGGAGCTGTATCGCCGCTGCCTGCTGGTCGTTCGAACCCAGGTGGACGGCGGAGGCGCCGTTCTCGCCGCGAATGACGCCGACATCATCAAGTTCGCCCGTGACACCTATAGCTATATGTGGCCGCGCGACGCCGCCCTCGCCGTTTATGCCATGGACCAGGCCGGCTACGTCGACCTGCCTCGGCGCTTCTTCGAGCTCTGCGCCCGGATCGTCACCAGGGAGGGATACTTTCGGCACAAGTACACGCCGGCTGGCGATCCGGGCAGCAGCTGGCATCCGTGGGTGGATCCAACCGGCAAACCGCAGTACCCGATCCAGGAGGACGAGACGGGACTGGTCCTCTTCGCGCTGTGGCAGCACTACGACCGCCACCGCGACTTCGAATTCTTCAAGAGCTACTACCGGCCACTCATCCTCCTGACGGGCGATTTCCTTGCCAGTTACATCGATCCGCTGACCGGCCTGCCTGAACCCAGCTACGACCTCTGGGAGGAACGTCGCGGCGTGATGAGCTTTACGGTGGCGGCCGTGTGGGCCGGGTTGCAGGCCGCGGCGAACTTCGCCCAGCTCTACGGCGAAACCAAGCTGGCCGACCGCTACCGGCAAACGGCAGAGGGGATCAAGCAAGGGACCCGGCGCTATCTGTTCGATGCCGAGCTGAACCGGTTCGTCCGCCGCATCTATCGGCGACCGGATGGAACCACCGCGCGCGACCTCACCATCGACTCCAGCGTTTACGGACTCTGGTACTTTGGCATGCTCCCCGCCGACGACCCGCAAATCGTCAGCACCATGAAGGCGGTCTACGACCGGCTCTGGTGCAAGACCGAGGTGGGCGGCATCGCCCGCTATGAGAACGACTGGTACTACCAGGTGAGCCAGGATATCGCCAACGTGCCTGGCAATCCCTGGTTCATCTGCACCATGTGGTACGGGCAGTGGCTGGTCAGCCGAGCCGCTTCGCTCGAGGATCTGCGGCCGGCGCACGATATCCTCGAATGGGTGGCCGGTGCCGCCCTGCCCAGCGGCGTGCTGGCCGAGCAGCTCGATCCCTACACCAAAGCGCCACTCTCCGTGTCACCCTTGACCTGGAGCCAGGCCACCCTGGTCTCCCTCGTGCACGAGTACGTGCGCAAGCGGATGGCCCTGGCATCGGCGCCGGCGTCAGTGCCGGCGGCGCGCCTGACCTGAGCTGACCTCGGGCGGAGACCCGATGTTTCGCGGAGGGTCCCTTTGCTATCCTCGATTTCGTGCGCGGCGCCATCGCGGCGATCAAGGCTGACTTCGGCTGTCTGCTCGTAGCCACCCTCTTCGTCATCATCATGGCGTCGACGATCGTCTTCGCGACGATCTTTACCCCGCCAGCCCACAACGCCTTCGTGTAATGGCTGCCGATTTCAAGCGCCTGGTCGAGGACAGCCGCGAGATGACACGTCGCAGCTTCCTGGCGATCGTCGGCTGGGTCGGCTTCACGGTGGCCTCGGCGATCGCACTCTTCCAGAGCGTCAAATTCATCCAACCGAACGCCACCTATGAGGATCCGCCGGCGTTCAAGCCAGTGGGTGAGCTGGCCTTCCCGACCAGCTACGCCGTGGGGTCGACTACCGTCCTGATCGACAAGCGGGTCGTGATCAATCGTGACCAGGACGGCTTTTACGCCATCAGCCTCATCTGCACTCACCTCGGCTGCACGCCGAGGTATTTTCCGGATGTGACCAGTGACCTGGTCTTGGCCGGCACCCAGATCTCGAGGGATCCAGACACGGGCCAGCTGGCGACCAAGGCCAATCCGACCTTACCGGGCTTCAAGTGCCCCTGCCACGGCAGCCGCTACTTTCGGGACGCCGACAATTTCTTCGGTCCGGCGCCGCGACCGATGGATCGGGTACACATGGAGCTGGCCAAAGACGGCCGTCTTTTCATCGACCGCTCGATCGTCGTCGATCACAAGTTTCGCCTCAAGGTTTAGCGAGGGACAGGAGGGTTCATGAGGGTCATCCGCGCCGCGGTCGATGAGATGTGGTCGATGGTTGGGCAAATGACCTCGGCGGTCTTTCGCCATGGCCTCCCGCTGACCGACAAGATCGCGGCGCGCACGGCGCTGACCAACTTCGTGCTGCACATTCACCCGGTCCGGGTCCGTCGCTCCTGGATCCGAATGTCCTACACCCTCTGCCTCGGTGGACTCTCGTTCTTCCTCTTCATCGTCCTCACTGTCACCGGCCTCTACCTGATGTTTTATTACGTCCCGTCGATCAACCACGCTTATCAAGACATGCGTGACCTGCAGTTCGTCGTGACCTTCGGCGGCCTGATCCGGAACATGCATCGCTGGGCGGCGCATGCCATGGTGATCACGGTCTGGCTGCACATGGCGCGCGTCTTCCTGACTGGTGCCTACAAGAAACCTCGCGAGTTCAACTGGGGCATCGGGACCGTGCTGCTACTGGTCACGCTGCTGCTCAGCTTCACCGGCTACCTCCTGCCCTGGGACCAGCTCTCCATCTGGGCGGTGACGGTGGGCACGAACATGGCGAAATACGCGCCGATCGCCGGCCCCTACACTCGTTACCTGATGCTGGGCGGTCACGCGGTCGGTGATGCCACGCTGCTTCGTTTCTATGTGATGCACGTCGTCGGGCTGCCGCTCGTCGGATTTCTCCTGATGGTCGTCCATTTCTGGCGGGTTCGAAAAGATGGGTTCAGCGGAGGCCTCTAGCTAGGCATGGCCACCGAGGCAACGGATCGGATCGCCGCCCGCCAGCGCGTGGAGGCGCGCCGGCGTCAGATGGAGGCGCCCACCACGGTGCGGGACGACAGCGAAGACGAGATGATCGTCTCCTTCCCCGAGTTCATTTTCAAAGAGTTCATCGCCTCGGTGGCGATGACCGTCTTTTTGATCCTGGTTTCGATCTTCCTGCAAGCGCCCCTGCTCGGGCAGGCAAATCCCGGCGTCACGCCCAACCCTTCCAAAGCGCCCTGGTACTTCCTGGGTTTGCAGGAGCTGCTGTCCCGATTCCCGCCGCTCATGGCGGGGGTTGCCTTTCCGACCTTCGTCATCGTGCTGATGATCCTGGTGCCCTTCCTGGATCGCAATCCGAGCCGTCGACCCTCGGAACGGAAGGTTGCCATCATTCTCTTCGGGCTCTACATGGCGATCGTGGTCGCCCTGGTCATCATCGGGACCTTCTTCCGCGGCCACGAGTTCATCTGGGATTGGGGCTGGGTGCTGGGTAACCCGCAGACCTGCGGAGGCAGGTCGTGTTAGGTCGAGCCTTCCTGGTGGCGAGCGGTCTGTTTCTGGTCTTGCTGGCCTTCGCTTTCTACCAGGACCTGAACCGGCCGTGGGTTCCGATCCAGCAGAAGTATGCGAAGCAGTATGGCGCCGACTTCCCGATCCAGGTGCAGCAGCTGTTCCCCAGGGTCCAGGTCAACAACCAGTTCGTCGTCGAACGCTGCATTACCTGTCACGTCCCCGATATCCAAAAGATCGGTCCGCAGGAAGCCGCCAAGCGGCTGGGCCCGAATCATCCGGCCGTCATCAATGACGCGGTCTTCGCCAAGTACGGACAGGACACGTTGGTCTGCCGGCCGGTGGCCGCCGCCAGCCCGTCCGCCAGTGCCAGCCCATCGGCGAGCGCCTCGCCGAAGCCGTCCGCATCCGCCAGGCCATCATCATCGGCTGCGCCCGGGGCGGCGACCTCGCCCGCGCCGGCGGCCTCGCCGACACCATCCGCCTCGCCGGCCGCCGCCGCCGCGGCCAGCTGCCTCGACCCGAAGGCGCAGGCGTACTACCTGCTCGACGCGAACGGCAAAGTCGTGAACGACCCCAGCACGAACAAGCCGGTGGTGGCCCAGCTGACCGGCTTCATCCCAAGCCAGTACAAGGGTTTGGGGATCGATGAAAGCGGCTGCATCATCTGCCACAACGGCAACCGGCAGGCAACCACTGAGGCGGGTGCCCACGCGGACCTGGTGCCGAGCCCATTCGGCGTGTACGACAAGGCGCCGCAGCTTTACGAGAACAACTGCGCCCAGTGCCACGGCGCCCTGGGAGAGGGAGGGAAGGGGCCGCCGCTCAACGATCAGAACCGGCTCGGCTTCTTCAGTGACGACTACTACTACCGTTGCATCTACCTGGGTAACCAGGGCGAAGACCACCTGGGAACGATCATGCCTGCCTGGGGGCTCAAGAAGTTGCTGCCGCAGCCAATCAATGACAACGTCAACCTGCTGGTCCACTGGATCCGGATGTGGCAGCAGTACACGAGCTTGCCGTGAGACGTCAGCAGTTAAAGAACCTGATCGGCACCGCGATCGCCTTCGTCCTGCTCGTCGGCCTGACCGCCCTCGTGATCGTGTCCGAGAACCTACTCGACGTCACCAAGGCTCACAAGGCAGGCGGCTGATGCTTTCCCTGGTCGTCTACTTGCTCAACCTTGGCCGAGACCCGGGCGCGGGCGACTTCTTTTTCGTATTGGTGTGGGCGGTCTGCAGCCTGCTGCTCGTCGCCTACTACTGTTTCCGGATGTTCCAGCGTTAATCCCCAGCTGGCCGTGGTCGAACTGCATCTGAAGCCGCCCCCACCCTACCCTCCCCCTGAGGGGGAGGGCAAAGCGGTGGCCCTCGCGGGGCGGCGGGCAAGCGTCCGGCTGGCGACCTGGCTGTCCGCGATTCCGGGCCTGGGACAGCTGTACAACCGTCAACCTCGGAAAGCGGCCATCTTTCTGCTCGGGGTCGTCGGCCTGTTCGTCGTCACCCTGAACATTCCGGGCGCGACCGGCGAGCTGTTGGCGCTCTGGCGCCCGCGGGGCAGCGCCATGGTCGTGCTCTCCCTCCTCCTCCAGATTCTGTCGCTGCTGCTGTTCATGGCCACCTTCTTCCTGGCGCTGACCGCCTGGTACGACGCGATGCACGACGCGCGCCGGACGGCGCAGGAGATCAACGGCGACCGCGCACCCGGAGGCCGATGGTGGCTGTTTCACCGGTGACCTGGATGGCGGTCGCTACACTGTCGTGAGCGTGAATCAACGTCGACTGCTGCTCGGCATGCTTCCCGCGCTCGGCGTCGCTGCCGGGTTAACCCCCATCACCGCCGCCGCGGTCAACGTCAGTCCCCTCAATTGCGCCGGCCCCAACGCCTGCGACATCGTCAGCGTCTATACGACGATCTTCTGGGTCGCGATGGCCGTGCTCGTCATCGTGGGCGGCCTGATCGTCTTTGCCGCGCTGCGATTCCGCCGCCGGGACGATCGCGAACCGTCGCAGATTCATGGCAATACCCGGCTGGAGATTGTGTGGACGGCGGTGCCGCTGCTGATCGTGTCGTTCCTGTTTTTACGGACCACGTTGCGAATGGACTACGTCCGCAATGGGCCACCGCCGCAGCAGACCATCCAGGTAACCGGCATCCAGTGGGCGTGGTCGTTCAAGTACCCCAACGGCAAGACGGGCAACTCGAGGCTCGTCATCCCGGTGCGCCAGGTGGTGCAACTGCACGTCACCAGCAAAGATGTCCTGCACTCATTCTGGGTACCCCGTCTCGGTGGCCAGGTCTATGCCATTCCCGGCCAGATGAATCACGGCTGGATCGAGGCCAGCCAGCCGGGCACATATCTCGGTCAGTGCAATGAGTTGTGCGGCCTGGGCCACTACGCCATGTCGCTCGAAGTCGATGCGGTGTCGAGCGCCGACTATCAGGCTTACCTCAGTGGGAAAGGGCTGCCGGGCGGCGGGCAGCCGGTTGCCGACAAGGTGAGCGGGGTGACTGCGGTCGTCCACGTCAACGAGACCGACGCTCTCAAATTCGAACCGGCCAGCTCCACAGCGAAGGTCGGCGACGTGATTCAGTGGACGAATGCCGGCACGGCCCTACACAATGTCACCTTTAGCAATCAGCAGGTGCCCAGCTCGGACACTCAGAACGGCGGGGACAAGTTCGAGCTCAAGTTCTCAAAGCCTGGTACCTATAGCTACCTGTGTACGTTCCACGAGGCCGCCGGGATGCGCGGCACGATCACCGTGACCGGAGGATGAAGGTGACACAAAGCAATGGCTAGCATCGCCCTGCCACGGCAGGCTGCCCGGAGAAGCGTTCTCGTTGAGTGGCTGACCACGGTCGACCACAAGAAGATCGGCATTCTCTACCTCTACACGACCTTCTTCTTCTTCCTGGTGGGCGGCATCATGGCCCTCCTGATGCGGACTCAGCTGGCGGTGGGCAACAACCACTTCCTCGCGGCACAGACCTACAACGAGATCATGACGTTGCACGGGACGACCATGATCTTCCTCTGGATCATCCCGGTCTTTTCCGGTTTCGGGAACTACTTCGTGCCGTTGATGATCGGCGCTCGCGACATGGCGTTCCCCCGGATCAACGCCTTCTCCTTCTGGCTGATCCCGCTCGGCGGCCTGACGATGTACAGCGGCCTCCTCACGAAGACCGGGGCGGCCGCGGCCGGCTGGACCGGCTATGTGCCGCTGACCGAAAAAGCCTACGCCGCCGGGCTCGGCCAGGACCTATGGATCCTGGGGCTGCACATCCTGGGCATCTCCTCGATCATGGGCGCGATCAACTTCCTGGTGACGATCCACAACATGCGGGCCCCCGGGATGACCTGGTTCCGCCTGCCGCTGTTCGTCTGGTCGATGGAGATCACCGCCGGCCTGGTCTTGCTCGCCAGCCCCTTCCTCGCGGGCGTGCTGGCGATGGTACTGATGGATCGGCAGTTGGGCACCCACTTCTTCATCCATGGGTCAGACCCGCTGCTCTACCAGTTCATCTTCTGGTTCTATTCACACCCCGCGGTCTACATCATGATCTTGCCAGCGTTCGGCATCGTTTCCGAGGTCATCCCGGTTTTCAGCCGAAAACCGATCTTCGGCTACCGGGCGATGGCCTTCTCTATGGCCGCCATCGGCGTGCTGGGCTTCATGGTTTTCGCCCACCACATGTTCACCACCGGCCTACCGCTGGCCCTGCAGGAATTCTTCATGGCGACCACCGCGATGATCGCCGTCCCCTCGGGGGTGAAGGTGCTGAACTGGATGGCGACGCTGTGGGGCGGGTCGATCAAGTACACGACAGCAATGCTGTTTTCCGTGGCCTTCGTCCTCATGTTTTTGATGGGTGGCGTCGACGGCGTCTTCATGGCGTCGCTGGCGGTGGACTACCAGATCCACGCCACCTACTGGGTGGTTTCCCATATCCATTACGTCCTGTTTGGGGGGAGCGTGTTCGGTGTCTTTGCCGGCTTCTTCTACTGGTTCCCGAAGATGACCGGCCGCTATCTCAACGAGACGCTGGGCAAGATCCAGTTCTGGATCCAGCTGCTCGGCTTCAATGTCACATTCATGCCAATGCACTTTCTCGGCCTCGAGGGGATGCCGCGGCGGATCGCGATCTGGAACGCCAATCGGGTTGACTGGGCGCCCTGGAATTTAATCGCGACCATCGGCGCCTTCATGATCGCGACCGCGATCCTGATCTTCTTGATCAACGTCGCGATCAGCGTGCGTGGCGGCCGCCGGGCGTCGGCCGACCCATGGGAGGCCAACACCCTCGAGTGGGCGACCACCTCGCCGCCGCCGGCCTACAACTTCGATAGCGTCCCGCCGGTGCGCAGTGGTCGGCCGTTGCGGGACCTGCGACGCGGCGTCACGGT
>Ga0209267_1001118_pt1 | contig 18628 bp, 25 predicted proteins | sample GraSoiAngelo_137_FD_185894 | JGI IMG/M metagenome (GOLD analysis project Ga0209267, IMG submission 185894) | Grasslands soil microbial communities from the Angelo Coastal Reserve, California, USA - 14_0929_09_30cm (SPAdes) (version 2) | ecosystem: Environmental > Terrestrial > Soil > Grasslands ... | reverse complement strand
CGCGCTTGCGTCGTGGAGTACGCGCGCCGCTGCGCCGCTCTCGATTCTCTCGGCAAACTGGAAATGTTCCTTCCTCCTCAAGCTTTGCGTTTTCATGCAGAATGTTGTCGTTGCGGTCGCTTTCGTGCACAGAAGTAGAGCAGCAGCCCCACGAGTGCGGTGGCGAGTCCGGCAAGCGATTCGACGGTCTTCCAGCGCAACAGATAAAACATCATCCAAAGCGTGATGACAGCGAAGATAATCGGAGGCATCGGATAAGCCCACACTCGGTAAGGCCGGGCGATTTCCGGGCGCGTAGTGCGCAACACTATCACGCCGAGTACAGTGAACAGCGAACAGAGCAACAAGCTAAATTGAGTGTATTGCACCACGCTTTCAAAGCTGCGTGTGAGCAAGAGCACATTGATGATGAGCAACTGGAGCACGATGGCGTTGGTGGGAATGCCGTGAGGATTCTTGCGCCCAAGCAGTCGCAGTAACCAATGATCTTCGCCCATCGACATGCTGACCCGGGGTCCGATCCATGTCATCGAGCTGATTGCCGAAACCAAGCCGAGGCAAATGACCGCGCCGGCAACCCCCCCGCCGTTCGTCCCAAAAATATGTTTACCAGCGATCAACGCTACTTCGAGTCGACCTTTCAAATCCTGGACCGGTGTCGTCGCAAGAAAGACGGCATTGAGCAGAACGTAAATCACGATCACGAGACCGGTTCCGACAAGCAGTGACCGCGGCACATTTCTTTCCGGCTGTTTAATCTCGCCCGAGATATAGGCCGCCGCGTTCCAACCTGAGTAAGAATACATCACGTAAACCAACGCCACGGCAAACGGCGCGCCAAAGATCGCGATTGTGTCGCCGGGCGCGGGCAGAAAGCTGATCGGCTGCTTTGGCTGTACAAATAATCCGGCAGCGATAAGGGCGCCGATCAGAAGCAATTTCACCAGCGTGGAAAGATTTTGAAACACGCTGCCGACCTGGAGGTTTCCGAGATGAAAAGCTGTTACCACCCAAACAACGACAAATGATAAAAGCATCGGCGAGCCGACGCCGAAAACGCCGACAAAATATTTCCCGAACGCCATCGCGGCGAGTGCGATTGGTGCGGCAAACCCTACAGTAGCGGAAACAAATCCCGCCATGAATCCGAGCGCGGGATGATAAATCTGCGATAGAAAATGGTATTCACCCCCGGAGCGCGGCAGAGCGGCGCTGAGCTCGCCATAACAGAGCGCGCCGCAGAGTGCGGTGACTCCGCCAATGATCCAAAGCATGAGCAGGGGGAACCCCGACTGAATATCCGCGAGTTGAAAGCCAAGACTGGTAAAGATGCCGGTGCCAATAATGTTGGCAATAACGATGGAAGACGCCGTGACGAATCCGATAGTCCGCCGCGGCGATCGGGACATCACGCGACGAGGTTCAGCAACTGTCGGCATCTTCAGATCGACAATCCCGAAATTATCGGGACTAGCGAATTCTTTCGAAGCGGCATTAGAGTCCATAATTGGCGAGCGAGTCTTTTGTCATTCTGAGCGAAGCGAAGAATCTCTGATCATTTGTTTTGGCGGCGTGCGGAAGCAATAGTCAGAGATGTTCGCTTTGCTCAACATGACACCCTCCATTCCTGAGTTGTCAGAAGCCATTCCCGGTATCACGTTGAAAGTAGCATGAACGCATCGCTCTCGATTGAAACGGCCACCCAGCTTGCAGTCTTTCTTGCAAATCGTCCCGGGGCGCTTGCGCGCGTGTGTGAAGCGCTGGCTAAAGCAGAAATTAATATCCACGCACTGGCCACGTCAGACACAGTCGATCACACAGTGGTGCGGATGGTAGTAAGCGATCCAACCAAGGCGCTCATGCTTCTGGGCGAGGCGGGCACTCTCGCGCTAGAAACCGAAGTGTTGATGATCGAAAGCGCGAGCCAGCCCGGCGTGCTGGCGAAAATCGCCGAGCGTCTTGCTGAAATCGAAGTGAATATCGAATACGCATATCTCGCCGGCGGGCGTGAGATGGAAAAAGGTCTGATCGTTCTGCGGCCGTCGGATGTGGAAAAAGCGAAGCGTGCGCTGAAAGATTTGTAGCCTGTGTAGACCAGTGCGACTCGCCCTTGCATCTCAGTTTCCTTGGCGATTTGGGTAGGGCGCAACCGCCGTGCACGCCGATGAGCGGTCCCTGCAAGTTTACGGGCGAATCTCCACCGCCGTCCCATCCGGCGTCACGCGCCAGAGTTCTTCGATCTCTTCGTCGGTGAGTGCGATGCAACCCGCAGTCCAATCCTTCCAACGATGAAAGGCGCCGATCCAGCCGCGTCCGTTTTGAATTCCGTGAATCATAATGTCAAAGCCAGCTGAGACGCCGCGCGCGGCCGCATGCTTGTTGTCCTCATCTGAAGGATAAGAAATGTGCAGCGCGAGATGAAAACTGCTTTGCGCATTTCGGCTATCAATCTTGTAGATGCCTTCCGGTGTTTTCATGTCGCCTTCTTCCTGTTTCGCGCCGACCGGATTCCGGCCTAGCGCGATTCGATAACTCTTGATGTGATTGCCGTTGTCAAAGATCGACAATTTCTTCGCCGATTTTTCCACGACGATCCGATTGATTGCTGTCCCCGCCGGTAGGGGATGCCAATTGTGATGTGCGTAGAAGTACAGTGCCAGGGCACAGACTGCGAGCAATGCCGCCGATGCCACAATGATTTTGCCAATCACATCAGTGATCTTAGTAAGGTCGCCACAAATGCAACACGAGTGAGAATGTCGCGTGCGTGCCGAGTTGATGATTGCCAATGTGGACTCGATGCCGGATAAATGCGCGGCGCGTTTATGACTTCGGTACAGACTTTCCTCGGCTACCCCTATCCGCTGGGCGCGACGTGGACGGGGAACGGCGTCAACTTTGCCATCTTTTCCGAGCATGCCACCGGTGTTGAGCTTTGCTTGTTCGACAGCATCGAGGCTACAGAAGAAAACATTCGTATCCCGGTCCACGAACGCACCGATCAGGTTTGGCACGTGTTTTTGCCGGATATGCGTCCTGGACAATTGTACGGTTTGCGGGTTTCTGGCCCGTACGATCCGGAACGCGGGTTACGCTTCAACAGTTCGAAACTTCTGCTCGACCCTTACGCGAAGGCTATCGCCGGAGAGATGAGCTGGGCGGATGAGATGTTCGGCTATGTCATCGGAGACGCGAAGGAAGATTTGACTCAAGATTTCCGTGATGATGCGTGGGGAGTGCCCAAGTCGGTCGTCATCGACACCGGATTCGACTGGCAAGGTGACAAAAGTCCCGGTACCCCACTGCACAGTTCTGTGATCTATGAACTGCATGTGAAAGGCTTCAGTAAATTTTGGCCCGACGTGCCGGAGAATTTGCGCGGCACTTATGCGGCGCTGGGCAGCCCGCGGGCAATTGATTATTTCAAAAAGCTCGGCGTGACAGCGATCGAACTATTGCCAGTCCACGCGCACATCGACGACAAGGTCTTGATCGATCGCGGCCTGACGAATTACTGGGGTTACAACACGATCGGATTTTTTGCGCCGCACGCGCAGTACTCCAGCGGCGGGCAAATGGGTGAACAGGTCTCCGAGTTCAAAACGATGGTGCGCAGTCTCCACGCTGCCGGAATCGAAGTGATTCTCGACGTGGTTTATAATCATACTGCCGAAGGAAATCAGCTTGGTCCTACGCTGTGCTTTCGCGGAATCGACAACCCCGCCTACTACAGGTTGCATCCGGAGAAGCCGCGTTTCTACCTGGATTTCACTGGCACCGGCAACACGTTTAATCTACTCCATCCGCGCGTGCTGCAGCTGGTGATGGACAGCCTGCGTTACTGGGTCGCGGAAATGCACGTCGACGGATTTCGTTTCGATCTCGCCACCACGCTTGTGCGTAACCACGAGGGCGTAAACATGCTGCATCCTTTCCTCCAGGTCATCCAGCAGGATCCGATTCTTTCGAACGTGAAACTCATCGCGGAACCGTGGGACGTTGGAGAAGGCGGCTATCAGGTTGGGAATTTTCCTCCGCCATGGTCGGAATGGAACGGGAAATACCGCGACACGGTCCGCAGTTTTTGGAAAGGCGATGAAGGCCGAATCGGCGAGATGGGTTACCGGCTCACAGGCAGCCCCGATCTATACCTGCATAACGGGCGACGCCCTTACGCCAGCATTAACTTTGTGACCGCGCACGATGGTTTCACGCTGAACGACCTGGTCAGCTATAACGACAAGCACAACGAAGCGAACGGCGACGCCAACAAAGATGGCGACAACAACAATCTCTCGTGGAATTGCGGCGCGGAAGGTCTGACAGAAGATCCACAGATCAACGCATTGCGCGAACGGCAGCGGCGGAATTTTCTGACCACGCTTTTTCTTTCCCAAGGCGTCCCGATGCTCTGTGGCGGAGACGAGTGGGGAAGATCGCAGAACGGCAATAACAATGCGTATTGCCAGGACAACGAGATCAGTTGGTTCGATTGGACGCGCGACGAAAAGCAAAATCAGTTTCTGGAGTTCACGCGAAAGCTGATCCGATTTCGTAATGCACATCCCGTGTTTCGTCGGCCGAAGTTTCTTCAGGGTCGGCGAATACGCGGTTCGGAGATTCGCGACGTGATGTGGTTCAATCCCGGCGGGAATGAGATGAGCGACGAAGAATGGGCGTCGCCATTCGTTCGTTGTATTGGGATGCTGCTGAGTGGCGATACCAGCGATGTTCTCAGTTTCGAAGGCGAATCAATCCGTGACGAGACCTTTCTGCTGCTGATTAATGCGCATTACGAACCGATCCCTTTTGTCCTGCCTGGCCAGGAACATCTCGAGTGGCAATTGATTCTCGACACAATGGACCCAAACGGTTTCCTAATAGAACCAAAAAAATTCGCCTCAGGCGACGATGTCGATCTTGGCGGTCGCGCTTGTTGTTTGCTCCAACTGGTAAGCGGGACGCAAGCGCAGGCCCGCGAGGAATCCTGGAAAAAACGTCACGTCGAGTTTCCTCCTCTCAGTGCAGAGGAAGAACGCGCTCGCCGGAAATAGCCCGTTGCACTGAAGAGAAATTCAGCAACGCAATCTTGTTGCCAGAAGCGAATTAGTTTATAGAGATAGAAAGCGCACGTTTTGATGCGCGGCCAAATTTTTTGGTCAGTGATTTACCATGACACCAAGTTCTCTTGTTATCGTCACTGATCGAGGCGAGTTAAAAGCATATCGGGTGAACGAAACGCCGACGCGCGGACCGAGCCTGCAATTAGTACAGGCATTCAACATCACCGACGCACACGGAAGGTTGGTCGATAAACTGAGCGACCTGGCCGGACGCTTTCCGGTGACCAACGGCGCGGGCGCTCATCATGGCGCGGGCTCCATTGCCGAGCGGACGCAGTTGGCAACAGAAATGGACCGCCGCATTCATAAGGAGCTTGCCGATCAAATTACAAAAATTGTTTCCTCCAATGGAAAGGAAGGCTGGGCGTTTGCCGCGCCGGCCGAAATTCACGGGGCGATTGTCGATCTTCTGCCTGCCGCTGTCCGCGACCGAATCGTCGAACATGTGAAATCGGATTTGGTAAAAGTGGAACCGGCGAAACTCGTTTCGCGGTTTCGTTCGTTGCAGCAAATGTGATGGCTGATACTGGATACTGGACGCTGGATACTGGATGGAAAACAGCGCCGTTTGCCCCATCAGGCATCAAAAATCCAGCATCGAGTATCGGATTTATCTTGTTCCCTCAACATTGGAAGGCTCATTAGTATCTAATTAATCATGCAACTGCCTGTTAAGATCTCGTATCGGGGTCTGGAAAAGTCTGACCAGATCGACAATCTCGTTTTGGATTATGCAGCGCGACTCGAGAAATTTTGCGATCATATCAATCGCTGCGATGTGGCCATTGAACAAACCAATCACACACATCAAAAAGGAAATCCTTACCGATGCCGGATCGATGTGACCGTGTCGCGCGGCCACGAGCTGGTTGCTGACGAAAGACAGACGGACAATGGCTCGCACCAGCCGCTCAACAAGGTGATCCACGACGCGTTCAAAACGATGGAGCGCGAACTGCGCCGCGTTGTGGACAAGCAAAGACGCGACGTCAAAACGCACGCCGATTCACGTTCCCCGAAATAGCTGCAACGATGTTCGCAATCAGGTAGGGGCGATTGACCTCAATCGCCCGCGTCACGTGAACCACCCCACCTCGACGCGTCCGGTGCGAAAACAATTGGACCATTCGGCTCATTTTCACGGTCGATTCGGCGCGACCTATTTCATAACAATTTGCTGTCAACGTCGCGGTGTAAATCAGGTTTGCCTGAATGCTGCCTCAAGCATCTTGTTTGAAACGGCTCGACGCTATCATGTGTCGCAGCGGTGTTTGAAATTACTTCTGCTGATGCCCGATCACCTGCACATGTTGATTGGCGTGCCGGGCGATGCGCAACTTTCAAATCTGATCCGCAATTTCAAAAGGATCACGACCCGAATTGCGAACATCTCCTGGCAGCGAAATTTTTTCGATCATCGACTGCGGCATGACGAGAGCCTCGACGAGAAAGCAGCATACATCCGTGCAAATCCCGTCCGCGCTGGATTGATCGCTGAAGGCGAAGAATGGCCATACGCCATCGATGCCCGTGATCTAAATTCGCGTCCTGAGGCGTCGATTTCGCGCACAGCGGGCGATTGAGGCCAATCGCCCCTACCTAAATTCGGGAGCTTCAATGGCGTGTCCGCGCGCGTCGAGCTGGCTAGTCGACGAAAAACTCAGTTCGAAAACCTAGAACCATCTTCTCAATCCGAAAACATTGGGTCATCGGTGGACTGGAAAAAGCGCTTCGAGTCCGGGCGACTTGGTGCCCGGGAGATAAACGTACCCTGTAAATCGAGGATAATTGTCGGGGTCAGACTGCCAGCGGTAGGTGGCATCATATTCCTTACCACCGAAATGAAAACGGATTCGCAGCACTGGAATCTTATCGTTGCCTGCCACCGTATCGAATCGAGCAACGCATTTGTCGGCCTTACCGTCTATCGTCCGTGTGACTTGTAGAATGCCGTTGACGTCTTGAATTGTCACATGCCCGCTGTAAGTCGCAGTCGAATCAGGCTTGCGGCCAATGAGCTCATAATCTCCGGCCATGTAGCCACGCAAGGACTCGTCATCGAGTCGTTTGCTGTCAGCGTCCGCACAGACTGCGGAATTGGCGAATAACACTATCGCCATGATTGCCAGAAACGCTCTCATGCCACCTGACGAGAAAACTCTAATCACGACGTCTCGCGAATCCCCAATACGCGAGAAACCCTGTCAAAAGCAGCAGAGGAGCCACGACCGAAAAGAAACCGTACGGGTGTTGAGCCAGAGGAATACCACCTACATTCATGCCAAACAAGCCCGCCACCAGGTTGATCGGCAAGGCTAACACAGTTACTAACGTTAACACAAACAGCGTGCGATTAGTCTGTTCGTTGACAACGGCGGCCAATTCTTCCTGAAGCTGTTTGACCCGCTCAACCAAGGCCGCTGTGTCGCTGATGGCGGTGGAGAACTTCTCTGCGGCTTGTTGGAGGTTTCGAAGCTGTTCTTGTGTGATCCAATCAGGAGGCCGATCAAGAAGGCGAAAGAATGCAGCCGGTTCCGGGGCCAGAAGCCGTTGGAGTCGAACCAACATCCGCCGCAGAGAACCCAGTTCGCTGCGACTGACGGAAATGCGCTTAGCCAGCAGTCTGTCTTCCATTGGGTCCACTCGCGCGGTGGACCTGCGCACAATGTCAACCAGCACACTGGCCTGATCTCGCAACAAGTGCGACAGAAGTTCAATCGGCGAGCGAAAGACTTGACCCGCTTGCACCGCCGCCCGGAGTTTGTCTACCGAGCGCAATGGCCGGATGTGCGCGCTTACCAGCAGGCGCGACGTTATACATAGACTGGTCGTCGCAACTGCCGAGGCCTCAAATGTGAAATCAAAGAGCACGTCATGGATATGCGCCAGCAGTGAATCTGCGTCCTGCTTCAGACGAGTGGAGCCTACATCCCTATGCAACGATTCGTAAAAGGCATCGGGCAAGGTCACATACCGCCGTAGCCAGGGCTCAGAAGCCGCATGCGAAAGCGAAAAATGCAACCAGAGGAATTCACCCGGTAGGCCCGGGCCCGGCGCGGTCAAAAACTCAACCGCCGCCTGCGAAGTGATTGGCTGCGCTGGCTGGTCGGGGCCAAAATGATAGCCCCAGATCAGCCCATCCTCCTGGTCTGAACCGGAAGTGGGATCAATATTTTCCCTGGTGTTTTGAGCAGCCATCAGATCACTGGTCAGCTTGTTTTCTATAACAGGAAGATACCCAACCAGAAGGCGCTGAGCCATCCAGCACTTTGAGGATTGATGCGCATGAATCGAAAGCTTACAACAAAGTGCTGGGTTGCTCCCAGCGATTAGTTAAGCTTACCGAGGATGCTGTAGCGCGTTCGCAACGCAGCACAAACTTCTGCTGAGCGACAGTGAATGAGTCAAGTTGTACGGTCACGGGCCAGTCTGCTCGCAAATGGAGCCGCAGGGACGCGAGCGACATAGATGGGCAAACCGACAGGTCGAATGGAGCTTCTGGGAAAAGCGACATAGAAGGCAAAGCCGCGATGGGTAGTGGCGAGCGAGCTGGGAAGCGAACGAGTTTCAAATGAGTGGAAACGAATGAGTCAAAAGCTTCGGAGTTGGGTTCATCGATGGTTAGATGCGCACGACGTTATCATCCGCGCGGCGCGGGTGGCCTGCCACTTCGAATAAAAAAAACAGCGATATGGCAAAGATGATCAATCCGACAGGACAAACGATCAGAGCCAGCAGCTCGGTGAAAAAAGAGATATCCGGCGCTGTCATCGGCTGTGGCCGCTCAGCGATGAAGTCGCTCAAATAATGCAAGGTCTTTCCGAGCGGGCCGAAAACAGGAGCAACTGTTACCAATCCGCCGACGATCATCGCTACCAGGCTTATTCGACTACGTCGCCGAGAGACGGAGTTCATGAGGTCTAACGATAAAGGTCAGCCGCCTCGAAAGTTTTCGCGAGTTAGCTACACTAGGTGGACAGGCCCAGTGCTTTCGAATTTCGCGCACGAATCACCAGCCAAATTTTCCGCGCGATGAAGAGCGCGACCTGACTCAGGATAGCCGCCCCAACTCCAGATAGGTAAATATGCACCGAGCCATACCGCGACGCCAATGATGGCGAAGCATACGCCTGAAAACATCCAATATCCCGAAAGGATAAGTACAGGAACGAAGACAAACCGAACAACGGGGGCGTAGTTTGGAAGTTCTACAAACGGACTATAAACATAGCCGAGTATCGGAATGGTGAAGATGAGGTGAATCCAGCGAAGAATCGAACGTTTGCTGGCATTACTAATCATTCAATCCCTTTCCATTGAGAATTTGCCGCATACATTTTTCAATCCTGGACTCCCGAGTTTTGGATTGTTTCGCTCCAGAAAAATAAAGGATGTATCCTCTTTGCCGTCCGGGCGTCAATGCAGCAAAAGCAGTTTTCAAGGCGGGGATTTCATCCAATTTATTTTGAAATTCTTCGGGAATAGGTTCTGGATTCTTTTTAAGATTCACTTTTAAGCCGGCCTTTTCCGCTTCCATGGCTTCATGGATATAGGCTTTCAAGATGGGTTCCATCTCAACTATTTCTCGAACATTGGTGAACGGTATCCGGCGTGCCGCCTGCCAGCCAAATTTTTCAAGAATACCCTTGGGATCCTTTAACAGGGCACCTTTGGTAAACAAAAGCGCACAGAATTTTTTAAATCCTTGTATGATAACTATGTTACTGTTCTGAAACGTGTAACAAGGTTTACCCCACTTCAATTCTTCGGTCAGTCCACAATCAAGACTGATCCTTCTCAATTTCTCCATTTCTTCCCGCCACTCTTTGGCTCTTCTTAAATATGCATCGACCTTGGGATTCATTCGTTGAACAACATCAGGGGCGTCGCTTACTGGCCGCAAGCATCGCACAAGCTTTCTCGATCCGGCGTCTATGTGCCTCCGGGTCTTTGGGTGAATCCATCCAACTGATAAAGTCCCTGCGCTCGGTCGGCGTGAGATCGCTCCACTGAGCCTTCGCCATCGGGGTAGCCGCCAGGGCCTTGTGAAGATCGAATGACACTATTGAATAACAGCAGGGGCGTCGCTTTCCGGCCGCAAGCATCGAGCAGGCTCTCTCGATCCGGCGTCTCCGTGTCTCCGGCTGTTTGGCTGAGTCTATCCAAGTAATAAAGTCCCTGCGCGCGATCGGTGTGAGATCGTTCCACTGAACCTTCGCCGTCGGGGTAGCCGCGAGGGCTTTGCCAAGATCCGTTGGCACTCTGGGCTCTGATTCTTCTTCAGCCCGCTTAGGATTCATCTTGTTCATTTATTGATCGTCCGAAATAAAGTGACCTTGTATCTGCCTACAATTCCTTTTTCTTCTTGGGCATTCATGATTCGCTTGTAAATCTATTTATCGGCGAAACCGCGCCATTTACTCTGGCCTAACGATCAGCGCTTCAGTCGCGAACGCCTGGAGGTCGTTCCCACTTTCTGACGCGCTTTCGTAGGCTGCAAGCGCTTGTTAGGACGCCGCTTCCTGGGTCCTTTTCGCTGGGGCGCAGAGAGCGCACTGATCGTGACGTAGTATCCCTCCGGATCCCGGAGTGAGAACTCCCTTGTTTGAGTGTTCGGGTTCACGTGGGGCTCCTCTTCGAGCCGGGTGACGAGAGCGCGGGCTCTCTTTAGTGCCATATTGAAATCGTCGACGCGGAAGAACAATAGGAGCCCGTTGCCAGGTGACGCCTCGTCCGGGCTCATCAAGGAGGGATGCCCGTGTGCGCCCCACTGATGGAGGCAGAGCAACACGGTTCCATCCGTATCCAGGATCTGACCAAAGTCATCATGGCCCGGAGGCAATTTTCCCTGGCCAAAGAGCGACTGGTACCATTTGAAGCTGCCTGGAACGTCGCTTACGCCGATGATCGTCCATGTGCGTTTCATCGCATTTCCGCTGTTGGCCTAACGAGCTTGATTTGACTCTCAACTATCATCTCTCAACCCTCAACTTTCCCAGTACAACGGCCCAGCGGTTGGTTCGAGCGATTGATTAGGTCTGATGCGCTCTGTCATCAAAGATCAAAATACGAAATCGTATTACGTGCACAGAATACCACCCCAACTCGCGGGATCAATATCATCGATCGTTTGAGAAAACGTCCAAATGTGACCGCCACAATCCTCAGCCGTGTATTGCCGTTCGCCAAAAGGATAGCTCTCGGGCACACGAATAATTCTAACTCCGGCTGCCGAAGTTTTGGCATAATGCTGATCGACATTTTCGACGCGCACCAAAACGGAATGAACATTGTCAGCCTGCGCCGCAGCCGATCCCCGCTCGGTAACTACAACCGCCCCTCCTCCGAGCAATAGCTGAATACGATGACTGGCAATCCGAAGTCTTTCTCGAAACCCGAACTTCTCGCACAACCACTTAGCCGCTGCAGGTACGTCAGAATATGCAAGTTCAGGAATAACTACGGCATTGGGAATTGAGCGATTGTGGCGCATTGTGATACTCGGTCCTGACCTAGCGAGACGGAGCTGAGCCACCGCTGGCGGTGACGACCTTTGCTTTACTATCAACTATCATCGCTCAACTCTCAACCTTCTTAGTACAACGGCCAGCGGTTGGCTTCATCATTTGGTTAGGCGTTGATGTTCATGCTGACAGCGCAACCAGGAAAAGTACCATTCCCGCAAGCGCTGTGTTCCAAAAAAGAACCGAACGCAGCAGGCCATAGCCGGCCGCCGCAGCCTATACATACCCTAAGCGTGCCCAGAAATACAGGTGTGCACCCCACAGGGTTAGTAAGTTGTGATGGTGAGTCACATGTGCCACCAAGACGAGAGCGGCGAAAAAAGGAAAGGTTTCCAGGAAATTCGTTGTTGCTTGGTCCACCCGGTTCGCCAGCCCGCGCAGTGGCGGAACTGCCTCCTCTCGGCTGCTCGCAGTCCACCGGTAACCATACTGAAAACTGATCAGGTGCGAAGCAACTATCAGCTGCACAAGGCCAAGGATGATGCTGGCGACTGAAAGCCATAGCTCGGTGGTCATAACGTGCTGATTACCCCTAACGAGGCGGCGCTGAGCCACCGCTGGCGACGGTGAGCTTTCTTAAACTCTCAACAATCATCTCAACTTTCGTAGTACACCGGCTCGCCATTAGCTCCATCGAATGGTTAGGCGTTTTGCTCCTCATCAACCACGGCGTCAGCCTCAAACTCAACCAACCAATCAGGATCGATAAACCGCGATACCTCCATGATTGTGTTCGCGGGTCGAATCTCCCCAAAGAACTCACCGTGAACTTTAGCGACGGCCTGCCAATCCTCGATGCGCACAAGAAGTGTGCGAGTGATTGGTTAGATGCAGCGCTCGAACTACGGGCGCGGCGAAGGCGTCGACTGACTCTTCGGGGTCGGGGTTACTCTTGGCGTAGGTGATTTACTCTTCCCGGAAAGGCCTTTCTGTAACTCATCTGTGATTCTTTGTTTGACCATGTTCTGAATGGCATCGGAAAACGAAGAGGACGCCGTAGCGCTTGGTTGAGGTGCTGACGTCGCTCTGTTCTTATCAACCGAGCGCATGATCGCCGGCGCGAAAATCACTGACACAATGGCAAGTGTGAGGAGTAACGCCGCGATGATAAAGATCGCGAGCGCAACCGGAGAAAATCCTTTGCGCGTTGTGGCGGGAGGCTCGGTGCGTCGTGCCCCGGCGACACACGCCGGGGGCGCGGGATTACCAATCGTCTCGGCATAAAGGTTGACCAACGAAACAACAACTCCGTGTTTCACTTCCACATCGCCCAGTCCATGCAGGTAAGGCTGCCAACGACGATGCTGCGCCAGATCATCCGCGAAGCGTTTGCTCACCAGAATGTGACCTGCATCGCCGCAATCCATCACCCGACGCGCGATATTGATTCCGACTCCGGAAATGTTTTCGCGCGCGTTAGCATCCTTGACATGCTGGACCGGCCCGCTGTGGATTCCCATCCTTATCGGCAGGCTCGGTTGCGCGCGCAGAGCCTGGCTGACTTCTAAAGCGCACTCGGCAGGTCCCTCCACTGAGCCAGTGAAGGCCAAGGCCATACCGTCGCCGGTCGGTAAAATGATCAGTTGCCCCGCTCCTTCTGCTTCACGCACTACTTCGGTATTGCGAACGATCTGATTCAACTCCTGAAGCGCGTCTGATTGTTCGTCGGTCAGCAGCTTAGAGTACGCGACGATATCGATGAACAAGACATGCGCGATCTCCAGGCGCGGCTTGGTTTTCTCGTCATCCTGCATTTGCCCGGAATGTTAAGTGCACTCCGTCTATTGCTCTAGACGATTTTTTCGACCGTCATTTCGCCGATGGCAGGTTTTGCGAACAGCGCACTCACGATCTAACGAGAATCGAGCAGATTGGGAATTTGCGAGATGGACGGGATAGCCCGCGAGGGCGAACACCGTGTGATGGGAAGCCACGGGGTAGACGGAAAAGCCGCGAGGTAGCGGTGACAGAGCGAGAGCGAACGCATCAATGAACTGGGAAGATCATGAGTCAAAGAGAATGGAGTCCGCGGGAATGGAGCCGCTGGGATGTGAGCGACATGGATGGGCAGACCCGAGAGGGAGAGGCTTTCGGGCTGAAGCCGAATCAAGCGGTGCGACATGGACGGGAAGCCCGAAGGGTGTTTTCGCGGGAAGAAAACATCATAAGCCACGACTAGCGTTGAATACATGACGACGGGAGTGCGTGAGCCTGGCGAATGGAGCAGCGGGCCAAGCGACATCGAAGGCAAAGCGACGAGGGTAGGACCGAGTGAGTGTGGGCAACGAACGAGTTTCAATCGCACTAGGGTAGCCGGGCACATGGATGAAATCCAGGGTGTCGTGGCAAGCACGCTGAAGTTGCCTTGCGATGGGGCCAGCCTGCTCGCGAATTCTTTCGGAGTTGGCTTCATCGTTTGGTTAGGCTGGCGGGGTGAATGCTCCCCGGCATGTTAGGCGTCGGCGACCACGGGCCTCGCTGTCGCCCGAGGAATCAAAAATGCCATCGCCGTGCCGACAACCAAGCCAATGATGTGGCCGATCATGCTGACGCCAGGGAAGAATGAGTAGGTTACTCCCGCTGCCAGTACGATAATCAGGCGCATCCGAGCAAATTTAGTTTGTGAGGGGACCCGGAAGGCGAGCACGAGCGCGGCCCCGAGAAGGCCGAATAGTCCGCCGGACGCGCCAAGCGAGACGCCCTGCGATGGCCAGAGCTGATGTTTAAAGAGAATACCGGCGCCGCTAGCCATTGATGCAGCGAGGAACACCAGCAGGAGCCACGCGGTACCGGCGCGGCGCTCTACGATCAGTCCCAATATGAGCAGGAGGACGCTGTTGAGCAAGAGATGCGTGAGGTCCCAGTGTGAAAACCCGAACGTGATCAGACGCCAGTATTCGTGACCAATCTCACCGCTATCAGGTAGCGCGCCGAGCCGAAGGAGACGAGCGTCGTTTCTGACTGCCCCGGTCGCGAGTTCGACGAGAAATATGGCGGCCATAACGCAAAAGAGGGCTGCCGATCCGACACGAGTGCGCATTTGACGTGAGTTGTTGCCGGCCTGCTGCCGCCTAACGAGACCAAGCTGAGCCAGGGCTACCGAGACCGGGGCCGAAATGCGAGTTGAAAGTTTTGATCATGGAAAATGTGATTGCATAGCGGGTGGCCGTTGGTTCCAGCGTCTGGTTAGGCTCTTTCACCGTTCGAAATAGTGTCTGCCTTTTTCGGTCAGAGTCACAACTGTGGTAGCCGAAATCTTATTTTGAAGCGATGGAATATCACTTTCGACGAATAGCTACCTTCTCGGCTCATACCGCATCGCCACCGCCCCCGAGCCGAACTCCAGCCGGCTTACGAGCTTCAAGTCGACATGCTTCGATAGCCCCGCGAACAACGTCGGCCCGTGGCCCGCTAGCCTGGGCTGCACCACGAACTCGTACTCATCGATCAATCCCAGCTCCGCCAACGCCAGCGGGAGCTTCACGCCTCCCACGAGCAGTCCCTTACCCGACTCCCGCTTGAGTTGCTGAACGGCCTTCCCCAGATCCCCGCGCACGAGCTCCGCGTTCCAATCGACCCGCTCCAGGGTGCTCGACACGACATACTTCTTTGCCGCGTCGATCGTCCGGGCGAAGGGTTCCATCCAATCAGGCCTCGTTCCCGGCCGCGCCGGCGGCCGCCACGCTGCCTCCATCATTTCGTAAGTCACCCGGCCAAAGAGGAGGGCATCGGCCTGCTCGAGGTTCTCGACCACGTGACGAAACAAGTCTTCGTCCGCGAACATTGCACGGTGATCGCAGCACCCGTCCAATGTGACGTTGATGGAATACCGAAGAGGTCGCATTACGTAAGAGTACCGATCGCCATAGGGCGGCCTAACGAGAAAGAGAATGGATCCCGCGGGGAAGCGGTGCGACATGGACCGGAAGCCCGAAGGGGGTTTTCGCGGGAAGAAAACATCATAAGCCACGGCTAGCGTTGAACAACATTACGGCGGGAGTGCGTGAGCGCGAAGACAAGAATCGCGCTAGGGTAGCCGGGCACCTGGATGAAATCCAGGGTGTCGTGGCAAACACGCTAAACTTATTTCGAAATGGGGCCAGCCTGCTCGCGAATTCTTTCGGAGTTGGCTTCATCGACTGGTTAGGCCTATGGCTGTCGCGGAGACCTCATCACACGCCATAAACTGAGACTAACACCGGTGACGCATTCGGTCACACGCCATTTACTACCAATGTGTTAAGTTTAAGCTTCTCGCAGCTGAATTAGAACCGGCACCCAAATTATGCGAACGGTGGTGGGTATTATCATTGCTGACCACTTGCCGGGTGTGAAAACCCACCTGCTAAATGCCCATGTACTGGCTCTGTCCAGAATCGCCAAACCTGCCGATTTGATTATTGTAATTCTGCTCACTCGACCTGTTTTCAAATCAATATCGAGCCGATACAAACCGCCACGACGATTTCGCGCATCACTAGCCGGATCGCTTGACAACGCCCGAAAGGGGTATCGCGGGGCACACGCCCAAATTACGTCCCGCGCACACACCGCGTTCGGTTGACGTTTGCCATGGGCATCTATGGCGTAGCCTTTGTCGATAGGCATGGCGATGTAGGGCACTGGATCACTGGCTCTAGCCGTGACAGCGATCAATGTGATCCCGATCATCGTTGTCAATATTTTCATTTGGTTTTGTTTCTTGTTCGTTGGCGGCCTAACGAGAAAGAGAATGGCGCCCGCGGGGAAGCGGTGCGACATGGACGGGAAGCCCGAAGGATGTTTTCGCGGGAAGAAAACATCATAAGCCACGACTAGCGTTGAATAACATGACGGCGGGAGTGCGTGAGCCTAGCGAATGGAGCAGCGGGCCAAGCGACATCGAAGGTAAAACGACGAGGGTAGGAGCGAGTGAGTGTGGGCAACGAACGAGTTTCAATCGCACTAGGGTAGCCGGGCACATGGATGAAATCCAGGGTGTCGTGGCAAGCACGCTGAAGTTGCCTTGCGATGGGGCCAGCCTGCTCGCGAATTCTTTCGGAGTTGGCTTCATCGTTTGGTTAGGCGGGTGTGTCATGGGCAAGATGATTGAATGAAAACGCCAAATACTAGGCACCGGCTTTTTTGTTCACTCCTTTAGCGGCGCTCTCAATCAACGTTGCAACGGCGTTTGGCTGCGACACATAGATCGCATGGCTACCCGCGACCTCGACGACTATCGAACCCGCGCGCTTGGACATAAAGTGCTGGGCCGGCGGTGGAATCATCTTATCCTCGGTGGCGACCAAATACCAACTCGGCTTGGTCCTCCATGCCGCCTGACTGATCGTGCCACTGAATGCCTCGACACCCCACGGAACTTGAGAGTCAGCCATGAAGGCGGCCTTCTCCGCATCCACGTCGGCCGCGAACGAGGCGGGGAACTTTGCCTTGTCGAGAAACAGAAATCCATCCTGCGGCGGCAATATCGGCGGCACGGGCGCGCCAGGCGGAGGGTCTTTGATAAGCGATGACACCGACTCGCCGTTGTCCAAAGCAAAGGCCGTGATATAAACAAGCCCGGCGACCTTTGGATCGTTGCCGGCTTCTGTGATTACCGCTCCGCCGTAGGAGTGGCCAACAAGAATCGCGGAACCACTATGCGTGGCCAGTACGCGCTTGGTTACGGCCACATCATCCGCGAGCGATATCGTTGGATTCTGAACCACGCTGACGGTGTAGCCGGCCTTCTTGAGGATTTTGTAGACTTCTTCCCAACCGGAGCCATCCACGAAGCCACCGTGTACGAGAACTATTGTCTTTATAGTCGAATCAGGTTTGCCGTTTATAATATTTCCTTTCTCTGCTTTGTCGTTTATTTGCTAACTGTGAAAAGCGTAATGCCGCCTAACGAGAAAGAGATAAGCCACGGCAGGGTGTCGTGGCAAACACGCTGAACTTATTTCGTTATGGGGCAGTTGGCTTCATCGATTGGTTAGATCCGTCATCGTCTCATCGCCTGCTTTCTCGCACAAGAGCACGAACCGCGAAGAGCATGCCAACAAGAACGGGACCCAGTAGTAGCAAGTCAATGGCGGAATCTCCGAAAACCCCAACGTATCGGAGCGTGCCGATAACATCCGCGAGCGCGACGAGGAGAAGCAAGTAACCCACCAACGGCGCTTTCCTGAGCTTCGCGAGGCCATCAAATGCATCAATGTCACCGCGGTCAATCCGCCGCCGAAGCGAACGCGGCCAGACGTACAGATACCAGATGGCGGCGAATATCCAGAACGCTGCGCCGATCAAGCCACCGTAGAACTGGCCAATGTTGATCGTGCGCATAGATCTAACGAGAAAGAGATAAGCCACGGCAGGGTGTCGTGGCAAACACGCTGAGCGCATTTCGAAATGGGGCCGTTGGCTTCATCGATTTGTTAGACGGGGGACGTGCCATGATCCTGTGCTTCCACTGGCCAAGTATGGAAGACAAAAACCTCACCGTCGATCTCGGCCTGGTCGAAATACTGCCTGCTCTCAGCTGACTGCGTTTCGCGGGTGACAAGCACCGCCTCTTCGAGTCGCGTGACACTCCAATCCTGATTCGCAATGGCGTCGCGTGCGTGCGACTCGGCTTCTTCTCGTGTAGCGCGATCAATCCAGCAGTTGATGAACGCGCCACCAGCTTCAGCGGGTTTCTTCGGACGCGCCTCGAACTGAAAATAAAATATCGGCATTCGAGCGGCGATACCGTCTAACGAAGCTAAGATCAGCCACCGCTGGCGAGGGCGCGCATGGCGGCGGGAGGAAAGGTTGGAGTCACGGAAAGCGTGTTCGTACGCCGGCCAGCGGTTGGCTGCATCGTTTGGTTAGGGTTTTCGTGATCCATGCTTTCAACCGCCGCGATTGCCGCTTGGACGGCGACTGGATCAAGTGTGAGTGAGATGTGGTCGATCCCCGGGAGAACTGTAACAGGAACATCTTTGCCAGCTGTCTTGAAAA
>Ga0209267_1001109_pt1 | contig 18719 bp, 19 predicted proteins | sample GraSoiAngelo_137_FD_185894 | JGI IMG/M metagenome (GOLD analysis project Ga0209267, IMG submission 185894) | Grasslands soil microbial communities from the Angelo Coastal Reserve, California, USA - 14_0929_09_30cm (SPAdes) (version 2) | ecosystem: Environmental > Terrestrial > Soil > Grasslands ... | reverse complement strand
TTCAGTGCCGAACCGGGGAGAGGGAGTCGGCCTCCAGCGCCGCGAACCGCTCGGCCACGGCCGCATCCTGGGGCGTGTTGACGTTGAAGAACGGGTCGATCGGCTCGACCGGCCATTCGGCGAGCGAAGCTGCGCACTCGCACCCTCTATCAGACGCGACACACCTTCGCCACACTGATGCTCGAAGCCGGCGAATCACCCGGGTGGGTTGCCAAGCAGCTCGGGCACACCAACGCGGAGATGGTCTATCGCCGCTACCACAAGTTCATCCCGAACCTGCGAGGGCGAGATGGGGCGCACGCCGCCCGATGGCTCGCCGACGAGGGGCTTTGACCCGGGCTGTGGTTACTCGATGGTTACTCTGGACGCCGAAGGGGTTACGGGTCTCCCCGTAACCCCTTGACTTTTTGGAGCGGCCGACCGGATTCGAACCGGCGACGTCCAGCTTGGGAAGCTGGCATTCTGCCACTGAATTACGGCCGCCCGGCGCCCCCTATCTTACACCGACCGGGTCGGCGCTATTTTCCGTCCTTGAGCGACATGTTGTACGCCTGCAGCACCTCGTCGCTCCGCGCCTTCCAGTTGAGCCGCTTGGCGACACCATAGAGATCGATCTGCTGGTAGAGCGGCACCGCCGGCATCTCCTCGACCCAGAGCCGGTTGATCCGATGGTACTGCTCCAGCCGCTTCTTGTCGTCCATGATGGTCTGCGCTTCGTCGACCATCCGGTTGAAGTCTTCGTTGAGCCAGTTCACGAAGATTCCCGGCGACCGGAAGAGCGGGACGTACACGGTCTCGGCATCCATCGTTCCGGTTCCCCAGCCGATCAGCCAGACCGGGCCGGCTTTGTGGACGTAGACCATGTTGTTCAGGTACGTCACGAAGTCGTACGTGCGCAGCGTGGTCTTGATGCCGGCCTTGGTGAGCTGACCGGCCACTGCCTCGGCCACCTCGGCGTCGCGCACGTAGCGGCCGCGCGGGCCGTGCAGCGTGATCTCGATCCCGTTCGGGTGGCCGGACTCGGCCAGGAGCTTTTTGGCCTTGGCGACGTCCAGCTTGATGGGCTGGAGCTTCGGATCGAAGCCGAAGTGCATCGACGGCAGCATCGTCGCGACACGCATGCCCTTGCCGTCCAGCACGGTCTTGATGAGCTCGTCGGCGTCGATCGCGTAGGCGATCGCCTGACGGACGCGCTTGTCGGCGGTCGGACCGTTGTACGGTCCGGTGGCCTTGTGCTGCGCGTCCATCTGGTGCGAGTAGATCATGAGCTGGATCGTGCGGATCGACGGCGCCGTCGACAGGAAGAGCTTCGGGTGCTTGTCGATGATCGCGCCCAGATGCGGCGGGATGTTCACCGCCAGGTCGATCTCGCCGTTCTGCAGCGCCGCGACGCGCACGGCGTCGTCGGGGATCGGGCGGAAGACCACGGTCTTGATCTGCGGCGCCCCGCGCCAGTAGGCGTCGTTCGCGTCCAGGACGATCTCTTCGTCCTTCGACCAGCGGACGAACTTGTAGGGGCCGGTGCCGATCGGCTTCTTCGAGAGATCGGCGGTCTCCTTGCCGGCCGATTCCTTGGGCGGCAGCATGCCACTCTGCGGGAACGTCATCACCGGGATGAAGGTCGGCCAGGGCTTCTTGGTGTGAACCCGGATCGTGTATGGGTCCACGATCTCGACCCGGTCGAGCGGGGTGAAGAACGCCGCGCCGCGTAGCTTGCCCTGCCCCTGCGCCAGACGCTCGAGCGAGAACTTCGCCGAGTCGGCGTTGAACTCTTCGCCATTGTGGAACTTCACTCCCTTGCGCAGCTTCACTTCCCACGCCGAGGGCGGAACGAACTTCGGCATCTCGGTGGCGAGGTTCGGAACGATCTTCAGATTCTGGTCACGCTCGTAGAGCGTGTCGAAGATGTGCCGCCCGACGTTCGACGCCGGGCTCTCCGATTGATTTGCCATGTCGAGCGTCGTCGGATCGACGCCCTGGGCGATGATGACCTTGCCGGCCGGTGCCGCGTCCGCTGCCATCGGCAGCAGCAGGACGACGGCGGCGATCACGATTTTCCACACGATCATCAGCGAGTCTCCTCGACCGAGGGGTTGGATTTCCCGAGTTTCCGCTACTCTAGAATTCGCCCGCAGGCGAGTCAAGGTACGCGAGCGCCTCTTCCCGCGTGGTCACCAGCCCGAGGCCCTGCGCCTCGCGCGCCCGCTCCAGCAGTCGGCCCACCTCGGGGCCGGGCGGGATCCCGAAGCGAGCCATGACGTCTTCTCCGTTCACGAGCGGCACCGCGCCGGCACCGGCCCGTGGTGTCTCCTCCCATCCCTGCAGGAGGTCCCGGACGAGCGACGCCCGGCGCCAGATCGCGCGGGGCGACACGCCGGTCACCGCGGCGGCATCCACCAGGTTCAGCAGGAGCAGGTCGCGCGTGTCCTCGCCCAGGTCGCGGAAGAAGCGGTAGCGGGCGCGGGGCGTCACACGCCCCGCGGCGGCCAGGTGTCCGGTACGCAGATGATGGCGAACGAGCTGCTCGAGCACACCGCGGGCGCGTGCGGGGAGCCGGAGCCGCTCGGCGATCACGCGCGCGCGCGCGGCGCCGAGCACGTCGTGCTCGAAGAAGCGGATGCGGCCGTCGACCAGCCGGCGCGTCTCCGGCTTGGAGACGTCGTGAAGGAGCGCGGCGAGCTTGAGCACCTGGCTTCGCCGCACGCCGCCCCCGAGCTCCTCGGCCATGTGCGCCGCGAGCTCGTCGCCGAACGGCCTCAGCTCGCGCAGCCGCTCCACCAGCGTGTCGGCTCCCTCGACCGCCCGGAGCGAGTGCTCGAGCACCGGGAACCGATGGGGCGACGGCTGGGTCGATCCCCGCATCGGTTCCACCTCGGGCACGACCACGCCGAGCAGACCGAGCGCGTCCAGGCGCCTCAAGGCGCGACCGGCGCGCGGCAGCGCGAGCACCGCCAGCAGCTCGTCACGGATTCGCTCGGCGGCGACGCCGGCCAGCCCCGGCGCGGCGGCGCGGATCGCCTGCACCGTGGTCGCGGTCAGCCGAAATCCCAGCGCGGCTTCGAGCCTGACGCCGCGCAGCGTGCGAAGGGGATCCTCGGTGAGGACACGCGGCGCGTGGACGCGAAGTCGGCGAGCCCGGAGATCGGCGAGCCCCCCGGTCGGGTCGATCACCTCGGCGCACCCCCGCCTCAGGAGCTCGCGCACCGGCACCGCCAGCGCGTTCACGGTGAAGTCGCGCGCCGCCAGATCGTCTTCCAGGGTCGGCGCCCGCCAGTCCGTCACGTCGAGGCACATCCCGCCCGCGAGGACCCGCGCGGCGCCGCGATCCGGATCGAGCGCCACGAACGCGCCGCCGAGGCGCGCGGCCACCCGGCGCGCGACGTCGAGCGCGCCCGATTCGACCGCGACGTCCAGATCGGCCGGCGCCGCCCGCCGGGCTCCCGCGAGCCTCGAGTCACGGACCGCGCCGCCGACGAGCACCGGGGAGCGCGAGCGGCCGGCGGCCGACTGCACGGCGCGGAGCAGCGCCCGGGCGGGCGGTGTGAGGTGCTCGAGCTGGAAGACGGTGGGACTCACGACACGAGCGCGCCGGAGCCGGCGGCCCTGAACGCCGGCCACGCGGCTATCCGAGCTCGATGCCTCGAGCTCCGATCCGGTACTCGACGATCTCGTCGCTCATCGCGCTGCCGCGGTGCTTGACGACGCAGAGCATGCGCGCGAGCCGGTTGCCAACCCGCTCGCTGCCGAGGACCAGAATCGTGTTCGCGGTGGCGCCGATGTCGCCGGTAGCGACCTTGCGCGCCAGCAAGTCCTCGAGGCGCGTCTCTTCCGTCGTCACCAGGAGCACGGTCGTGATGGCCGTGTGGTCGTACAGGTGCGCGTCGATGAACGCGCGGTGCTTCCACACGGGCAGGCAGATCTCCATGCCGAGCGTCTCGGCGTCCCGATGGATGGTCTTTCGGTAGAGCTCGTCGAACACGAAGAACTGGATCGAGTCGGCGGGCGAATCCATCGGCTCGACGCCGTCGACCATGACCCGGCGCACGCCGGCCGCGCAGTGGAAGTAGACGAACGGCCGCACCGTGTAGAGCGCGTGGTTGTACGCGGCCTTCCAGTTCCAGTCGAACTCCCAGTCGCCGTCGGGTGTCGGCACCTGATAGTCGCGCACCCGCCCGACCCACTTCAACGTATTGGAGTAGCTCGCCTCCATCTGGCCGGACGGCGGGTACGGATCGGTCATCGGCGTGACCGTGTGCGTCCACGGCGTGAGCGGCCAGTCGAAGAGCCGCGCCGCGTACTCGTCGTGCTGCTGCGAGTCGCCGCGCCCGTTCAGGTCGAGCACGATGCCCCGCGCGCCGTCGGCGACCCGGCCGTAGTCGGCGAACGTGAGCCCGAGATGGGTCTTGCCGATTCCGGTGGCGCCGTAGGCGACGGTGAGCGTGCCGGGCAGCAGGCCGCCGCCGAGCATCGCGTCGAGCTTGGGAATGCCGGTCGAGACGCGCGTGGTCACGGCCGCCGATTCTACACTGACCGGCCCTTGGTCGCGAATTGCCGCTCGTAGAGCCGGGAGAGCTCGTCGAGCGTGGTGGCCTGGCTCGGCGCCTTGTCGTCGCGGATGCGCGTGATCCTCGCGAACCGCAGCGCCATGCCGGAGCGATAGGTCGGGCTCTTCTGGATCTCGTTGTAGGCGACCTCGACGACCACCTCGGGGCGTACCCGAACCGTATAGCCGTCGTCGCTCACCGCCAGCGTCCAGAGGCGCTCGGTCAGCTCGATGAACTGCCGGTCGGTGAATCCTTTGAACGTCTTGCCGACGTCCGCGAAGGCTTCTCCGTCGCGAACGGCCAGATGGTAGTTCGAAAGCCACTGACTCCGCCGGCCCGAGCCTCGATCGACGGCGATGATGACGCAGTCGACGGTCTCGGCTGTCTTCAGCTTGAACCAGCGCTTGCCGCGTCCTCCCGGCTCGTACGTGCTGCGAAGGTCCTTCGCCACGAGGCCCTCGTGCCCGGCGGCCAGCGCCTTGGCCTGGAACTCGCGGGCCGCCTCGGGCGTGGTCGCCAGCAGGCGCTCGGCCAGATGGCGGCCCCCGGTCACGCGGGTCAGCGCCTCCCAGCGGCTCGCGTAGGGCTCGTCGATCAGCGAGCGGCCGTCGGCCATGAGGCAGTCGAAGAAGTAGAGGGTCAGCGGCATCTCGCGCACGAGCCGATCGACCTCGTGGACGCGCCGGAACCGGCGCATCAGCTCCTGGAAGGGCAACGGGCGTCCCGCGGCGTCGAGCGCCAGGACTTCGCCGTCCAGGATGAAGGGCGCGGCCCCGAGCTCGCGTCGAGCCGTCTCGACGACGTCGGGCAGGCTGCGGGTCACCTCGGAGAGCCGGCGCGTCCAGATCCCGACTCGCTCACCGTCTCGGTGCAGCTGGATGCGCGCGCCGTCGTACTTGTACTCGAGCGCCGAGGTGCCGCCGTGGGCCTCGAGCACGTCCTCGAAGTCCTCGGCGATCTGGGCGAGCATCGGCAGCAGCGGAACGAACGGTCGCACGCTCGCCGACGTGAGCGCGGCGGCGCCGCCGCGGGCGGCCAGCACCGCCACCGCGGACAGATCGCCGAGCCGCAGCGCCGCGCGGCGCGTGCTCTCGAGCGGTGCTGCGAAGGCGCGCGCGATGGCTTCGAGCACGAGCCCGTCCGAGACTCCCGTTCGCATTTCGCCCGTGATGATCCGCTGGAGCATCTCCCGCTCGTCCGCCGACGCCCGAGCCGCGAGCGCGCGCAACAGATCGTCGCGCGTCCGACGCGAGCCGGCGCCACCGGCCTCGGCGATCTCGCCGAACGCCACCGCGACGTCCCCGAGCGTCAGCGACGTCGCCGCGGCCGGCCCGTCGGTGAGCGACGGCAGCCAGCGGACTCCGAGCACGCGAGGATCGGACTGGGGAAACGGGCGGCCCGTGAGGAACGCGACGGCGGGGCCCACGGCGTCGGGGGGAAGGGCTCGCAGATAGTCCGCGAGCATGGCGAGCTTGTCGAGCCGGCCCGGGCTCGTGCGCAGCCGCCGGCAGAGATCCGCGAGCCGGGCGAACTCGACCATTCCGAGAATCATTATAAGGATTCTTGACTTGGCCTCCGGCGCGGCCCTACTTTCGTTTCATGCGTCGCCGCCGTGTCCTGTACGACGCAACCTCGCGCGCGGCGGCGGACGCCGCCGAGCTTCTCCGTGGCGAATTCGACGTGGCGGGGCTCTCCGTGGCGGCGGATCCGACCGCCGACGGACCCGTCGTCGTCCTGGTCGGTCGCGACGCCACCGATCCGCGCTGGGGCGAGGCGCCCCTGCGCGTCGTCGCGCTGGTCGGTCGGGACGGCGCCGATCCGTGGCCCACACACTGGTACGCGGTGCTCCCGGAGGGCGTGAGCGCGGCGATACTCGCGCGCGCGATCGACAACGCCTTCGCCGACCTCGATCGAGCGGCCGAAGCGGCGCGGCTCGACCGCGAGATGGCACGACTCGACCGCGAGCTCTCGGAGCTGAACGCGATCGGCATCCGGCTCTCGGCCGAGCGCAACCCGCGCGATCTCATCGAGACCATCCTGACCAAGGCGCGCGAGATCACGCACAGTGACGCCGGCTCGCTCTACCTGGTCGAGGAGGCGCCCGACGGTACGCGCGATCTGCGCTTCGTCCTTGCCCAGAACGATTCCGTCGACATTCCGTTCCGCGCCGCGCGGCTGCCGCTCACCAGCGAGAGCGTCGCGGGCCACGTCGCGCTGACCGGCGTCATCCTCAACCTCGAGGACGCCTACAGCCCGCCCGGGGGCGCGCCGTTCCACATCAACCGATCGTTCGACGAGGAGACCGGCTATCGCACGCGGTCGATGCTGGTGGTGCCGATGCGCACGCCGGAGGGCGAGACCATCGGCGCGCTCCAGCTGATCAACTGCAAGCCCGACTTCTCGACCCGCTTGAGGCCGGGCGGCGCGATCCAGGCCATGGTGCAGCGCTTCACCGCGCGCCACGAGCAGCTCGCGGGCTCGCTCGCCTCGCAGGCGGCGGTGGCCATTCAGAACCGCCGCCTCTACGAGAACATTCGCGAGCTCTTCGAAGGCTTCGTGAAGGCATCGGTCACAGCGATCGAGTCGCGCGACCCCACGACCTCGGGCCATTCGGCCCGCGTCGCCAATCTCACGGTGGGTCTCGCCGCGGCGATCGACCGCTCTGACACCGGGCCCTACCGCGCCACTCGTTTCAGCCCCGAGGAGATGACCGAGCTCCGCTACGCCGCTCTCCTGCACGATTTCGGCAAGGTCGGCGTGCGCGAGCAGGTCCTCGTGAAGGCAAAGAAGCTCCTGCCCGGCGAGCTCGACCGCATCCGCCAGCGCGTGGAGCTGATCAAGCGCGGCCTCGAGCTCCGATACGCTGGCAAGAAGATCGACCACTTGCTCGAGAAGGGCCGCCGCCGCTATGCGACCCAGGCCGCTGATTTCGACGCCGAGCTTGCCGCGTACGTCGCCGAGCTCGACCAGAGCCTCGCGCGCATCGTGGCGGCCAACGAGCCGGCCGTGCTGCCGCGGGACTTCGCCGCGGGCATCGAGCGTCTCGCGGTCAACCTCTTCGAGGACCACGTGGGCAACCGCGAGGCCGTCATCACCCCCGAAGAGGCGAAGATCCTCGCGATTCCTCGCGGCAGCCTCACGCCGGCGGAGTTCAAGGAAATCCAGTCCCACGTGATCCACACCTACGAATTCCTCGCGCGGATCCCGTGGACGCGGGAGTTCCGGCGCATCCCGGAGATCGCCCGCTCGCACCACGAGAAGCTCGACGGCACGGGCTATCCCGAAGGTCGACGGCGCGGCGAGATCCTCGTCCAGTCCAGGATGATGACGATCGCTGATATTTACGACGCGCTCACCGCCGGCGACCGTCCATACAAGAAAGCGATCCCGAGGGAAGAGGCGCTCGACATCCTGGAGCAGGAGCGACAGGCCGGCCACCTCGACGGCGCGCTGCTCGACGTCTTCGTCGAAGCGAAGATCTACGAGCAGGCGCAGGTCCCCCCCGTCAGCCCCTCAGCAACAGACAGACGCCGCCCCATGCGATGACCGCGCCGAGCGCCACGAGCGCTCGCAGGACCTCGCGGCCGGCCCGCAAGCTCTGCAGGTGTTGAGTGGTTCTCGCCAAAAAAAACGCGCGCGATCCGCGACGGTGAAGCAGCGCGTACGTGACTGCATGCGAGCTCATACGGACCTCCTTCGAGAACTTCCTGCCTCGGCGGCGCGCTGAGATGCGTACGCCGCCGCTTCGCGCGCCAGCTTTGCCGGCGCACCGACCTAACCATTTCACCGGGAACCAATCCCGGTGGGGGGCTTCGGGGGGAGCGGCGCTCGCTCCCCCCGATCTTCAAATCAAATTCACGCGCCGGCAGCGGTTGACCCGTCGCTTCGGGTCGCCGCCGAGCGGCGCTCGCTTCCCCCGATCTTCAAACCAAATTCACGCGCCGCCAGCGCTTGAGCCCGTCGCCTCGGGTCGCCGCGGAGCGGCGCTCGCTCCCCCTGATCGAAATCAGAAACCGCGGAGCAGGCCGATGACTTTGCCGAGAATGGTGACCGCGCGACGGGCCGGATCGACGACGATCGGCGCCATGGTCTGGTTTTCGGGCTTGAGCACGACGCGCGATCCGTCGCGCAGAAACCGCTTCACCGTTGCTTCGGTCTCGCCGCCCGCCTCGGATTCCACCATCGCAACGACGATGTCGTTGGGCTGCGCCGAATCCTGACGCCGGACGAGCACGAGATCGCCGTCGCAGATGTGGGCCTCGATCATCGACTCGCCACGCACGCGAAGGGCGAACACGTCCTCGCCGCGCCCCGGCAGCGACGCCGCCGCGATCGGCACCTCGCCCTCGCGATTCTCCTGAGCCAGGAGCGGCGATCCCGCCGCGATCCGGCCGAGGATCGGTACCGAATGATGCGCTCGCCCCGAGCCGGTCATGTCGGGAAGCGTCAGAGCCCGCGACGTCCGGCCAACACTCGGGCGCCGCTGAAGCTCCCCCTTGCGCTCGAGCGCCCGCAAGTGATCGAACGCGGCTCGCGGCGTGATCCGGAACCGCTCACCGAGCTCGCGGACGGTCGGCGGTACTCCGTGCTTGGCCTGGAAGCTACGCATGAAGCCCAGCACTTCGCGCTGGCGGCTCGTCAGCTCACGCATTCGTCCTTCCTCCGTGCCGCGCAGTATCACTCAACTGGTGTTGACTAGTCAACAAAAAGCGAGTGCCTGCTCAGCCAGCCAGATAGAGGGCTCAGAGCGCGAGGGCTACGCGGGCTCCCAGGGCTCGCACACGGGGCAGGTCGTGAACCCCTGCTCGCGGGCTTCCGCCACGTGCTTGAAGTAGGCGCGCTCGGTCTCGGGAATCCGCGAGACCCAGGCGCAGTCGCTCTTGTGGAAGAGGCGCGAGGTCCGCTGGGCGCAGTAGGGCTCGCCCGGCTCGACCGCGACGGAGGGCGCGGGCTCGACCGTGGTGCTCACGGCTTCGGTATCCGCCGGCAGCGTCGCCACCGGCGCCGGTTCGATCGGCGCGGACGGAGGCTGGATGATCGGATCGGGGTCGTTGAGATGCAGGTTGGTCTCGACGGTCGAGCGGAACTCGTCGCTCGCACGGCGGAACTCGCGGAGAGCGCGGCCGATCATCCGCCCCAGCTCGGGGAGTTTTCCTGGCCCGAAGACCAGAAGGGCCAGCACCCCGATGACGAGCATCTCCTGAAAACCGATGTCGAACATCGCGGCTTAGAGTAACACGCGCTCCGAGGCTAGCCGACCCCGGCGAGCCTCGCCAGCTCGGCGAACGAGCTCACGATCACATCGGCTGCGTCGGCGGGCGCGCCACCCGCAGGGGCGTAGAGCACGGTCGGCATACCGACCGCCCTGGCGCCTTTGATGTCGGACGGAATACTGTCGCCGACCATCGCGGTCGTTGGCGCCGTGAGGCCCAGTCGTTCCAGGGCCATCCGGAAGAGCGGGGGCTCGGGCTTGCCGACGACGACCGGCTGGACGCCGGCGGCCACCGCTACGGATTGCACGATCGCGCCGCAGCCGGGCAGAAAGTCTCCGCCCTCGATCGGCAGACGGGGATCGATGTTCGGAGTCACGAGCGGCGCTCCGCGCGCGGCGGCCCGCGCCGCGGCGGTGAGACGCTCGTAGCTCAGCTCGAAGTCGTTGCCGACGGCCACGACGGTCGCCGCGCGATAGTCCTTCACGTCGACCAGCTCGTGGCCGGCCCGCGCGATCACGGCGCCCATCTCGGGCGCGCCGATCGAGAGAACCCGCGAGATGCCGAATCGCTCGCGGATCACCTCGCCGATGATCTCGAGCGGCGTCAGCACGTGCTGGGCGACGCCGACGCCGAGGTGCTGCAGCCGCACGCGCAGGTCACCGCCGGTGGCACGCGAGTTGTTCGAGACGAAGGCGAGCGCGCGTCCGCTCCGGTGGAGCGCGGCGAGTGTCTCGCCCGCGCCGGGGTTGAGGACGTCGCCGTTCCAGACGCAGCCGTCGAGGTCGAAGACGAAACCCCGAAGGGTCGAGAGGCTCAGGGCGGGCACGAGCGCTAGGCCTCCGTCCGCGCGAACTCGTCGATCGCGTCCGCGTACACCTCGCGAGTCCGCTCGGCGACGCTGCTCCAGGCGAAGTGCGCCTCGACGCGAAGTCGACCCGCGCGTCCCATCGCGCGGGCGCGCGCGGGATCCTCGAGCAGGCGGCGGATCGCGTCGGCCAGCGCCTCGGGCTTGGCCGGCTCGACGAGCACGCCGGTCTTGCCGTCCTCCACCACCTCGAGAATTCCGCCGACCGCCGAGGCGACGACCGGCGTCTCGCATGCCATCGCCTCCAGATTGATCAGGCCGAACGGCTCGTAGACCGACGGACACACGAAGACCGCCGCGTGGCTGTAGAGCTGCACCACCTCGCTCACCGGCACCATCTCGCCGATCCACACCACATTCGGATGCTCCGGCAGCGCTCGCTTGAGCCGCGCCTCGATCTCGGGCGTGTCGGGCGCGGAGGCACACAGAACCACCTGCACGCCCTGCGGAAGCTTGGGCGCCGCGTCGAGCAGATGGAAGATTCCCTTCTGGTCAGTGATACGCCCGACGAACAGCACGTAGGGCTCGCGCACGCCCCGACGCGCCAGCGCCTCGCGCGCCTGGGTCCGACGGAACCGGTCGGGATCGATGCCGTTGTGGATGACGACGACCCTGGCCGGATCCACCTCGAAGTGCTCGAGGATGTCGTCGCGCATGCGCCGCGAGACCGCGATGACCCGATCGGCCGCCTCCACCGCGGTCTTCTCGATCCAGCTCGAAAGGAGATAGCCGCTGCCGAGCTGGTCGGCCTTCCAGGGTCGGAGCGGCTCCATGCTGTGCAGGGTCACGCAGAGCGGGATCCGATGGAGGGTGCGGATCCAGAGACCCGCCATGTCGGCGTACCAGGTGTGGGCGTGGGCGACCTGGGCGTCGACGGGATCGCGCGCCATCGCGAGCGCGATCGAGAGCGTCTCGAGCGCCGGCGCGTAGAGCGGCTTGTCCCGCCCGGGTCCGACCCGGTCCCACGGCGTGTAGCCGCGCAATGCGATGCGGTCGGTCGACTCGGTCGCGGCGCGCTCACCGAAACAGCGGACCTCGACCGGCATGAGCCGGCCGAGCGCCTCCGCGAGCTGCCCGACGACGACCCCCGCCCCGCCGTAGATGTGCGGCGGATATTCGCGGGTCAGCAGGAGGGCTTTCACGAGCGGTCCGTGCCCTCCGCCTGATCGTCCTCGCGACGTTCGAGCTTCCGCGCGACGGTGCGCACGTCGATTCCAAGGAGCTTCGCCGCCTGCGTCTTGTTGCCGCCGGTGATACGGAGCGTCTCGTCGAGCAGTCGCTGCTCGATCTCGTCGAGCGGGGTGCCGACCAATTCTAGAATCGCGTCGCGCGGCGGGCGCTTCACCCCCGCGACCTCTTCGGGCAGATCCTCGGCGTCGATCCGATCCTTGCGGGCCAGCAGCACCGTGCGCTCGATCAGGTTCTCCAGCTCGCGCACGTTGCCGGGCCAGGCATAGGACTCGAGCCGCTCGAGCGCTTCGTTCGAGAAGCCCTCGAGCTTGCGGCCGTTCTTGGCGGCGTAGACGCGGAGATAGTGCTGGGCGAGCACGCGGATGTCCTCGTGGCGCTCGCGCAGCGGCGGCACGCGCACGGTGATGACGTTCAGGCGGTAATAGAGATCCTCGCGGAAGCGCTTCTCTTTCACCATCTCGGGCAGGTCCTGGTTGGTGGCCGCCACGATGCGGACGTCGACCTGGAGCGAGCGCGTTCCGCCGAGACGCTCGAACTCGCCCTCCTGCAGCACGCGCAGGATCTTGGGCTGCGTGACCAGCGAGAGGTCGGCCACCTCGTCGAGAAAGAGCGTGCCGCCGTTCGCCAGCTCGAAGCGTCCTTCCTTGCGTCCCGCGGCGCCGGTGAACGCGCCCTTCTCGTATCCGAACAGCTCGGACTCGAGGAGCGTCTCGGGCAGCGCCGCGCAGTTGACGGCGACGAACGGGCCGTTGCGCCGAGCCGAGCGCTCGTGGATCGTGCGCGCCACCAGCTCCTTCCCGGTGCCGCTCTCGCCCTGGATCAGAATCGTCGCCGAGCTGTCGGCGATCTGCTCGACGAGGGTCAGCATGCGGCGGAAGGAGGGGCTCGCGCCGATCATCTGCCCCTTGGCGCGAATGTCCTCGAGCTGCTTCTTGAGAGCCCTGTTCTGCTCGATCAGGTCGCGCCGCTCGAGCGCCTTGTCGACCAGCTTGATGAGCTGCTCGCGCCGGAACGGCTTGGTCAGGAAGTCGTAGGCGCCGTCCTTCATCGCCTTCACGGCTTCCTCGACGGTGCCGAAGGCGGTCAACAGGATCACGTCGACGTCCGGCATGATCGCCTTGGCGGCCCGCAGGAGCTCGAGCCCGGTGAGGCCCGGCATCCGGAGGTCGGTGACGATGAGGTCGACGCCGCCGGCTTGAACCCGTTCCAGCGCCGCTCTCCCGTCCGAGGCGAGCACCACCCGATAGCCTTCGCGGGTCAAGGTGCGCTCGAGGCTCTCCCGCAGGCCGGGGTCGTCATCGGCGACGAGCAGAGTCGCGGGCTCAGCCATCCTTCACTCGCTTGATCGGTAGCCGGATCGTGAACGTCGCGCCCAGCGGGGCGCGGTTCGTCCAGCTGACCTCACCGCCGTGCTCCTCGGCGATCTGCCGCGTGATCGAGAGGCCCAGGCCGGTGCCCTGCGGCTTCGTGGTGAAGAACTGCTCGAAAAGCCGCGGGCCGACGTCCTCGGGGATGCCTCCGCCGGTGTCGGAGACGGCGATCTCGACCGCCTCGCCCTCGAAGCGGCTGGAGATCGTCAATTCACCGCCGCTCGACAGGGTCTCGAGCCCGTTCTTGACGAGGTTCAGCACCGCCTGGCGCAGCAGACCCCGGTCGATCTCCATCATCGGGACGTTCGGATCGACTTCCGCACGGAGCGTGAGCCCCTGACGGGTCGCGACCGGGCGCACGAAATCCGCGAGCTCTTGCACGAGATGGTTGATCGACTCCTCCTCGAAGTGGGGCCGTGGAAATCGGGCGAAGGCAAGATACTCCTCGGTCAGCGCGTCGAGCGTGGTGACCTGGTCGCGAATCGCGCTGACGAGGCCCGCCGCCTCCTTCATGTCGTCGTCCCTGCGCTCGCGGACGATGTCCTCGAGCATCTCGGCGTTGAGCTCGATGGCGCTGATCGGGTTGCGCACCTCGTGGGCGATCCGCAGCGACAGGCGCCCCACCGTCGCCATGCGCTCGGCCACCACCAGCTCCTGCTGGGCCGTCTGGAGCCGGCTCAAGGTGCCGGTGAGCTCATCGTTGAGCCGCTCCACCTCTCCGCGTGCCCGGCGCTCGCGGTCGGCGACCAGACCCAGGGTGACCGCTGGCAGCCCGGCCAGCGCCGCGAGAATCAGGTGAGGTGTCCAGCCGACCCACGGGGGGACGAGCACTGTCGACCAGGCGTAGAGCCCGCCGGCCACAACCGCAGCGCCCAGCCCGACCCAGGGACCGAAGTAGTAGGCGTTGACGGCGCAGAGCGGGAAGAAGAGGAGGTAGAACACGCTGTCGCCCGCCCCGGTGAGGCAGAGGAGGACGAAGACCAGGAGCAGATCGATGGCGAGGGCGCAGATGAAGTAGGCGCGGGTGGCGCGCGGATTGACCGTCACCAGGGCGAAGATGCCGACCTTGTAGGCCGCGAAGCAGAACACCAGCCAGTAGAGGTCGATGTCGCTGTAGCGCGGCCTCAGCGGAAAGAAGCCCAAGGCCGCCAGGCCCCCGACCATCACGACGGCCAGTAGGACCGCGAAAACACGCTCGTCTCGCTCCAGCAGGCGAAAGCTGGCGTGCCACGGTTTTCGCTCGGCGGCGATTGCGGCCATCTCCACGCCGACTATAGCATTGCAGCGAATCAGGGCCGCTGACCCCGGCGCCGAACGGCGATGGTCACCCACACCGCGACGATGACGAGGGCGGCGAGCGTCACCCAGCGCTCCACTCGGTGAACGTCCGCGAACACCTGCTCGATCTGGTCCGCAAAGAGGAACGCCACAAAAAAGCCGAACGGGACGCTCACGAGGGCGGCGACGGCGTCGACGGCCAGGAACTTCCAGAAGGGGACGCGGGCGATGCCCGCGGTGAGAAAGGCCGCGGCTCTCAGACCCATCACGTGTCGTGCGGTGAAGACGATCTTGACTCCGTGGCCCCGGTACGCGGCCTTGAGCTGCTCCTCGCGAGCCGGGCTCAGCACCCAACGGACAGGACGCCAGCCGAGAACCCGCTCCCCCCAATGGTGTCCTACCCAATAGAGGGCGATGTCACCTGAGAGCACCCCCACGAAGCACACGGGCAGCGCGATCCACCATCGGAGAACCAGCTGATGCGACAGGACCCCGCCGGTGACGATCGGGAGCTCCTCAGGGATCGGAACACCCAGACCGGCGAAGAAGAGAACCAAAAACAGGCCGACGTAGCCGAGCTGCTCTATGAACGAGACGACCAGATCCGCACCTCGGGCAAGATTCGGTTTCCGGAATGATGACCACAGTGTATACTCCGATAGTCCTGTGCGGTCAGAAGGAGCCCTTCCATGGCGGTCAAACTCTTCGTGGGCGGTTTGTCCTTTTCCACCTCCAACGAGCGCCTGCGCGAAGCTTTCGCGGCGGTCGGCAGCGTCGAATCCGCGAGTGTCGTGACCGACCGGGACACCGGCCGTTCGCGTGGCTTCGGGTTCGTCGAGATGGCGACCCCCGAGGAAGCCGAACAGGCCATTAGCCGCCTCAACGGCACGAACCTCGACGGCCGGACTATTCAGGTCGAGAAGGCGAAGGCCCCAGGGTCAGGCGGGGGAGGCGACCGGCGCGGCGGCGGTGGCGGCGGTCGCGGTGGCTTCGGCGGCGGCGGTGGCGGCGGTCGCGGCGGTTCGCGCGGCGGTCGCTGGTAGCCCCGCTCTCACTCACTAGCGTCTTTTCACTCGAGCACGCGGGGCAGTAGTCTGCCTTCATGCAGACCGTCCTGCACACCGAGTCCTCCCTCGGCCACGGCGGCCAGGAAATCCGCACGCTTGCGGAGGTGCGCTGGCTCCGGAGCCACGGCTGGGGAGCGCTGATTGCCTGCCAACCCGACAGCCCCCTCCTCGGCGAGGCGAAGGCGTCGTCGATCCCGGCCCAAGCCGTTCGCATGCGCGGCGCGACCGACGTCGGCGCGCTCCTCCGGCTGCGGCGACTGATGCGCGAGCGTGCCGTGAGCGTGGTCCACACCCATAGCTCCGTCGACAGCTGGCTCGCCACCGCCGCCGCGAAGTCGCTGGGCCTCCCGGTCGTGCGCACCCGCCACGTCTCGATCCCGATCGGTCGCCGGCGCGCGCTCGTGTATCGTCTCGCCGATCGCATCATCACCAGCGGCGAAAGCGTTCGCGCGATCGTGATCGCCTCCGGGATCGCGCCCGAGCGCGTGGTATCGATCTCGGCCGGCGTCGACGGCGAGCGGTTCCACGCCGGCGTGTCGGGGGCCTCGGTCCGCGACGAGCTGGGCCTGGGCCGGGCGCCAGTCGTCGGGCTCGTCGCCAACATCCGGGGCTCGAAGGGCCACAACATCTTCCTCGAAGCCGCGCGCGCGGTCGTCGCGAGCGAGCCCGCCGCCCGATTGCTGATCGTCGGCGACGGCGTCGGCTTCGAGGAGGTGTCGCGCCGCGTACGCGACATGGGGCTCGACGCGCACGTGCGCCTGACCGGGTTTCGCCGGGACATTCCCGAGGTGATGGCGGCGCTCGACGTCCTGGTGCTCCCCTCGATCAGATCCGAGGCGATTCCGCAGGTGATCCCGCAGGCGCTGGCCGTCGGCACCCCGGTCGTGGCGTCGACGGTCGGCGGCAGCCCCGAGCTGATCCGGGACGGTGAGAACGGCCGCCTCGTGCCGCCGGGCGATGCGAAGGCGCTCGCCGACGCGATCCTGGCGCTGCTCGGCGATCCCGAGCGCGCGCGCGCGATGGCGCGGGCCGGCCAGGCGCTGATACAGGAGCGCTACTCGATCGACGCGACGATGACGCGCACCACGGCCGTGTACCGCACGCTCCTCGACGCCGGACCGCGTCGTCGCCACCAGGGCATGGCTTGATATGGCGTAGGGCCGATATGGCGTAGTTTGGTATGTAGTTTGGTATATAGAGATATTTTGATATTGTAATCGTCGTGAGCGCGGCGTCCTCGCCCGACCTCCAGTCGTTCAAGGCGGAATTCTTCAAGGCACTGGCCCACCCGGTTCGCATCAGGATCCTCGAGGTTCTCCGCGCCCGCGAGCGCAGCGTCCAGGAGCTCCAGGCGCGACTCGACCTCGATCAGTCCACCGTGTCGCAGCAGCTCGCGATCCTGAGAACCAAGAACATCGTGACCACCCGGAAGGAGGGCACGACGGTGCGGTACGAGATCCGCGATCCCCTCGTCGGGAACCTTCTCGACGTGGCCCGGCGTGTCTTCAACAACCAGCTGGCCGGCACCCAGACCATGCTGCGCGCGCTCCGCCAGGAGGCGCGCCGGCCGGCGCGGCGCTGAGCGTGCTCCGCCAGCTCCGGACCGCGCTCCGCACGGGCATCGTCACCGAGCCGGTCGCGCCCGGCGGCGAGCTCGAACGGGTCGGCGAGCGGCTGACCTCGGAGATCGCGCGGCTCTTCGGCCGTTCGCTCGCGATCCGGCAAGTCGACGCCGGCTCCTGCAACGGCTGCGAGCTCGAGATCACCGGGCTCACCGCACCGCAGTACGATCTGGAACGGTTCGGGATTCACTTCGTCGCCTCGCCGCGCCACGCCGATTGCCTGCTCGTCACCGGCCCGGTGACTCGAAACATGGCCGAGGCGCTCCGGCGGACGTGGCAGGCGACGCCGGATCCGAAGTTCGTGGTCGCGGTCGGCGACTGCGGGCGGGACGGCGGTCTCTTCCGCGGGTCCTACGCGATCGTCGGCGGCGTCGCCGACGTGGTGCCGGTCGACGCGGTCATACCCGGGTGCCCTCCCTCACCGGCGGCGCTCCTCGCCGGCCTGCTCGAGGCGATCGGCCGGCGCTCACGATGACCCGGCTCGCCTATGGATTGGTGGTGCTCATCGGCGTCGCCGCCGCGGGCCTGGGCGGCTACGGCGTCGTGGGCGGGGCCAGCACGCTTCGGCTGGCGTGGCTGGTGCCGCTGGGCGGTCTCGAGCTCACGCTCGACCCTCTCGGCGGATTGTTCCTCGGATTGATCGGCTTCGCCGCGGTGCCGGCGTCGGTCTATGCCATGGGCTACCCCGACGGCGACGGGCGGGGCCGGTTCGCGTATGTGGTCTTCGTGGTGTCGATGTGCCTCGTACCGCTCGCCGCGAACACGATGACCTTCGTGATCGCGTGGGAGCTGATGTCGCTGGCGTCCTACTTTCTGGTTCTCCACGATCGGGAGTCCAAGGAGTCGATTCGAGCCGCCTGGATCTACGCCGTCATGACCCATGCCGGCCTCGCCTGCCTCCTCGCAGGCATGCTCCTGCTCGGCGCCGATCTGGGAAGCCTGAGGTTCGCCGACTGGCGGGTATCGGCGCCGGCCCTGGATCCCACGATCCGCAATGCGGCCTTCATCCTGCTGGCGCTCGGCTTCGCGGGCAAAGCCGGGGTGATTCCGCTGCACGTCTGGCTGCCGCTCGCTCACCCGGCCGCGCCGAGCCACGTGTCGGCGCTCATGTCGGGCGTCATGATCAAGCTCGGCGTCTACGGGCTCCTGCGCGTGAGCCTCGATTGGCTCGGATCTGGCCCGCCCTGGTGGGGTGTCGCGCTCCTGATCGCGGGGGCCGTCTCGTCGGTCATCGGAGTGCTCTACGCGCTCGTCGAGAACGACCTCAAGCGCCTTCTGGCCTTCTCCAGCATCGAAAACATCGGGATCATCCTGCTGGGCATCGGGAGCGCCGTGCTCTACCGGATCGCCGGCCTCGAGGTGCTCGCTCTGCTCGGGTTGGTCGCGGCGCTCTATCACACCGTCAATCACGCGGCGTTCAAGGCGCTCCTCTTTCTCGGCGCTGGCGCCGTCGTCCACGGGACCGGCACACGCAACATGGAGGCGATGGGCGGCCTCATCAAGCGGATGCCATGGACCGCCGCGAGCTTCCTGGTTGGCTCGGCGGCGATCGCCGCGCTGCCGCCGCTC